>ERZ779896.68-NODE-68-length-145243-cov-8.518934_pt1 | contig 145243 bp, 129 predicted proteins | sample MGYA00511067_ERZ779896 | MGnify/ENA primary metagenome ERZ779896 (study PRJEB29588, sample SAMEA2161597) | human gut metagenome | biome: human gut; feature: human-associated habitat; material: faeces | place: Denmark | collected 2008/2010 ... | reverse complement strand
ACAGACGATGGATCGAGTCCATAAACCGGGCAGCCTGTATGCTGTCCATAACGGGTAGTGGTGCAACATCCTTTTTCTTGCTGAATCCGGATGACGGAAGTAAAATTCCCAATAGGGAAACCGATACAAAAAGTTTACGTACGAGCATAATTTTTCCTGTTTTCATAGGTTTTAAGGATTAGGCTACACGTAAGTTGGGAGGGTGGAAACAGATAGGTAGGCCCTGTCGTGGGACAAGTCTCAAGCATTCATACAAATATCTGTACCATAAAGATAGAAATAATTTGTTATATGATATAATAATATTTTATTATCTTTTTGGAAAAGCGGTGGCCGATTGTCCGTAAATTATATCATCGGGTTTCAAAGAAGTCGAGATGCTATTGCTTTGTTTCTCCCTTTCGGATCATCTGGATCAGTCGGTCGAGACTGTAATTCTCCCGCTTCAGCCACTCCTCGAACGGATGGTCGATCGGAATATCCACCGGAGGATAGCGATATGAATCTTCCCTGCCCGAAAACAGAGCCATTTTGCCTACAGGTACATGAAACGGCATTGTTGAGCTCAAGGGCAAAGGAATGTTAGGAGCACTACCTAATGTAACCTCCGTGAAGCCGCCGCAATGTTGACCGGCTACCCGACCGATGCCGAGATGTTGGAAATACTGCACCAATACTTGTGCGGCTGAGTAAGTTTGAGGCCCCGTCAGAATATACACATTTCCTCGATAGCTGTGTTCCTGAGGCTGTGGCTGGTACTGCATCGGGAAAAGTGTATCCGTACGAAAGAGCGTCCCGGACTTCAAACCTCCGACTAAATCCGACAGCCGGCGACGGTCGGCCTTGGGTGTAAGATGATCGTTTGAAATGAGGGCCTGTACGATTTTGCGGTTGTTGTCCGTCACCCGGTAGATATTTGTCCGGTCGACCGGACGGTCCGTGAAGTAGTCCAGTGTTTTGTAGATGTTCTCGGATAAACCTCCCGGACAGATGCTCAGGTCGATGATCAAGTTCTTGATTCCATCACGGTCAATGCTGCGCATCGCACGCCGAAGCATACGGGGATAACGTTGGTCTTTGCCAAACAGCAGCATGGGTGTCCAACGCTTGCCCCACATCATGTTGATGGTCAGTACACCGATGCCGTTCTGCATGTTCCGGTATTCTATGGGCCGGAGGCGAGCCCCTCTACTACTCCGTACGCGATGTTTATCTCCCGATTTTTGGAACTCCTTATATATGTCACTCCGTGCCATTCCGTTCAAGACAACGGTATCGGGACGGTCACTCCCTTGAGCTTTATAGACTACTTTGAAAGGAGGACGGTGCCCGCGCATCCAGAAAAAGTTGGCGAAAGCATTCCACATGCGGGGATCGGTCTCGTCGACGGCATTCATCCATGCCATGGCATAGGCTTCTTCGCCCGGAAACATCATTCGGTTTCTCTGGGCGGTTTCCTGTGCATCGCGGCCGTTGACGCTTAGAATCTGTGCATGAGCCGGGATTACCCCTGTATAGTCCTTTACATTATACACTGTCCCGTCTTCCCACGTCTGAACCCAAAGCGGGAGGATTAAATCATTCCGAGTGAATATGCGGGACCGATTGTACACTCCTCCGTCGGGAAAATCGAAATGTTGATCCTGTATGAGAAAACCTAAATAGCACCACATGTAGTAATAAGTGAAATTAGGAGCGTGAGCAGTTCGTGTAACAGCGTCCCGGAGAATTGCGAGACGATCTTCCCATTCTCGATCATTCAGTCCTCGGCGTCCCGAGATATATGTGTTTTCTATTTGGTCTACCATAAAGTCAATTTCCCGCAGTCGAAGTTGCCGAACCGAATCGATATAACGGGCAGCCTGCATGCTGTCCATAACGATTGTTTGAACATCTCTCTGCTTGCTGAATCCGAAAGATGGAACTAACACGAGCGAAAGGAGAATAGACACAAAAAATTTACGTACGAACATAGTTTTTCCTGTTTTCATAGGTTCTTAGGATTAGGCTACACGTAAGTTGGGGTAGTAGGGAGACAAAGAGACCACTGTACTCTTTAGGACGAATGTCAGGTATTCTTATAAGAATCTGTCCCATAAAGATAGAAATAATTGGGTGATATAGGTAATAATTTCTTCATTTTTAGCAAAAAGAGAGGCGGACCCGGTTGTCCGCTTCTCCTTACGAAATAAATCTTGTCTATGATTATTTTACCTCTTCGATAATCAGTTCGGGTTGATGGGTCAATCCGGCCGGTAGCAGAACATATTGATCCATCGTGAACGAACTACCCTCGGTAACCCAGTTCTCAGGTCCATAGGCGCCCACTAAAGCAGGAAGCGCATGTAACGGGCCGAAAGTGTTTCTGCGGGTGAGCACAACGTTCAGTTCTGCCGTATCGCCCTTTTCTGCCACTTGGGTCAAGTCGAGCTGATAGGGTAACCAGCCACAAATTTGATGGGCATACTCGTTGTTCAACTCGATGCATCCGCCATCGAAACCGTCCATCGTCAACATAATCCGTTCTCCGGCTGCTGGTTTGGGCAGGTTGTTGATCTTGTAGCATACTGCACCCGAGTAGAAGGGCAATCCCTGTGTTGAAATATCGCCGACTTTCAGCTTGCTTGGAAGAGCTGTAAGCGTCTTTTGGATGCCGTTCAGACTTACTCCGAAGTTACCGATCAGGTAGATGGCTTCGAGGTCGAGATTCTGGCTGAAATGGCCGATCAATTCGATCTTGTTCGCACCGGTCTGCAAACGGCGCGCGGGGATTGCGATCTTGTGGATGCTGTTATCGATGAACCAGCCGTTCGGCGTGTTGTCGATCTTCCGTCCATTGACCAATACGGTGAATCGGTCGGGTGTCTCCATACAGAGGAAGACCGAGTCGGACGGCATTACGGAGATATTGAATGGGAATTCCATCCGGATAACACCCAACAGTTTCTTGTAGTCGTCGCTGCGATATTTTTCAGCATACCAAGGCTGGAGCATACCGCCTCCTCGATAGGGCAGACCATAATGTTTACGGAGTGCCCGGTCGATTTTCAGAATCTCGGTCAACGGTTGTTTTTCTCCTTCGTCGAGTTGCCATGTGGCGACATCCAATACACAGATATTGGGTTCATTCAAGGTGTATTCGTACGTGTCGGGCAGGACCTGACGGCTCTTTTCGGTGATGGTGGGTTGATCGGCTGCGAAGGTCGGGTATTCGGCCGAAATCGTGTAGACCTTCTCTTCGATCGGTTCAAACGAGGTGAACAGTACCGATCCCTCTTCGGCCGAGCTGTTGGCCGGTTGTTTCCATACTTTGCCGGTTTTGCAATCCCACAGGGAGATATTGCCGGCGAACGGAAGGATAACGGTTACGGAGTCGTACTTTTTGTTGCGGTCCAGATTCATCAGGACGACATAATAGCGGTCGTTGTCTTTCCGAACCTGTCCGTAGATATTCGACAGGTTGTTACCGGCAGCGTCGGTAACTTGCACCACGGGCCGGATTGTGTTCTTTACGGCTTCCAGAACGGGTTGTTCGGCATAGTCGACCTGAATACATTGAGCGGCCAAGGCAGCCGGAGCGTCCGAAGGTTCAACGTCTACGTATTTGGGAGCTTCACCCATAAAGATGACATCACCGCCGGCTTTGGCAAATTTCTCGAGGGCCTTGAGCGTTGATTCGCGCATGGTCTCCATGTTGCCGACCAGAACGGTATGATAGGAGGCTTGGCCCACTTTGAAGACCGGATTGCCCTCGTCGTCTTTTCCGATTTTGGACAGGCGGCTCATCATCTCTTCGTCGCCATAGTCGAAGTCGATTCGTTCACCGGCCAGCCAGTGGAACAGATCGGCATATTTTTCCTCCATTTTGCTGATTTCGGGGGTTGCCGACCACAGGTTGTTGAAAGAGGATACGCAAACTTGGCTCCATACGCTTTCGATCGGGTTGACGATCAATACATCGCACACGGGAGCTCCCTGATTCAGCATGACTCCCAAACGGGAGAAGTAGTCTTCGACATATTTATACTCCTTCCACCAAGGGGATTGGAAAAAGATGCTGGCCGGATAGTCACGTTTGGCCTCGCCTTCCATCGTGTACCACGAAAGGTGGTGGCAGCGGAGGTTGATACCGAACAGGGCTTGCCAGTCGCCTACGGCTTTGTGGCTGGCAAAGTTGAACTGCCATCCGGTGCATCCGTACAGTTCGGAAAGCAGCCATTTCTGTCCCAGCTGACGGGCAACCGAAGAGAGTTGTTTTACGACCCAATAGGAGTTGTCGTTTTCGGTGAGCATATCCACACCGGGGGCCTGCATGTACTCATAGTAACGCATTACCGAACCCAAAACGGAGGTCTGGTTCGAGAAGGTGTTTTCGTGCAGGACGTGGCCGGTGTAGATCATGTTGTTCTTGGCACACCAGTCGTATTGCGGTTTGGCGAAATTCTTAAGGAAGAGCTTTTCGGTCAGTTCACAGTATTTCCATTTGACGTCGTTGACCCGTTCTCCGTTTTCGCGCAGGAAGAGTTTCGGCAGATCGGCAGCCAGATCGCCGCCAAAGGCTTTTTTGTACTCTTTGAGCATGTTCGGCGTCCACGGAACTTTGTTGGCACCGCTTTGGGCACCCCCAGCTGCATTTCCGAAGAGATTTCCCCGGTGGGGTTCATCGGTGAAGATCCCGACGATATTTTTACCGATACGGTCGCCGCAGTACTCTTTGTAGGCTTCGTGGGTCAGCTTGATGTAGCGGTCCGTAGCCTCGCGGCTCATCGGATCCAGATAGGTATATCCGTTGTAGTTGTCGTTGCACGGAGCTGTTTCGTGCTGGAATTTCAGCACGGTCTTTCCGGCATATTTCGACATGTCGGACTCTTTGGTCAGCTGTTCCAGTTCCGAGTAGTTGATGCCGTCGAGCTTGCAGGCAAATGCCGAGACGATCGAATCGTTGTCCCAAACGAACTCTTCGGCTGGCATCGTGTACATGGTGACATGGTTTTGCCGGTATTTCGGGTCTTTTGTGACCATACCGCCTGCACTTCCCGAGGGCCAACGGTCTTCGTCGTAGAGATAGGCCTCCATGTCGATTTTTTCGGCTTCATCGGCCACGGCATTGGTCAGGTCGAACCAGTCCCAGCCCAGATATTCGGTTTTCAGGCCGACGCGGGAGTGCATGAAGGCACCGCCCATCCCCATCTCTTTGAAGACATGGAGCTGTCGGATCAGCTCGTCTTTGTCGAGCCGTCCGTTCCACGACCAGAACGGTTTTCCGCGCCACTCGTGTCCCGGATCCTGGAACGTGGTGTAGAGCGAATCATCGCTCAGGGTGACGCTTTTCTGCTTGTTTCCGCCGGAGGAGCACGAGAGCATGACGGCTGCGAGGACAAGCGAAACGAATAAAGTAATATTTCTCATAGATTGAATTTTAGTCGGGAGCGCTTTGCTCCGAGATCGAACGCTTCGAGACGGACGAAACTCCCCCAAGTTTTCTACAAAAATGCAAAAAAATATCGATTTTCAAAACCATAAGCGATATATTCAGAGGTTTTTTGGAACATAAAATCAGAAAACTCTCATTAAGAGGGGGAGGGTCAAGGATGGGGATATATGAAAATTATGTAAAAAAATTTTTTTAAAAATGGCTGATCAGAGAAATATTGTCCGTGAAAAGCGTTACCTTCGCAGCGGAAAACGAAATGACGGAGCGATTCATGATCGTCTTTCGTTTCCGCAGGATAAATAAGGTAAAGGTTTTATGGAATTTTTTCATGACTTGTTCTTCGGAAACAGCGCATTTTGGGGAGGCGGAGTCGCACACTCTGTATTGATATTGGCGCTGGTCATTTCGCTCGGTGTGGCTTTGGGTAAGCTCAAGATCGCCGGCGTTAAACTCGGAGTAACGTGGATATTGTTTGTCGGAATCGCTTTCAGCCATTTCGGCATGACGCTCAACGAACATCTGCTCCATTTCCTCAAAGAGTTCGGACTGATTCTTTTTGTCTATTCAATCGGTCTTCAGGTCGGGCCGAGCTTTTTCTCTTCGTTCAAGAAGGGAGGAATTCAGCTGAATATGTTTGCCACGGGGATTGTCCTGTTGGGTGTGCTGATTACGTATGTCATCTATCTGATCACCGGTTTGCCGATTACGACGATGGTGGGTATTCTTTCAGGAGCCGTGACCAACACTCCGGGTCTGGGTGCGGCGCAGCAGGCATACAGCGACATGACCGGTATCGATTCGCCCGATATTGCTACGGGATATGCCGTTGCCTATCCGCTGGGTGTACTCGGAATCATTCTTTCGATGATTGTGATCCGTTGGGTGTGCAAGGTGCGTTTCGAAGAGGAAAACAAGGCAATGACCGTTCAGCAGAGTGACTCGAAAGAGGCGGTTCGTATCTCTGTCGAGGTGAAAAACCCCTTTATCGCAGGGAAAACGGTTCTTCAGATTAAAAGATTGATCAACCGCCAGTTCGTCATATCGCGGGTGTTGCATCCGGACGGACATATCGATATCGTAAATGCAAAAACGACGCTTGCGATGGGTGACCGGGTGTTGATTGTAACTACGACACACGATATGGATCTGTTGGTTGATCTGCTTGGAGATAAGATCGATATGGAGAAGGAAGAGTGGGAAAAGCTCGACAATCAGTTGATCTCCCGACGGATCATGATTACCAAGTCGAAGTTGAACGGACAGCATATCGGATCGCTTCGTCTTCAGAGTTATGGGGTGAATGTTACGCGGGTCAACCGAGCCGGTGTGGACCTGATTCCGAACCACAACCTGCAACTGCAGATGGGCGACCGTCTGACCGTTGTCGGAAGCGAGTCGGCGATCAATGCGGTTTCGAAGGTGCTCGGCAACTCCATGCGTCGACTGAATGAACCGAATCTGATTCCGATTTTTGTCGGCATTTTCTTGGGCGTGGTATTGGGAAGTGTGCCGATTATGTTTCCGGGCATTCCGCAGCCGGTCAAATTGGGATTGGCTGGAGGTCCGTTGGTGGTTTCGATATTGATCAGCCGTTTCGGCCCACACTATAAATTAGTGACCTATACGACCATGAGTGCCAATCTGATGCTGCGGGAGGTCGGTATCGCACTGTTCTTGGCCTGTGTCGGATTGGGTGCAGGCGAAGGTTTCGTGCACACGGTGCTCTATGAGAACGGATACCATTGGATCGGTTACGGATTTATCATCACGGTATTGCCGCTGTTGATCATCGGCCTGATTGCACGGAAGTTCTTCAAGTTAAATTACTTTACGCTGATGGGTGTTGCTGCAGGAGCCATGACTGATCCTCCAGCATTGGCTTACTCCAACGGTGTTGCTGGTAACGACATGCCATCAGTGGGTTATGCCACGGTCTATCCGTTGACGATGTTTCTGCGGATTCTGACCGCCCAGCTGTTGATCCTTTGTGTAGGGTAGTGTATTAGGGAAAAAACAATTTTTTAGATAAACGCCGTTTAGGAACGGCGTTTTTTTTATACCTTTCGGGAAACTAAAACATTATCGTTATGAATAAGAAGTTATTGCATGTGATTCCGCTGTTGACGGTCGGAGCACTTTTGTCATGTTCGCAGGATCAACGAATCGTCGGGAAGTGGGTAGAGCCTATTCCGGGTGGCGCGATCGAAGGAGTACAAGGATTCGAACTGAAGGAGGACGGAACGGCAGCCTCGATCAACATGGCGACATTGGTTTATGACGGATGGCGTGTTTCCGGGAAAAAGCTGATTCTCTCGGGTGAGAGTATCGGTAATGGTGTTACGGGTCGTTTTGCGGATACGTTGAATATCCAAAGGATAACCGGGGATACGTTGGTTCTCGGTCAAGGAGAGGCGACCTTTGTATATACTCGTTTTCAAGGACCGGTTCCGACTCCAAAGGCTAAAGAGAATCTTCGCACGGTAAAGGGAACATTGATTTTGGGACATGAGGTGCGTTCGTTCAAAGCCGAAGGGGATACACTCGAGTATTGGGTGACAGATAGTACCGGGACATTGGAGGCAAGCTATCAAAAGACGGTGGGTGATGGAGCAGAACCCTATACACCCGTGTACGTGGAGTTGAAGATCCGCGATCAGGGGAAGGCTACCGATGGCTTTGCGCTCGATTACGATGGGGTTTATCAGATTGAAGAGATTGTTGCAATAAAACCGATGGAATAGGGTATCAATGCCGGTTCGATAAAAAAGCTGACTCTCTGCGGAGCCAGCTTTTTTATTTCTTAGGGGTGTTGTCGGTTGAATATCTTATGTGTTTGTTATGTGTTTGCAGAAAGGGCCGATATGTGGTGAAAGGAAGCGTTCGTTATTGAGCGGTTGTTGTTGTCCGGTCTTGTTTGCGCGCTTCGCGTAACTCTTTCCGTCGGGCCTTTTTCTCTTCGCGGATTGCCTTGCGAGAAACCTTCTCCTGCTGCTCCGTCTCTTTGCCGGGCAAGGTGCTCTCGTCGGATTCAGGTAAGGCGGTCGACTCCGAGGGTAGCGGCGGTACGGATCTGTTGGTGAGGGTGTCCGTCGGCAGAACGGGGACCGGACGTACCTCGGGAAGAGAGTCGATAACCGGAATCGAATCCTGTTCGATGATGCCTTCACGTTGCAGCTCGAGGCTGTCGGCTTTGCTGAGCGGTTCCATTTGGGTCTGCACCGCAGCTGTATCGACGACGGGAATAGCCTTTCCCATCCGTTCCAACCGAGCCGCATCGATCCCTTTATGGAAGATGTCGGTAATCGTATGCCGGAGGTTAATGCGGGTCGTATCGATCAGGGTGACGTAGGAGGGAATGTTTTCATCCTTGTATTTGGCCTTTCCGATCCGGAATTTGAACTTATCCAATGTGCCCGATATGTTGAGTCCGAGGCGGAACGGGATGGGCGATTTCAGTACGGAAATGTGATAATCGAAACTCATGTCCAATTTGTGGATTCCGCTGACGGCTGCTTTGTAGCGGTCCATCTCGATGATAAACGGAAAGATCTCGATCTGGTTGTCATGTACGAGGAAGTTGACCGATATGCTGTTGATGAGGTTCCGATCGCGGTTTTTGAAACGCAACATTTTTGCGATCTCGGTAAAGGTCTCACCGTCGAGCAGCACCATATTTTCTCCGTGGATGCTGCATGCGGCGTTGAGGCTGGGCAGTTCGATGTTCATCATCGTGTCGACGGAGGCTGTTGCGGCGAGCTGGCAGTCGACCACACCTTCGAACGAACGGAGCATGGGCAGCAACGAGTCGACCGAAGGGATCAAGCTGATCAGCCGATCGACCTTGACTTTGCGCAACTCCAGATCGAATCCTGTGATGATGTCCTTTTTGCTTCGGGTGGCATACAGAGCGGTCAGGGCCATGTCTCCAGCATCGGTCACAGCATTCAGGTTGTTGATTTGCAGGCATCTGTCTCGAGCGATGAAGGCTCCCTTCAACGAATTGAGGTGCAGCGTTCCGTAGATTCCGTAGCGGCTGTGAAGATCGATCTCGGCATCGATATTCGACGGAACGATGAGCAGGGCGTTTTCGTAGGTTGAGTCGGTGATTCCGCTCTGCTCCTCGATTACCTGCTGCAACTCTTCCGTATTGTCGGCTTCGGCCACCATCTGTTTGTAGCTCTCCGAAGAGTTCGTATATTGGGACCCCACCGAAGCAGCATGGATCAGCTCGTTGAAATTCAGCGTGTCCGATTCGATAGACATCTGGATCTTCAATTTCCCGTTGCGGAGCAAAACCTGTTTCAGATTCGAAATTTTTCCGTTCAGTTCAAGAGAAGACTCACCGGCCTTCAAGACGGTTTTTTCGAGTTTGACTTCATTGGTCGTAAATTCGATGTTGGCGTTTTCGATGCGGTTGGACAGCGGAAAATAGGGGGTTGCAATTCGACCCGAGGCAGCCCGGATCGATCCCGAAGCGTTCCATCTGCGGAATTTGTCGGCAATGTTCTTGTCGAGCGACATGTTGAGGTCGGCAGCGGCGAAATCGTCGGGTTGGCGAGAGGCCCGCAACCGCGCGAAGTGGTGGAAAAGCAGCGAATCCCGAACTACCGACGGATAGATCTTTTGGAGTGAATCGAGCAGGATCCGTTGCCGGGTTGTGTCGATTCTGTTGCGGACAAGGGTGGCGTGGAAGTCGACGCGGCTGTCTGTAAAGTCGCACCAATTTATCCGGTCGTTGGCCCAAAGGTCGCCGGCATCGAAGGTGAGGTCCAGTTCCGGGATTTTGGGATCATCGGCGGAGGGTTTAATCCCGAATGAGCTGTTGACTTGGCCCAGTCTCATGCGGGACGAGTCTGAGAGCATGGCGTCGAACAGGTGGGCAGATATATTGCCTTTTATCGGGTGAACGGCTGTCGTATCGCCGCTTAGCGATGCAACGGCGCTTTGCAGGGTTGTTGAGGCTTTCGATACGGCGATCCGCGACTGATCTTTCATGCGCAGATCAAGCGAGTCGGCATCGATACGGATACGCAGCATCTCTTCGTCGAACTGTTCGATGGAGTCGAACCGACGAAATCCGGAACCGAACTGAACGGTTCCGTTGTGGGCCAATACAAAGATCGAATCGCTGGGGGCATCGACCAACAGACTGTCGGTCGAGAGCAATCCGCCGATCCGTACATTGCCAAACCTTTCGAGACAGAGGTCGTTTTTACGGAATTTGGCGATGGCGTCGATCTTCAGGTTTCCGCTGACAAACATACGTTCGGAGGGGTAGAGTCGGGAGAGAGTATCCAGATTGACCCCGCCCGAAAGCCTTGTCGTGACCGAAGGGTCGCCCAACAGATCCCATATCGTAGCTTGACCGGCCAGTTGGATTCCGGATCCCTCGATGTCGAAATCGTTCAATCGTATTCCGGTAGAGTCGGCCGTATCGGGATTATATCGGAGCAGGGCATCGATTTTGAACCGGTCGATTCTGGTCGGAGAACCGGCGTATGCGAAGTGTCCGCCGTTTGTCGATACTTCGGCTTCGATGTGGGGAAAGAGTTGTCCGGCAGCATGGAAACTACCCATAATGCGGGCCTTCAAGGTTAACTCGAGGTCCGTGTCGATATGCTTGACTCGGGGGAACAGCGATTGAGGAGCGAGCGCAACGAGACGGTTCAGAGCTAAAGGTTCAATGTCGCAACGCAGGCCCTCTGTCTTGAGAGTGTCCGAGGCAAAAGCGATCTTACCGTCGAACCGGATCGGAATCTCATCGATTTTCAAGCTCAACCGGTGAAAGGCGAGTGCGTCGGCATGTTTGAAGTTGAACGACAGGCCCCCCGAAAGGGCTATGGGGAGCTGCTCACACATCTGTATGGAGTCCTTTCGTACGGAGGCGGTCAGTTGTATGTCTGTTTTGTAGCGGTCGATAAGAAATTTTCGGATCTTCAGCTGATCGATATTGGTTTCTGCGAAAAGCGATTGCGAACGGTCGTCGAAAACGAGGTGTCCCTGCTTGTGGATTTCAATCCGCGAGAAGTTGATCTCGAACGGATTTGTTTCGTCAGCACTATCGGAAGAGGTTGTGTCTGAATAGATTTCCCAGTTGGCTTTGCCGGAAGGCGCAACGAAGGCATAGATTTCCGGGGTCGTAAGCCCTACGTATCGGATCATGGCTTGTGAGGCGAGCAGTCTGGGCAGATTCAGAGCCACGACCAGCTCTTCGAAGCGCAACAGGGTGTCGGCTGCGGCGGGGATCTGCGCTTTTACGGAGTCGGGCTCCGATTGCAGGGCATGAGAGATAATCTCTCCGCCGGAGAGTTTGACGCTGACGTGAGGGAAGTGCTCCCAGAGGGAGAGGGTCACCGTATCGAAACGGACCGATGCGTCTAAGTATTGGCTGCTGTATTTGTTGACAAGCGGGGTGAGGCGTGAGGGTGACAGAATCATCACTACGGATCCGGCTGCAAGCGCGATAAGCAGAATGAGTACGGCCAGCAGGATGCAGCAGAGTTTGACGATACGTCTGATCAGACTCTTTTCTTTGCGAGTCGGTTTTCCCTCAGATTTTTGATCGGAGCGGCTGTTTTTGTCTTTCATGATCCCCCGTATTTACCGAAACAAAGATAGATATTTTGTCTGATTTTGGTTCTTGAAGGAGGAGTGTTTTTCCGGACGATGAAAATAAAAAAGGAGCGAATGATTTCGCTCCTTTTTGTTGATTTATTTGTCTTATTAGAAAGCTTTCTTGTAAAGTTCAAGAATCTCTTCAACCGTTGCTTTACGTGGGTTACCCGGGGTGCAGACATCGTTGAAGGCAGCTTGAGCCAGCGTAGGCAGACCGCTTTCCGGTACACCGATCTCTTTGAGGTGTTGCGGAATGTGTACCTTGATGGCCAGCGCCTTGACAGCGTCTACGGCAGCCTGAGCTGCTTGGTCGTCGTCCATCTTCGAGGTGTCGACACCCATAGCGTTGGCAATCGTACGGAATTTGGCTTTTGCATTGCTCTCCTTGTTGTACTCCATTACGAACGGCAACAGCAGGGCGTTGGCAACACCGTGCGGAATGTCGTAGTATGCACCCAGCGGGTGAGCCATACCGTGAACCAGACCCAGACCGACGTTCGAGAAGGCCATGCCGGCGATGTACTGAGCCGTAGCCATACCGTCACGAGCTTCGATGTCCGAAGGATTCTCAACGACTTTGGGCAGCCACTTCGAGATCATTTCGATTGCTTTGATTTCGAACATGTCGCTCATTTCCCATGCGCCGAGCGTGATCAAACCTTCGATAGCGTGGGTCAATGCATCCATACCGGTCGAAGCGGTCAGACCGCGCGGCATCGAGAGCATCAATTCGGGGTCGATGATGGCGAGGGTCGGGATGTCGTTCGGGTCGACGCAAACCATCTTCTTCACGTTCTTTTCGTCGGTGATGACGTAGTTGATGGTTACTTCGGCAGCGGTTCCGGCCGTGGTAGGCAGGGCGATTACCGGTACCGATTTCTTTTTGGTGTTGGCTACGCCTTCCAGCGATACGACATCGCTGAATTCGGGGTTGTTGATGATAATACCGATAGCTTTAGAGGTATCCATGGAAGAACCGCCTCCGATAGCGACGATGAAATCGGCTCCGGCAGCTTTGAAAGCGGCGATTCCGTTTTTCACGTTGGTAACGGTGGGGTTAGGTTTTACCTCATCGAATACTTCGAACGGTATGCCGGCCTCTTTCAGTACATCGGTTACCTGAGCGGCTACTCCGAACTTAACAAGATCCTTGTCGGTTACGACCAAAGCTTTGGTGTATCCGCGTTTAGCGACCTCTTCTGCGATCATTTTTCTCGAACCGACTCCGAAATAGGAAGTCTCGTTCAAAATCATTCTATAAGCCATAGCGATTTATATTATAAAAACAACATTGAAAAACCGTACCCTGAAGGGATGGATCCTTTTGCGGCAGTTCGGTTCCCGTTTTTTCGGAAAAGGCGTCGGATGATCCCCCTTTTGCGCTGCAAATGTACAATAAAAATGAGAATAAAAGAAATGTTTCGTGGTATTGGATCGAACAGTTTTTTGTGAAATTCGGGGAATAAGATTCTGTATAATAGGGGAGAGGGAGATCAGGCTTTCGATTCGGCAGGTAGGGCGAGACGCTTGGCCCGGATGCGGGCGGCGCGGTCCAGACTGTCGGGGTGGGTCGAAAAGAGTTGGAGGATGGCATCCGGTCGATTCCCGGCCTGTTCGGCAAGGCGATGGATCTTTTCCAAGGCGTCGGCCATGGCTATCGGGTCGTAGCCGTTGCGTTGGAGAAATCCGAAACTGAAGTCATCGGCGGCATACTCCTGACTTTTCGAGAAGTGCGATTCAGCCAGTTTTTCGGCAATCGAGCCCCACTGGGACGCGCTGAGCGATCCGAGCACTCCGCCTGCGGCACCGAGAGCGTTGCGGGCGGCGGAGGTGAGGTAGGCTTTGCGCATGGCGTGCAAGGTGTCGCTGTTGCGGATGTGTCCCATTTCGTGTCCGATGATGGCCATCAGCTCCTCGTCCGACATGCGGTCCATCAATCCCGAAAAGACACGGATGCTGCCGTCGGCCGTAGCGAAGGCGTTGATCTGGCTGGTCCGGTACACTTTAAAGTTGAGCGGTACGTCGTTTACGGCGATATATTTCGAGGTCAGCCGTTCGAGTCTCTGGGCATAGGGGTCGTCAGCCGGAGGGATGGTGTTTTGTGCGTCGGTATAGGCGATGTATTTTCGGGCCATGTCGAGTACATGTTGGTCCTTGAGCGTAGCGGCCTGAAGCACATCGACGGTAGCCTGTATGCCCGGATTGGGAATGCGGATGCGCGATCGGGTGACGACCACTACGTAGATGATCAGGGCGATAATGATTATTTTCAGCAACATTTTCGGTGCGAATTAATTCGGAAAACGGGTATAAAGTTAGAATAAATTGTAATTTCGCGCGAAAATAAATTCGAAATGTTTATGAAGACGACACCTTTTACCCGATATCATCGTGAAAATCGGGCGCGTATGGTTGAATTTGCCGGATATGAGATGCCGGTTGAATTTACGGGAATCAACGACGAACACATGGCCGTGCGGCAGCGGGCCGGAGTTTTCGATGTGAGCCACATGGGCGAGATTTGGGTCAAGGGACCGCGGGCCGAGGAGTTTTTGAGCTATGTTGCGGTGAACGATGTCCGGAAACTTTTCGACGGGAAAGTCCAGTACAGCTGCTTGCCTAATGGGCGTGGAGGGATCGTTGACGATATCCTGATCTATCGGATAGACGCCCAGACCTATCTGTTGGTTGTGAATGCGGCCAATGTCGAGAAGGATTGGAAGCATCTGACCGAGTGTGGAGCCCGGTTCGGTATGACAGCGGGCAAGGAGCTGTACAATGCGTCGGACGAGATCGCGCAGCTTGCCATACAGGGCCCGGAGGCTATGCGTATCGTACAGCAGTTGTGTCCCGAGCCTGTGGAGCAGATACCCTATTATACGTTCAAGAAGACAGAAGTTGCCGGGATTCCGAATGCGATTCTTTCGGCTACGGGATATACCGGAGCGGGAGGCTGTGAAATCTACGTGGCCAATCGGGATGCCGATCGGCTGTGGGATGCTTTGTGGAGCGTTGGCAACGACTGTGGACTGAAAAATATCGGACTGGGGGCACGCGATACGTTGCGGTTAGAGATGGGTTTTTGCCTCTACGGTAACGACATCGACGACACGACCTCGCCGATCGAGGCAGGTTTGGGGTGGATAACCCGTTTCAGTGCGGACCGCGATTTTATAGACAAATCTTTGTTGGAGCGACAAAAACAGGAGGGAACGAGCCGTTCTTTGGTAGGATTTGAGTTGACCGAACGCGGAATCCCTCGTCACGGGTATCCGTTGACCGATCCCGAAGGACGGGAGATCGGTGTCGTGACTTCGGGAACCATGTCGCCGGTGTTGAAAAAAGGTATCGGAATGGGGTACGTGGCGGCTCCTTATGCGGCAGTGGGGTCGCAGATTGCGGTGACGATCCGGGGCAAGGCGATTCCGGCTCGGGTTGTAAAGCGTCCCTTTATTCATAGCGATTCGGCTAAATAGCGATCCGGACGGATCAAGCGAAAAAGAGGGTTGCGGCGTGCCGTTAGAGCCGTTGCCCGGAAAAGAAACGAGGGAGGACGTCTAAGACGTCCTCCCTCGTTGTTGTATTGCAGAGCCTCGAACTCCGCCTATCGAGCGGGTCTATCGAACTTTGCCGGCAGGAAGGTACAGGTCGACCAGTTGGCGGATTCGGGGAGCCAACGAGCGGAATTCGGGTAGCGATGCAAACTCTTCGAGTGGGACCCAGCGACAACCCTCCGATTCGTTGGGATCGATCCGGACCGAGTCGTCCTCGCCGTTGAACAGAAAGGCGAAACGCATGTCGTGATGCGTATGGGCCTCCTCTTTTTTTGCGTCGCTGCGGGGAATGAAGTGCGAATCCACCTCGATCAGGCACGACGTCTCGTTCGGAAAACGAAGCGGTTCGAGCTGCTCCGGCCGAATTCCTGTCTCCTCCCGGATTTCACGGATTGCCGCGGCCGAGACTGTCGCATCGCCCGTTTCGACATGTCCTCCGGGTTGCAGCCATTTGCCGAGCTGCTTGTGTTTCAACAGCAGGATACGTCCGCTTTGCCGGCTGACCACGATGCCTCCGGCCGTAATGTGTCCGGTGAAATTTTTCCGGTTGTACAGCGCTGGTCCGTCGAATGCGGCGACAAAATCCGTAAAGGTGGTCTTCTTGGTCCGATCTTCGGGGAATCGGGCAAAGTAACCGTTCAACATCTGTTCGATATCAGCTCTCGTATTCATAAGTGGATGGTTTGCGACTGAGGTTGATCGTCTATTTGTTCTGAATGAAATGGGTTCGGACTCTGGGCTCGTAAGTAGGCAAGGCGATTCCGTTTTTCCGGCCGCTTTCGATACATTTCAGCAACCAAGCCATGTTTTGTCCCAGAGTGCGCATGGTCTGTAATCCCTCCTTGTCCTTCCGTACATCGTCCGGCGTAAAGCCGTGTACCGAGTTCCAGTATTGAGACGACACGATGGGCATGTTGCTGATGGTGAAATATTGGTTCAGCTGTTCGAACGTGGCGGAGGCTCCACCCCTGCGGCACGATACGACCGATGCACCCAACTTGCCGGCCATACGGCTCTCCGTAGCGTAGAACAACCGGTTCAGAAACGAAATCAGCTGTCCGGTCGGAGCGCTGTAATAGACGGGAGAGCCGATGACGATGCCGTCGAACTCATCCAGCCGTTTCTGTACCTGCTGTACGATATCGTCTCTGAAGCAGCTGCCACTCTGCATGCAGTGGCCGCAGGCGATACATCCGGCGATAGGTCTTTTGCCCAGATAGAGCAGTTCCGTTTCGATGCCATTAGCCTGCAGGGTCATCTCCACCTCGTGCAGGGCGGTATAGGTACAGCCCGTTTGGTGCGGGCTGCCGTTAATCAAGAGTACTTTCATACGGGATCAGAATTTATGAGCCAGCTGGGCAGCCTGTTTGCATCCGTCGGTTTTTTCGATGTCGCCTTCGTTCAGTACACCCGGAACGAGCACTTCGCCTACTATTTCCCATTTTAAAAGAGCCGCCGACCGTTCAATAGGAATGCGTACACCGTCCATTACGGTCGGATCCTCTTCCTCGCAGCAGGTGATGATTCCGCACTTTTTGCCCGAAATCTCCTTGTCGGCTATGCAGAACGAGTAGAGTCGGTCGATGACCCCCTTGATCTGGGCCGGAATGGAGTACCAGTAGACCGGTGTTGTGAATACGATGGCGTCGGCGTCGAGTATGGCGGGGGCGATGAGGTTAAAATCATCGTCGAAGGTGCAGGCTTTTCCTGTTTTATAGCAGGTCTGGCAGGCGTGACATCCTCCGATCTTCAAAAATGCGGCATCAAAACGTTGTACGGTGTGGCCGCAGGTTTCTGCCTCCTTGATGAAAGCATCCGTCATGGCAAAACTGTTGCCCTTTTTGCGGGGACTTCCCGTGATGACAACGATTTTCATATCCTGTTCCTCCTATTTTTGAATGGTATTCGAGTTTTGGTTGTATGCTTTGGCGACACATTTCCATTCACCGTCCATCTTCATCAGCAACAGGTAGTCGGTGAAGTCGATGCGTCCGCCCCATTTCTCCTCCAGCACGCGAACTACGGCAAGGGTCTCTTCCACGTCGATCACATCGATACGTGCCTTGAAGTCGTTGCCGGCTCCGACGGAATCCACATTTTTGTAAAACTGTTCGATGCTGCCGTGCTCCAGTTTGCCGTCCAAATAGCCGAACAGGACAGCTTCGTCGATAAACAGCTCCTTGGCATAGCGGCTGTTACCCTCTGCCACGCTCTTGACAAACTTCATGGCGGCTGCCTCCACGGCTTTGTACTCCTCGATACTTGCTCTCATAATGTTTTGTCGTTTAATTGATTATCAATTGACGCAAAGGTAAGACTTAGCCTCTTTTTGCGCAAGTACCGAAAAATTATTCATATACCGAATAATTTTTCGGTATACCGTTAATCCGGTTCATTATACGTATTTTTGTAGGGTAATAATCCGACAAAAGCTATGTATGAGAGGAAGATTCCAGTCGATTTGGACTGTCCGTTGCGTTTGACCATGAGTCTGATAGACTCGAAGTGGAAATCCTGTATTCTGGACGAGTTGCGTTACCGTCCGTTGCGGCCGAGCGAGCTTCACAAGATCTTTCCCGAAGCGACCCCTCGTGTTCTGGATCTGCAACTGAAGGAGCTGGTCGAGGATGGTTTGGTGTCGAAAACCATCTATCCCGAACTGCCACCCCGTTCCGAATATACCATCACCCCTTTGGGTAGCTCGTTGATTCCGATTATCGATGCCATGATCGAGTGGGGAAACAGGAATCGGGCGCTGTTCGAAAAGAAGTATGGTCAGAGTCCGGATCTACACTGAGCGTTGGTTCTGAACGATGGCGGTAGTCCTGTTGCTCCAGCGTGCTCGTTCGATGTTGTTCCCCCCTCTTGGTATAGGGTCGTCAAAACTTTTTTTGTACGAGAGTCAGCAAAAAACCGGTAAACATACGATGAAACGTAGGTATACCGGTTTGTGTTATAAAAACTCTTTTTTGCGTGCCCTTAGCGTGGAGTTGAGCAGGTAAAACGGAATTACACGTAAATCTTTAACTCCTTGGCTGAGAGTACATGCAAAATAGTTTCGTAGAAAGGTCTAATCGATAAATCTAAGCACTTCGTCGATGTCCTTACGTTTCGGAGCATCGTGGTGTTCTCCGTCTTCGTATCCATAGACAATAATAGCGGCAACTTTTTCATTCTTGGGCAGATTTATTCTTTGAGCGATCGCCTCGTTGTTGATGACACCCAAAATACAGGTTGCCACACCTTTGGCATAGGCAGCCAGACAGAGTTGCTGGCAGGCAATACCTGCATCGAAACACGCCCAGTTATCCGACACGGTTTCTTCGGAGCTTTTTTCAACTTTTCCTGTCAAAGATCCGCTCTCTCCGGTTACATAACTTAGAACAACCATGCCGCTGGCCCGCTTTATCGTTTTCATGTTATAAACAAAGCCTTGAACACAATTGTCGGCAATGTCTTCAATCCGCTCTCTATTGTCTATAATGTTGTATCTGGCGATCTGGTAATTCGACCATGACGGAGCAAACTGACTCAGACGAATGATCTCAGTCATCAACTCTCTGGAAACCGGTTCATCTTTATATTTTCGTACACTTCTTCTGTTTGTCAGTAATTCTATTGCGTCCATATAAGCACAAATTAAGCGATCAAAAAAAGACAAGGCCGTTCTCCCATTCTTCAACGAATTACCCCAATCGCAGAGTAGACGACTATTGCTTCAGGGTCCGTTCGATGTACTCTCTGTAATCTTTGATTACGGGTTTGTAATCGCTGCCGAACAGTGGCGACGAGATCAGAAAGTCTGCAGACGAGCGGTTGATGGCTGTGGGTACATTATATAGGGTAGCCACGCGGAGCAAAGCCTTGACATCGACGTCGTGCGGCTGAGCCTGCATCGGATCCCAGAAGAAGATGAGCGCTTCGATTTTACCTTCGGCGATCATGGCTCCGAGCTGTTGATCTCCTCCAAGCGGTCCCGATTTCAATAGGGTAATATCCAAATCGTCTTCGTTCAGTTTCTCCTTTCTGCGGTCGCGTAGAGTGCGTTCTACCATCTTGCCAGTCGTACCGGTGCAGACCAAGTGGTGTTTGAGCAGTACGGCCCAGTTCCAATCTACCCATTCGGCCAGATCGCGTTTCATGTTGTCATGGGCGACCAGTGCCACGCTTTTTTTCTTTTCCATAATCTTATCCATTAAATATCCGCAAACAAAGGTAGGAAACTTTGTCCGGAAATGGCAGCCCAAACAACTTTTTGTGACGAATTATTTAAAAAATTTGCTGCGACAGATAAAATGAGGATTCAACAGCGAGGGTTTGTTGTATTGGAGCCCGACATTTCCATCGAAGGATTGGGTTGCACCTCCGGCTTCGGCGAGGATGACTTCGCCCGCTGCCGTATCCCATTCGTAGGTGTCCGATGTCCGGAAATAGATCTCCACACTCCCTTCGGCCAACATGCAGAACTTGAAGGAGCTGCCCTGTTCGACCATTTCGGCATCGGGGTACTCTCTTTTCAGCCGGGCGATGTGTTCGAAGGTCTCCTCGGTATTGTGTGAGCGGCTGATGGCGATTCGTATCGGTTTGTTGGCGCAGGAGCGGAGGGGAAGCGGTTGCGAGTCGGCCCACAATTGCTGAATGTCGTATTCGGCATCGTGGGACGGACGGACGTCCGATTTGAGATAGCTTCCTTGACCCTTCAGAGCGAAGTACATTTTGTTGATGTACGGGACATAGATGATACCGATGACCGGTTCGTTGTTGTACATGAGCGCAATATTGACCGTAAACTCTCCATTGCCTTTGATGAACTCCTTGGTTCCGTCGAGCGGATCGACCATCCAGAATAGATCCCAGTTGCGCCGCTCCTCGAACAGCAGATCGCGACCCTCTTCGCTCAGCAGCGGAATGCGTGTTTTGCCCAGATACTTTTTTATCAGTTCATGGGCATCCCGATCAGCTATGGTGATCGGAGTGTGGTCGCTTTTGAGGTCTACCGTGAAGTCCCCTCCCCGATAGATATCGATGATGCGGGCTCCGGCACGGATGGCGGCGTTGTATGCATGGATCAACAGGTAATCGATTTGTTCTTTGTTCAGCATGACGGTTTGTTAGCGTTTTGGTTAGGTAAGTGTTACTATTTTGCGGATTCGAAAATCAGGATCTCACCCTGCTCCGAGGTGAAAGGTTTGACAACAGGGCCTTTGATGCGTTCGCCCTTCGGAGAGATCCAGATGCCGCGCGGGAAGCGTACCGTACGGCTGTTGCTCGCTTCGAGCAGGGGAGCTACCAGATATTTCGATCCGATCATAAACTGGTCGTTGCAGTCGGTGAATCCGTTTCGAGGGAATTCGTATTCCATGTGACGAACGATCGGTTCTCCGGTACGAATGCTCTCTTGAATCAGCTGATTGTAGTAGGCACCGATCTTTTCGCGTTGGGCGAAGGCCGTTTTGCATTGGGCTGCAATAGCCGGATCGTTTGCGGCCCACGGGGCGAAGTTGATAACGGTCACGGGCAGGGCTATGCTGAGCTGGAAATAGCGTAGCAGAAGGGTCGGATTGGCCAGCAGTGAGTCTGCCGGCATTCTCGGGTCGATGCTGACCGTGCTGTATGGATAACCCAACAGGTTTGCCGTCATGATGTTCGATACGGCTTGTTTGAGGAAACTCCAATCTAATCCTCGGTTTATCTGCAGATCATGGAGGTAGGGGACGAATCCTTTGCTGCTACAGATGGTGTATTCACAAAGGGGGAATCCGAGTCCTAATTCGCTCCATTTTTTGAGGAATTCGGCGGCTCCTGCGTATGCGAAGCGGGCGTAGGGCAGGGCATCCTTGCTGTCGAACAGGTATCCGTCTACGTTGAGGCTGTCGTGCAGGGCAACGAGGTGGTCGTGCAGCATGGAAAAGACGTTGTCACGGGTGATGTCGTAAAAAGCGCTGTATCCGCCGGCCCATTCGGCCATGGCTGTCCGTCCGTCGGAGAGCTTCACAAAGGCGTTGCTGTTGCGGTAGGCCCGGTAGATCGGCCCATCGCCGCTGACAAAGGGGGTCACTGTCAGCATGATCCGGAACCCTCGGGCGTGAATCTCTTCGACCAAGGAGTCGAAATTTCCGTAAAGACTCAGATCGGGGGTAAAACTGCCGATCGTGGATTGCCATCCGCTCGGAATGATGAGCGTGCCGGCCGGATAACCAGCCGTGAGGATCGTCTGTATGTAGTTGCGGATCTCGTCGGCAGAGATGCCGAACGGCATGATTGCCCGCAAATCGTAAACCGGAGCGGTAAAGAATTCCGGAGCGGGCGTTTTGTCGTCGTTCTCGTCCCGGGCGAAATTTTTGTGGCAGCATACCAGGTAGGCTTCACGGAGGGTTTTACCGCCCGTTATGGCTTCGACCTCTTCCATGGGGGAGTCGATCAGGAAAGTATCGCCGGTAAATTCGATTTTGAAGGGTGTTTTGCTCCAGATGTAACGTCCACGGCTGGAGACCAGAAACGGGACGGCATTGCTTCTTGTCCATACGGACAGATCGGTTTGCGGGAAGGGCTCCTCCAGCGGCATGAGCTGGTCTCCTCCGACGAAGACGCCCCACCATTTCTCTCCCTTCAGGATGTCGATCTTCGTGTTGTATTGGGCCAGTGTCGTTTCGCAGATCAAGAGCAATACGACGATAGCTCCGAATATTTTTCTGTATGGCAGTTTGTTCATAGTTCGATCTTTTTAAGCACGGAGGTGAAGTGCATCAGGTCTTCGCCGAAGAGTTTATGGGCGGATTCGGAGTATTCGTGCAGTATTTCGTGTACGATACGTTGGTATCCGGACATATCCTCGGTCTCGATCTGCAACGAGTAGGTGAAGTGTCCTTCGGGGCGATCGGTCAATACGCGGCAAAATGTGACGGTGCCGAACTCTTTGGAATCGAGGCGAGGGACGAACTCCTTACGCAGCGATTCGAGCCACGCGTCGTGGATTCGGGGAGCCACCATAAAAGATATATTGACGATGTAGATCACGTTGTGTTATGTTTTAAAAACCGCTCTAAGGTACGGTTTTATTCTGAGTTCCTAAAATTTTTTGCAGGCTTTGTCTTCGGCGAATCGGATTTTGTCGGTCCGGGGCTCGATTTCGAATGCGAAACGGGAAGGCGACAGTCGACTTATATTCATATAACGAAATAAACGGGTTTTCCGGTATGCCGAAAACGTTTTTTTCTTGAAGATTTTGGTCGTTGCGGGCCGAGGGTTGAAGGAGAAAGTTGCAGCGAAAATCGGCGGAACGAAAAGTTCTGAAAGTTTGGTTTATTCGGAAAATAGTTCTATCTTTGCATCCGATTTATGCAAAAATAAATTTTGTGATTCAATGTACGCAATCGTAGAAATTGCAGGTCGACAATTTAAAGTCGAGAAAGGTCGTAAGCTCTATGTTTACCGTCTTCAGGGGGATGAAGGTTCCTCTTTGAGCTTCGACAAAGTCCTGCTCACGGATAACGACGGTCAGGTAAAGATCGGCACACCTGTAGTAGAAGGGGCCGTAGTGAACGCAACGATTCTCAAACACTTGAAGGACGACAAGGTGATCGTGTTCAAGAAGAGAAGAAGAAAAGGGTATCAGGTGAAGAACGGACACCGTCAATACTTGACCCAGATTCAGATCGATGAAATTAAAGCTTAACGATTAAAACCTGAAAAGAAATGGCACATAAGAAAGGAGTCGGCAGTTCCAAGAACGGTCGTGAATCGGAAAGCAAACGCTTGGGCGTAAAACTTTTCGGCGGACAGTTTGCCAAGGCCGGCAATATTTTGGTTCGCCAACGCGGCACGGTACACAATCCGGGCGAGAATGTTGGAATGGGAAAGGATCACACGCTCTATGCCTTGATCGATGGTGTAGTAACTTTCCAGAAAAAAGAGAAGGATAGATCTTACGTATCTGTAAAACCGTTGTCGTAACGGCAGAGGAGAGACAAGAGAGATAGAAAGCGGGCTTGCACGGTGTGCAGGCCCGCTTTTGTTTGTGCTGGGGAATGAGGAGAAGGGGTAGAGTAGGGAAGAGAAGGCGAGGGGAAAAAAGGACTGATTCGGATGAGTTGGGAAGAAGTTCTACGGATGAGGATGTGTGGGGTGGAGCCCTGAGGCGGTGGCAGAATTGAAGAGAATGTGTCTACAAACTTTCTGAGGAGGGGTCCCGTAAGGGAAAATGCCTCTCGATGTTTTTGTATGTCAAGGGGAAAGGGTACGTTGCCGTATAGGTTTATGTGAGGATTTTAGCGGCCCATGTTGTTTGGTGCATGGAGGTAAGCTCCCGTATATGTGTGTAAGGATAGGTGTCGAACGCAAAAGTGTTGCATATAAAAGCGTTGCAAATAATGCAAATGGGGTTGCGAATGGCAATGGGTTTTGTGTAGAAACATTTGATAGAGAGTGAGAACGTAGCAATAGAAAAGGGAGCATCAAATGCGCTCCCTTGTCTATCTTTTTTATGTATCAAGTTTTTTAACCTTGCCTCACTACCACAAACTACAACAACCTTACCTCTTTCCCATGGGTCACTATCCGGCGGTCGTGCGGCAGGAGGAGAAAACTCAATGACCTCCTATTTGGCGTAACTGATCGAACGGGTCTCACGGATAACCGTAATCTTCACCTGTCCGGGATAGGTCATTTCGTCCTGAATCTTCTTGGCAATATCGTGCGAAAGATTATCAGCCTCTTGGTCGGAGATCTTTTCGCTGCCTACGATAACCCGAAGCTCCCGACCGGCTTGGATTGCATAGGTCTTCATGACTCCGGGGTAGGAGAGGGCCATCTCTTCCATCTCTTTCAATCGCTTGATGTAGGATTCGACAACCTCGCGCCGAGCTCCCGGACGAGCACCTGAGATGGCATCGCACACCTGAACGATCGGAGAGATCAGATTGGTCATTTCGATTTCGTCGTGGTGTGCTCCGATGGCATTGATGACCTCGGGTTTTTCCTTATACTTTTCGGCCAGTTTCATGCCGATCATTGCATGTGGCAATTCGGGTTCGTCATCGGGTACCTTGCCGATATCGTGCAGCAGTCCTGCGCGCCGAGCCAATTTGGCATTCAGACCCAGTTCTGCGGCCATGATGCCACACAGGTTGGCAACCTCCCGCGAGTGTTGCAGCAGATTCTGCCCGTATGACGAACGGTATTTCATCTTTCCGATCAAGCGGATCAGTTCGGGGTGCATGCCGTGGATACCGAGGTCGATCGCAGTCCGTTTTCCGGCCTCGATGATCTCCTCCTCGATTTGCTTCTGGACTTTGGCGACAACCTCCTCGATACGGGCCGGATGGATTCGTCCGTCGGTAACCAGTTGGTGTAGGGCCAGTCGGGCTATTTCGCGGCGAACCGGATCGAAGCCTGACAGAATGATAGCCTCAGGGGTGTCGTCAACGATGATTTCGATTCCCGTGGCTGCTTCCAAAGCGCGGATGTTACGACCTTCCCGTCCGATGATCCGGCCCTTCACTTCGTCGCTCTCGATGTTGAACACCGTGACGGCATTCTCGATAGCGGCTTCTGTGGCTACCCGTTGAATGGTCTGTACGACGATCTTTTTCGCCTCTTTGTTCGCGCTCATTTTGGCCTCTTCGATTACCTCGTTCACATAGGTCATCGCTTCGGTTTTGGCCTCCTCCTTCATGTTTTCAATCAGGATGTTTTTGGCCTCTTCGCTGCTCAAGCCGCTGATCTGTTCGAGGCGGATGTTTTGCTCCTTGATCTTTCGGTCGAGTTCGTCCTTTTTTCGTTCGAGGTTTTCGCTTTGGGCCTCGAGGCGGTCGCGAACCGAATTTTGCTCCTTGATTTTGCGGTTCAGTTCGTCCTGTTGTGAGGCCAGATTAGCCTCGAGCTGCTTGGCTCGTTGCTCGCTTTGGGCGAGTTTCTGATTCCGCTCGTTGACCGTTTTATCGTGTTCGCTCTTGAGCTGAATGAACTTCTCCTTAGCCTGAAGAATTTTCTCTTTCTTTATCATTTCTCCTTCGGCTTCGGCCTCTTTCAGCAGAGTCGCCTTTTTGTTGCGGAATATCTTCGAGGTGATCGTGTACCCCGCATAGCAGCCTGCAGCCGAGCAGACAATCGTAATTATCACTATGACCAGAATATCCATATTATCGGTTAATATTTAGTATGTTAAACAAAAATAAAAAAATCTTTTCAAAAAAAGGCCCGCACGGTTTTCCTTTTCTCTTGTTTGACGAATCTCCAGTTCCGTCATGTATGGAGCTGCCGTATATCGCAAACTTCCAACGTCTTCAGAAGAAGAACCTTCCGCGAGGGAAGGGTAAGGCCTGTTTTTGAAATACCAAGCTTCACTCCAATGTAAATAGTGTTGAGTTTCGCAAAGCTTAAAAGGAATCCATGCGGGTTTATTCCTTGTGTTATGTTTAAGAACCTGTTCTGTTTTTTAGGGGGGGAGTTATCCTCCCGAAGTCTCAGACAACTTCTATATTTTATTCAGGTAGTCGTCGATCTCTTGTTCCAACTCCGAGAGAGCTTTCTCTTCATCGCTCAACTTCCTGTCCATTTCGAGTCCCACTTTGTCGGCGGCTATCTGTATTGCAGCCATAGCGAGATAGTCTTCGGGTTCAGCTACAAACCTTGTCTTGTAGGCAGATATCAAAGCGTTGAGATCCTGAGCTGCGCGACGAAATTTTTCCTCTTCGTTTTGCTGGATAGTCATCGGATACTCTTTGCCGATCACTTTCAGTTTGATTCTTCGCTTTGCTGCCATAAAACTTTTGTATGATCATCCGACGGGCGGAGATATCAAGTTTTACTTGTTCATCAGGGCAAGGCACTTGTCGATTTCCCGCAACAGTTTATTGACACGTAGTCTTGCCACACGTTGGTCTTCGTGGTTTCCCGCGAGGCCTCCGCTGATTTCGAGTGCTTCGATTCGTCTGTTCAGGCGATGGATCGTCTCTTCGCACGCACGTTTTTCCTGAACGGCTTTTGCGTAATTCTCATTCAGCCGGCTCACTTCCTGTCGCAAACTCCGATTGTCATCGATAATCCTTGCGACCTTTTTTTTCAGCGATTCGACAATCTGTTTGCTATCGTCCATGACGCCCAGACAAAATTATTCACACACTCAAAAGTAAGGTTTTTTTATCAATCTGCAAAATCTATTTTTGCATTCCTTCGGGCACGATCTCTCCGTACAGGTCATAATCTTCTGCCTCTGTTATTTTTACAGGGAGGAAAGTGCCCGGACGAATCGATTTATCCGTTTCTATCAATATTTCGGTGTCGATTTCCGGCGAGTCGTACTGAGATCGGCCGATCAGGAACGTGTCTTCCCGACGGTCGATGATGATCCGTTCACAATGGCCGATCCGACGGCGGTTGTTCTCCGCCGAGATGCGGTTTTGCAGCTCCATCAGGGTGTCGGCACGTTGCTGCTTTATCGGGTCGGGGACGTCGTCTTTAAGACTTTCGGCAGAGTAGGTTCCCTCTTCTTCGGAGTAGGGGAAGACGCCGAGACGCTCGAAACGCACCTTTTCGACAAACTCGAGCAGTTCGGCGAAATCTTCCTCGCTCTCGCCCGGATATCCGGTAAGCAGGGTGGTGCGTAATGCAATGTCGGGAATCTCGGTCCGAAGTTTTTCGATCAGGTCGTAAACTTGCTTTTTTGTGACTCCGCGGCGCATGCTTTTCAGCTGTCGGTCGCTGATATGTTGAAACGGAATGTCGAGGTATTTACAGATTTTCGGTTCGTCACGAACGGCTTCGATCACATCCTCGGGAAATTGTGCCGGATAGGCGTAGTGCAGGCGGATCCATTCGATGCCGTCAATCTTGCAAAGCTTTCGGAGCAGGGTACCGAGTTGGCGCGAGCCGTAGAGATCGAGTCCATAGTAGGTCGTATCCTGTGCGATTACGATCAGCTCTTTCACCCCTTTGTCGGCCAGCTTTTGTGCCTCCGTTAAAAGTTCTTCCATCGGGACGGAGCGATGTCGGCCGCGAATCAGCGGAATGGCGCAGTAGCCACATCCCCAGTTGCACCCTTCCGAAATCTTCAGATAGGCGTAGTGACTCGGTGTGGTCAGGTAGCGTTCTCCGATCAGTTCGTCGCGGTAGGAGCCGCCGACGGCCCGGATGACATCGCTCAGGTTGTTGACGCCGAAAAACTCATCGGCTTCCGGGATCTCCTGTTGTAACTCTTTTTTGTAGCGTTCCGAGAGGCAGCCCATGACAAAGAGGTGGTCGATGGCACCTTTTGTTTTTGCGTCGGCAAAGCTGAGAATCGTGTTGATCGACTCCTCTTTGGCGTCGCCGATGAAGCCGCAGGTGTTGATAACGACCGTACGGGCATCGGTCGAGTTGGAGTCGAAGGTGAGTTCAAAACCGCTGTTATGCAGTTGCGCCATCAGGTGTTCCGAGTCTACGACATTCTTGGAACATCCGAGTGTGATGATATTGATTTTCCGTTTTTTCATGTTGAGAATTTGGAACAAAAGTAAGGATAATAAAATGGGAATCCGAATAAATTTTATACATTTGAAATTTGAAAGCAAAAAGGTCTAACATTAAAACGTATAGTTATGTTAAGCGAAAAGATGGAAAAGGCATTAAATGCGCAAATTAATGCCGAATTTTGGTCAGCTTACCTTTATCTTTCGATGTCGGTAGATTTCTCGGCAAAGGGAATGAAGGGTATTGCGAATTGGTTTGCTGTTCAATATCAGGAGGAACAGGCTCATGCGCAGATCTTTGTGAACTATGTGTTGGCGCGCGGCGGCAAGGTGACGTTGGCTCCGATCGAAGCGGTTCCTACGACATGGGACTCTCCGTTGGCTGCATTTGAGGCTACGCTGGCTCATGAACAGAAAGTGACCGAGCTGATCGACAATTTGTGTCATTTGGCAGAGGCCGAGAAAGATTTTGCCACGACCAACAAGCTGGTTTGGTTTGTTAATGAGCAGGTCGAGGAAGAGGAGGCTGCAAAAGAAATCATCGATTCACTGAAGATGGTTGAAGGCAGCAAGATGGGCCTTTATATGATAGACAAGGAGCTGGCGGCACGGACATACGTGGCTCCGGCCGAGTTGACGGCATAGGGTTGTGATATTTTTTCGGATTCCGAGACTGGTGAAGTCTGGTCCGGGGTCTGAGCTATCTCGAATGCGGTTGTTTGAAAGTCGAAAGATTTGAGAACAACCGTTTTTTTTGATATTTATATTTTTAATTAATTTATTATATAAAAAACTTTGGTTATTTGTTTTTGAAGAAAGTATTAATTATATTCGTCAATATAATCTTATAAAATTTCGGTTGTGAAAAAAATGGTAGCTTTGTTGTGCGTCCTTTCGTTGGTCGTGAACTATGGTTTCGCCCAGACCGCACAAAACGATTTGCAGGTTTCGAAAAGTGAGTACAAACAGTTGTTGAAACGTTTCGAGAGCGGAGATACAACGTTGACGGCGGAAGAGGGGGCCAAGTTGTATTATGGCTTTGCGGAGACTTCCGCCTATAAGGGAAATGCGGATTACGGTGTGACGCAAGCCAAGGATATGATTCAGGCCAAGAAATACGCAGAGGCATTCAAGGCAGCCAAACAGGTGTTGAAGGAGTGTCCGGTCTCTTTCTCGGCTTATGAGGTGATCATGTTTGTGGACTATGCTTGCCGCGATACGCAGGAGGTTCCTAAAAGTGAGACCGCACCCTATATGCGACGTTTTTTCAAACTGATGGAGGGTGTGTTCAGTACGGGGAACGGACAGACGAAGGAGACAGCCATGCCGGTAATTTGTGTACAAGACGAATACATTATCATGAAGACATTGGGCTTGACGAAGGTGAACGAGCAAGAGTTGGTCGATCAGAAATACGACCGTATGGATATTGAACTACGAGGCAAGCAATGTGTCATGTGGTTCGATGTAACTCGATCGATAGATTATACCCGGGAAAGCATGATGAGCGAAGCTCGGTAGGCGTATCGTTTGTACTTTCTCCGGATCCATCCGGTTTCAGGAGTAGAATGTATATTTGTTTATGTCCCTGTCATTCGACAGGGACATGTTTTTTAAGGCAGAATATAAATCGGAGTAGGAAGTCTGCGTACGGAATCGATGGAATCTTTCACCTGAGGTTGCTGTCCTCTTGTAATGACTTTGAAGAGTGAATCCTCGAAATGATCGAATCCTCTTTTTTGCTCCTCCCTTGTAAGTTGCGGGGTTACGTTTATGGATTCCGATGCGGTAAGCTTGCCCCGTTTGAAGGTCAATTTTAAAAAAGGTTCATTGAACCAGGTAAGGTACTCCTTTTCGGCGTCTCTGACTGGTTTTGCATATAACGTCCCGCTGAACCAGTCTGCGGTACATAGATTGTGCGGATGAAATACCGTGTCAAGTTGTTGCAGACTTTCTTGTCTGAAAGTCTTGTGGAGAAGTTGCTCCATAACCCGATAATAGGGTGACGGAATCTCAACCAGGCTGAATGGATCATCGGCGGCATACAGGATTCCGGAAAGATAAAGAGAGTCGTGTTCGATGGACCATACGGCAGCGTATGATTTTTTCTCAAATCCTTTTTCCCCGTTATAACGGATTTGCATGAGGGTGGCATTGGGAAGAGTGTAATATATCGATTTATATTCGTTGAATTCTCGTAACGGGCTATAAGATATAAAATAAGGCGCATCGTCAATATAGAGATAGTCGTTGGTGCTTGAAGTGAAGCGCCCCGGAGTATGAGAATTGGAACGACATCCGACCAATGCCGCTAAAAAGCATATAACCACAACAACTGATTTCATAAAAAGCGAGATTTAACGTGTTAATTTTATTGGCAAGGGTATAAACGTCTCATCGATATGATCCGTCCCTCTCTGCATGTCAGTTCATAAAACGGAGCCCATGTATTATTAAAGGAGGAGAGCTCTTGTATGTAGAAAACCCCTGTTACCCATGTCGCCGTCATCACTTTGGATGATCGGATTTCGGGAGATAAGAATTGGATTCGTTCGTCTGTTACGAATGGTCGATTCAAGAATTTTTGCAAGTCTGTATACAATTCAGCAGGGCACTCTCTGTTTTCGCCGTATTTGATCGAGTCGGTGTGTTCCAGCATGCATAATTGCAGGGAGTCATAGATCAAGCTCCATACGGCGGTGTAATTTTTACCGATGTTTTCAGAGGTGATCGTATCGGAATGGAACGATTGGAATCCCGGAATACAATCCAATGGGGAGTGGCTTAAGCGATACGGTGTATTACCTCCCGACCCGAATAGAGGATGTCGTTGGTGTTGCAGACAAAAGAACACGGGACACGCTCCTCGTTGGATGCAGATGAACAAGAGATACAATAAACACAACTTAATAATAGGATGCCGATAATTGTATTTAGTCTCATAACTTGAAATGATTTAATACGGATGTGTAAAATAGACCGTGTCGCACAATATTTTACTTCATGCTCATCGGTCGAGAAGAAATAAAAACAGTATCGGATGACGCCGTCCTGTTCCGATAAGGGTAAAACAACAATAATTTAAACTGACCTCCCGACTGTTTGTAAAGTTAAATAATAATTTATGTATTTCAAAATTATATTGGTGATTTTAATAAATGGTGGTTGTTTTTTTTTGTATTCCTGTGTGTGAAAGCAGTGAAGTAGGTTATTTTATCAAAAAAATGAACGAAGGGAGACATAGGCCTTTGTTACCCTATGAATCTGTAGGCAGTACCTTTCGACACCATATTGTTGTATAGATAGGTTTTTAAATAGCCAAAGAGCTCAGCTTTGCCATTATCCATAATATATGCTTCCATGACGCACGCGAAACGATGGATTATCTATTTCGAGATCCGGGCTCGCCCCTCCTATCAGTGTTTGCTTTTAGAGACATTTTAGAGATGGGTTTTTGTCTATCAAAAACCGGTGTCAGCATGGTGGGTATTCCACTTCTTGCTGGCACCGGTTAATTTTTACGGGTATGCTTTGCCTGATTTTTCCGATAGTTTTTTTGTCTCTTTTGTATGCCCGGTCGATTTTATTTGCCGAACAGGCTGTCGACAAACTCCCTGCGGTCGAATACCTGCAATTGATCGATTCCTTCGCCTACTCCGATGTAACGGACCGGAATCTTGAACTGGTCGCTGATGCCGATCACCACACCGCCTTTGGCTGTACCGTCCAGCTTGGTGATGGTCAGCGAGGTGACTTGAGTCGCTTGGGTGAACTGTTTGGCCTGTTCGAAGGCATTCTGACCGGTCGAACCGTCCAAAACCAGCATAACGTCATGCGGAGCGTCTGGAATGACTTTGGCCATCACGTTACGGATCTTGGTAAGTTCGTTCATGAGCCCGATTTTGTTGTGGAGTCGTCCAGCGGTATCGATCAGCACCACGTCAGCCCCGTTGGCTACTGCGCTTTTCAGCGTGTCGAAGGCAACCGATGCGGGATCGGAGCCCATCTCTTGCCGGATCATCGTCACCCCGGCCCGCTCGGCCCATACGGCCAGTTGGTCGATCGCTGCGGCGCGGAAGGTGTCGGCCGCGCCAATATACACTTTTTTGCCGGCTTGCTTGAGCTTGGCAGCCAGCTTCCCGATTGTAGTGGTTTTTCCGGCTCCGTTGACGCCTACTACCATAATGACGTAAGGCATGCCGTTCTTTTTCTCGTAGGAGAATCCGTCGCTGCCGGCGTCTTTGTTCTCTTCGAGCAGGGCTGTAATCTCCTCCCGCAGAATATTGTTCAGCTCGGAGGTATTCATATATTTATCGGCGGCTACCCGTTTTTCGATTCGTTCGATGATCCGGAGGGTGGTATCTACCCCGACGTCGGAGGTGATCAGCACCTCTTCGAGGTTATCCAATACCTCGTCGTCCACTTTTGACTTGCCGGCAATTGCCCGGGCTAGTTTGGAGAAGACACCGTTTTTGGTTTTTTCGAGGCCCTTGTTCAGGTCCTCTTTATTCTCCTTTTTTGAAAAAATATTGAATAGTCCCATGTGGCAGTGTATTACTTATCTGCAAAGATAATACTCTTTGGGATCAGAAACGAACGATTCCACGAGGGATTTTGTCTAAATTCGTTATATTTGGGTGGTGTTTCGAGTGTGAAGTAGAGGTCTGGGGGTGGTTATTAGAAATTGGACGTATAAAGAGTTGGTTATGAATGAATCGTTTAGTGTGTTGATTGGCATCGGAGCGATCCTGTTTTGGTGGATTGTTCTGGCTGTTGCTTCTCGGCGTAAATTGGGGTCGGGAATCTCGACAATGGTTTTGCATCGTTTCGTTTTACCCGAAGACACGGAGTCGGATACGCTTGTGCTGATTGTCGGGCGAAAATCTGGAGTGGCAGGATGGATCATGTCTTTAGTTGGAATTAATCCCGAAACTATGCTTCACGTGTCGAAAAAAGATATTCATTTCCGAGATGTGTCCATGTCGGGCAGCAGCGATTCGTGGTTGACGTTAAAAGGCGGGGTCTCCAGTGTGCATTGTACTGTATGCAGATCGGTCGGCTTGATTGTGTTGGCTGTTCTGTTTGTTGTTTCGGGGGCGTGCTGGTATGCTTTTTCACCGAACGGAACACTTGGAGTTGTTGTGGCCGGAGTGCTGCTTGGTGGATTGATGCTTGTGTTTTATCGTCGCAATAAACGATTTTGTATTAAATTCCAAAGTACGGGAGGGGCGATATTTGGCATGAGTTTTAGAGTGTGTGAAATAGAGGGTGTTTCGGTCAATATTGATCGGGTTCGTCAAGCAGTGGATCGAATCAATGCGCAGGTTGGCCTTTTACAATCAGAGTCGTGTCGTGTGTAAATCTCCTGAATAGTAAATTTCTCAGTTTGTAAAGAGCTTTAAACTACAAAAGGCCCGTCCGCAGGACAGGCCTTTTGTAATAAGATGGGCAAAACGCTTATTTCTTATTAGCGAAAAAATCTTTGATCTGTTCGTTGAGCACGACTTCCGTCTTGAAAGAGTAAGCTCCTGTTTTTTCAGATTTTACCATCTTAATACATTTCGTGTGCGCTTTACCGGTTCCGGTTTTCAGCGTCGCAACTACCTTCTTTGCCATGATTCAAACCTATTTAATTTCGCGGTGAATGGTAACTCGTTTCAGGATCGGATTATACTTTTTACGCTCCATCCTGTCCGGCGTATTTTTCTTGTTTTTGGTCGTGATGTATCTCGACATGCCCGGCAGACCACTCTCCTTTTGTTCGGTGCATTCGAGGATAACCTGAACCCTGTTGCCTTTTTTTGCCATTTCTCAGATGCGTTTAGTGATTAATACAGCGATTTGGGTGCGGCTGCTTCTTTAAGAGCTGCGGCCAAACCTTTTTTGTTGATGGTTTTCATTCCGGCGGCGGTCACTTTCAGCGTGATCCAACGGCCTTCCTCTTCGTTCCAGAAGCGTTTCGTCTTCAGATTCGGATTGAAACGTCTTTTGGACTTTTTGTTCGAGTGCGACACGTTGTTTCCTACCTGTGCCGTCTTCCCCGTGATTTCACAAATTTTCATAAAGTTTAATCTTTTTTAGGATTACTCCAAAGGACCGACAAAAGTACACAATATTCTCCGATATAAAAAATTCCTTACAAGAAAAACTCGTCCATTTGTCCTTTTTTCTACGTCTGAGTTCTGTTTCTGGACGATATGCGGGGAGTTTTCGACGATTTTATTTAATTTCGTAGATCAAATCTAACAATACTCAAGTATGAAAAGAATTTTTTTATCGTTGATTTTTGCATCGTTCATTGGAGGAGGAGCGCTGTTCGGACAGGGACGGGGAGCGCTTGGCGGTGATCGGTTGCCGCTGGTACCCTATCCGAAGGAGATTAAACTCGGAGAGCAGGATTATATGCCCGGTTCACGGATTGTTGTCAAGGTGAGTTCGGATGATGAGGCCGATCTTTTTGCGGCCTCGACGTTGACCGAAGAGTTGTCTCAAGCGGAGGTATCGGTGAAGAAGAGCGGTTCCGGAATCCGTGATGCGATTACGTTGACGCGTCCCGGATGCAACAAGGCTGCAGATCGTCGTCTGGAAGAGGCGGGACTGTCGCTCGGATTTACACCCGATCCCGAAGGTTATCTGTTGTTGGTCGACGATGAAGGGGTGATCGTGTCGGCAGCAACGGCAGCCGGTTTGTTTTACGGGGTGCAGACGTTGCGTCAGCTCGTATATCCGACCGAAGAGGGGTATGCCGTACGAGCTGTGGCGATCAACGATGCCCCGGCCATGCGCTATCGCTGGCAGCAGGATGACTGGAGTCGCGGCCCGATTTCCACGTTGGAGTATGCTAAAAAACAAATTCGTATTTTATCGGAATATAAAATTAACGGATACAGCATATACGCTGAAAATCTGTATGAATCGAAGCTTCACCCGGTGATCAATCCTTATGGAGGTACCCTTACGGCGGAGGAGATGCACGAACTGGTCGATTATGCGGCCCGTTATCACGTGGAGATTATCCCGCAGCAGCAGACCTTCGGACACCTGCACTACGTCCTGCGTCAGGAGCGCTACGCTTCGTTGGGTGAGTTGCACGGGAGTCAGGTACTCAGTCCGACCGAGTCGGAAAGCTACGATTTTGTCAACGATTATCTCGGGGAGATCGTTCCTATGTTTACCTCCGAATTTATCCATATCGGTTGTGACGAGACCTTCGAATTGGGACGCGGAAAGAGCAAGCAGGCTGTTGCCGATCGGTCGCATACAGACGTCTATATGGACCACCTGAACCGCGTAGCCGAACTTCCAGCGCTTGCCGGGAAAAAATTGCTGTTCTGGGGTGAAATTGCCGTTAAGAATCCGGATAAGCTCGACCGGCTGCCCAAGCAGGCGATCGCCGTAGCATGGGACTATCTGCCCCGCGACAGCTATGAAATCTTTTTGAAACCCTATGCCGAACGGAATATTCCGACCTTTGTGGCTCCGTCTGCATTTTATGGAGGCCGTGTTTTTCCCGATTATCTGGCCCACATGAAGAACATCCGGAATTTTGTTCGGGACGGACAGAAGTTCGGGTCGATGGGCATGCTCAACACTTCGTGGGATGACTTGGGAGAGGACCTGTTCGATATGGGTTGGTATGGAGTCGTTTATGCTGCGGCATGTGCATGGCAGCAGGGTGAATCGGATATGGATCAGTATCGGAATGCATTCGACTGGGCTTTCTACCGGAATGCCGAGAATCACGCGTATGCCGATGGAATCAACCTTTTGGCCGATGTGCACGGCAAGGTCGGAGCGGTCAACTTCGAGATGGCCTACTCTGTGCCGTTTACGCGGATCGGAGCCTCGCTGCAGAACCACCTGCAAAGAATGGGCGTTAGTCGAGAGATGCGACTCTGGTGTGAGGATGCCTATACGCGGTTTTCGCAGAATCGACCCCATGTCGCCCTGCACGATTCTACGGTTGATGCCCTGTTGTTTGCGGCCCGGAGACTCGATTTCGTCTTCCATAAATCGATATTGGCCACCGAGATGTCGGATCTGTACGACTCGTTTGTCCGCAACGACGACGCCGGATACGAGGTCAATACGGCACTCTATGGGTTGATCATGCCCTATGCGAGCCGATTGGGTTCGTTGCGGGATATGACCAAGGAGTTGAAGCTCTTTCATCAGAACTTGTGGCGGCAGGAGAACCGACCGATTCATTGGGATGTGGTTTCGATCCGTTATGACCGCATGCTGTTAGAGTGGGAGCGTGAGTACGATCGGATTCAGCTCGATGTGCAACAGGCAGGATCGGGAACGCACCTCCCACGAGAGAAGGTCGGATTCCTCTTCGATAGCCTGAACAACTAATAAGGAGTAGGATATCGTTCTGATTTCACACTTTATCCCGAGTCTTCATAAAGTTATTGCAGCTTTGTCGTGGGGACTCGGGATTTTTTATGTGCGATTTATAACTCTTTTCCCGAAGCGAAAGGTTTTATTCGAAAGGGAGCAGGTTTTGCACAATCTTTGCCCACGAATCCGTGTATATGAATTTTAAAAACGGATAGTGATATGAAACAGGAAAGTGCAGAAGTGCTGAATTTGGATGTTCAGAAGTTGGTCGAAATGTTGAATGCTGCTCTGTGTGAAGAGTGGTTGGCCTATTATCAGTATTGGGTTGGGGCACATGTGGCCGAAGGACCGATGCGTAGTGAGGTCGAGTCGGAGATGTTGGTCCACGCCGACGAAGAGCTGGCACATGCGAATAAACTGATTGCACGGATCGTCCAGTTGGGAGGAACGCCCGTACTGAGTCCCGATCAGTGGATGAAGCTCGCCCGATGCAAATATGAGGCGCCGACGGATGTATATGTCGAGACGATTCTCGAACAGAACCTGCGGGGAGAGCGGTGCGCAATCAAACGGTATCGTGATCTGGCAGATTATACCGACGGGGTCGATTATACAACAGCGAAGATGGCCGTGGAGATCCTCGAGGATGAATTGGAACACGAAGAGGATATTCTCGCCTTTCAGCGTGATATCGTCTCCTTGAAGAGGACGTTTGATAAAATGATCAAATAGTGCGAAGTAAATTTGGACTAAGACAACATGAAATGTAGCAGAACGAATCGGGCGGAGTTTTTCGAACTTTCGCCCGATTTTTTGTGCGAAAATGTGCAGATTGTTCTAAATTTGTCGAGACGAAAACCAAAAACGGAGATGCTATGAAATACCAATTTCTTTACTATCCCCGATGCGGGACGAGCAACAAGGCAGCCAAATGGCTTCGTGAACAGGGCATCGAGGTGGAGCAACGCGACATCGTGTTGGACAGACCGTCGGCCGATGAACTGGCAGCATGGATCAAGAAAAGCGGACTGCCGTTGCGCAAGTTTTTCAATACGAGCGGACAGAAGTACCGCGAGTTGCAGATCAAGGATAAGATCGGTTCGGAATCCGACGAGACTTTGCTTTCGCTGCTGGCCTCGGACGGTATGCTGGTAAAACGGCCGCTGTTGGTTGCCGATGATTTTGTACTGGTGGGTTTCAAGGAGGAGGAGTGGCGAGCCAAATTGCTGTAATTCTGTAATCAGTGGAACGCTTGGTGAGTCTCTCGACGTGGAGTCATACTCATGCAAAAATCCGGAAAGTTCATCTGAACCTTCCGGATTTTTTTCTATGCTAAATGCTAAAGAGTAGAATCTATCCTTCTTTGAGGAGAAACTCCTGTACTTGTTTCCTGTTGATCTGTCAGATCGTTTTTCTTGACTTGATGCGGTCGCGGTTGAGCAGGGCCGTTAGTTGATCTTGCGGCGGTCGGCAGCACTATCCTCCGGTTCCATCTCCTGTTGCAGGGCGACCATCTTGATTGCTGCTGCTGCGGCTTCATCGCCTTTGTTCCCATACTTTCCTCCGGCACGGTCGAACGCCTGCTGAAGGTTCTCGGTAGTCAATACGCCGAATGCGACCGGCATGCTCCATGACAACATGAGTTGGGTGATTCCCTGTGTAACCCCCATGCAGACGTAATCGAAGTGTCGGGTTTCGCCCTGAATGACGCAGCCCAAGGCGATCACGCCGTCGACATCGGTGTATTCCGCAAAGAATTGGGCGCCCAAGGGGAGCTCGAAGGTGCCCGGAACATGTTTGATGATGATATTCTGCTCGTCGCATCCCGCCTCCTTGAGGGTTTTTACCGCACCTTGCAGCAGGGCTTCGGTAATCTGTTCGTTCCATTCCGAAACGACGATGCCGAACTTCATGCCGGCAGCAGAGGGCAGTTTCCCGCCTAAATCCGATAGGTTTTTGTGAACGGTTGCCATTTTAGTGAACGGTTTGAGTGTTGTGTGTTTTTGAACAAAAAAGGTTGCTGCATCTCTGCGACAACCTTTTCGAAGATCTATATCGAGCGGCATGGCCGCCTGCTTTTTCGATTCGGTGGCCGGTCCGGAGACTCGCGTCGAATTACATTTTTTGTTGGATGTTTCCGATGTATTTCTGGATGTCTCGGGCTTCCATGCTGCCGGCATAGTCGGTAGCGATCGATTCGTAAGCCTCCAAGGCTTTATCTAACATGCCTAACTTTTCGTAGGTTTCGCCCGCTTTTTTCAGATAGTAGGGTGCAGTCAGCGGATCGGCACTCGTAGCTACGGCTTTTTCGAAAAGTTTTACAGCCTCTTCGTAATTTCCGTTTTGGATGTTTGCGTCACCCTGCAACCCGTAGTTTTGTGCTGCGATAATTTTAGAGGTAACGTTGTCGGTCGAGGCTTTATACTTTTTCAGGTACTCGAGAGCTCTGACCGGATCCCCCATTTTGAGGTAGCAAATGCCCGTATAGTGATTGGCTAAGTTGCCAGCCGGAGTAGAGCCGTATTTTTCGATGACTTCGAGGAAACCTGCAAAGTTGCCGTCACCCTCCAGCGCCAACCGGAAGGAGTCCTTGGCAAATTGCTGTTCAGCCGAGAACATGGCAGCGGCGGCCTTCTCTCCTCGGGGAGCCATGATCAAGTATTTGTATCCGAAGAATCCGCCCACGACGACGATTATGACGATCAGGGCGATCAGCAGCGAACGTCCGTTTTTCATGATAAATGCCTCAACGTTGCCGATGGCTGACGAGATGGCAATTTCAGGATCTTGTTCGTTTTGCTGTTTGTGTTGTGCCATAGTTTATCTGAAGTTTTAAAATTTACATGTTTACGAAGTGCAAAAGTAACCTTTTTTGCGGAATTTGAAACATTTTCAGCATCTTTTTCTGAAAAAACAGGGGATGCCGCGATATTCGGGAAAAGTGAGTATCTTTGATCGGTTTTCTGTACGGATTCACGGCTTATGTATCTGCAAAAACTTTCGTTGATCGATTTTAAGAATATTGCCGAGGCGCGGATCGAACTTTCGCCTCGCATGAACTGTCTGGTGGGGGATAACGGTGCCGGGAAGACGAATCTGCTCGATGCGGTGCACTATCTGTCGATGGGCAAGAGTGCATTCAATCTGACCGATTCGCAGTGTATGCGTCATGGGGGTGATTCGTTTCTGATCGAAGGAAGCTATCTCGATGGGGCCGGACATACGGAACGGATCGTCTGCTCGTGCAAAAAGGGAGCGGGAAAAAAGTTGTGCCGCAACGGAAAGGATTACGAAAAACTCTCCGATCATGTGGGGCTGATCCCGTTGGTGTTGATCACACCTTCGGATACGGCGCTGATCAACGAATCGGGTGAGGAGCGACGTCGGTATATGAACAGCTTCATTTCGCAACTTGATCGGGCCTATTTGTCGTCGCTCGTGCGTTACAACCGGCTGCTGGCCGAGCGTAATCGTCTGCTGAAATTGCAGCAGGTGTCGAATTTTGCCGAAATTCTGCAAGCGATCGACATGCAGATGGTCTTTCTCGGCGAAGAGATATACGGACGGCGGAAAAAAATGATTTCGGACTTGGCTCCACGTGTAGCCTATTACTACAAGCTGTTGTCCGGCGACCGGGAGCAGGTCGAACTGTCGTACCGTTCGGAGCTGAACGAGCGTCCGTTCGAGGAGATTCTTCAATCCTCATTGGCTCGCGATCGGGTGAATCAATATACCACAAGCGGCATCCATCGGGATGACATCCGTATGTCCATCGGAGGGTATCCTTTGCGGAAATATGGATCGCAGGGGCAGCAGAAGTCGTTTTTGGTGGCGATGAAGTTGGCACAATACGATTCGGTCTGTGCGGCCGGGTCGACGATGCCGATTTTGTTGCTTGACGATATTTTCGATAAGTTGGATATGCAGCGGGTCGAGCAGCTGATCGGAATCGTGACCGAAGAGCGCTTTGGCCAGATCTTTATTACGGACTGCAACAAGGTCCGGCTGGAGGGGATTTTGCGTCGCGGTTCGTGTGATTACACCCTGTTCGGAGTCGAAGGAGGCGACATTCACCAGCTATGAGACGACGTGAACCGGTTCGTGTCGGGGAGGCGCTGGATCAGTTTTTCCGTGAGCGGCCCGAGATATTGAAAAAAATCGCTGAAGCGCGTTTGCCCGAGGTGTGGACGCAGGTCGTGGGGCCCGAGATCGCAAAATATACGCAGCGAGTGAGTGTTGAGCGTGGCGGGCGGATGTTTGTCTACTTGAGTTCATCGGTAGTCCGGAACGAGATTTTCATGCGTCGGGCAGCTTTGAAAGAGGAGCTCAATCGGGTCTTGGGGCAGGAGGTTGTTGCTCATCTTATCGTCAAATAGCGAGTCGAGCGCTGAATTAAGCGGAACCTCTACTGTCGGAGACTGAGTACGCAAGTTGGTAAACCGCATAGAACATTTCAGCCGATTTTTGTGGAATTTTGTGAGTTATAATGAGAGTATGTCGTGAAAAGGATGTGACGGGAGTGGTCGGAATAGAAATAAAAATACTATTTTTGTCCGCATAACCATAACGACCCTGCAATGCATACTTATTGGAGACTCCTTAGTTTTGCCAGACCGATCAGAAAATATGCTATCCCGTATTTTTTCTATACGCTGTTCTATACGATATTCTATACCTTCACCTTTACCCTGATTCAGCCGATCCTGCAAACCCTGTTTTCTGCCAATGCGGCTACAACTCTTGTAACGACTTTTCCGAAATTCTCATTCGATACAAGTTTTCTTCAGGGAGCAATCAGTTATTTGATCTATAAAGTCTTCGGAGCGGATTATGACACGATGGACGTACTGATATTTTTGAGTATATTCGTGATTTTGACGTCGCTGTTGAGTAATCTGTTCCGGTATTTAGGACAACGGACCATGGAAGCAATGCGGGTCAGAGCATTACAGCGTCTTCGTAATGACGTTTTTACCAATGTGATGAAACTGCATGCAGGTTATTTCAGTAATGAACGAAAAGGCGATATCATCTCCAAAATATCATCAGATGTACAGGTCGTACAATTTTGTATTACCAATACATTGTTGGTAGCGTTTCGGGATCCGTTCCAAATTATCGGTTTCATGATTGCATTGGTGGTTGCTTCTTGGCAACTGACTATCTTTTCGATCCTGTTTCTGCCGATCGTCGCATTGGTTATCGGCTCGATTGTCAAGCGGTTGCGTAAATCGGCGACACAGGTGCAGGAGCGCTTTGCCGATATGGTCAGTCTGATGGATGAATCGCTTTCCGGTATAAAAGTCCTTAAAGGATACAATGCTGTTGACTATACGGTAGGAAAATTTCGAAAAATCAATGCCCTCTTCTCCCGTATTTCACTCAGCATGGCGTGGCGTCAGCAGTTGGCCTCTCCGGTCAGCGAGTTTTTGGGAATCGCCGCTGCAGCCGTGTTGATGATTTATGGTGGAAGTCTGGTGCTTTCCGGTGATCTAAAAGCAAGCACGTTTATCATGTATCTTGCGATTTTCACCCAGATTACCCGTCCGTTACGCTCCTTTACCGATGCGTTTGCCAACATCAATCAGGGAATTGCGGCAGGCGAACGTGTATTGGCGCTGCTCGACGAAAAGAGCGAAATTACCGATGCTCCCGATGCGGTGGAGATGACCGGACTGAAACGCGATATCGAATTCCGAGATGTCCGCTTTTCGTATGACAACAAGGAGGTGATTCGCGGGGTGAGCTTCAAGATCAAGAAAGGTGAGACTGTCGCATTGGTCGGCCCTTCGGGTGGGGGTAAATCGACCCTTTCCGATCTGATTCCGCGTTTCTACGATGTGCAATCGGGGCAGATTCTGATCGACGGAATCGATATTCGCAAATATACGCTCGAGAGTTTGCGTCGGTATATGGGATTGGTGTCGCAGGAGACGATTCTTTTCAACGATACCATTGAGAACAACCTCCGCTTGGGCAAACAGGATGCGACGGAGGAGGAAGTGCGTCAAGCGGCAATCGTAGCCAATGCCGATGCCTTCATCCGGGAGACGGAACACGGCTATCAGACCAATATCGGAGATCGGGGTATGAAGCTTTCGGGCGGACAGCGGCAGCGGTTGAGCATTGCCCGGGCCGTATTGAAGAATCCCGAGATTCTGATTCTCGACGAAGCGACTTCGGCGCTCGACACGGAATCCGAAAAGTTGGTACAGAATGCGTTGGATGCGCTGCTTCAGGGGCGTACGTCGTTGGTAATCGCCCACCGGTTGAGTACGATATACAATGCGGATCGGATCATTGTGATCGATCACGGGCAAATTGTGGAGCAGGGTACGCATCACGAGCTGATGGCGCTTCATGGGGTATATGCCCGGCTGATCGAGATGCAGCAGAGCGGTGATTCGACCGGTCGGTAGCAAGATCGATTAACAAGATCAATTAAAAGGGGTAAAAGCAGAACATTCGGTTTTCATGGGGGTCCGCAGTATACATTTCCATGTAGGGAGAGTGTATGTCTAAGCGGTGAATGTTTCCCGTCTTGTCGTTTCGATCTTTTGCCATGTAATCCTTGTTTCCATTGAGTCTTTGACGAAAACCGGGCAATCGATCTCTCGCAAAGGATCAGACTACCTACCTCTCTGTTTTTTATTTATATCCATTTTGCCGGGTGATACCGATGTCGATGAGGTAGAGATTGTTCTGTGTATAGCCGAGTCTTTCGTACGTGTAAATTATAACAGCAAAGAAAGAAGGATTCAGCGCGTTGAATCAGATCGAAGCAGCGGTCAAATGTGGCGAACTTTGTGGTAGTCGATGTCTTGACGAATCCGTTTTTGTTTCATCGTATTATAAAAGAGAGGTCTGCCGATTTCAGCAGACCTCTCTTTTTTTCTGTTCCCGAAGTGTACGTCGGGGTAGATCTTATGTTTGATTATTTTTTAGCAGGCTCTTCAGCAGGAACTACATCGATCACGTCTACCTCATAGTAAAGAGCCGAATTGGCCGGAATAGGACCTTGTTGACGTGAACCATAACCGAGTTCAGCAGGAATCCACAGTTTGATCTTACCGCCTTTGCCTACCAATGTCATACCTTCGGCAAAACCTTTGATCACGTTTTTGATCGGAATATCGAGCGTGTCGTTGCTGTCATAAGTATTTTGGATATCGTTTCCGTTGCGGTCTGCCATGCGGTAGAGTACGCGAACTTTGGAAGTCGAATCGGCTTTAACGTTGCTGTCTCCGATTTCGATCACTTCATAAAGCAGACCCGATTCCGTTTTCTGAACGTTTTTGTTCTCTTTCTCGACCTTAGCCAAGAATTCAGCGCTCGCGATACTGTCTTTTCTCGGTTTGATTACGGAGTAGTATCTACGCATGAAATCATAGGCATCTTTGGTTGTCATGATCGAGGTGTCCTTCTTGATGGCGTTTTTGATGCCGGTGATGAGCAGATCGGCGTTCAATTTTTCTCCGAGCATGCTGTCTACATTATAGATGTAGGTTCCCATGTCCGTTCCGAGGCAGTATGCCAACGTGTCTTCTTCGGTTTTCATGCTGCTGCTGCCGGTCGAGGTGCAGGCACTGAAGAAAAGAGCAATAGCTCCGCTCAATACGATTAATTTTTTCATTTTGTTTTATAGTTTAATTGTTCGAATTGTTTCGTGCCGAAAATATCGTGCCGCACTCGGTTATCCCGATTATGCGGAGGGCAAAGTTAAGCAAATTAAGCGAATAATGTATCTTTATGAATCTTTTTTTTCATGGGTTTTTATGGTTTTTTCGGGGAGATACGATTCTCGTTATACCCCAGCCGATGACTCCTGCGGTGAGCGATGCGAGTAGGATGGATATTTTACCTCCGGTGAGGGCGGCCGGATTTGTAAAGGCCAGATTGTTGATGAAAATAGACATGGTGAAGCCGATTCCTCCCAAGCACGACACGCCGAAAATCATGGGCCATGTGGTACCCTCGGGTAACTCGCCCCATTTAAGATGTACGGCAAGGCGGCTGAACAGAAAGATGCCGATCGGTTTGCCCAGTACCAATCCTAAAAAGATGCCTGCACCTAACGGTCTGAACAGAACGTCCAAGTCCCCCAGACCCTCGATTCTGATACCGGCATTGGCCAGTGCGAAGATGGGCATGATGAAGAAGGAGACCATGTGGTGGAGGGCATATTCGAGGCGTTGCGACGGGCTGATGGCGTTGACGGCAATTTGACGGATGGTTTCGATATCTTCTAACTGTTTTTTGTTGGAGAGAATTTCGACCCCGTCGCGGTTGTGTTGCCGGAACGAATCTAAATAAAACTGCGTTTTATAGAGAAAATAGCGTTTCGTGTATCGCGGGGTTGAGGGAATCGTCAGGGCGATCAGTACACCGGCGATGGTTGCATGGATGCCCGAGTAGAGAAATAGGATCCATATAATAATGCTAAGGATCAGGTAGTACCGCATTTTGTAGACATTGAATTTGCGGAGCAGGATCATCAGCAGGAAGACACCGGCTATGATGGCCAGAATCTCGAAGTGGATGTCGGTAGAGTAGAAGAGCGCGATGACCAGAATGCCTCCTAAATCGTCGGCTACGGCCAGTGCCGTCAGGAAAATTTTCAATGATACGGGGACGCGGTTCCCCAGCAGCGACAGGACGCCGATGGCGAAGGCGATGTCGGTAGCCATCGGGACGCCCCATCCGTTGGGTTCTCCTCCGGCGAGGTTGATTCCGGTGTATATCAGTGCGGGGACGATCATTCCTCCGATAGCGGCAGCAATCGGTAGTGCGGCCTGACGGATGGTGGAAAGCTGTCCGGCCATGATCTCGCGTTTGATCTCCAGTCCGACGTAAAAGAAGAACAGAACCATGAGGCCGTCGTTGATCCATGCTTCGAGGGGCTTACTCAGTCTGAAGTGGTCGAAACCGACGGTCAGGTGGCTCTCTAACAGGTGGTGATAGACTTCGGCGGTAGCCGGAATGTTGGCCAGAATCATGGCCAGTGCGGCAAAGATCACGAGGACCAATCCTCCGGCCCACGGGCTGTGCAGCAGTCTGTGGTGGCGTTCCCGACGGAGAAAGAAGTTTCGTTTGTATTTGAATGACAGATGTTGTGTCATCGCGCTGAATTTCTGCAACACACCTTACAGCAAAGCTGATACCAAATTGGTTGCAGGAGTTTTATAACAGTGTGAGGTTGCAGAGTTTGTACAGCATTCGGGCTCCGACGTTCGCATCCCACTCGTCGGTACCGTCTGGATCCGGAGCCACTTCGCAGAGGTCGAATCCCACGATCTTGCGGCCGCTTTGGGTAAGCATAACTAACAGATAGACGGCTTCTTGATAGGTCAGGCCTCCGGGAACCGGTGTCCCTGTGTGGGGACAGAGGTCGGGGCACAACCCATCGATGTCGAAGCTGATGTACACCTTTTCGGGGAGGGCCGATACGATGCGTTGGCAGAGGCTTTGCCACGAGGCTCCTTCGAACTTGCCGGCCGACAGGTCGTAATCGGTGAACTGTACGACTCGAGGCGAAGTGGTGGCGAGAGCCAGCTCGTCATCACAATAGTCGCGGATCCCGACTTGGACGATTTTCGATACGTCGGGAAGTTCGTGCAGCACGTTATACATGATCGACGCGTGTGAGTAGGTGAATCCTTCGTAGGCTTCCCTCAGGTCGGCGTGGGCGTCGATGTGGAGTATTCCCATACCCGGGTTATGTTCGGCTGCGGCGCGGATAGCACCGAGTGGCGAGCTGTGATCTCCGCCGACGATTCCGACCTTCTTTCCTGCCTCGATCCATCGGCGCGAAGTTTCGTAGACGATGCGATTGAGCGTTTCAGATCCCTGATTGATCCGGGCGAGGTCTGCTTGCAGAAGGTTGCCATCCGGAGAACCGTCGTTCTCCCAGTGTTCGATAACGCGTTGAGCGATCTTACGCAATTGCTTGCTATCGGTCAAGATCGATTCGTCGGCCGGCAGGGTTCCGATTCCCTGCCGCCACCCTTGTGGATGGTGCGGGTCGTACAGATCGACCTGCAGGGAGGCCTTCTGAATCGCTTCCGGCCCCTTGGCCGTACCCTCTCGGTATGATGTCGTAACATCCCATCCAACAGGCAGCAGAACCAATCGGGACTCTTCTGCCGTGAACGGAAGTCCGAAATAGCGGCCGTTGTCGATGCCGGGACCGTTCGGGTCGAAATGTGTATCTGCCATAATCGTTGCGCGTATAAAACGGGTTCGGGTACAAAAATAGAGAAAAAACGGAAGTTACACAGAGGAAAAGCAATTTTCGTTCGGGGCGCAAATTTTTGCTGATTTTTATGTTTTTGTCTATCAATTCGATTTGTGTTTTTGTTCAAAAAAATAGTAACATTGGACAATATTCCCCATTGGCAGCGCGTTATCCATACAGATTTCCGGTAGTCATTCTTGATACGGGAATCGAGTAGTTTTTTTCATAATCATACATTTAAGTTGGGTGAGCCTCCGCCGCAGTGATTGCGCCGGAGGTTTTTTTCGTTATGGGCGAATAATTCCGTGCGGTTTTCAATTTATTGTTACATTTGTGCCGTCAATAGAATGAATCGACGGATAGATGGATAAAAAACCGTATGTAGTAGCGGATTGCGATATTCCGTTTCTACGGGGTGTACTCGAACCCTATGCCCATGTGGACTATAAAAAGGGGAACCGGATCACACGGAACGATTTGCTGGAGGCCGATGTGTTGATTGTGCGGACGCGGACGCGTTGCGATGAGGCGTTGTTGGCCGGAACTCCGGTGCGTCTGGTTGCTACGGCGACCATCGGACACGACCACATCGATTCGGAGTATTGTGTACAAAACGGCATCCGGGTGACAACTGCTCAGGGGTGTAATGCCCGTGGCGTGTTGCAATACGTTATGGGAGCATTGGCACGGCTTGCGGCCCGAGACGGATGGCGTCCGTGTGACCGTACACTCGGGGTTGTCGGCGTGGGAAACGTCGGTTCGTTGATTGCCGAATACGGTGAGCTGTTCGGTTTTCGGGTATTACGATGCGATCCTCCTCGGGCCGAAGCAGAGGGGAGCGAAAATTTCTGTACGCTCGATACGTTGCTGGAAAGGTCGGACATCGTAACTTGTCACGTGCCGTTGACCCGGACCGGATCGTGTCCTACGGATCGTATGGCCAATGCAGCTTTCTTTGCCTCGATGAAAAAGGGGGCGGTGTTCATCAACACGTCACGCGGCCGGATCATTGAGGATGCTCCGTTGATCGAAGGTTTGCAGCAGGGCAGATTGGCCCATGCGGTGATCGACACATGGAACAACGAACCCGAAATCAATCTGGAACTGTTGAAGTTGGCTACGTTTACCACATCACACATAGCAGGATATTCGATTCAGGGTAAGGCTGCCGGGACGGCGGCAGTGGTACGTTCGGTGAGCCGGCTGTACGGATGGCCGCTCAATGACTGGTATCCCGCACAAGTTACCCCGAGTCATCCCGACCCTTCGATCACGTGGGAACGGATGAGCCGCGAGATGCCGCGATACTTCGACATCGAAGCCGAAACCGCGCGGTTGAAAAGCCATCCCGAATCTTTCGAACAGATCCGTAATTCGTACGACTATCGGACCGAATTTTTCTGATGTTGTTTCGTTTCCAGAAACGACTCGTCCCGAAATTCATAGAGTTGGTTGCGCAGCCGGGGTATGAATCCGGCCTCGCGGATGGCTTGTCGGATTCCGTCGGCATCGAACCGGTTGTCGGCACCGGCCGAAGAGACGACGTGCTCTTCGATCATGATCGACCCCATGTCGTTGGCTCCGCAGTGCAGCGCAATTTGTGCCGTCTCTTTCCCGACGGTGAGCCACGAGGCCTGAATGTTGGGAATGTTGTTCAATACGATCCGGCTTATGGCGATGATGCGCAGGTATTCGGTCGGCGAAAAGGTAGGGGAGACACCCTCTTTTTCCAACTGGGTGCCCGAACTGCGGAAAATCCAAGGAATAAAGGCAAGAAAACCGTACTTGTCGGGCGATTTCTCTGCCTGCAGATCGCGAATCCGGATCAGATGTTCGATCCGTTGGCGAGGTGTTTCGATGTGGCCGTACATCATCGTGGCGGAGGTGGCCAGCCCCAAACGGTGGGCGATGCGCATCACTTCGATCCATTGATCGGCATTCGGTTTGCCCGGGGAGAGTCTGCGGCGCACGTCGTTGTCGAGAATCTCGGCTCCGGCTCCGGGCAGCGAGTCGAGTCCCGCATCGATCAGCCGTCGAAGTGTGGTCTCGATGTCCAATCCGCTGATACGGGCGATGTGGTACACCTCGGGGGCTCCCAACGCATGCAACCGGATTTGGGGATAGCGCCCTTTCAGTTGCCGGAAGAGGACCTCATAGAACGTAATGCCTAACTTCGGATGCAGTCCGCCCTGTAACAGCAGCTGGTCACCTCCCAAGGCCAGCGTTTCGTCAATTTTTTGAATGTATTGGTCGAGGGTTGTAATGTAGGCCCGTTCGATCTGATGGGGTTTGCAGTGAAAGTTGCAGAACTTGCACCCCGAAATGCAGATATTCGTGATGTTGACGTTGCGGTCGATCTGCCAGGTGACGATATTGTCGGGGTGGAACTCCTTTCTCAGCGTCCATGCTACGGCCGAAAGTTCACCGAGCGGGGCTTCCGTGTAGAGGTTCAGTGCCTCGTCGCAGGTCAACGGCTCGCGTGCGAGGGCTTTGCGGTAGAGCGGATCGAGATTCATCGTCGGAAAAATTTGAGGTGGCAAGATACAAAAAAACCGTTTCTTGCTACAAGAAACGGTGCTATTTCACGGGATCGGACAGACCCTACTCGAGAGAGATCGATTCCGTCGGGCACACGTCGGCACACGTACCGCATTCGGTGCAAGATTCGGGATCGATAACATATACATCCCCTGCAGAGATAGCTCCTACCGGACATTCATCGATACAAGTACCGCATGCAGTACAAGTGTCAGCACTAATTTTGTAAGCCATTTTCGTAAAGTTTAATTAAATTCTACACTACAAATGTATAACTATTCTCGTTACGAGACAAGCAAAAAAACGAATAATTTTTACTTCGCGTCTTTCAAGAACTCCAAAGCGAAGACTGTCATCGTAACTATTCCGTAGTTTATAGCCTCTTCGTCGGGGTTGAAGGTTGCTGAGTGGAGACCTCCCCCCCGATCGCCTGTGTGGCGCGCGGTTCCCAGTCGGAAGAAGAGTCCGGGGTAGTGTTTCGTGTAGGTGCCGAAGTCTTCCGCGGTCATTCTCAGGGCCAACTCTTCGATATTTTCTTCTCCCCATAGCCGTGCGGCGATTGCCCGTCCGCGAGCTGCCAACTGCGGATCGTTGACGACACACGGGTATCCCGGCGGAATATTGAGCTCGGTATGGACTCCGTAGGCGGTGCTGATGCCCTCGGCAATTTGGCGGATCCTCTTTTTGGCCTGCTCTCTCCATGCTTCGTCCATGGTCCGGAGCGTGCCGGCGATCTCGACGACGGGTGGAATGATGTTGGTCGCTCCATCGGCAATGACCCGTCCGATCGACAGAACTGTCGGAATCGTCGCATTGCCGTTGCGGCTGGTAATCTGTTGCAGGGCGGTGATCAGAGCGGCAGAAGCCACCACCGGATCGGTCAGCGTGTGGGGAAGGGCTCCGTGTCCTCCCGTACCATGCACCTTGATATGCAGTTCGTCGCTCGAGGCCATGTATTGTCCGGAGCGGAATCCCAAATGTCCCGAAAGTATCTCCGGTGCGACATGTTCGCCAACGAAAGCTACAACGGTGTAGTCGTGGAAGGGATCCTCCTCGAGTACGGAGGCAGCTCCTCCGGGGGCCAGTTCCTCTCCGGGCTGGAAAAGACCGAATACGGTTCCTTCGATCAGTTCGCGGTGTTGTTGCAGTACGAGCAAGGCTCCGAGCAGGCAGGAGGTGTGGATGTCGTGTCCGCAGGCGTGCATTACGCCCGCATGGACCGACGTGAACGGAACGCCCGAATTCTCTTGAATGGGAAGGGCATCCGTATCGGCCCGCAGCACGACACACCGTTTCGGATCGCCCGTTCCGGTGATCCGGGCCAGAAGACCCGTTCCTGCAATCCGTTGGAACGGAATACCTGCTTCGGTCAGCCGATCGGCAAGGTAATCGGCCGTTTCATGTTCCTGAAACGAGAGTTCGGGGTGGGCGTGCAGGTGTCGTCTGACCTCGATGATCTGTCCGACCAGAGCTCGGGCACAGGCTTTTATCGTTTCGTCATTCATGATATGCAAAAATGTTTTTTGCCTTTTTATGTCTGTCGAATTTGCTAAAAAAGTTCGCGAAGGATCCGCACGATGTTGTCAGCTTTGCCCATCGTATAGAAATGTATGACGGGGATGCCTTTAGCGATCAATTCGCGGCCTTGTGCGATGGCCCACTCGACGCCGACTTGGCGGACAGCGGCGTTGTCCTTGCAGCGCTCCACCTCGCGGACCAGTGTGTCGGGAATGTCCACGTGGAAGATCTGAGGCAACATCGTGAGCTGGGTTTTTGACGAGAAAGGCTTAATACCCGGAACGATCGGAACATTGATTCCCAGAGCCCGGCAGGCATCGATAAAGGCAAAAATCTTGGCGTTGTCGAAGCTCATCTGCGTGATGATGAACGAGGCTCCGGCATCGACCTTCTCCTTTAGCCGGTTCAGGTCTTCGGTCGGATTGGGCGCCTCGGCATGTTTTTCCGGATAGCCGGCCACACCGATACAGAAGCTCGTGTTCCGGCACTGTTCGACCTCTCCGTCGATGAACTCCCCGCGATTCATCCGGCTGATCTGTGCCACCAGTTCGGAGGCGTGCCGGTGTCCGTCGGGCAGGTTTTTGAAGGCGTGTTCACCCCGTATGTTGTCACCCCGCAGGGCCAATACATTGTCAATGTCGAGGAAGTCGAAGTCGATCAGAGCGTCTTCGATGTCGTAACGCGACTGGCCTCCGCAGATCAGGTGGGGAACGACGGTGAGGCCGTACCGCTTCATGATGGCGGCGGAGATGCCGACCGTCCCCGGACGGCGACGTACCGTGTGCCGTTCGAGCAGACCGTTCTCCTTTTCGACATATTTGACATCTTCACGGTGTGAGGTGATGCTGCAGAAGGCCGGTGAGAACTCCATCAGCGAGTCGATCGTGTCGAAAATCTGCTGGGTCCCTTCCCCTTTGAGCGGGGGTAACAGCTCGAATGAAAAACGGGATTTTCCGGAGGCTGCCGCTTGGGCTATGATTTCGGTAATGTGCATATAGCGTGTAATTTGTTTTCGGTTGAGGTTATTTGTCAAGCAGATGCTGAGACATGATCGTCCGCAGTTTTGCGGGATCGATGCCTCTGCGTCGGGCGTAGTCGTTCAATTGCTCATCGTCGATTGTCCCGACCGAGAAGTTGCGGGCTTGCGGATGGGCAAACATAAGTCCGCAGGTCGACTCTCCGGGCGACATCATGTAGGATTCGGTCAGGGTGGCGCCGATTGCCTTCGTTACGTCGAGCAGTTCGAACAGCTCGGTCTTCAGCGAGTGGTCCGGACAGGACGGATAACCGAATGCGGGTCGGGTACCCCGGTACCGCCCGGCAAAGAGATCGGCGAGGGAGTGTTCGTTCTCCTGTTCGTATCCCCAGAGCGAAACCCGTGCAAAACGGTGAAGCGTTTCGGCAAAGGCTTCGGCCAATCGGTCGGCCAGCAGTTTGGACATGATGGCCCGGTAGTCGTCGTTGTCTCGGCGGAACCGTTCGGACAGCTCTGACAGACCGATTCCTGCCGTCACGGCAAAGGCTCCGACGTAGTCGTCCGTTCCTACCGGGGCAATAAAGTCGGCTAACGAGAGGTTGACCTCCGTATCGGCCTGTTGGTTGCGCAACTGCGGCATCCGGAGCAGCTCTTTGGTGCGGGTGTTGTCCGTATAGATGATGAGGTCGTCGCCGATGCGGTTGGCCGGGAAGAGTCCGATCACCCCGTTGGCTTGCAACAGGTGTTTCGTTGCGATCTCTTCTAATAAGTTTCGGGCGTCCTCATAAAGTTTCTTGGCTTCGGACCCTTTGACCGGATCGTCTAACAGGGCCGGGAAACGTCCGGCAAGGCCCCACCCGCTGAAAAAGTAGCTCCAGTTGATCACTTCGGCAATCTTGTCGATCGAGTAGTCCGAAAAGACGATACGTCCCGTACGAAGCGGTGTCGCAATCTCCTTCAGATCGATCTTCAGGCCGTGGACACGGGCATCTTCCAACGACCGGAGCCGATGTTGTCCGTTCTTTCGCGCGAATTCCTCTCGGAGGCGTTGCTGTTCGTCCCGAACGTTTTGCAGGTAGGCGTCGCGTCGGGATGAGTTCAGTTCGTTCAGGATTCTGACGTCGTCCGAGGCGTCCTTCACGTGAATTACCGGACCGCTATACAGCGGGGCCAGTTTAACGGCCGTGTGCATGTCGGAAGTCGTTGCCCCGCCGATCAGAATCGGAATCTTCAGACCCATCTGTTCGACAGAAACGATCACTTTGGCCATCTCCTCGAGCGACGGGGTGATCAAACCGCTGAGTCCGATGATGTCGGCTTTCCACTGAGCGGCGGTTTCGGCGATCCGTTCCCGTTCGACCATCACCCCCAAATCCTCGATCTTGTAGCCGTTGCAGGCCAAAACTACCGATACGATATTTTTCCCGATGTCGTGCACATCGCCTTTGACCGTAGCCAGCAGCATGCGTCCGGCCGATGAGGCACGTCCTTCGCTGCGCTCCTGTTCGATGTATGGGGTCAGTACGGCAACGGCACGTTTCATCACCCGTGCACTCTTGACCACTTGGGGCAAGAACATTTTCCCGCTGCCGAACAGATCTCCGACCCGGTTCATGCCCGTCATCAGCGGACCTTCGATCACTCCCAATGCGTTGCCGATCTTGCGATAGGCCTCTTCGGTATCCTCGTCGATGAAGTCCGTTATGCCTTTCAGTATGGCGTGGGCCAGCCGCTCCTCGACGCTCTCGCTGCGCCATTGCGGACGTTGCGTTTCGGTTGTTTTGTCGCTCTCCTGTTGCTGCTTGATCCGTTCCGCATAGGCGATCAGATTTTCGGTGGCTTCGTCGTTGCGGTTGAGGATGACCTCTTCGCACAGGTGCAGCAGTTCGGGTTCGATTTCGCTATATACTTGCAGCATGGAGGGATTTACGATCCCCATATCCATGCCTGCTTTGATTGCGTGATACAAGAAAACCGAGTGCATGGCTTCGCGGACCCGGTTGTTGCCCCGGAACGAGAACGACAGGTTGCTGACGCCTCCGCTCACTTTGGCGTAGGGACAGTGCTCCTTGATCCAGCGACAGGCTCGGATGAAGTCGATGCCGTATGTGTTGTGCGTTTCGATTCCCGTTGCTACCGAGAGCACGTTCGGATCGAATATGATGTCCTCGGGCGGAAATCCCGCTTCGGTCAGGATTCGGTAGGCTCGTCCTGCAACGGCGATTTTCCGCTCGTAGGTGTCGGCCTGTCCTTCTTCGTCGAACAGCATGACAACGGCAGCGGCTCCGTATCGGCGGATGGCGGCTGCTTTCTCCAACAAACGTTCTTCACCCTCCTTCAACGAGATCGAATTGACAACCGACTTTCCCTGTACGCACTTCAGTCCGGCTTCGAGCACCTCCCATTTCGACGAGTCGATCATGATTGGGACGCGAGCGATCTCCGGTTCGGCCATGACTAGATTCAAAAAGTCGTGCATGGCCTCCACTCCGTCGATCAGTCCGTCGTCCATGCAGACATCGATGATTTGGGCTCCACCCTCGACCTGTTGCCGGGCAACCGACAGGGCCTCTTCGTACTGCTTCTCCCGGATCAGGCGTGCAAAACGGGCCGAGCCGGCCACGTTGGTCCGCTCCCCGACGTTGACGAAGTTCATGTCCGGAGTGATCCGAAGCTCTTCCAATCCGCTGAGTACGGTCGTGTGCGCGGGGGCAGGAATCGTTCTCGGCGAGTACTCCTTAGCTACCCGAGCGATGGCGGCTATGTGTACGGGGGTTGTTCCGCAACATCCGCCTACGATGTTCAGCAGCCCCTCTTCCAAATAACCGCGAATGGCTTCGGCCATCTTTTCCGGAGTTTCGTCATATCCGCCGAAACCGTTGGGCAGTCCGGCATTCGGGTGGGCCGATACGGCACATTCGGCTCGGGCGGCCAGTCGGGCGATATAGGGTTGCATCAGTTCGGCTCCGAGTCCGCAGTTCAACCCCACCGAAAACGGTTTGGCGTGTGCTACCGAAGCATAGAAGGCCTCGATGGTTTGCCCCGAAAGCATGCGTCCGCTGGCATCGGTGACTGTCCCTGAGATCATGATCGGGACCTGCACGTGCCGTTCATTAAAGACCTCCTCGATGGCAAAGATGGCTGCTTTGGCATTCAGCGTATCGAAGATGGTCTCGATGAGCAGCAGATCCGCGCCGCCGTCGAGCAGACCGCGCACCTGTTCGGCATACGATATCCGCAGGTCGTCGAACGTAACGGCCCGGTAACCGGGATTGTTTACATCGGGCGAGATCGAGGCGGTGCGGTTGGTCGGGCCGATCGATCCGGCCACGAAACGCGGTTTGCCCGGATTCAGCATCGTATATCGGTCGGCGACGCCGCGAGCCAGTGATGCGGCTGCACGGTTCATCTCGTACACGTAATCTTCTAACTTGTAGTCTACCGATGAGATTCGGTTGGCGTTGAATGTATCGGTGGTTATGATGTCGGCACCGGCTTTCAGGTAGGCCTCATGAATTTCAGCGATTACTTGCGGGCGGGTCAGCACCAGCAGGTCGTTGTACCCTTTCAACGGGATCTCCCATTTTGCAAAACGATCGCCACGATAATCCTCTTCGCTCAGATCGTAACCTTGGACCATGGTTCCCAATCCGCCGTCGAGTACCAGAATCCGGCGGGAGATTTCGTCCTGTATCGAAAATTTCAGCATGTGTTAATCTTGTGATTCGGTGGTTGGTTGGGGGTGAACCTTGATTTCGAACAATTTGTTCCAGTTTTTCCCCGTGACGAAAATCCGTTTCGTCTTCTCGTCGTAGGCGATACCGTTGAGCACGTCGGTTGTGGGGGTGATGTCCGACTCTTGGAGCAATCCGCTCATGTCGATCACTCCGGTGACGGCACCTGTTTGCGGATCGATCCGGATGATGGTGTTCGTCGTATAGACGTTTGCCCAGATTTCGCCTTCGATCCACTCCATTTCGTTTACGTAGTTGATCAGACTGTTGTCGGTGCAGACCTGAAGGGTGCGCAGACGTTTGAAGGTTTCGGGATCGAGGACATAGATGTTTTCGCTACCGTCGCTCATATAGAGTTGTCGGCCGTCGGAGGTCAATCCCCAGCCTTCTCCGTTGTAGTCGAATTCGCCCAGCTTCTCGAAGGTTTTCAGATCATACACGAAGCCCTTGTTGTTTTGCCACGTAAGCTGGTAGAGCTTTCCGTTCAACAGGGCGAGTCCCTCTCCGAAAAAGTGCTCGTCGAGATCGATTTTTTGGATAGGCGTACCGCGTTGCAGGTCGACTTTGCGCAACGACGATTGTCCTTCGAGTCCGGTGCTTTCGTACAGATGGCCATCGTGCCACAGCAGACCTTGAGTGTAGGCGTTGGCGTCGTGTGGATATACCTTGACGACGGTGTGTCCGTAGAGGACGGGCGGTGGGGCCATCACCATGAATTCGCCGCTGCGGCTATCACTTAACGTATCTTTGTATGTGGTGATTTTATAAACCAGACGGCCGGTAGGATGATTCTTTCCGATTTTGTATTTGTATCCCGACGTGTCGATTCGGGCAATCCGCCGCGAGTCGATGGAGAGTACCGCGCTGTCGATCTCAACCTCGTTCTTGAGCGTAAAGCGGATGGTCTGCGTGGTACCTTGAGTCGTGGTCTTCCCATAGACCGGAGAGACGCTCGCTATCATATCGTTCGGATCCGTAACGGTCGAATGGTTTCCGTTGTTGGAGTTTCCGGAACAGAAGCTCAGCAGGCACGGAAAGGTGAGCGCAACGAAACAGAGAAGAATATTTTTCCGAATGTTCATGGATAGCGTAGTGTTTACAACCCACAAAGGTATAAAATTTACAAAAAAACAGGGTGTTTGGTCCGGTTTTTTGTGAGGAAAGCCGAAAAGGGGTAGAAACAGGCAGAAAATCGCTGCAACATGATGATTGTTTTATTGTTTTCGGGTGATTTCGGGTGTGTTTTTTTATTACCTTTGTCGCTTGTAGCAACATCATGTAAACGAGAGTATTTCATAAAAATAAAAATCATGCTGACAATTAAGCAAATACGAGAGAATAAGGCATTTACTCTGGAGCGTTTGGCGGTAAAGGGAGTCGATGCCAAAGAGACTGTCGATCGGATCGAAGCGCTGGATGACGAGCGTAAATCGCTTCAGGGAGAGCTGGATGCCTGTCTTGCTCAGCAGAATGCCATTGCCAAAGAGGTGGGGCAGCTGTTCAAACAGGGGAAAAAAGAGGAGGCCGAGGCAGCCAAGCAGAAAACGGCCGAATTGAAGGAGCAATCGAAGGGGCTGGAGGAGCGCTTCCGCAAGGTGGAGGCTGACCTGAATGCACTGATCGTGACGTTGCCGAATTTCCCGAACAAGGATGTACCTCATGGATTGACGGCGGCCGACAATGTGGTGGTGCGTACGGGTGGTCCTATGCCCAATTTGCCGGAGGGGGCACTGCCTCACTGGGAGTTGGCTAAAAAATATGACCTGATCGATTTCGAGCTGGGCGTGAAGTTGACAGGTGCAGGTTTCCCTGTCTACAAGGGCAAAGGTGCTGCGTTGCAGCGTGCGCTGATTACGTTCTTCCTCGACTGCAATACGGCTGCCGGATATACCGAGATGATGCCGCCGTTGATGGTGAACGAAGCGTCGGGCTTCGGAACCGGACAGCTTCCCGATAAGGAGGGGCAGATGTACCACGTAAATCTCGATAATTTCTATCTGATTCCGACGGCAGAGGTGCCCGTGACGAACATCTATCGGGATGTGATCCTGAACGAGTCCGATTTCCCGATCAAGATGACGGCCTATACGCCGTGTTTCCGTCGTGAGGCAGGGTCTTACGGAAAGGATGTACGTGGATTGAACCGTTTGCACCAGTTCGATAAGGTCGAGATCGTACAGATCGCCCACCCCGATCACTCGTATGAAGCGTTGGACGGAATGATCGCCCATGTGGAGAGTATCGTCAAGAAGTTGGAATTGCCCTATCGTATTTTACGGCTTTGCGGAGGCGATATGAGCTTTACTTCGGCCATTACTTACGATTTCGAGGTTTACTCTGCAGCTCAAGGCCGTTGGTTGGAGGTTTCGTCCGTATCGAATTTCGAGTCGTTCCAAGCCAACCGGTTGAAGTTGCGTTACCGCGATGCACATAAGAAGATGCAGTTGGCCCATACGCTGAACGGTAGCTCTTTGGCATTGCCGCGTATCGTAGCTGCACTGTTGGAGAATAACCAGACTCCGGAGGGTATTCGGCTTCCCGAGGTACTGGTTCCCTATACCCGTTTCGACAAGATATAGTCGAAGAGGGGGAAAACAGTCGGATGAAAAATTTCTTTAATTGAATAATTATTTGGGAAAGCGAGAGGGGTGATTCTTACATGAATCACCCCTCTCGCTTTTTTTGGTGTAGAAATTATTTTGCTTTATAAGTGGGCCTGTGGCATGAGCCTTTATAAAGGTCTCATGCGAAAACCTTATGGAAATATATTGCTACTAATCATTTGAGAAGGAGATACATCAATTTAGTTTCGACGGATCTGCCAATTTGTTTTCCCCGATCGAAGACTGAAGATAGGAATACGGTTTAGATCTCTTATCTCTGAAAAGTATACTCCCGATTAGTATTTGATGGTCCAGAGCCCGTTGTCGGGTGCTCCGCATAGACGCAGCCGCAACAGATTGATCGCATGCGACGAGGCGCGTTCGATGTTCTGGCTGCGCAGGGATTCGAACTGCATTTTGTGTGAAACGGTTCCTTGTGGTCCCGACACGGCCATCCAAACGGTGCCGACCGGTTTTTCGGGCGTACCGCCCCCGGGGCCTGCGATTCCGGTAGTCGAGATGCCGTAAGTGGCTCCGGTCGCTTTGCGAACCCCTTCGGCCATCTGTTCGGCAACCGTTTGGCTGACGGCTCCCTCTCGGGCCAGAGCCTCAGGATCGACCCCGAGCAAGGCGCATTTGACCGCATTCGAGTAGGCTACAACCCCGCCGAGAAAGTACTCCGAAGCTCCGGCATGAAGCGTGAAACGGTGGGCAATGTTTCCTCCGGTACACGACTCGGCAACGGCAACGCTTTCGCCGTTTCGACGAAGCAATTCACCCACGGCACTTTCGAGTGTGGCATCACCATAGCCGATGATCCGGTAGGGGATAACCCGATCCAACAGGGCAAACTGACGGTCGATCTCCGCAGCGGCTTTTTCGCGGTCGACGTCGTATGCCGACAGCCGCAGACGGATGTTGTTGGCATTCGGCAGGTAGGCCAGATGCAGGTAGTCGGGCAGGGCGTTTTCCCAATCGGCAATCGTCGCGGCCAGAATCGATTCGGCCAATCCGAACGTAATGGCCGTTTTGTGGACAATCGCGCGGAACTTAAAGTGCTCGTAAAGTCTGGGAAGGACCTGCTCTTCGACCAGCGTTTTCATCTCGAACGGAACGCCGGGCATCGAAACGAGAACCTTGCCGTCCCGATCAAACCACATGCCCGGAGCCGTGCCGCAGCGGTTGGGCAGTACGGTGCAACCTTCCGGAACGTCGGCCTGTCCCTGATTCAGCTCGTTGAAATCGATGTGCCGCTGGGCGGTCATCCGTCTCACCTGTTCGAAGACCTCCTCGTTGCGGACCAGACGCATGCCGAACATTCGGGCGAGCGTATGTTTGGTAATATCGTCCTTTGTCGGGCCGAGTCCACCGGTGCAGAGCACGATGTCGGCGCGGCTCAAGGCCTCGTTTACCGCTTGGGTGATGTGTTCGGCCGAGTCCGATATCGAGGTAATCTGGTGGATGCGGATTCCGGCGGCGTTCAGCTTCTCGCCTAACCACGCCGAATTGGTGTCGACGATTTGTCCGATCAGTATCTCATCGCCGATCGTGATGATTTCTGCTAACATGGTTGATCGTTTTTCTGTGTGTGATTCGAAAAAAATGTAGGGGTGTCCTCGCCGAATCGTGCGAAAACACCCCCCAAAGATAGTGGCTTCTGGCCGATTTTATTCTCTCTATTCGGGTAATGGTTCCAATTCCGTCGATTTTTCCGTAGGATTACCCTCTTTGTCGTACAGCGTGTGCAGGAAAGTCACTTCGTAGTTGCCCGCTCCTCCGCGTTCGATGGTGCTCGGACGATCCAATACGCTGGAGAAGGTCCAGACAGAGGATTCGCTGATCAGACAGGGGTAGCCGTACTTTCCGTCGATAACCAGCTCAAGTCGTTTGCCTTCCTGTACGTCTAAATTGCCTTCCTGCAGGTCTAAATAGATGTAGGTTTTGTTCCGATTGTAGAAAACGCTGTCAGCCGGTCCGAAATATGTGCCGTTGAACGAGGCCCATTTCCACTGCGGGTACTCGATATGTTGTATCTCCGGTAGCAGATTGGTGGAGGAAGGACGCCATCGGGTGGAGGTCAACGTGCATACCTTTTGGGTATCGGAATCGAGCCGGTATCGCAGTGAGATGATTTTCGATGAGGGTATTTTGAGTTCAGCTTCGATACGGGTAGTTTGGTCGTTGAATGTCAGTGTGGAGTCATCGCATTGGGCACGTGGGCCGAGCGGATCAGGCGTTTCGAAAAGATACCGGTTGAATGCGAAGCTTTTGGGCACATTCATGAGATCTTCGACAGCTACCAGTTTTCCCTTTTCGAAAGTCAGTTTGTGAATGGGCAGTACGAACCAGTACTCATTGTTGATTTCCACTGCATGGTTTGGTGTCTGGCAGGATTGCTGTCTCGCATAGAATGTTCCGTTGACCCAAGTTGCAGCCGTAAGGACTTTGTCGGGTGTACCGAAAGAGGAGCCCACTCCGCGTGTCCGTGTATATTGGGGTGCTCGCGGATGATCGAACTTCGTTCCGATCATGGTCTCCATTCGCGACCAGTCGTTTACGGTGTCGGTCGGAACGACGCCATATCGGTCGATCGCACAGAGGTAGAGCGTACCGTCGATGATCTCCCAGTAGGCACGGTATGGTTTGTCAAGCTTTTGATGCAGCAGCATGACGTCATACGTTTGGTCCGGATTGTCGAGGACCGTATTGTAGCCCGGGAACGAGCTCAGAAAAGTGCGATCGAGATAGTAGGGTATCGTATCGCCCCAATAGAGCATATCGCTCGTGCCGGCCAGTCCGAACTCCATCGTTTGCAGGTCGTTTTGTTTTTCCGCCGTGGAGTTGCAACTCCATGCTAACGCTCCGCTTGTCAGCAGCAGCAGACTCATTAGAATTTTTTGAATTTTTCGGTTCATGTCGAGGTGTTTTATGGTTTGTGGTAGATTTTTGAATAACTATAATTATCATTGTTTGAAACTATTGTTTGTAGTTGTTGTCCAAATGTAGTAAATTAAAATGGAAACAAAAACAAACAGACGGTTTTTGCACTTATGGCAAAAACCGTCTGAGAAATATAAAATGTATGGTGCTCCCTAATATGTAGGTTGCGGGCCTTTGATCTCTTCGATCAGCCACTTTAACATACCTAAATAGGAGTATGGATCCGATTCAGGACCTACGGGGCGTTTGGATCCGTGGGCATGAGGAAAGGCATTCAGATAGAAATGCATGTTTGGATGGTGTTTTGGAAGTCCCGCATCCCAGAAACGGTACAACCATTCGCGTTCGATAAAATCGGTGTACTCCTCAAACTCCTTGTATACGAAAGGTCCGTAATAGAAAATGTATTCCAGTCCCTGATCCAAAGTCCACTTGGCTCCTTTCGCCAATTCGTCGGGCCGGGTCCATCCGGTTTCGAAAGGCCAGTGGCGGTTGAATTGATGCGATTCGTAGGCGACGCCATCCATCGACTTGATGATCTTGGCGGCTTCGGGATTCTCCATGAAGAATGAGGCGTGGGTAACCAGTTGGATCAATTTGTAATTGTCGTGCTTGACCAGACCTTGCTGATGGGCAGTACGGAACAGCTTTCGGTAATCGTCTACATCCCGTTGATACAGGATACGGCTGTCCTCCTTGAACGGCCCCCATTTTCCCTTCCCTATCAATTCGGCTTCACGGCAGATGAGGATGTGTTCTACCTCCATGCCCCCCTTTTCCTTGGCGCGGATCAATTCGATCAAAGGATTTGTCTCGGGATTCGTGTCGATCCAGTTTCGATCAAACGGTAAATAGTGTTCGAAAAAACATTTGTTGGTGGCAAACGCTCCCTTGTAATCCATTACGACATCGGTATATTTGGCCGTAAAGTCGTTTGGATGGAGCAGGGAGTCGTAATAACCGATGCCGGATAGCCAGTCTAATTTAGCTTCTTCGGCGGAACGGGGCAAAGGCCGAATGCCGACATATCCCGATGTCCGTCCATCTATCGTGTCGATGGGTACATCTTTAGGGTCGTTGTTGTTCCCGTCTTTCGTATTGCATCCCCATATGGTGGATAGTGAAAATAATGAAAAGACAAAAATGGCTGTAAAGCGAATAGAATGGGTCATAGTTTTAGGTTTTAGTTAATAGTTTTCAGTTGGTAGGCATTTCCGATTTCGATTCGGCCTCTTTGCGCAGCCGTTTGCAGATCCGTTTGACGAAAAATGGGCCGTTATAGATAAATCCCGTGTAGATTTGAATCAGGCTGGCTCCTGCCTGCAACATGGCTACGGCATCCTCTTCGGTCATGATGCCACCCACACCGATAATCGGAAAACGTCCTTCGGTCTTTTTGTGGATATAGCGAACCACTTCAATCGAGCGTTTGGTCAGAGGAGCACCGCTGAGCCCTCCTTTTCCGATAGAAGCGACAGTCTCGGGGTCGGTTTGCAGACCATCCCTGTGCGTAGTCGTATTGGTGGCGACGATGCCGTCCAATCCGCTCTCGATCAAAACCGAGATCATGTCGTCGATTTGCTCGGTAGTCAGATCCGGAGATATTTTTAACAGGATGGGACGGTATTGATTCTGTCCCCGGCGGAACTCGATCAGGCCCCGAAGAATTTCGTTCAGGTTGTTTTTGTCTTGGAGACTGGTCAGATTGGCCACGTTCGGACAGCTGACGTTGATGACAAAGTAGTCGACGTATTCGTATAGAGCCCGGAACAGACGCAGGTAATCGACCGGAGCCGCTTCATTCGGTGTCAGGGTGTTTTTGCCCAGATTACCTCCGATGATTTGATGCGGTCGGCGGTAGCGCAGGTTCTTGACTGCATTCTCCATTCCGTGGTTGTTGAATCCCATGCGGTTGATCAGAGCGAGATCCTTGGGCAGGCGGAACAGGCGGGGACGTGGATTTCCCGGTTGAGGTTTCGGTGTGACGGTTCCGATCTCCGTAAATCCGAATCCCAGCGAGAGCAACTCTTTATAGACCTCGGCATCCTTGTCGAATCCGGCTGCGATTCCAACCGGATTTCGGAACCGGATACCGAAAACCTCGCGTTCCAGCGAGGGATGGCGAACGGAAAACATCCATCGCAATAGATAGCGGGCCCCGGGAATGTAGTGGATCGTCCGTAGGGCTACGATGGCGATCCGATGGATTGTTTCAGGCGACAGCTGAAAAAAAATGGGGCGAATGATCTGTTTATACATTTTTATCGGGTAAATAGAACCGGCCCAAAAATAGGGATATTTTTCGATTTATTGTTCCGGTTTGTTTTTGTTGCCACGCAGGTAGATCTTCGATTCGGTGTGATTGATCAGCCGGCGGATGTTTTTGCGGTGGGTGTAGAGCAGCAGCAAGGCGATCAGGCAGCTGAAGATGATCAGCGACAGGGATCGTTCGCCGAAGAGGCCGATTACGAAGATGGGGAAAGCGATTCCGGCGCTCATCGAACCGGCCGAAACGTAGTGTGTTGAGGCGAATACGATGATGAATACGACCAGACAGAGCAGTACGGCAGCCGGGTAGACCCCCAATACGGCACCGGTCAGCGTAGCAACGCCCTTACCTCCTTTGAAGTTGGCAAAAACGGGAAGGATATGTCCGATCACTGCGGCAGCGACCAAAGCGATTTTCAGGTTGAAGAGCGCATCGGGGCCGTATTGGGCGATGTATGCAGGGTCGTCGTAACGGGTCAGATGGGAGAGGGTTACGGCGATGAAGCCTTTCAGAATGTCGATACCGAAGACCGGCAGGGCAGCGCGGGGACCCAATACTCGGAGCGTGTTTGTAGCTCCTGCGTTGTGGCTTCCGTGTTCGCGGACATCGATGCCGTAGAACTTGCGTCCGATCCATACGGCGCTCGGAATGGAACCTAAGAGGTAGGCAACTACGATCAGTAACAGATTCAATAACATGTATGTGTATGTTGCGTTAAAATACTTGATTTGGACGGAGGCATGGAGCGTTGGAGTAACGTTCGTATGTCCGGAACCGTCGGCGACTGTTCTGCAAAGGTACGTTTTAATTCTCTATTTTTCAATTTCGTGGTAAAATATTAGTCAGCTGGCTGAGTGAAAATGAGAGGAGCACCGCAGTGGAATCCGGGCAGACGGATTGAGCTGAAGCGGGAGGGTGTATCTGTCGGAAATTCGTTGAACGAGAAAGCGAACGGATGCAACGAAGGTATTTGCCTTGGAGAAAAGGTAAATTCAGTAATTCGGGTACAGATATCGGGAATATGTATACCGGGAGCCATAGGGGATTCCTCTACATTTGCAGGTGTAAAATGAACCTCAAATGAAAGCAGTATGAAAACGATGACGAAAACGAAAACAGAGATGAAAAGGATAGCGGTTATTCTGTTTCTACTGTTCGCATTCTTCTCTTTGTCGGCCTGCGAACCCGGAAACGAGAGCTCCTATAAACCGGTCGAGCAACCCGGCACTTCGGGTGAGTCGAGTGGGGACAACTCAGATCAAACGGAGGGAAACGCGCCCGGAGATACGTCCGGAGAGTCCACCGAAGAGGAGCCGGATGTCGAACGACCGGACGAACCCAACGTGCCGTCGCAAGGTGTACAGGGCCGTTATCTGGTGGTGTACTGTTCGCGGTCCGGGAATACGGAACAGGTGGCCGAACAGATCCGGACAACGCTGCGTTGTGATATTTTGGAGGTGGAACCTGCTACACCCTATGAGCAGGACTACCAAGCGATGCTTGCCCGGGCTCAGGAGGAGATTGCCGCGATTCGTGCCGGCAGTTATCCACAGATAAAGACGAGCGTGGAAGATTTCGATGCGTATGATGTGGTGTTGGTGGGTTATCCCATTTGGTATGGCAGTATGGCAACACCCATGCAGAGTTTCCTGCACGAACATGCCGCAAAACTGCGCGGGAAGCGGATCGCTCTTTTTGCTACCAGCGGAAGTAGCGGGGTGGCCGCGTCGATAGGTGAGGCGGAGGCACTTTGTTCCGAATCGGAGGTTGTGTCCGAGACGCTGCTGCTCACCTCCTCGTCGATGGCACAGATGGAGAGCAGGGTTACATCGTGGTTGGATCGACTCGGATTACAACCCGAAACGAATGATCAAGAAAATGGAGGAGATGTAATGGAGAGCAATACGATTAAATTGACTGTCGGAGGTAAAAGTTTTACCGCGACATTGGCAGAGAACTCGTCTGCCGCAGCATTGAAAGAGCGGCTTGCACAAGGGAGTGTGAGCATCCGAATGAATGATTACGGCGATATGGAGAAGGTCGGTTCGCTGGGATTCTCGTTGCCGAGAAACGATGAGCGTATAACGACACGTCCGGGCGATCTGATCCTCTATCAGGGGAACTCTTTCGTGATCTACTACGATACCAACTCGTGGAGCCTGACCCGATTGGGACGGGTGGACGGAGTCTCGACCCGCAGCCAGATGCTCGAACTGCTGGGGGGAGCCGGGAGTGTCGAAGTGACCTTGTCGATGGAGTAAAGTGAAATCCGGCCGGAGTACAGGGGTTGGATGTGGCATTCGTTAAGGAGACGAGTCGCAAAAAATATTTTGAGAAGAGGTAACCCCCACCGTACGGATGCAGGAAATGAGGTCGAGGAAGATTATTTTGCGGATGTAGCGGTGTTCCGTGGCGAGGCATAATATGGGAAGAGAAAGGAATCAGCCGGGTATGGATTGGTTACGATGAAGGGTGCATATCATCGGGCGAAGATGTAATTTGAATGTCGTATTTTAGTGAGAGATGGAGATATTGACCGTAGAGACGATTGACCGGTGCAATAAGCTTTTTGCCCGAGAAACGCTTCACCCGTTGGTCTGCATGATCAGACCGTCGGCTGAAAAAACGCCTGCCGAACGGGTTCGGTTCGGTTTTTATGCCGTGTGGCTAAAAGGTGCCGGTCGGGAGGAGTGTTGTTGCCCCTCTTTCGGACGGACGGAGTACGACTTTGCCGACGGGACCTTGATCCCTCTGCATCCCGGCGACTCTGTCGGAAGGGAGTTGTGGAGCGACGGCTCGGACGGAGACCCTTCAACGCGAGGTGCAGATCGTCTGCTCTGCTTCCATCCATCGTTGGTGAATGATTTCGGAGATGACCGAAGTCGGTGCGATTACTCCTTTTTCCGCTATCGGCAGAGTGAGGCTCTGCATCTCTCCGTCAGGGAGCGGATGACGATCGAGAGGGAGATGGATGAGATGGAAGAGGAGTTGGAGTGGGGAATCGATGAGTTCAGTCGTGTGATTGTCCGCGACAAGATAGGCCTGTTGCTGGATTATGTCCGTCGTTTTTACAGACGTCAGTTCATCACCCGCCATGACCTCGATCTCGATATGGTGCATACGGTCAATCGCTTGATGGATTGCTTTTTTCTGTCGGGACAGGCCCGCGAAGCCGGATTGCCTACTGCAGAGTGTCTCTCCCACCGCTTCAATCTTTCGCCGGCGTATCTCGACGATCTGTTGCAGTACGAAACCGGAAAGAGGGTAGACGATTGGGTCCGGTGCAAGCGGATCGATGTGGCCCGGTCGATGTTGCGGCAGGGAGAAAACAGTGTGGCAGAGATCGCAGCAAAACTCGGTTTCCCCTCTTGCCGCAGCTTTTGTCTTCAGTTTCGGAAGCTTAATGGCTGTGCCCCGACCGAGTACCTGCGTTGCACGTCAGGAAAGAGTTCGGTATTGTCGTAAAGGAGGATGGTTGGTGTTCGGCGTGAAAAGAGCTGTGGAAAGTAAAAGAGGAGGAGAGCAGAAGCGAGAAAGAACAGGGAAAAGTAAAAGAAGATGGATCGTTTGGGCTAAATATACGGGAAGGGGTCGATTGAAAAGAATAGATAATAAATATATGAAGAGGTTAATCGTAATTTTGCTGCTTGTCGTTGTGATACGTCCGGCAGCCGCACAGAATGAGGAGAAAAGCATGAACAGAATCGATATTTGTAGACAAAACTACTACGTTCTGTTTGGAGGAGAGGCCTTGACGGGAGAGGGTACGGATCCGGAGTTTATGGCCATTCTTCAAAAATTTATTTTTGGAGAGGTCTTTACGGTAGGCGATCTCGATCACAAGACACGGGAGCTGATCACCTGTACGACACTTGCCGTAATGCAGACGTTGCCGCAACTGAAGGCACACGCTTCGGCGGCTCTGAACGTGGGAGTAACTCCGGTGGAGTTGCGGGAAGCCATATATCAATGTGCCCCGTTCATCGGATTTCCCAAGACACTCAATGCCATCGGTGTGATCAACGGCGTGTTTGAGGAGCGAGGAATCGCCCTGCCGCTCGAACCGCAAGGAGAGGTGACCGAGGAGGAGCGTTACGAAAAAGGGTATGCGATTCAGTATCCGCTCTACGGGGACGAAATCGCCCGTAAAATGGAGGACGTGCCCGGAGGCATGGGGCAGGATGTGGCCCGTTTTCTGACGGAGTACTGTTTCGGTGATATTTATACGCGTGGCGGATTGGATATACAGACCCGTGAGTTGCTCATATATTGTGTGTTGACCACGTTGGACGCCGATGCGCAACTTGCCTCGCATGCGGTGGGGAATCTGAAGTTGGGGACGAGTAAGGAGCGGCTGGTGGCTGCCGTTATCCAGTGTCTGCCCTATGTCGGGTTTCCTCCGGTCATGAAAGCTTTGCAGGCAATCAAGAGCGCCGAGGCAAAACCTGCCGACGTGTCGCAACAGTTGGTTCGACTGTCGAAGATTGTGGTGGATTCGTCTCGATTAGAGGAGTATAATGCGTTGCTGAAGGAGGAGATAGAGGCCTCGATAAACAAGGAGGCCGGAGTACGGACACTCTATGCGACGGCAGAGAAGGAGCGTCCGAACGTGATAACGATTCTCGAAATTTATGCCGATGAGGCGGCTTACCGGAATCATATCCAGACTCCGCATTTCCAGAAATACAAGCAGGGAACTCTCGATATGGTGCAATCGCTCGAGTTAGTGGATTCGACTCCGCTTATTCCCGATTTGAAAATAAAATAACGTCGAGAACGATGGCGGGAATGTTCGGTCCGCCGGAGAAGAGCATGGGGTTTTCCGATATTTCGTACTTTTGCGGAAATCGGAGTCAGACGGAGTCTGAACGAAAGGAGGAACAACGGCCGACGACGTCTACACCTCGTTACTTTATTCCCGAGGTGATAGAGATGCAGAATGCCGAATGAGAGTAGATGGGATCGTGTAGATAAGGTGTCGGAGGGTAGAGTAGTGCGTCTAAAGATTTGAAGACGATGCGGCGGTGCGTTGGACTCGGATTTTTACTCAATGAAAACGTGAACAGAAAGATGATGGATAGAAATAGAAAGCGTGTGCGGCAGAGAGCCGGAGCGATTTTTTTGAGTGTGGTAGGCGTGTTTGTGTCGTCCGGAGTGTGGGCCCAGAACGCGGTCGATACGGTACAGACCTACGATATCGGCGAGGTGGTCGTTACCGGAACGCGCAACGAGACGGATGTCAGGCACCTCTCGCAAACGGTGTCGGTGGTCGGGCGGACGAAGATTGAAAATGCCTTGCAGGCCTCGTTGTTGCCTGTGCTCAGTGAGCAGATCCCCGGTCTGTTTGTCACCTTCCGGGGGGTGATGGGGTACGGTGTTTCGGGCGGTGCGGCAGGAAACCTCTCGTTGCGCGGATTGAGCGGAGGCTCGGGCCGGCTGATGGTCCTGATCGACGGACATCCCCAGTATGCGGGGATTTTCGGACACCCGATATCTGATGCCTATCAGTCGTTCCTTGCCGAACGTGTCGAGGTGTTGCGGGGTCCGGCTTCGGTCCTTTACGGATCGAACGCCATGGGTGGTGTGGTGAATATCGTCACACGCAAGATGCAGCAGGATGGCGTGAAAACAAATCTGCGTACGGGATACGGGTCGTTCAATACGTTGGAGACGGAGTTGACCAACCGGATCCGTAAAGGTCGCTTCTCCAGTGTCGTGTCCGGTTCGTACAACCGAACGGACGGACATCGGGCAGACATGGGTTTCGAACAGTACGGTGGTTACGTAAAGTTGGGTTACGAGGTGTCGGATCACTGGAACCTGTACGGGGATGTGAATGTGACGCATTTCAATGCCTCCTATCCCGGTCCGGTGGATGCTCCGCTGCTTGACGGGGATCAGCGTATTACGCGAGGCGTTGCCTCGTTTGTCGTGGAGAACCGTTACGAGAAGAGCTCCGGAGCGGCGAGCTTTTTCTACAACTGGGGTGACCACTGGATTAACGACGGTTATACCCCTTCGGCCGGTGAGGGGCCTCAGGACGATCGCTTCCTCTCCCACGACGATATGATGGGGCTCTCTCTCTATCAAAGCATCCAGTTTTTCAAGGGAAACCGGATTACGATAGGAGTCGACTGGTTCCGCTACGGCGGTCGGGCGTGGAACGAATATGTGAGTGGACCGGAGGTTGGAACCCGATCGGACTTGGTGGACAAACACGAAAACGAGGCGGCCGGGTATATCGATCTTCGACAGAATTTCGGATCGGTGCTGACGCTGAATGCAGGTCTTCGTGTCGATCACCATTCGCGGATCGGAACGGAGTGGGTACCACAGGCCGGAGTGGCCGTACACCTGCCTCATGCCGTAGAGATGAAGTTGTCGGCATCGAAGGGTTTCCGTTATCCGATTCTCCGGGAGATGTATATGTTTCCGCCGCAGAATCCCGATCTCAAACCCGAATCGATGTGGAATTATGAGTTAGCCCTGTCACAGCGGTTGTTGGAGGGACGTCTTTTCTACGGGGTGAATCTCTTTTACATCGATGGGAAAAATCTTATTATGACGCTGCCCAATCCTAATGGCAGCGGGATGCTGAATCAGAACTCGGGACGGGTGGAGCATGCGGGTGTCGAGGTGCAGGCGGCATATCGGATCGGACGCAGCTGGTCGGTGGATGGAAATTACAGCTATCTGCACATGAAACATCCGCTCCCTGCGGCTCCTGAGCATAAGGCTTATCTGGGGGCTGATTTCTTATCGGGACGTTGGCGGGTGTCGACCGGAGTGCAGTATGTCGCCGGCCTCTACACCCAGACCGATCCCGCTGTGACCGAAGATTTTGTGTTGTGGAACGTCCGGGCGTCGTTTCGTGTCCTGAGGTGGCTCGATGTCTGGGCTCGTGGCGAAAATCTGTTGGCTCAGAAGTATCAGATTATAGCCGGTTATCCCATGCCCCGGGCTACGGCGATGATCGGAATCGATATGGATTTTTAGTTCGTTTCATGTAAATTGAAAAAAGATGAAAAGAAGTGTTGTGATGGTTATGTTGTCTGCTATGTTGTCCGCAACGGGGTGTGCGCAAGCGCAAGACCGGCAGGAGGCTGTCGTTCCGGAGACTCCTCCCGCCGCCGATACGGCGTTGCCCAAAGTTTATCTGTTTAAAGAGATCTCATCGGAGAATCTGGTCCGGATTTATGAAGCACTCGGACGTGAAGCCAAGGGAAAGGTGGCGGTGAAGCTGTCGACCGGAGAGCCCGGAGGACACAATTTTCTGCAACCGGCTCTCATCAAGGAGTTGGTGGAGCGTGTGAACGGTACTATCGTGGAGTGTAATACAGCCTACGGAGGAGGGCGTTCCGATACGGAAAGTCACTTGAAGGCGGCTGCCGATCATGGATTTATGGCCATTGCTCCGGTCGACATCATGGATGCCGAGGGAGAGGTCGAACTTCCCGTTGTGGGAGGCAAGCATTTGACCCGCGATATCGTAGGCAAGAACTATTTGAACTATGATTTCACCGTTATCCTCTCCCATTTCAAAGGACATGCGATGGGCGGATTCGGCGGTGCGATCAAGAATATGTCCATCGGTATCGCCTCGTCCAACGGGAAACGGCTCATTCACTCTGCTGGAACCACTACCTCGGGATGGGGAAATCCGAAACAGGACGACTTTTTGGAGTCTATGGCCGAGGCAGCCAAAGCCGTAGCGGATCACTGTGGAGAGAATATTCTTTACATCAGTGTGGCCAACAATCTTTCGGTCGATTGCGACTGTGACTCCTCGCCGGCTGATCCGCAGATGGGCGATATCGGGATTCTCGCCTCGCTCGATCCGGTGGCCCTCGACCGGGCCTGTACCGATCTGGTCCGTGCCTCGGAGGACCACGGTAAGATCCATCTGATCGAACGCATCGACTCGCGTCACGGAATGCACACGCTCGACCATGCCGAAGAGCTCGGAATGGGGAGCCAACGGTACGAATTGATAGAGCTCGACTGATTGTCAGCGCTTTTCTGTAGAACGCACAGTGGCGAGGAGTAAGCGGGTGCAGGTGTCACGAGGCGATTTGTCCCTTTGTGCTTTAGTTGCTATCTTTGCGCGGAGATGGGGTCGGCCTGTCGGTAAGGGAAATCGACAGGGATGGATGAGAGTGGTGATGAGGAAAGGACTCTATCAAATCCGAGTGGAAAATCGGTGGAATCGACGGACTGAAAATGTGTGAGGTCAAATGGAGCGATTCTGCGTCCGGTCGAACGAATTAAAAGCATACAAGAGGAATGGAATTCGATGCGAAGAGTTTGAAGTCGATGCGCCCGTTGACGGGAGAGGGTCGAAAACTGTATATCGAGACGTATGGCTGTCAGATGAACGTCAACGACAGCGAGGTGGTGCTATCCATCATGCAGGATGCGGGATACCGCTACACGGAACATTTGGACGAGGCGGATGTGATTCTGATCAATACCTGTTCCGTACGGGACAATGCCGAGCAGCGGATTTTCGGCCGTCTGCGGGAGTTCAAGCCCTATAAACAAAAGAAGGAGCTGCTGATCGGTGTGATCGGGTGTATGGCCGAACGGCTTCGCGAGCGGCTGATCGAGCAGGAACATTTGGTTGACATTGTGGCGGGTCCCGATGCCTATCGCGATCTGCCCCGATTGGTGCGGCAAGCCGGCACCGGAGCCAAAGCCGTAAACGTACTGCTCTCTCAGGAGGAGACCTATGCCGATATTTCGCCCGTGCGGCTCGATAAAAACGGCGTGAGTGCATTCATCTCGATCATGCGCGGTTGCAACAACATGTGTTCCTACTGTGTAGTGCCATACACGCGCGGAGCAGAGCGTAGCCGGAATCCGCAGACCATTCTGCGGGAGGCACGCGAGCTGTTTGAGGCCGGATACCGCGAAGTTACCCTGCTCGGCCAGAATGTTAACTCCTACCGGTGGAACGAATCCGGAACGACGACCGATTTTGCGGCTTTGCTGGGTGCGGTAGCCGAGATCGATCTGCTTTTGCGGGTTCGTTTTTCGACGTCACATCCAAAAGACCTCAGCGACGAGGTGCTTCATACGATGGCGTCGCATCCGAATCTGTGTCGGGCGATTCACCTGCCTGCCCAATCGGGAAGTACGCGGATGCTGGAGATCATGAACCGGAAATATACCCGCGAGTGGTACCTCGATCGGATTGCAGCCATCCGGAGAATCCTGCCCGACTGTGCAATTTCGACCGATTTGATCGCCGGTTTCTGCACTGAGACCGAAGAGGATCACCGCGAAACCCTGTCGTTGATGGAGGAGGTCGGATATGAGTTTGCGTTCATGTTCAAGTATTCCGAACGTCCGGGAACAAAGGCTGCCCGTCACATGAAAGATGATGTTCCCGAAGCGGTGAAGACGGCCCGTTTGACCCAGATCATCGATTTGCAGAACCAGCTCTCGCTGCGGAGCAACAAGCGGGATGTGGGGCAAGTTTTCGAGGTGCTGATCGAGGGAACCTCCAAAAGAAGTGCGGATCAGCTTTTCGGGCGTACGTCGCAGAACAAGGTGGTGGTATTCGATCGGAAGGAGCACCGTATCGGGGAGTATGCAATGGTACGGATTACCGGATGTACGTCGGCCACGCTGTTCGGAGAGGCGATTTAAGGATATAAAGGAGGTTGAAGGTCGGAAGGGTCCGGAGATGTTGAGGCGGTGAGTTATTGCAGGATCAGTCCGATCGGATAGTGGTCCGAATAGTACTCCGTGAAAGGATCGCGAATCGGATCTGCCGTGACGAACTTTTTTTGCAGGTCGGCACTCAGGTAGATGTAATCGTATCGGATCCAGATCGGTTCACCCTCCAAGGGGTAAAATCTGCGGGTAGGGAAGGTGTGGACAAACTCCGGATATTTCGTGCGCAGAGCGTCAATGTATCCTCCATCCAACAGGCTTTTGTGGAGCGCATAGTCTATCTCTCCAGCGTTCAGATTGTTCCTGTGCGGATTCTCTATCGGCAGTTCCAATATCCGGTCGCGGTACCGGTTGTCGGTGTATGCCGATTGGTCTATCGGTGAGAAAGAGTTGAAGTCTCCCATTAAAATCCAGTTGTCTTTTCCCGAAAGCCGTCTCTCGTGCTCAATGGTATGCAATACGAGCTGGAGCTCATCTTTCCGTTTCCGGCAGGAGAACGGATCGAGATGGAGTACGACTACTCGGTATCCGGCTATTTCGGCAATCAGGCAACCGTGAGTCATCGGTTCGCGTATGATGTGTGGCTGTCCGATCGGGTAGCGGGAAGTGAGGGCGACCGGGTAGCCCTCCTCTTTCGATAAGGCAACATAAGGGTGTCCGTAAGCTCGGGCCAAACGGCCGAGGCTCTCCTGTGTGAACCGATTCGCCTCCTGCAAAGCCAGAATATCGGTATTTTGGGCACGAACCCACTCGATAAAATTTCGCTTGTCGGGCGAGGTGTCGGCTGCCATGCCTTCTAATATATTGTAGCTGATGATTTTCATGGGCTCGTATCGAGGGTATGTCGAGTAGAGTCAGAAATGCCGTTGTGTACCTGTTCGAGGTAACGTGAATCGAAAAAAATCGCAGAAAAACAACAACGACCGGGCGAAACGTTTCGTTCGGTCCGGTCGTAGGTAGTTTTGAGCCAGACGATCAGAAGGGCAGATCGTCGACTTCGGAGGCAGAGGAGGATGCCGACTCTTCCGTACTGAATGTATCCAGAGGCGGTAAGTTGTCCGTTGCCATCGGTTGAGGTTCTGCGGCAGATTTCCGGTTGATCCGCCAAGCCCGTACTTCGGTGTACCATCGTCCGTTGTACTCGCGGGACTCGACGTTGGCCGACACCGCGATCGTTTCTCCGGGTTTCAGCATAGCAGCCTCTTGGGCCTTGTCTCCCCAGAAACCGACACATATTTTTCGGTTGAACTCACCGGGGAGTTCGAATACGACCTCCTGTTTCACCCATTCACCCCGTGCGCTCGTTCCCTTGATCTGAGGAAGGACGCGCCATACGACTCCTTCGAATTCCATAGCCTATTTCTCCTCTCTGATGATTTCGATGCTCAGAATCTTGTCGCCCTGACGGATCTGGTCGATGACATCCAAACCTTCGACCACGCGGCCGAAGCAGGTGTGTACGCCGTCCAAATGGGCCGTATTGGTCCGGTTCATACAGATAAAGAACTGTGAGCCGCCCGTATCCTTTCCGCGGTGGGCCATCGACAGAACCCCACGGTCGTGGTATTGCTTCGGTGCTGAGGTTTCGCATTTGATGGTGTAACCCGGACCGCCGGCTCCGGTTCCGAGCGGACAGCCGCCCTGAATGACGAAGTCGGGAATAACCCGGTGGAATGTAAGTCCATTATAAAAACCCGATTCGGCCAGTTTGCAGAAATTGGCTACGGTGATCGGGGTTTCGTTGTCGTAGAACTCGACATGCATGTCGCCCTTTTCGGTGTGTATGATACCTCTTGTCATGGTCTGATGATTATTTTGTTGTGTTTTAGAGTGATCGAAAATAAGTATGCACGACACGACGGCCACTACGAGAATTCCGGTGAGAATTCCATATTTCCGAAGCTGTGCGGCATGAGTTTGAATAAAATGTTTCCAATCCATCGATCGTAAATCGGTTTTCCGAACCCAAAGGTACACCTCCGTTCTTTAAAATCCAAACGGAAACAGAGGAGATATCTCGAGACCGTTTTGTAGAGTCGGGGGGATAGATGCGGACGCAATGTTCTGTCGATTGCTCAGGCGGAGGCCTCTGCGGTTATCTCTTTTTTGCGTCGGGACATGCGCGGGGCCCGTTTGAACTCTCGGGTCCGATCGAACTGATAGCGGTACGTCGTATGCATTTTGTGTTTTTTTGCGCAGACGAAGCTCTCCACCATCCGCATCATGACCGGATTGAAGTCACCGATCCAAGCCAGTTCGAGGCTTGTGTATCGGCCGTGCATCTTCTTGCCCACATATTGTTCGAACGTGTACATCATGCCCGACTCGATGCCCTTGCCTTGGAACTCGGGTATGACCCCAAAGATGATGGCGAAGATCCGTTTGGCTTTTTTCGAGACCTTGAGCCGCCACAGGAAACGCAACTTTTGCCACAAACCGAATTTTCCCTTGAAAGGAGCGATGATTCCGTTCAGGTCGGGAATCATCAGGTAGAAACCGATGGGTTTGTCGTCATAGTAGGCGAAGTACATCAACCGTTCGTCGATGATTGGGCGCAGGGAGTTCATCAGTGCGAAAGCGTGTTCGCGGTCGATCGGTTTGACGCCCGAGAAATCGGCCCATGCCTTGTTGTAGACCGTGAGGAAATCCTCGGCGTAGGTTTCGATATGGCGTTTGTCCATGTGCTCGAAACGGTATCGGGGCTCTTCTTGAAGCCGTTTCACCCGTTCGTAGACGTTCTCGGGGAACAATCCTTCGGCCAGCTCGCGCAGGTAGGTGTGCTGGTTGAAATAGTTCTGGAAACCGTAGTTCTCGAACAGCTGGATGTAGTACTCGAAGTTGTACGGATTGGTGTAGAGCGGCGTGAATTCGAATCCCTTGACCAAAAGGCCCCACCACTGGTCGCGATCGCCGAAGTTGATGGGACCGTCCATCGCCTCCATGCCCCGTGCGGCGAGCCAGTCGCGTGCGGCGTTGAACAGCAGGTTGGCGACCTCCTGATCGTTGATCGATTCGAAGAATCCGCACCCTCCGGTGGGCATATACTCCGAAGCCTTCACCAAGTCGCGGTTATAGAAGGCGGCGATACGGCCTACCGTTTGGTTCTGTTCGTCGCGGATGATCCAACGGATTGCCTCTCCGTCGCGGAGCAGTTCGTTGGTTTCGACGTGGAACCGGTTTTCGATGTCCTGATCGAGTGGACAGATCCAGTGGGGTTCGTTTTTGTACAGGCGTTTGGGCAGATCCAGAAATTCACGGACCCTCTTCCGTGAGTCTACCTCTTCGAGGGTATATTTAGCCATACTCGTTTCGATAATTTCCGCCAAAGATACGAATTTTCCTAAAATTGTGGTAAGTTTGTCGATGTACAACCAAAGCTTTGTTATGAGTCAGAACGAGAGTCGTGTTTTATCGTCGGAGGCGTCGGTGACCTATGCCGACCTGATGAGCCGGCGGATCCGGAAGGTGCTGTTGATCGGAAGCAGTTATGATGCGTTTACGTTGGAGGAGGATGGACGGATCGATGTCCAGATCAGCAACGAGTACATCGAACTGAATTTGAGTAATCCCCCCACTTTTACGCGGGTGAGCTCTTCGCTCGAGGCACTGGAGCTGTTGCAGCAGGATTCCGGATTCGATTTGGTGATCAGTATGTTTAATGTCGGAGAGGTGGATGTGTTCCATCTGGCACAACGGATCAAGAAGATTCAGTCCGACATTCCGGTGGTGTTGCTGACCAATTTTTCGCGCGACATCGGCTTGAAGATCGAGCGGGAGGATACGTCGGCGATCGACTATATTTTCTATTGGCACGGAAATCCCGATCTGATTCTGACAATTATCAAGTTGATCGAGGACCGGATGAATGCCGATGCCGATATTTTGGGATTCGGGGTGCAGGCTATTCTGCTGGTCGAGGACTCGATCAAATACTATTCGACCTATTTGCCGACCATCTATAAGTTGGTGTTGCAGCAGAGCCGCGAGTTTTCGAAGGAGGCGCTCAACGAACAGCAGCAGAAACTGCGTAAGCGGGCCCGCCCGAAGATTCTGTTAGCTACCAACTATGAGGAGGCCGTCGGACTGTACGAGAAGTACAAGAATAATCTGTTGGGGGTGATCTCGGATGTCGGTTTCGTCTTGCATAAAGGAGATCCCTCGTCCAGTGAAAAGCTTGATGCAGGAATCGACCTGTGCCGGATGATCAAACGCGACAATCCGCTGATGCCCTTTTTGCTCCAATCTTCGCAGGAGAGCATGCGCCAAACGGCAGAAGAGCTCGGCGTCGGATTTATTGCAAAATATTCCAAAACGCTGTTGATCGAATTGAGCGACTATATCGAGGAGGAGTTCTCGTTCGGAGATTTTGTGTTCAAGGATCTGAAAACCGGGGCGGTGATCGGACGGGCTCGCGACCTGCGCGATCTGCAGCAACTCGTAATGGAGATTCCCGAGGAGGTACTTTTTTATCACGGAGACCGAAATCGTCTGTCGAAGTGGATGTATTCGCGGGGATTGTTTTCGTTGGCGGCGACGATTCGGAGTGTGCGTCAGGGAAATTTCGATTCGGTCGACGAGATGCGCAGTTTCATCGCCCACAAGATAGAGGAGTACCGTTTCCTGCAAGGCTTCGGGGTCGTTGCCCGTTTCGACCGCGAAACGTACGACGACCATATCTGGTTTGCCCGCATCGGGAACGGTTCGCTCGGGGGAAAGGCGCGCGGACTGGCCTTCATGAACAGCATGCTGCACAAACATCGCTTCTACGATCGCTATGAGGGGATACACGTCCGCCTGCCTCGTACGGTGGTGATTGCGACCGATTGTTTTGACGATTTTATCCGCGAAAACGGACTGCAGTATGTCATCAATGCCGATATTACCGATGAGGAGATCCTTTCCGAATTTGTAAGCTCCCGTCTGCCTGAGTCGTTGGTGGAAGATCTCCGGGTCTTTATCCGGCACGCTTCGGCTCCGATTGCCGTTCGGTCGAGTTCGAAACTTGAGGATTCACACTACCAGCCCTTTGCGGGTATCTATTCTACCTACATGATCCCGTTGACCAGCAACGAGGACCAGACCCTGCGGTTGTTGGGCAAGGCGATTAAAAGTGTCTATGCTTCGGTATACTTTGCTTCGAGCCGGGCCTACATTCAGGCAACCTCCAATCTGTTGAGCGAGGAGAAGATGGGAGTGGTGATTCAGGAGGTGTGCGGTTCGGCCGACAGCGGATACTTCTTCCCGACGATTTCGGGTGTGGCGCGTTCGCTCAACTTCTATCCCATCGGCGACGAGAAGCCGCAGGACGGAATTGTCAATCTGGCCTTCGGCTTGGGTAAATTGGTGGTCGACGGCGGGCAAACCCTGCGTTTTTCGCCCCGTTATCCCAAAAATATTCTACAGCTTTCGACGCCCGAGCTCGCACTTCGTGATACGCAACGCGAGATGTATGCCCTGAATCTGAAACCCGAGGAGTTCAAAACCTCGATTGACGATGCGGTCAACCTCGAACGTTTTGAGATCAATCGGGCCCGACACTTCCGCAGCATGCGTTATGTCTCATCGACGTGGGATGCCGAGAATCAGCGGATTACCGACAGCTCGTTTGTTGAGGGACGTAAGATCATCACCTTCTCCCAGATTCTGAAGTATGACACGATTCCGTTGGCGCAGATTATCTGCGATCTGCTCGAGATGGGCGAAAAGGAGATGCGTTGTCCGGTCGAGATGGAGTTTGCTGTGGATATGGACGTGCCGTACGGAAGCGAAAAGACATTTAATTTTCTGCAGATCCGACCGATTGTCGATTCTCAGGCCAATGCCTCGCTCGACTGGTCGAAAGTCGATACACACGATGCTTTGGTTTACGCCGAGAATGCGTTGGGGTTGGGGGCGATCGATGATGTGTTCGATGTGATATATGTGCGTAACGAGGCTTTCGACAGTGCACACACGCAGCAGATTGCCGATGAGATCGATCGTCTGAATACCTCGATGCGCAACGAAAAGCGTTCGTATGTGCTGATCGGTCCCGGACGTTGGGGGTCGAGCGATCCGTGGCTGGGGATTCCGGTTCGCTGGACTTCGATCTCCGAAGCGAAGGTGATCGTCGAGTGCGGGTTGGAGGATTTCCGGATCGAGCCGAGTCAGGGGACCCATTTCTTCCAGAATCTGACCTCGTTCGGCGTGGGATATATGACGATCGCTCCCTATATGGGGGACGGATCGTTCGATTCGGCACGGCTCGATGCGATGGATGCGGTCTATGAGAGCCAATGGATCCGGCAGGTCCGCTTCCCGCACAGGTTGCACATCTATGTCGACGGCCGCAAAAATCGGGGAATCATTTCGGACAAACCCTTCATGACCGATTCGAAGTAGGATTCCAATTGGTCGATGCCGATGTGTATTTGACTGGCCGAAGGGGTGGGCCGGTGTCTGTATGTCTGATCCCTATTTGACGGTGGAGACCCGAATCGGCGGGGGGGGGGTGCGGTTAGTGACGTTCCAGCCGTTTTTCCCGGTCGATGCAGCGGGGCAGTTCGTTTTCGTAGTGCGTGACGTAGATCAGGGTCTTGGCCGGACGTTCGCAGAAGGCCTCGATGACGGCACGTGCACGCTCCTTGTTGTAGCAGTCGAGTCCGTGCAGCGGTTCGTCGAGAATCAGCAGGTCGGGGTCCTTGACGAAGGCGCGGGCCAACAGCAGTAACCGCTGTTCTCCGGAGGAGAGCTTGACGAACGACCGGTCGCGGAGCTTTTCGATGCCGAAAGCCTTCAACCATTCGTCGCAGATGGCGCGTTGCTCCTCATTGGGCTTCAGATAGAGTCCGATCGAGTCGAAAAATCCAGAAGCGACAATGTCGATGGCCGGAATGTGTTTCATGTATGAACGGTGCATTTCGGGCGATACGTAGCCGATGTGCTTTTTGATGTCCCAGATGCTTTCGCCCGATCCCCGTTGACGGCCGAACAGCGAGATGTCCTGTGCATAGGATTGCGGGTTATCCGCACTGATCAGGCTGAGCAGCGTCGATTTTCCTGCACCGTTCGGACCGGTCAGGGTCCATTTTTCACCGTTGCGGATCGTCCAGTCCAACGAGTCGAGAATGGTTCGTTCGCCGTACCGGATGGTGACGTTTTGCATCCGTACGATTTCGTCGCATTCGATCGGCTTTCGGGTGGGGGCTGGGAGCGAGATCGGATGGGCACGATAGGTGGTGTCGAGCTCCTTTTTATGACGGGTATAGGGCTCGTTGGCAAAAAATTCTGCACGGGTCTGTTTCTTGCCACACTGCATGTCATCCACCGTATATACGTGGGTGATGAATTCGGGAATGTCCGTCGGGGCAGATACCGACAGGATAATCTGCACGTTGGATTCGCGGACAACCCGAGTGAGCAGCTCTTCGAGTGTCTGGCGTGCTTCGGTATCGAGTCCGATGAAGGGACTTTCGACAATCAGAATCCGCGGGGCCGATACCAGCATTTTGGCGATTTGGAATTTGCGCAACTCGCCGCTCGATAGCAGAATGATCTGTTTGTCGAGCATCGCTTCGATGCCGAGTTGGTGGAACAGATGTTGACGCTCCTCCTCGCTGCATGTCATTTTTTCGAACATTTCACGGACCAATGGGGCATTTTCGCGATCGGAGGCGTTCCAGCGCTGTTGGTAATAGTACTCACCGTCGGCACTGCCGTAGGCGTCGCGGAAGGTGATGTGGCGGATGTGCTCCGAGACGTGGTCGTCCGATGTGCCGAAGTCGAAATCGATGTGCCCTTGTTCGAGATAGATGTTGCCCTGTACCGTTTCGATCAGGATGGTCTTCCCGCTGCCGTTAAGCCCCATGATGGCGATTTGCTCGTTCGGGTTGATCGAAAAGTCTATCGGTGTTCGGAAACGGCGGCTTTCGTCGCGTACGACGCCGCCCTCCAGTGAAATGATCGGTCGTTCCATGTTGTATGCTAATTTTGGACGGCGCAAAAATAAGCAAAAACCGCACTCGATGTTCTTTTCGGGTCATTTGCGGTCGGGATTCAACGCCCCGGAACAGATTACAGCTTGTGTACCGTATATCCCGATGATGAAAAATCCATGCCGGTAGCTTGCAGGTGGGGAAAATTGTTCCGGATCGCCTCCTGTTGCTCGGCATCGGCAGCAAACAGGGCTGTGGATAGAATCTCACACTCGATCGGAGAGGGGGAGACGACCGAAACGATACGGTTGGTTTCGATCGGTTCGCCGGTCCGGGTCGAACGGATGTGCCCCCGATTGTACGGCAAGTTTCCGGAGGAGGATAGGCTTTCGTTTTGCAGGTCGAACAAATTCATGGTGGTTCCCCGATGCATCGGATTTTCGACGCCGATCTGCCACTTCTTGCCCGAAGGATGGAGCCCGATGCCGCACACGGAGCTGTTTCCGAAGCTGAGCAGAGCGGAGGGAACTCCAGCTCCGACAACTGTTTTGCGGGCCCTCTCGAGTGCATAGCCTTTGCCGAACCCTCCGAAATCGGCGATGGCATCCGGCCTCGTTTTGATGATCGATTCGCATGAAGCGTCGACAGCAAAGCAGGGTGTTTCGATCCGGTAGTCGGGTGTCTGTACGGCAATGTCGAATGCACCGGCTGTCATTTCCCGATAGCGCAAAGCCTCTGAGAAGATGGCGATAAGTTCCGGATCGGCCGCATAGCGGTCGTAGTTGTCGAGGTGGTTGAGCTGCCAGATGTCGCTCTCCTCGTCGAAACGGTTCAGTCGTTTTTCGAGTCTCAGGGTCTCTTCGGCGACCTTGTGGCATAGTGCTTCACCGAGATCTTCCTCGATTCCGATGGCCAGCAGGTCGAAACGGCTGTGCATCGCCTCGAACCATCCGTAGTAGATGCCGGCTCCCGTCGGAGTGCGTTTGAAGGTGTGGCTGATTTGTATGGCCATCTCCTTTTATTTCTGAGTTTTAAGTGCTTTCGGGGAGCTCGATTTGATCTTTCGGATCACCCGACAACCGATCCATCGGAAGGGGATCAGGATGATGTAGAGCAGAATCGAAAGCGGAATAACGACGTACCACAGCGAAATCAGCTCGATCCATTGGGTGTCGAACTTGATGATGGCGATGATGTTCCAGATCGATATGAGGACCAGACAGATGATCCAGACGATGATCTCTCTGTAAATTTGGTGTTTCGTGATGACAATATCTTTCATGGCTTTAGGCTTGGGTTAAAGGTAATCGATGCGATACTCCTCGGGGAAGAAGATTTCGCGTTTTTCATCGATGGATTGCTGCCCCAACAGGGAGAGTATGGTGGCGTAGTAGCTCTCTTCAGCGATCATCGGAGGTTGTTTTCCGGCAATTGCGGCATCGACGAAGGCGTCGACCGTAAATCCTGTTCCGTCCAAAAAGTCACGCTTCTTGCCGATGATGTATTCGCCGTGGTTCTGTTTGGCGATCTCCGGGTCCCAACTCGGTCCGGCAAACGATACGGTACTGTATATCTCCTTTTCGATGTTGTTGATCATCTGCAGCAGTCCCGGCATCGGTGGCGTTTTCTCGAAGTAATATTTGCCGACCTCGGGTTCGATCGTGCCGAGATTGCCCATGATCTGCTCCTCCAATCCGTAGAATGCGTTGGAGATAATCGAGCTGAATGTCATCCGTTTTCCATCTTTGTAGGTGTACATGACACCGACGTTGTCCTCGACCTCGCGGCCATCTTTCCAGAATGTGATGCCCCCTTGTCCGTAGATTCGTTCGGGAAGCTCTCTCCAGATCCATGTCCCGACCTGTATCTGGTGGCAGGCCAATTCGGTCATCAATCCGCAAGAATACTCACGGTAGAGCCTCCAGTTGATTTTGCGTTCCAGTTCGGGGGAGGGAACGGGCCGTCGCCAGTCGCCGTTGCGGTTCCAGAAGGTATTGATGCCTTGAATTTCGCCGAACATTCCCGAACGGATCATCTCGATCGCTTTCAGGTAGACCGGATCGTAGAGCCGTTGTTGGTCGACAAAGAAGACATGATTGGTCCGCTTGTGGGTCTGGTACATGTCTAACGTGTCGTCCAGAGTCTTGGCCATCGACTTTTCGCAGAACAGGTGCTTTCCGGCCTCCATGGCTGCGACAGCGATCTCATGGTGAGTGTATAGCGGCGTGGCGATCACGATCGCTTCGACGGTCGGATCATCGATCACCTGACGGTAGTCCGCACACGTTTTGGCGTCAGGGGCGATCTGCTGACCGAGTTCGAGCCACGGCTGGTAGTTGTCGCACAACCAGACTACCTCAGCTTTCGGATTCCGGACCAAAAAGTTGAGCAGGAATCGTCCCCGGTCCCCGGTGCCGATCACACCGATACGTAGCTTTTCGTGGGCAATTGCTTTCTGATTATCTTCGGCGAATCCGCTGAGCCAAGGGAAAGAGGCAAACAGTGCGGTGGTCCCGGCCGTAAAGCCGAGCTCTTTCAGAAAATCTCTACGGGTTATTTTTTCGTTGTTCATTGTCGTTTGTGTGTCAGGTATGAGCAGGTTTTTTGTTCAGGTTCTCTACAAAGATACTCTTCTTATCCGGTTCGACCGATGACCGACCTGAGAAAAAGCGTCCGAACCGGTAATTTTTTAGTAATAAACGCGAGATTAAGGTTCGATGGACAAACCAGAGCCTTCTGCTCTGGAAGAGTTTCCGGGTTCAACGGATTCGAACGTCCATCTCTTTTTTTGACATAGAGGAGTACTCATCTTCGGATGCTGTACTCCTCTATTGTCTGAAATAGTAGGTTATTTAGGTGTGCTAATGTTTTGATCGAGTACTACTCCAGTTCGCGGATTTTGATGTTCTTGAACCGGACTTCGTCGCCGTGATCCTGCAACAGGATGTTTCCGCTCTCCGCATTGCCGAAGTTGGGCCAGTCGCGGTACTTGCTGTATGCGACCAGAGCATTCCACTCGTCGTTGTTGCGTTCGTATTCGATCAGTTTGACGTCGTTGAGCCAGTGCTCTACGTGATTACCCTTTACGACGATTTTCGCAGTGTTGAACTGTCCCGGGCGGAACGGTTTCTGCTCGGGAGCAGGAATCAGGTCATAGAGTGATCCGAGTTTTCGGTTTCCCTTTACGCCGAGTTTGGCATCCGGATGGCGTTTGTCGTCGAGAATCTGGAATTCACAGCCGATAGCCGACCCTTCTCCCTTGTTCATGTCGGGATCGACGAAGTATTTGACGCCACTGTTTGCGCCCTCGGTGATCTGGAAATCGACAACCAACTCGAAGTTTTTGTAGGTGCGTGTTGTGACGATATCGCCTCCGTTGGCCGATTCCCTGCCATCGGATTTCTGGACACACAGCATGTTGTCACGAATCTCCCAGCCGGACGGCGGAAAATCGGTCCGTTTGGCACCACGCCATCCGTTTGTGGTTTTGCCGTCCCAGAGCAGTACCCAACCTTCGGCAGCTTCGCGTTCTGAAATGGTGTTGGGAATGCAGTTGACCTGAGGCAGGCAGGGTATTTCGGCCATCTTTTCGGTCTCGAGATCGGTCGTGCAGATGCGGATGTTTTTCCAGCGGACGGTCTTGCCCTCCATGGCCGCATTGTTGCCGATTCCGTGTACCTGAAGGGCGATGAATCCCGTTGCATCGGCATTATCGAGTATGTCGGCGGTAGGCACACCGTTCAGCCACGTTCTGATGCGGTCGCCGATCGCTTCGATCCGTACCTTGTTCCACTCTCCGGGTTTGAAGGCGCTTTGGGCCTGCGGATTTTTGCTCAACGGGTAGAGCCAGCCGCGACGGGCCTCGTCGTAGATTCCGCCGCTCCATGCCCGTTTCGACGGATCGATCTCGTATTGATAGCCGTGAACCGTTCCGTTGGCGTATTCAGGTTTCGAATTGCTGCGGAACTGGATTCCAGAGTTCAAGCCCTCATCGACCTTGAAATACAACTCCAAAATGAAGTCGCCGTAGGTATCTTCAGTGCAGAGAAACGTATTGGGGGTGTTGACGCGACTGACCCCGACGATAGCTCCGTCTTCGATTTTGTATTCGGCCGTTCCATTCAGTTTTTTCCACCCTTTCAGGTTTTTCCCGTTGAATAGCGACACCCAGTTGTCCTGAGCGAAACCTCCGATAGCGATGCCCGAAAGCAGGAGCAGGGCAAATAACTTTTTCATGCAATTATAGATTTAGATTCGTAGCCTTTTTTGTTTCCGTGTCCGTGCACGGAGCTGTACAAAAGTACAATTTTTTTCCAAATGCGACAACAGCGAGGAGTATTTTTTCGACTTTTTGCACCGGATTGTAACGAAGACGATCTGCAACGGACATAGAGGGAAGGGGATGGAAGCGAGTGAAGATCGGAGCAGGAACCGAAAGCGCGGCCGGATGTAGCATGCGGCGCGTTGAGGTCCATGTATAACGGATCCGGACGCGCCGCACGCTTTCCATTCGGATTATCTGATGCCCCGACGATTGACGCCGGAGATCGCTTTATTCTTCGTAGTCGTAGACCAGTTCGAAATCGTCGATCCACATTTCGCTGTCTCGGCTGCCGATGTAGTAGTCACCGTAGCGCGAAGCCGAACATACGATGACAAGATGCGTGGGGACAGTATGAGTCGTGTTGTAATCCAACTTGATGGTGAACTGTTGCCACTCGGCGATCGATTCGGTGAGTACCATCTCTCCATAGGCGACCACAGCCGGACTCTTCGGATTGAAGAATGTGTTCGGGTCGCGCGTATCGATACAGATCGGAACCTCGTCTGTGCCTACCTGTTTGTTGCCGTCCTCTTTTTCGCACACGCCGTACTCTTCGGGAGTCCATGTTCCCAGAGCCATATAGACGATTCCGTTGTCGGGGTCGCCTTTGGCAATCGTTACGCCCGGCGGCTGCGTTGTGCCGACGTCCGTAATAGCGCCGCGGTTGTATTTGATCCAACCTTTGAGGGCCGTGGGGCGCAGGGTGTAGGGACGTCCGAAACCGACGATTCCGTTTGTGCCTCGTGTCCCGACATACTGTCCGATGAAGAGGTTGCCCGCAGCCAATCTTCCGATACCGGCGATACCGGCCAGCTTCGACTGGAGGTGAGCGGCGTACGTACCCGGACTGCCCGGACGTTTGTCGGTGGTAGAGCTGGTGAGGGTTGCTCCTGCAATTGCGGCTCCCGGATTACCCGTTCCCCAGTAGGAGCTCTCCTTGGACGGTCCGGGGTAGACGATATCTTTCTCCGTGCACCACGTTTCGAAATCTCCGTTGGTCAGCACCGATTCCGGATCGGTCTTCAGCGTGACGATTTCCGTCTCGTTTTCATCGGAAAAGGCAATTACCTCGTAGGAGGTCTCCGGTTCGAGTCCCGAAATGCGGGTGCTCAACGAACCTCCGTCTATGGTGATTTTGTCGGCAGGAACGTCGGTCCATTGCGTATCTCCGCTCTTGCGATAGCGGAATCCGAGCGAAGTGCCGCTCTTCCCTGCGGCATAGAGCCAGAGTACGCGGCTCCATGCGTCGGTTTGGGTAAACTGTATGGAGATGTCGGTAGGAATGACATACAGCCGCCAAGTCTCCTTGAAGTCGTGGTATTGGATATAGACCTGCCGGTAGGTCTCGAACACGGTCAACTCTTCGGGAGATGGTGTCATGGTGGTGATCTCCTTGGGACCGAGTTTGAGCTCGGTGATCTGTATGTTGTTCATGTCTGTTCCGGAGGGCACATAGGCGGTCGCCGTTTTGGCCGCAACATCGAATGTGGCACTGCCGATCTGATTTTTGACCGTAAAGATCCGTTCGATCTGTTGCTCGGCGTGAAGCGTCCAATCGTAATCCTGATAAAGGGAAAGGGTAATGGGCAGATTGCCTCTCAGATCGAACACTCCCGACAAAGGCACGGATGCCTTGCCTCCCGACGTGATGGAGATCGAGTCGATCTGGACACGGCTGATGTCGGTCGTTTCGTCGAGATGGAGTGTAACGATGCGGTTTTTCCGGTCTATATCCGATTCCGCACAGGTGAATCCCTTGCCGGATACACCGAGCACTTCGAGCTCGACAACCGGATAGGGAATATCGTTTTTGATACAGGCTGTCAGCAGGAGGGAGAGTGCGAGCAAAATTCGGCTGCAAGACTTTTTCATACTCGATAGATGTCGCGTTTTACAAATGAACGTTGAATCCGATGCGAATATTGAGTAGATTCAGTCGGAATCTCATTTTCGATGCGCTTCGGCTTCCGATGATGTTTCCTTCGGGGTCTTTTTGTGTGGTTTTCGTATATTGGATACCGCCCAGACCGAAAGATATGGTGGTACATACGTTCGGGAAGACGTACACGGCAAGACCCGGATTGAAATCCAGTTTGCATTGCAGGTTCTCGCTGTGGGTGTGTTTCATCTGTGCGTTGGATTCGTAAGCCAGATTGGTCGACCCCGTGTTGACGGCGATCTCCATTTCGCTGAACAGACCGAAGTGCCCTTTGGAGTCGATGCCGGCGTACGAACGGAAGAAGGCCCCGTAGGAGACCGTATGGTTGTCGAGGCGGATGTTGGCAAAGGACATGTTGATGTCGTTTGCTTCGCCGAGGTTGATATTGGCACTTCCGACGTGCCCCTGCATGCGGGTGTATCCGAACCGAACTCCGACACACAGATTGTCCTTGATGAAGTATCCGAACGAAGGATTTACCGTAAAGATGCTTCCGTCGAGGTTTAGGTTGTCGAGGATCAGCAGGTAGTCGGTCTCTTCACTCGATAGTGTACCGTATGATGCGGTCAGTCCGATCGCAACCTCCCCCTTGTAGGCGAATTTGTTCTTGTCGATTTCCCGGTCCATTCTACGTCTGGTGGGAAGGAAGGGCTTTTTGTCGCTTGACGGAAGGGGTTGCTGGGGTAGAGCGAGAGAGTCTGCAGAGACGAACGGAATCGGGTTGATCTGCTTTGAAACGGTATCGTCAGCGGGACCCGGAAGAATGGTTTCAGGCGGCATTCCATGAACGAAAAACGCCCCGAAGCTCAGTAGAAAAAGAAGTAACTGTTTTTTCATGGTTGTTTTCGTTTATAGGTAGAATGCGACGCCGAGTCCGATCGAGAAGATGTTGACCTTGAAGTTCATCATGCTGCTGGATCGTTCGCCGACGGAGACCTGATTGTGAACCTGTTTGACATGATTGTAGGTGATACCCATGACGCCGACGTTCACCTCGATGGCCATGTTGTTGGTTGCGAAGGCGACCAGTCCGGGCGAGACACCGAGCGACATGAGGAATCCGGTTTCGTAGGTGCCTCTCACGGGGGTGTCGGCGGCGAATTTGGCTTGCGATCCGCCCATGCCGAGCTGCATCTCCGTGAACAGGGCAAAGCGTTTGCTGTTCCCGAACGGGACATACTGCCGCCAGATTACCGCTCCTTCATACGAGTGTTTGAGGGCATAGTAGGAGTCGACCGACAGGTTGATACCGGTATCTTCGTCGCCGAGTTTGATCTCTGCCCGGTCGACCTTCAAAAACGTTCTCGAGTAGGTGAATCGGGCTCCGATGGCCATGTTCTTTTTCAGGGCGTAGGCCAGGATGGGGGTGACCTTCACCGTGTGTCCGATCGAGTTGATTCCCTCTACGACGACAAACGTGTAGTTGTCGTTCGTGTGGGTCGAGAAGGAGGCCGATGTTCCGGCAATCCATTGTCCTTTCGGGACGAAGGTATTGCTCATACTGATCAGTCCCCGTTTCTTTTTGGTCTGGTGGATCATTTCCTTTTCCGAAACGGTATCGACCGGCGTTTTGGCCGCCAGTCGATACCCGGAAACGAGAAAACTTATCAGCGTAAGAAAAACGATTGTGTTTTTCATGCAGTGCGTTTAGTAGATAAATTCGAAATCGTCGATGACCAGTTTGCTATCGGTACTTCCCTCGAAGTAGTCGCCGCGGTAGCTGGCCGTAGCGGTGACGAGCAGTACGTTCGGTTTCTCACCGCTGTATTGTTCGCGGTAGGTGATCGGAATGATGTACTCTTTCCATTCGTTTTGCGAAGCTTCGATTAGAAAGTCACCGTATCCGATGATGTGTCCTTCCAATGTACCCGTATTGGTCTTGTCCGTGTAGAGGAATTCGTCCGTAGGATCAAAAGTCGTCGCTTCGGGTTGGGTCGTATTGACTGTATGATAGGTACTGCCGTTGGTCATGTTCACCAGACAGGCAAAGATTCGGCCTTTATCACCTTCTCCGAGATTGTATTTATACCAGACACGAAGGGCTTTTGGTTTGGCATTGAAAGTAAAGGCTCTTCCCATTCTTACGGTACCTCCGGTACCCTCAACGGCACCGAATTCACCGACGAAGATATTTCCGGCCGCTAATCTACCTATACCAAACAAGCTCGGATATTGGGATTGCAGTTGGGCAGCGGTCGTGCCGGATGATCCCGGTCGGGGATCGCTGATACCGGTTGTAGTCGTGTACTCTTCACCCATCGATGTCGATCCCGGGTTTCCGCTTCCCCAGAAAGCGGTTCCTCCATCAGAGTAAGGATACCAGACTTTGCCGTTTTTGTGCCAATCTTCGAAACCCGCGTTGGGCATTTGTATACCTGTTTCAGTAGCTACTGTCTTCACAACACCAACTTCTGTGCCGTTTTCGGTCAGTTGGAACTCATAGGTGTGATCGGCTGCCAGATCGCTCGGTGCCACGCTGTACGTAAAGCCGTCCGCACCTTTTACGGCAGGTTTGCTGCTCCATTCGCTCCATGCTTCGTCATATTTCCCCTTGCTGCGGTATTTGATCTGAACGTCTGTAACAGAAGGATTCGTCACGATGGCGTCGAGGTTTCCGGTTCCGAACCACAAGTCGGGCGACGAGATTCCCGACGCTCCGGCAATGGCGATTTGGGCGGTTACTTTGCCTTCACCGCCGTCCGTGTCGGTGATGACGAAATTCAGCGGGTTGATTCCCGATTCCAACGTGCCGAAGAAGGTTCCGTCGAGGGTCAGCTTGCCATTATATTCGTCCGTTTTCGTATAGGATATGCCTTGAGCCGTAATCCCGTCGACAACGTTTCCTTCATCCAACACCGTATACTCCGTATCTTTGTTATCCGTAAACTTGAGCGAAGCGAGCGGATTGATCGAGGTGATCGCGAAAGAGATGGGATCGGTGTAATAGCCCGTAATGGACTTGATGTTGAATCCCTCTCCCGAGATCGAAGGGTCGGGACTGAACAGGTAGCTGTCGTCGTGCACGGTCTCCCATTCGCGGACATTGACCGTTACGGTCAGGAAGCCATCGGGCGTTTTCGAGTATTTGAACGTCAGCGTATAGAGGTATCCCCCTTGAGGCAACTGGATAGTTCCCGTCTTCGAATTGTTTTTGTTAACATCCGCATCGGAGCTCTCTCCATAAAATCCCCAGCTCAGGTTGCTGACCCCTTCGGGCAGCAGGAAGTATCCGGTCGTGTCCGTATCGTATGTGAGCGTGGGGACCAGATCGTTCTCTGCATCGGCTTTAGAGAAGACATCCGAAGCCGACACATAGGCGATTTTGCTGATGTCGAATTTGCTCTGAAGCGTCGGGTCGAACACCACCTTGACCGCCACGTTTTTGATCTTGCAGTCGACGTTGACGGTTTTCGTTTCGTGTGCAGCCAGTTCGAAGGTCTCTTCGCCGTAGTAGGTTCTGTTCGTGAAGGTAGCTTCGCTGCCGTCTCCGGCCTCGACCGTCACTTTGTAGGTTCCCGATACCAAGTAGAGCGAAGCAGGCACCTCGGAGGCCGGTTTGTATTTCCGGATCAGCCGTTCGGTCGTACCCTCGGCACTGTCGCTCTCCACCTGATAGATGCGGAGCGTACTCAAGGTAAGCGGATCATACGTGTCGGCTTTGGTGCCGGAGACCATTTTTTCGTCGATCGTAAAGTTCAGTTGCAGATTACCTCCGGCTTCGCCCGGGAGGTTGTCTATGCCTTCGGTTTTCGTGCAGGCGGACAGCACAACAGCCATACACGCCAGCCATACGATAGAATGGATATATTTTTTCATTGTTTTCATTAAAATCGGTTCTATAACTCTATTCAGGCTATTTGGTAACGTATAGTTGGATCGTTTTGACGTTCGTGCCGGAGGCATCCGATACGGTCAATTTGAAATCGCAGTTTCCTTCTTTGTTCAGTATGGTCAATAATGACATGAAGCCTGATATATCGAATGACAGCGATTGCTGACCCTGAACATTTGCTCCCGTCGGGAATCCAAGTCCTTCCAAAGCCGTTTGATATTCTCCCGGGTTGGCCAGATCGAGATGAGAATTGAGTCCTACTCCAATCAGCTCGCCCGGAGTCAGTACGTTGTCGCTGATGATGTCGATCTCGAAACCGGTAACACCCGTCTGTGAAGTCACGTCGATGACAATTTCGACTTCGTTGTGGTTGTATCGTTTTCCGAAATCGTAGGTCTTCGAGCCGCTCTTGTCCGTCCAAACGATGTTGGGACCCACAACGGGTGCGTCGTCGGAAGATCGTACAGTTAACGGGGTGTATGAGGTACGGCCCTTCGAGTCTTTCGCGATGAATTTTATGGTGTGCGTACCCTTGTGCTGGAACAGGGCCGACATACCTGCATCCGTAACCGTTGCCGTGATGGCTGAGGTGGTGGAGGCCTCTTTGACCAATACGTATGAGGAGATGTCGCTGTTGACGGGCCACAGAGATACTTTGTGGTTGGCGTAACCTCCGTTTTCGAGGGCTGTGATGAAATCCGAGTTGTCCGATTCGAATACCATGTCGATCGACTCTACGGTAGCACCGTCTGTGTTCGGGGTGATTACGGCCTTCAGGTTCTCTTTCCATTTGCCGAGCTCGGCGTCGAACATCGAGCTGGTGAGCGAGTATCCTTGCGTAATGTCTTTCCCGTCGAGCGTAACGACCGGTGACCCGGCATCCGAAACATCCTCATCGGGAATAGTTTCTTCGATGAAGGGTTGCCATTTCATTACGTCCACATCGATCTTCGAGTCATAGGCCCATGTTTCGACAGTGATTTGAAACTGGGCGTTTCCTTGATCCGCATTTTCGACGTTGATCGATATCCTTCTCCATTGTCCGGCCTTGCAGTTGGTAATCTCTTTGGACCATGTGACAGGTACATACTGCGGAGCTTCGTCGCCGGCAGCTTTGTTGTAGTGTCCGGTCAGGTTGAGTTTCAGGGTATTGGATTCGGATACTGCCTTGAAGTGACCGGCTTTGCCGCTGTTGGCTTCGGTCCGTCCGTAGGTAAGTCCGTTGTCGCCGATCGAGAGCGCCACTTTCAGCTTCTCTTCGTCGGTAGCCGCCTCTTCGTCGGTTTTGAACAAACCCTGCAGGTCGGTCGACAGCGATACGGTCGTCTTGATATTGGCTAACTTGCAGGTCAGATTATCGACCGTTTTTTCCTCATTCTTGGTAATCACCACAACGACGGAATCCCGGTATACGGGTTTTTCCCAATCGGCATAGTACTCGCCACTCATATATTCGGCATAGTCACCCGATTCGGCCGAAACGATGTAGTCGCCCGGCTGCAAAGCGATTTTTTGATTTTCCGCTTTTTTGAGGTCGGCGTAGGTGAACTCCTGTACCGAGCCCGTTTTTACGCTTTTGATCTTTACCTTATAGTCGTCCGAGGCTTCGGTTGTCTGGGCCGTTGAAGCTTTTGAGTCGATCGAAGAGAGCACTTCGGCATCGGTCGCGACCGATACGTTCATGCCGGAGAGGACAAGGTATCCCATCTCTCCGGATCCGGTTTGAGGATTGTCGAAGTTGGTCTGCTCTTTGGAACATCCCGTAGTCAGTAGGGCGCATGCCAGAAACGGGAGTATTGTTTTGGTGTATTTTTTTATCATGGCAAATGTTTTTTTGCGAAGTGAGATGGTTCTATTCTGCGTCTGGATTGAGTTCGACGTCTATGGGTTCGGCGGTAATCAGCGAATTGTTGAACAGGATGTTGATTGCGACGTCGTTTGCCTTACCGGCATCTACCGTGATCGTGTGCCATGTGCGAGCGGCAGTAGTTCCGATTTCGGTCTCTTGAAATTCGATTTCGACGCCGTTTGTTTTGGTGGCTTTACCGCTCAGAAACAGTTTCGTTCCGGCTTTGACGAAGATCGGATCGGTTTCGGAGACCGGTTTGTCAAAGGTGGTTTGGAGTCCCGATTCGGTCCGAACGGTAAATTCATAGTCGGTAAAATATTTCATGAACCAGTCGGTGCAGGTCAGTGAGTAGAGCGAATTGGCCAAGGTCAGGCTGACGGGTTGGGTGATCGTTTTGCGGGCCACAATGGTAAAATCGGTGTTTCCCGTAAAGTAGCAGGCATCCGGACCCTCCTGATTTGCATTGCCGAAGGAGAAAGCTGCGTTATAGTCTCCTTGTGTCAAAAGGGGTTGGTCGTAATCGGACATGACTTCATACGATCCGACGATTCCGATGTCGCTCGAAAGGACCAAAGACAGTTTTTCGGTCGGGGGAATACATTCTGCGGGTAGTTCCCGTTGGGGATCGGCCTTCGATGTGGCGATTTCATCGACAGCACCGGAGATCGAGCAGGTAAAAGCGACCGCACCTTGTCCGTTTTCCGGATCGGGAGTGTCGTTTTTGGCGCATCCGGAGAGGAGTGTTGCCGTGATCAACAGTGTGGAGTAAATTTTTGTATTCATAATAGTTATGTTTTGTTTTCCGGTTAAAATTTAAATTGGGATTATGATTAGTTTGTGATTAAGGAATGATCGAAACTCTTATGTTGTCGAGGTAAAGCCAATAATTACCGTTTCCTGCAAATTCTCCTCTCCGATTCGTTGAAACCTTCCAACTTAATCTTGTGTTGTTAGAGCATGCAGGGACAGAGAATGAATTAGAGTGCGCATTAGATAAATCATACCGTTTGGTATTGTCTTTGTTTCCGTCAATTTGTACGCTAACTCCGGAAAGAACAGTGTGTTCTATGTTCTGGTCGCCTTTGATTGCGTTAGAGTTGGTGGTATATCCTGCATCGTATATTGGAAGTGCACTCCCTGCATTAACCTTTTCATATTTGTCTGCCCCATAGTTAAAGGTTACGTTAATATTGGGAGTTTTTCCAGCCTTGATTTGAGAAAGAGGCGGTGTATCGACTCGTCCATTCAATTTATTGGCGAACCCTAACCCTGATTCGTAGTGGGCAGCTATTCTTAATGAGGATTTTTCTAAGCCTCCAATGCGAGCACCGGTCCATCCTGTTAATTGATATGGGTCCAATGTGATTGCATCAGGGTTAGTAGGATCAGATGTCGTAAATTCGGTACTATTTTCGAAAGAAGGAGTTAATCCACTGAAATCTTCGAAAAATAAGTAGGGGACCGTAAGGTTTATCGAATTTCGGCCATTCGCCGTAAAAGAGAGTTGCTTTTTTTCAGATACAACGGCATGTTCCGAGTCATATGTTATAGTTGTTATTCCGTTTTTAATCAGATCTCCGTTGTTTACCCCATCTATCTCATTGTAGAATCCCAGAGAATATATGTTATCCGAGTTGACAGTAAAGGTTTGTTCATTCGTCCCGTTGCGGAACACGGCTCCTTCGGGAGCAGTGACGGTAAATGTATTTGGCGTTTCCCCCAAATTGTTTCCGGTAATTGAAAAGTCTATCCATGTAACGGGCAGTTCGTCCGGTACGGTCAGGGTGATTGGGGTAATGGCTCCTGCCGCCATGGTCTTGTTCACCGTTGTGGTCAGCGAATTCGACTGGTATCCGTTCTCATCGAAGGCCGTAAAGCGGATCGTTCCGTTGACAGTTGTCGGACAAAGGAAAACCCACACGTAGCAGCCGTCCACTGCATCCTCTTCCGATTCGATCAACGGTTTTTTGAGCTCGATGTTGATCGTATTGCTCCCCTCCGTAAGTACAGGAGCAGCTGCCGGATCCGTCAGATCCAACTCCATTTTTCCGACAACGGCAGTCGGGAACTCGATTCGCAGCTTCCGGACGTTTTCGCCCCATTGGTTTCGTCCCGTAGGGACCTGTACCCGCAGTACGTGACATTGATGATGGAAATTCATGCCTAAAGCCTCACCGTTTTGGAGGGCTGGTGCTGTTCTCGGTTCGGCAATCATGATGTCGAGATTCCCTTTGTATGAGGAGTGTGTAGCGGGGTCGGTGATGTCGTAATTCCGCATGTCGTATGAGCCGTCTTGTGTGGCGGGCAGCGTATAGGTGACGCGGGTACCGTCGATTGATTCGGGTATTGGATAGGCCCCGTAGTAGGCGTAACTGGCTTCCGGTTGAGCGGGCATCGTAGCACTGAAAAGTGTTTCGTCCGGATATGGACGATAAAAGGAGAACGGTTGCGACGATAGTGGATCTGCATTATCAGCCGGTCGGTAGTAGATCATGATTTGATCCAGTTCGGTCCAGAAGGTCTTGTCGAGCGCTTCACCTCCGATAACGGTCTTTGTCGATGCATCCGAAGCTGCCGACTCTCCATTTTGATAGGCCCGGATATATACTTCGCCTCCTTGGTTTAGATTATGCTCGGGGTATTCATTGCTTTTGGAGCATCCCGATCCGAGCAGAAGCAGGGCGAAAGCGGAGAATATGGTTGTTTTTTGCAATATCACGTTTTTTACATTTGTCGTTAGCGGTATCGGGCAAAAATTCCGATACCGTAGTAAGACAGCATAACCGTCACATAATTTTTGGCAGGAAATGGCAAGATTCCCAGTTTTGTTATGTTTTTGTAACGTAAAACGGGCAGAGAAAAAAAAAGTTACAGCAGGTTGCCAAAAAAACATTCGTCACATCGGAGGTTACTCGTGTGACGAACGTTCATGGGCGATATGTATGGAACAATATCCTGTATCTATTGCTTGGTGTTTTTGTCGAAATATTTTTTGAAAAAGATCCATTGGTAGTCGATCGCGTTGTTCCAATAGGCTGCATTGTGGGCGCCGGGGCGGACAATGTAGTCATGATCTATTCCTCGTTCGCGTAGTTTTTCGTGGAAATTCTTGTTGACCTCGAAGAAGAAGTCGTCATAGCCGCAGTCGAAGATGATGGCCAGTTCGCCGTTCTCCAACTGATCGACCAAGTTGATCACCGTATGGTTTTCCCAGACCTCCCGATTATCCTCCAATTTTCCGAGTGCATCGGCCATGTTCCAGTTTTCGGGGAAGGGCCGGATGTCGACTCCGCCGCTGGTGGCTCCACTCGCTCCGAAGCGGTCGCTGTGTCGGATGGAGATCCACATTGCACCATGTCCACCCATGCTCAGTCCGGTGATGGCACGTCCGGTTCGGTCGGCGATCGTCGGATAGTGTTGGTCGACGTAGTCCGGCAGCTCTTGTGAGACGAAGGTTTCGTAGCGCATGGCAGGATTGATCGGGCTGTTCCAGTACCAGCTGTTTTCACCGTCGGGGCAGACCACGATGATTCCGTCACGGTCGGCCATCTGAGGCAGTTCGGGCTTTACATGGATCCAGTTGTATTCGTCTCCGCCATGTCCGTGCAGCAGATAGATGACGGGGAAACGGGCTGATTGATCAGTTGTTTCGGGAGAGATGACGATGACGGGAATCTCTTTGTTCATCGATGCGCTGTGAACTTTCAGCGTATCGATATTGGCTCCCTGAAGCGAAACAACGGAGCACAATACGAAAAGGAAAATGGCGATTCGGGTGATTTTCATGGTTTCTAAATAAAGGTTAATTCCATAACAAAGGTAAAAAAATAGTTATAAAGGACATTGCTTCCACAAAAAATATCTACATTTGCAGAGATATACGATTCGGTACAGATGAGATTTCCGAGCGATGCGGAGGAAGGAGGATCGTATGATGAGAGAGGGAGGAAAGAGAAAGTGGGGAAAGAGGAGGTGAGAGGAAGAGAGAAGGGGTGAGGAGAAAGGGAGTTGGCCGCACGGACAGACAAGGGAAGAAAAGAGAGAGGAAAGGAAGAGTGAGGGGGAAGAGTAGATGAGGAAAGAAGGGGATATTTAGTCGAAGACTAACGAATTGCATGATAGGCTGTCGGCTATCCGACGGCTTTTTTTATTGAAAAGGAACGACAGAATACACGAATATATATAAATAGGATTGTAAAATGAGTACGAAAACCAAACGATTTATTCTTCCGGAGAGTGAAATTCCGACTCAGTGGTATAACATTGTGGCCGATATGCCGAACAAGCCGCTGCTGCCGTTGAACCCGAAAACACGTCAGCCGCTTCAGGCGTCGGATCTGTATCCGATTTTTGCCAAAGCGCTGGCACAGCAGGAGATGAACCAGACGGATGCGTGGATCGATATCCCCGAACCGGTTCGGGAACAATATAAGAATTACCGGTGTACCCCTCTTGTCCGTGCATACGATCTGGAAAAGGCACTCGGGACTCCGGCACATATCTATTTCAAGAACGAGAGTGTCAGTCCGGTCGGTTCGCATAAGTTGAATTCGGCACTGGCACAAGCCTATTTCTGTAAACAGGAGGGAATTACGAACATTACGACCGAAACCGGTGCCGGACAGTGGGGCGCGGCTCTCGCCTATGCGGCCAAAGCATTCGGACTGGAGCTGGCCGTATATATGGTTAAGATCAGCTATGAGCAGAAACCCTACCGTCGTTCGATCATGCAGACCTTCGGAGCTCAGGTAACGGCATCGCCTTCCATGTCGACCAAGGCGGGCCGGAAGATACTGACCGAACATCCCAACCATCAGGGATCGCTTGGAACAGCGATCTCCGAGGCTATCGAGTTGGCCATGAGTACGCCGAATTGCCGGTATACGCTCGGTTCGGTGTTGAATCACGTGACCCTGCACCAGACGATTATCGGTCTGGAGGCTGAAAAGCAGATGGCCATGACCGGAGAGTATCCCGATCTGATTATCGGTTGCTTCGGCGGTGGATCGAATTTCGGTGGAATTTCGTTCCCGTTCATGCGTCATAATCTGAAATCAGGGAAGAAGACCCGTTTTCTGGCAGCCGAACCCGATTCGTGCCCGAAACTGACGCGTGGCGTTTTCCGTTACGATTTTGGTGATGAAGCGGGATATACGCCGCTGTTGCCGATGTTCACTCTGGGGCACAATTTTGCTCCGGCCAACATTCATGCCGGTGGTTTGCGGTATCACGGCGCCGGAACGATTGTCTCTCAGCTGTTGAAGGACAAGATGATGGAAGCAGTCGATATTCCGCAGTTGGAGAGCTTCCAGGCCGGATGTCTGTTTGCACAGACCGAAGGAATCATTCCCGCACCCGAATCGTGTCATGCGATCGCCGCAACGATCCGCGAAGCGAACAAGTGTAAGGAGAGTGGAGAGGAGAAGGTGATCCTGTTCAATCTCTCCGGACACGGATTGATCGATATGGCATCATACGATAAGTTCTTGGCGGGTGATTTGGTGAACTATTCGCTCAGTGACGAAGAGATCAACCAGAACATCAAAGAGCTTGACGATATGTTTAAGTAGAAGCATTACAGCCAAGAGATAAGAAAAAGGCGTCGAAACGAAACATTCCTTAACGCGGGGCAGGGCAGAACGGAGAACGAACTCCGAGAATGCTCTGCCTCGCGTGTTTTTTGTCGTGGAACGAGAAGCCGGAGGGGGGAACAGATGTCCTTGCACCCCTCTGTTTTTATCTTTTATCATTATTCTACTGGTACTGGTTGATATTTTTGATACCGAAGTCATGAAAAGGTTGTACGAAACTTGGTTGCAAGGGCGGTTTAGACGGGGTATTTGAAGAAAAACAGAGATAGGAACCGGGTCAGGAAACCACCGGAGACAAAACGACAAGGGGACGAACTCTTTAAGTCATCCCCTCGTATATTCAATTCGAGTATTTGTATGCGATCGTTGTTGACCGGATCAATGACCCTCTTGATGAAGGTGCACATCCATTTGGGGGTAGGGAATATTCAATCCGACAATGGGAAACTGTTTATAAACTTTTTCGTTCATGTCGAAAAAGACGTTCCAGAAGTCTCCGGTACTGGTCCAAGCCCGGACGACGATGTTTACCGAACTGTCGCCGAGACTCGACAATGCGATAAAATAGGCCGGATCTTTCAGTACACGTTCGTCTTGATCAAGCATCGAGGCGATCGTCGCCTTGGCCAGATCGTAGTCATCTCCGTATCCGATACCGAAAGTCCACTCGACGCGTCGGAGACTCTCTTTCGAGTAATTGTTTATGATTCCGGTAGAGATGCCGCCGTTGGGGATCATGATCGTCTTGTTGTCGGTAGTGTTGATTACGGTGTTGAAGAGCTGGATCTCTTTGACGGTTCCGGTCTGGCCTTGTGCTTCGATAAAGTCTCCTACGCGGAATGGCTTGAAGATAAGAATCATCACCCCGCCGGCAAAGTTTTGCAACGTACCGCTCAGAGCCATACCGATGGCTAAACCGGCTGAAGCGAAGATGGCTACGAATGAGGTGGTGTCGATACCCAAAATGCCGATGATCACGATAATCAGGAACAGGGTGAGCGTGATGCTGACCAGATTCAGCAGAAAGCTTTTGAGTGAGGCCTCGACCGCTCGTCGCTCCATCATGCGACGCAAAAGTTTTCTCAGATAACGGATAATCCAGCGACCAATGAAGAAGATAGCCAGAGCGATCAGAACGCGTGCCGACAGATTGAGTACCCATTTGATCACCATGCTGGTCAGTTCTTCCGTAGACATTTGTGAGAGGGTTTGGATTTTTTGTGCCAGAATCTCTTTGTGAAGCGTATCGGCAACGGCTTGAGACGAAGCGACTAAAGTATAAAGTGATAACATGGTTCGTATGATTTTAATAAATGTTTTTAGTTTATTGTTCAGCAGGCATTTGCAGACCTGTCAGACGCAGCAGCTCTTTCCCGATCTCGGTACGGTATGGATGGTTCAACACGTGATCCGAGATTTTTTTCGGTTTTTCGCCCATCCAGTACAGGTTTGATGTGTCGTTCGGCAAGGCCTTTTCGGTCGCGAGTTTCAAGGCCGTGGCGGCTCCCTTTTCCGGACTCTTGATCAGGGGACGGAAAAGCAGGTCGGTGATCGGATCGAACCACCGGTGCATGGTGATCATCCCCGTATCGACGACGCCCGGATCGGCTGCAAATACCTTGATACCCCGACTGCGCAAAGTTCGTTCCAATTCGAGCGAAAAGAGCAAAAGGGCGAGTTTTGAATTGCCGTAGCATTTGAATCGTGCAAAGTGTTCGCGATCGATCTCCGTCCAGCCCGGACCGACCTTTCCGATGCGGTAGGTGCAGGAGAGCGTGTTGATGATGCGGCTGCCGGAGTGCATCAACGGAAGTAGCGAGAGGGTCAGAGCTGCGGTTCCGATGTAGTTGACGGCCGTAGTCATTTCGTAGCCGTCTTGCGAGAGCCGAAACGAACCGTTCATCGACCCGGCGTTGTTGATCAATACACCGATCGTTTCGTTCCGCTGTTTCAGCCGTTCGGCGAATTGTCGGATGGAATCCAGCGAGGCGAGATCGAGGGGCAACAGTTCGAGCTCGGAGACCGAGCAGCGTTGCAGGATACGTTGCCGGATGGGTTCCGACTTTTTCAGGTCGCGACAGGCCATGACCGTACGGTAACCCCGACGTAGCAGTTCGGTTGTAAGGACTTGCCCCATCCCGCCGCTCGCTCCCGTGACAATATATAGCGGTCTACTTTCCATATCGGTAGAGTTTGGATTTGCGTTTGATTAGCCGCACGAGAGACGAAGGAAGCAGCTGCATCAACGGGATGAAGAGGTGGTTGAGGGCTCCGGGGATGATCCGTCTGCGTCGGGCAAACATCGCTCTGAGCGCTTTGCGGGCGAGTGTTTCGGGGCGCATCATGATCCCGAGCCGGATGGCTAACCGTTTGTACCGGTCGCTCAGGTTGTAGAGGTCCGTGGCGACGGCTCCCGGGCAGACCACCGTAACCGAAACGCCCGAATCGAAGAGCTCGTCGCGGAGGGCTACGGAAAACTGATGCAGATAGCTTTTGCTGGCGGCATAGATGGTAATCCCCGGGAAAGGCATCCATGCCGACATCGACGACATGTTCAGAATGTATCCTTTGCCTCGTTTTTTCATTGCGCCGCCGAAGTAGTGGCACATCAGGGTTACGGTCCGGACATGCAGGTCGAGCATCAATTCGATCCGGCGGGTTTCGACCTCCACAACGTCGTTGAAGAAGAAGACCCCGGCGTTGTTGATCAGAACCTCGATCGCGAGGTGGTTCTCTTCGCAATAGGTGAACAATTCGCGGGCGGCATCGGGAAGAGAGAGATCGCGGTATAGCGCGATGACTTTTACGTTATACTCTTTCTGCAGCTCCTCTCCGACCTCGACGATACGCTCCGCTTCGTTGCTGACGATGACCAGCGCATAGCCGCGCCCGGCCAGCTGACGGGCATATTGCAGACCTATTCCCGAGCTGGCCCCGGTAACCAGAGTCCAGCCCTGCGATGGAGTTGTGACGTTGCGGTTCATCTTCGTTCTAATTCACGTTTGATCTCTTTCTGGATACAGTTCGGCAGGTTTTGCATATGCTTGTGGCAAGCCATTTCGATCGAATACATCCGGGCGATGCAGTAGTTGACGTGGTCGCAGCCACAGCGCATCTCGCCTTCATTCTTCATCCGGTTGACGAAGTCGGGTTCGTTGATCAGGGCACGGGCCATCGCGACGCATTCGAATCCGCTGTCGAGAACCATGTCGATCTTTTCCCGCGAGACCAGCCCTCCCACGTAGACCAGCGGAAGTTTCAGGGCCTTGCGGAATTTCAGCGCATCTTCATAAAAATAGGCTTCTCGGAAGGGTTCGTCGTGGATCATCCAGCGTCCGGCCATGCGCACACCCCACTTGAGCCACAGCTGTTTCATGTAGTAGGTCATCGAGCGGATCGGCATCCGTCCACGCATGACATACATCGGGGCCTTGCTGACGAAGCCTCCGCTGAGTACCAGTGCATGGACGCCGCACTGCTCGATATTCCGCGCCACTTCAATGCAATCGTCGGTTTCGAGGCCTCCGCGGAATCCGTCGCTCATATTGGTCTTTACCAGTACGGCCATGTCGTTTCCGGCAGCGGTCATCACTTCGTCCAGACACATCTTCATGAAACGCATTCGGTTCTCGAGCGACCCTCCGTATTCGTCCTTGCGGTGGTTGGTATAGGGAGAGAGGAACTGGCTGATCAGGTAGCCGTGTCCGGCGTGTACCTCGACGGCGTCGAACCCTGCTTCCCGAGCGAGGTTAACGGCCTGTCCGAAAGCTTTGGCCACGTCGACGATTTCGTCGTGCCGCATGCCGCGGACGAAGGTAGGCGAATAGAGATTGAATCCTGTTGAGGCCGAAATCGGCGTGCATCCACAGATGGCTTTGTGTGACATGTTTCCGCAGTGCCCGATCTGTATGCTGGCGGCGGCGCCTTCGGCATGGATGGCATCGGTGATGCGTCTCAGTCCCGGAACGATCTCTTTCCGCAGCCAAAGCTGATGGGGAAAGGAGAGTCCGCTGCGGGTAACCGATGCATAGGCGAGGGTAGTCATACCGATACCTCCCGCAGCGACCTGACGGTGGTAGTTATAGAGCAGATCGGTCGGGGCGTTTCCGGCTGCCATGCCTTCGAAAGCGGCAGCCCGTATGGTCCGGTTTCTCAGTGTCAGCGGACCGATCGTACAGGGAGTAAACAACAAGGATTCTTTCATAGTATATTTTTTCCTTAATATGTGGTGTGGTTAATCTTATCTGATATGGGGTGAAAAAGCGCTTAGTATATAAAAGGGATGATTCTTTTGCGGGGCTTTTCTTTCAGCTCTTCGGCAAACATTTCATGGTAACGCTTATAGATAGCATCGGAACGGGGCACGAGGTTGGCAAAGGTCCAAATCGCAAACACAGCACCTGCGGCCGACCATGTAAGGATGGCGAATCCGGTCCACTCGACGATCTCCCCGAAATAGTTGGCCGACGTGACGTAACGGAACATGCCCTTTTGCGGCAGGTAATGTTTCGTATCGCCGGGTTTCCGCAGGTTGCGGATCACGTGGTCCGAATGGATGTTGATGGCCATTCCGGTAAAAAAGACGAGGGTTCCGATGATAAACTGCGGAGAGGTGAGCCACGCGGTCGTATAGTAGTTTTCGGGGGCAAAGTAGAAGATCCATCCGCCCTGCATGCAGGCGTTCAGGATGTTGAATACGACGCCCATGACGATAATTCCGATCGGCATGGTGCTGTGTCCCTTGAGCAGGAACGGGTAGATGAACGAGCGGTTCAGGTAGTGGAGTTGGAAGAGTCCGAAAAAGACAAGGCATACCGCATCGTCACGCCGGGGGGAGCATAGGCAGAGCACGCACATAACGATGAAAACGGGGGCCTCCATCAGGACCCAGCCCAGTTTGTTGTTGATCTGCGGGCCCCACTTCCCATCGCGCAGCATGCCGTAACCGGCACGTACGAAGTAGAGTGAGATGAAAACGACGATGGCGCAGATCAGCATTACCCAAAGAAAAATTCGGAATGTAGCGGGTTGGATCATAATCGGAAGTGGTTATGAGAGTTATCAAATAGATTTACAAGACCAATATCCCTTGCCGGGGGTAAAATCAGGATCTAAGGTACAAATTTTTTACGATTTGTGAAAAATTTGAGCGGTGTTTCGGCCAATACCCGGTTTGTATACGACAGCAACGTTTCTGCAATTCGGAGATGATGCGTATTGAAAAATTGGATATAAATAATTTGTAATCAATAGTTTGTCTTTTATAACCAGATTGGATCAAACATCTATAAGGACAGGAATAGATGTGTAAGTTAGTGTAATCGGATGAAAAATATTCGCATTTTTTGCGGGGTTTGAAATTTTTACTACTTTTGGGGGTTGTTTGTTTTGGGGGGAGAAGTGGCGTTGCAAGATGAAAGTCATGTTCTTATAAAACTATGTCGGAAAAAGCGGGCGGCTGGATAAAGTTTTTTTGAAAGCAAACGATTTGCAAGAAACGAGGTAAATAACAGATATAGTTAAAGATGGATCGGGGCAGAAGGTGATTTAAAGCCTCGATTTTTTTTAAGGGAAAAGTATTTCATCGAAAAGTAATAACCACGGAAAGGAAAGAAAGTGTATATTTGTACGGATAAAGAGAGAAACTTTTTACTAAAATTTTAACATAAAACTTTTTTAAACAAAACAAAACTCAAAACTTTTTCACTTATGGAAGCCAAGTCAGTAAATTTCAAACAGGCAAAAGGCATCAAATCAGCGTTTCTGGTTATTGTATGCTGTTTTATCATAGCATTGTGCTTGTTCATTTTCGTGTTCGGTGACCCGGCCAACTTTATGAACAACGACCCTAACAACCACCCGCTGCCCGGAAACTTTAAAGGTACGATCTACAAAGGTGGATTCATCGTGCCGGTACTTCAAACCTTGTTCTTGACCGTTATCGTGTTGAGTATCGAACGTGCATTCGCACTGGTTCAGGCCAAAGGTAAAGGCAATGTCGTAAAATTCGTGAAAAACGTAAAAGCAGCGTTGGATGCGAACGATACGCAAAAAGCTCGCGAACTGTGCGTAAAACAAAAAGGTTGTGTAGCCAGTGTGATCTACTCTACGCTCGGTAAATACGAAGAGATGGAAAAAGACACGACGTTGGCCAAGGATCAAAAGCTGATGAACATCCAAAAGGAATTGGACGAAGCAACCGCTCTTGAGATGCCGTCTTTGCAACAGAATCTGGTGGTTATCGCAACCATGACGACGCTGGGAACTCTGGTCGGACTGTTGGGAACTGTGATCGGTATGATCCGTGCATTCGCCGCACTGTCTAACGCCGGTGCTCCTGACTCAGTCGCTCTGTCAGCCGGTATTTCTGAGGCCCTTATCAATACCGCATTCGGTATCGCAACCGGTGCTATGGCCGTTATCTCTTACAACTTCTTCTCGAGTAAAATCGATAAACTTACTTACAGCATCGACGAAGTAGGATTTACCATTGTTCAGACTTATGCTGCAACTCACAAAGCCTAACAATTAAAAATAACAGTTTTTCGTTATGGCTAGAGTAAAAGTAAAAAAACAGAGCACCTTCATCGACATGACGGCGATGAGTGATGTCACTGTGCTTTTGCTTACCTTCTTCATGTTGACCTCGACCTTTATCCAGAAAGAACCGATTCAGGTGAGCACACCGTCTTCGGTCATGGAGACGAAAATTCCGGAAATCAATATCCTCCAAATTCTGGTGGACGATGACGGAAAAGTGTTCATGAGTCTGGATAAACAGGAAGACCGGGTTGCCGTGTTGAAAAAGATGGGCGAAGAGTACGGTATATCATTCACGGATGAGGAGATCAACAAATTCCGTTTGTCTCCCTCGTTCGGGGTATCGATCAGTCAGATGAAAGCATTTCTTGATCTTCCTACTGAACAGCAGGATGCGGTTCTGAAAGATTACGGGATTCCGATCGACAGTGCGGATAATCAGCTCAAAGCTTGGGTTAAAAATGCCCGTTCGCAGAACAAAGAGTTGTGTATTGCAATTAAAGCCGATCAGAAGACACCGTTCCCTATAATCAATACGATCATGACGTCGCTTCAGGATATTCGTGAAAACCGTTATAACCTGATTACGACCCTGAAAGTGGTAAGTGATAATAATTAATGTCGGCACAATCTAAATAATATGGCTGAAATTCAAGAAAATAACAGCGGAAAAGACGACGGCAAGAAGGGCAAACAGAAGAAGATGACCATCCGGGTCGATTTTACTCCGATGGTCGACATGAACATGTTGCTGATCACCTTCTTTATGCTTTGTACGTCTCTGAGTAAGCCTCAGACGATGGAGATCAGTATGCCGTCCAAGGATGCGACAGAGGAGGAACAAACCAAATTGGCTGCATCCCGTGCCGTTACATTGCTGCTGGGCGAAGACGATAAGGTATATTACTACTTCGGAGAGCCCAATTACGCAGACTATACCTCGCTGAAAGAGACTACTTATGAACCTGATGGTTTGCGAGCCGTACTTTTAGCGCGGAACAGTAATGTCGTGGCACAAGTAAGAGAACTTAAGAAAAAGCTGCAGAACCATGAAATTACCGAAGAGGAGTTCAAAGCTCAATCGACCGAAATTAAAAAGGACGAGAGTGCTCCGGTAGTTTCCATCAAAGGTACGGATGCAGCAAGCTACAAGAATCTGGTCGATGCATTGGACGAAATGCAGATTTGCGACATCAGTCGTTATGCTATCGTTCCCCTGTCTGAAGGCGATTCGTGGTTGATCGAAAACCTCAAATCGGGCGGAGACCTCGGTAAAAATAGTGATTTTGGACAACAAACTAATTAGTACACATTAAATCGAAAAACAATGAGTGACTTTGATTTGAATTCGAAACAGTGGTGCGAATTAGTTTTTGAAGGGAAAAACCACGACTTCGGTGCGTATACGATGCGCGAGTCGTCTACTTCCCGTCACAACAAGGCAATGATCATAGTATTTGTCGCTTTGATACTTATTATGACCGTGCCCAAGTTGATTCGCTATGTCGTACCAGAGAAGGAGGTAAAGATTGAGATGACCCAAACGGTTCAGCTTGAAAAATTACCACCCCCCGAAGTGAAGAATAACGATGTAATCAAGAAAGCAGAGGCTGCACCACCTCCACCCTTGAAGAGTACCATCAAATTTACCGCACCGAAGATTGTGAAAGACGAAGAGGTCGGTGAAGAGGACGTGAAGACTCAGGATGAATTGCTTTCATCATCTACTGCAATCTCCGTTGCCGATGTGAAAGGTAATGACGATGAGTTCGGTATGGATATTGCCGATGTGGGAGAGATTGCACTTGATACCCCTCAGGAAGAGGAGGAAGAAGAGGTCTTTATGTCGGCTGAGCAGCCTCCTATGTTCCCCGGTGGTATGGAGGCCTTGATGAAATATCTTAACGATAACATTATCTACCCTGTGATTGCTTTGGAAAACGGCGTTTCCGGAACCGTGGTTCTTCAATTCGTGGTTTCCAAAACAGGTAAAATTGCCGACATTAAGGTATTGAATTCAGTGGACCGCGCTTTGGATGAAGAGGCTGTTCGTGTGGTATCGAAAATGCCCGATTGGCAGCCTGCTAAACAGAATGGTAACAATGTAGCCGTTTATTTTAACCTGCCCGTCCGCTTTGTGATCGGTCAGAAGTAAAAATATTGGATGCGATTTTAGGCAGACCCTGTTTAAAGACAGGGTCTGCTTTTTTGTATGTGTAGACCAACAGGCGGGTAGGTCCTGAAGTTTGGGTGATCGGAAATCACAATTGGCCGGGAGTTGGAGAATGAAGTGTACGGTATTTTGTTTTTCTGATATAATTTTTCGTCGTTTGAGCTTTCTGTTACGATATTTTCTCGTATTTTTGTAAAGCAGGCATCTGTATGATCTTAAGCTATTTTGAGTAAGGTCGACGATACGCATCTGTAACGAAACGATAGTGTGAAAATAAAGCATTGACAATCGAACCCATGAAGAAAAATCGACGAATAGCATGGCTTAGCCTCGGAGTAGCGTGCATGTTTAGCTGCTTCTCTTGTTACGGTGAACACTTCCGTGGAAAGAGTAGATTTGCCTCGGATCTTTTGGCGACGGAGGAGAGTTGGGTAACAGTTGATCCGGTAGTTGCGGCAGACAGCGTGAAAGACGAAGAAGAGGTGTTTATGTCGACAGAGCAACCTCCAGTGTATCCGGGAGGAATGGAAGCGATGATGAAGTACCTTAATGATAGCATCGTCTATCCTGCAAAGGCAAAAGAGAAAGGTATTTCAGGTACGGTCGTGCTACAATTGACAATTGCTCGGACGGGTAAAATTACCGGAATAAGGGTGGCGTACTCAGTGGACAGCACTTTGGATGCAGAGGCTGTTCGTGTGGTGTCCAAGATGCCAAACTGGCAACCCGCCAAGCAGAACGGTAAGAATGTTGCAGTCTATTTCAGCTTACCGGTCCGTTTCGCGTTAGATTCGAAGCGTTCGGATTAAAAATACTTTTACGTGGCCCTGCTTAAAATATTTAAACAGGGCTTTCGTTTCATAAGGAAAGAATAAGATCGTGTCTAAAAGTAAGTGAAAATTATGCAACAGGAGGAAAAAGATCGCAGGCGCAAAAGAATGAGTACCGTATACTACATTTTCGGCATTTTTATGGTATTATTTTACGTGGGGATGGCTTATGTTATGATATTTTCTCCTATTTTTGTAAAATCGATATCTGCTCCAATCCGTTATAGCATGGGGGTGCTCTTCCTTTTGTACGGCATTTTCAGAGGATACCGTCAGGTGAAGGATATGAAAAGCAACTTTGGAGATTGAATAATATTGTGAGGTTAAACGAAATGAAAACGAATCGATTGTTGAAAGGTATAGGCTTGGTTGTCATAGCCATGGCAGTGTGTTCATGTCATGGACGTCGCTCATCCGATAAGCATACCGATACGGCGACTACGGGAGTAATCTCAATCAGTGCCGACGAGAGTTTTCGCGACATAATTCAGCAGGAGATCGACGTCTTTGAGAGTATTTACATTCAGGCCGGGATATTGCCTATCTTTACCGATGAGGTCGATGCCATAGATTTGTTGCTGAAAGACAGCGTGCGGTTGGCTATTACCTCGCGTAAATTGACCGACGAGGAGAACAAGTATCTCGAGTCGAAAAAGTTTTTCCCGAAAGAGATAAAAATCGCAACGGATGGCATAGCCTTGATCGTCAATAAGCAGAATCCAGACTCGCTGATCTCGGTGCCGGCACTAAAGAAGATTCTGACTGGAGAGGTGACTCGTTGGGATCAGCTCGATGCTCACTCTCGATTGGGTGAGTTGGTGTTCGTGTTCGATCATACGAATTCCAGTACGGTCCGCTTTGCGGTCGATTCTATTTGCCGAGGGGATTCGCTGAAGGGTAACCTGAGCGCCCTGAAAACCAATGCAGCCGTTATCGACTATGTCGAGAAGACTCCGAATGCAATTGGCGTGATCGGAGTATCGTGGGTCGGAGACAAAAGCGATTCGACGCAACTCTCTTTCTCAGACCGGGTAACGGTCATGTCGGTGTCGAAGGATGAGGTTGCTACCGCACAGAATAGTTATAAACCCTATCAGGCATATATTGCTTTGGGACAGTATCCGTTGGTTCGTGAGATTTATGCGGTGCTTACCGATCCGCGAAGCGGTTTGGCTTCGGGATTTGCTACGTTCCTTGCCTCCGACCGTGGTCAACGCATCATATTGCGTTCGGGGGTTGTCCCGGCTACGCAGAATGTGCGAATCGTGAATGTGAAAGATACGTGGTAGAAAATACATAACTTAATAACTGTGAATATAAAATGAAAGTAAAATTTGGAATTTTGTCCTTGGCGTTGAGCGTTGGTGCTGTGACGCTTTTTGCGGACGACAATACGAAAGGAATCGATTTTTATCGGGCCGGAATGCTTGATGAGGCAAAGGCCGTCTTATTGGCTAATTTGCAAAATGATAAGGTAGACAAGGCTGAGACTTGTTATTACCTAGGAGAAGTCTATTCAGACTTGAACATGAAAGATTCGGCAGCATATTATTATAAAGAGGGTCTTGTTGCGGATCCAGACTATGTTTTCAACTCGATCGGAGAATTGAAACTAGGATTGAAAGAGAATCCGAACCAAGACAGTGCATTCGATGGTTTCTTTACCGGGAAGAACAAGAAGAATCCGTTGATATATATAGCAGTGGCACGCGCCTATCTGCCCGTATCGATCGATAAGGCAAAAGAGTATATGGAAAAGGCTCGTCCTTACGGTACCAAATCTCCGGACTTCTTCGTTCTCGAGGGTGATATTCTCGCGGCACAGAAAAAAATCGGTGAGGCTGCAAGTTGCTACGAAATGGCCACAACGATCGACCCCGAGTGCAAAGAGGCCTATTTCAAATATGCCAAGATCTATACTAAGGTCAATCCCCAATTCGCTATCGATAAGCTGAATCAGTTGCTTCAACTCGATCCCGACTATACGATCGTTTACAGCGAATTGGCAGATGTTTACTACAAAAATGAGCGTTTCACAGAGGCTGCCGAAGCCTTTTCGAAATATGTGGATCCGGAAAATTCGAGTTTGAATGATTTGGCCCGTTATGCGACAATTCTCTATTTGAGTAAAAAGTATGACGAGGTAGAGGGTATTGTAAGCAAGGTGTTGGAACGTGCTCCGCAGAGTACGGCGCTCCGTCGTTTGAACATGTACATCAATTACGACAAGGGAGATTACAAGACAAGTTATGCATTGGCTCAGGAGTTGATGAATAATGGCGATACCTCACGTCTGATTTCGCGGGACTACCTTTACTATGCCCAGATTCTGGCTAAAAACGACAAGCACGAAGAGGCAATTGCCGCTTACAACAAAGTGCTGCAGATGGATACCTCAAAACAGGAGATTCTGCGTGATTTGGCCGAAGAGTATAATTCGGTGGGTCAATATGACAATGCTATTGCTACGTACAAGAAGTTTATTGATAACGGTGAGGATGTTAAACTGACGGATCGTTTGTCATTAGGCAAAATCTATTATGCAGCCGGAACGACCCTGCGTACAAATGCGGGAGCCGGTCCGATGGCTGAGGCTGATTCGGTTAAGATGATCGAATACCTGAAAGGTGCGGATGGTGAGTTTGCCTATATTGTGGAGAAATTGCCCGAAAACGTGACGGGTATGTTGTGGAGAGGCCGTGCAAATATCGCAATGGATGATCCCGAAAATCCGGTGGGCTTGGCCAAACCCTATTACGAGCAGGCGATTGCCCTGATGGAGAAAGAACCCAGCAAGTATCTTTCATCTTTGAAAGAGGCCTATCATTATATGGGTGTTTACTTCATTAAAAAAGAGGATTATCCGTCGGCTATGACCTACTGGCAAAAACTGTTGCAGATCGATCCTCAGAATGCCGATGCGCAACGGTTGACTGAAGCTCTGAAAGAGTATATTTAACGATATATGCCGTTTTATACGGGTAAGGAAAAATCTGGTCGCAAATTCTGCGGCCAGATTTTTTTTGTTGGTGTGTGTTTTTAAGAAGTTTATTCTTAGTTAATTATGCTGGATAAGAGTCGCGTTGTACGTAACAACGGACAAAAAAAAGAATAAAAAAAGAATAAAAAAAGAGATATAATTTTTCTCTTGATAAAAATGAGCTATTTTTGTACCGTTTTTTTCAGTTGCCGAAAGTCTGTAAATGGGTTTTGTGACGTTTGGAGGCATTCGGCGTTGTCAAAAGAAGGATTATGAATCTGACGTTGTTATTGGTCGTTATCCTTACGGCCATCTTTCTTGTGGTCGCAGCACTCGGGCTCGACAAATTGCTTTCGCCGAGATCTTTTAACAAACAAAAGGGCGAGCCGTATGAATGCGGTATCCCGACACGTGGAAAATCATGGATGCAGTTCCGTGTGGGGTACTATCTGTTCGCCATCCTGTTCCTGATCTTCGACGTGGAGGCAATGTTCATGTTTCCGTGGGCGGTAATTGTCCGTGAAGTGGGCGTTGCCGGTCTGGTCAATATTCTTTTCTTTATGGTGATCCTCGTGCTGGGATTGGCCTACGCTTGGAAAAAAGGTGCTTTGGAATGGAAATAAAAGGAGTCAACATCAAATCGATGAAATACGATGCATTCAACGATAATGAATACATCGAACAACTCAGAGCCGGCGGAGTCAACGTCATTGTCGGTAAATTGGATCAGTTGATCAACTGGGGTCGGTCGAATTCGGTCTGGCCCCTTACGTTCGCTACCAGCTGCTGTGGTATCGAATTCATGGCGGTGGGTGCCGCCCGCTACGATTTTGCCCGATTCGGGTTTGAAGTAACCCGTGCCAGTCCGCGTCAGGCCGATGTGATTGTCGTGGCCGGTACGATCGTGCATAAAATGGCACCCGTTCTCAAACGTCTGTACGATCAGATGGCCGAACCCAAATACGTTATCGCGATGGGCGGTTGCGCCATTTCAGGAGGTCCGTTCAAGGGATCCTATCACGTGTTGCAGGGGGTTGACAAGATTATTCCGGTGGATGTGTATGTGCCGGGATGTCCGCCCCGTCCTGAGGCCCTGTTGTACGGCATGATGCAGTTGCAACGAAAAATTAAAGCAGAACGCTATTTCGGCGTGGTGAACAGAAAAGAAAAGAAAGAATCCGCAGATAATGAATAAGATTAAAGATAAGTTAGCGCTTATGGCTCCGTCGGCCGTATTTGCCGAGGGGGAGCCGTTGACGGTGACCGTTCCTGCCGGAGAGTTTTATGCCGTAGCCAAGAGCCTGCGGGATGATCCGGAGATGCGGTTCGATTTTCTGGTCTGCATGACCGGAATGGATTGGGGCGAGACTTTAGGAGTCGTTTATCACCTGCGTTCTACGGAGTTCGGACACGAGATCGTGTTGCGGACCGAGACTTCGGACCGCGAAAATCCCGAGTTGCAGAGTGTCTGCGATCTGTGGGAAGCGGCCCATCTGAATGAACGTGAGGTGTACGATTTTTACGGGATTCGTTTTATCGGTAATCCCGATATGCGTCGTCTCTATTTGCGAAACGATTGGGTGGGGTACCCGTTCCGGAAAGATTATGACGCCTCGCCGGAGATCAATCCCGTTCGGTTGGAGAGCGATGAGTCGCTCGATGTTGTGCCGGGATTGCAGGAGGAGGACGGAAAGGTCGAAGAGACGGAGAGCGTACTGTTCGACGATTCGGAATATGTGGTCAATATAGGCCCTCAGCACCCCGCTACCCACGGGGTGCTCCGTTTTAGGGTATCGCTCGAGGGTGAGATTGTCAAGAAGGTCGATGTGAATTGCGGATACATCCATCGGGGTATCGAGAAGATGTGTGAGAGTTTGACCTATCCTCAGACGTTGGCCTTGACCGATCGGTTGGATTATCTTGCCGCACATCAGAACCGTCACGCGCTCTGTATGTGTATCGAAAAGGCGATGGGCATCGAGGTTCCCGAACGGGCGCTGTACATCCGTACGATTATGGATGAGTTGAACCGGTTGTCGTCGCACCTGCTGTTCTGGTCGACACTGTGTATGGACCTCGGAGCGCTGACCGCCTTTTTCTACGGATTCCGCGATCGTGAAAAGGTGCTCGACATGATGGAGGAGACCACCGGTGGCCGTCTGATCCAGAACTACAACGTGATCGGAGGAGTTATGGCCGACATCCATCCCAATTTGGTCAAACGTGTGAAGGAATTTATAACCTATCTTCCTCCGATGCTCGAAGAGTATGACGAAGTGTTCACCGGAAATGTCATCGCGCAGCAGCGAATGAAAGGAATCGGAGTGTTGACCAAGGAGGATGCGATCTCGTATGGTGTTACGGGACCTTCGGGCCGTGCTTCAGGGTGGCATTGCGATGTGCGTAAGTTGAAACCCTACGGCGTGTACGACAAGGTCGATTTCAAAGAGATCATCCGTACGGGCGGCGATACGTTCGACCGTTATTTGGTGCGTGTCGACGAGATTCGCGAGTCACTCCATATCCTCGAGCAGCTGATCGATAACGTTCCCGCCGGAGACTATGCCGTGAAGACCAAACCGATCATCCGTCTGCCGGAAGGTCAGTTCTTCAGCAGCGTAGAGGCAAGTCGTGGAGAATTCGGCGTATATATCGAAAGCCGGGGCGATAAGTATCCCTATCGTATGAAGTTCCGCTCACCGTGTTTGCCGTTGGTTTCGGTGGTAGACCATTTGAGCCGGGGGTACAAGATTGCCGACCTGATTGCAATCGGCGGTTCGCTCGACTATGTTGTTCCCGATGTCGACAGATAAATCATTAAAATAATAGAAAACGATTATGTTATTGAATACCTATACAGACAGTCTGGATTTCAATGCGCTGACCCAATGGATCGATCAAGCACTGAGCAGTGTGATGCCGGCGTGGGGCGTTGTCCTGACCGAATGCATCTTGATCGGTTTGTGCCTGTTGTTGGGGTATGCACTGATTGCGCTGGCACTGATCTATGTCGAACGTAAGGTCTGCGCCTTTTTCCAGTGTCGTCTCGGTCCCAACCGTGTCGGACCCTACGGTACGGTACAGAGTATTGCCGATATGGTCAAGATGTTGATCAAGGAGTTGATTACGATCGATCGGGTCGATCGCTTCCTGTTCAATCTCGCCCCCTATATCGTGATTATCTCGTCGGTGCTGGCGTTCGGATGTCTACCCTTTGCCAAAGGACTCGAGGTGCTCGATTTCAATGTGGGAATCTTCTTCCTGATGGCCGTTTCGTCGATCGGCGTTGTCGGAATCTTGCTGGCCGGCTGGTCGAGTAACAACAAGTATTCGTTGATCGGAGCCATGCGAAGCGGTGCCCAGATGATCAGTTATGAACTTTCGGTGGGATTGTCGCTCATGACGATGGTCGTATTGGCTGGAACGATGCAGCTCTCCGAAATCGTCGAACGTCAGGCCGATTGCTGGTTCCTCTTCTCGGGGCACATTCCTGCCGTGATCGCCTTCCTTGTCTATTTGGTTGCGGGTACGGCGGAGACCAACCGGGGACCGTTCGACCTTCCCGAGGCCGACTCGGAGTTGACGGCCGGTTATCACACCGAGTATTCGGGTATGCACTTCGGATTTTTCTACTTGGCGGAGTATCTGAATCTGTTTATCGTTGCCGGAATCGCTGCGACGATGTTCCTCGGAGGTTGGATGCCGTTGCATATCGCCGGTTGGGACGGATTCAATGCCGTGATGGACTACATTCCATCGTTGGTGTGGTTCCTGATTAAGGTCGCAGTGATCATCTTCATCATCATGTGGTTCAAGTGGACCTTCCCCCGTCTGAGAATCGACCAGCTGTTGAAACTCGAATGGAAATATTTGTTGCCGATCAACTTGCTGAATCTGTTGTTGATGGTGATCATCGTCGTAACCGGATTGCATTTTTAACGGCTGTAACATATAAAAGGTAAATCGGAATATGAGTGCTTTTAAAGAATATATCGGGTCGTTTTTCAAAGGGCTGCTCTCGCTGTTGAAAGGCATGCGTATTACGTTGCGTGTTTTCTTTCGCAAGAAGACTACCGAACAGTATCCCGAAAATCGGGCCACGCTGAAGATGTTCGACCGTTTCCGTGGCGAGCTGATCATGCCGCACAACGAAAACAACGAACACAAGTGCGTAGCCTGCGGAATTTGTCAGATGAATTGTCCCAACGGATCGATACGGGTCGAATCGGAAACCGTGACCGACGACGAGGGCAAGAAGAAAAGAGTGCTGAAACGCTACATCTACGATATCGGCAGTTGTCTCTACTGTCAGCTGTGTGTACGTTCCTGTCCGCACGGGGCGATTACGTTCGATACGAAATTCGAACATGCCGTATTCACTCGGGATAAACTCGTGCGACAACTCAATCACGAAGGTTCAACGTTAGAAAAAAAATAGACGCAAAATGGAATTTACCTTAGAACAAGCCGGTTTCGCATTTCTTGCGGCAGTGATCGTCGTCTTTTCGATCATGACGGTTACGACCAAACGGATTCTGCGTGCCGCGACATACCTGCTTTTTGTGCTATTCGCTACGGCGGGCTTCTATTTTCAGCTCAATTATTCCTTTCTGGGAGCTGTCCAGTTGTTGATCTACGCAGGAGGTATTATCGTCTTGTATGTCTTTTCGATTTTGCTGACGAGCTCCGATGAAGACAAAAAGGCTCCGTTGCGGAACCGTCGGATGTTGTCGGGCCTGATCGTTTCGATCGTGGGTGCCGTTATGTGTATCTATTTGTTGCTGACGCACTGCTATCCTCCGGTGCTGTTTACCGAAGGAGAAGTCGACATGCATGCCATCGGTTATGCGATGATGGGTACCGGAAAATATCAGTATCTGTTGCCCTTCGAGGCGGTCAGCGTACTGTTGTTGGCATGTATCATTGGAGGTTTGTTGATTGCTCGTAAACGGAAATAAAGCTATGGAAATTCAAATGCAATACTATCTGGTGGTCAGCACCGTAATGTTCTTTGCCGGGGTGTACGGCTTCGTTACGCGTCGTAATCTGATTGCGATATTGCTCTCCATCGAACTGATCCTGAATGCGGTAAACATCAACTTTGCGGTTTTCAACCGGTATCTGTTTCCCGGTCAGATGGAGGGTCTCTTCTTTTCGATCTTTTCGATCGCCATTGCAGCGGCAGAGACGGCGGTAGCTATCGCGATTATCGTCAATATCTATCGTAACATGAAGAATATCGAAGTGAAGAACCTCGATGAACTGAAAGACTAATTGTTTAAAGAGAGAAAAATTTATACGATATGGAATACACGATACTGATCGTACTGTTGCCGATGTTGACCTTTATCGTACTCGGGTTGCTGGGTATGAAGCTGAAGGCGTGTACCTCAGGGTTGATCGGAACGTTGTCGATGGCCGTAACGACGGTGATCTCCTATGCTACGGCGTGGATCTACTTCACCGGAGCGCGTGTCGATGGCGTCTATCAGAAATGGGTGCCCTTCAACATCGAGTGGTTGCACTTTACCGACACCCTGCACATCGATTTGGGCGTTTTGCTCGATCCGATTTCGGCGATGATGTTGATCGTCATCACGACCGTTTCGTTGATGGTGCACATCTATAGCCTCGGCTATATGAAGGGCGAGCGCGGATTTGAGCGCTATTACGCCTTTCTGTCGCTGTTCAGCTGTTCGATGCTTGGATTGGTGCTGGCGACGAACATTTTCCAGATGTACATTTTCTGGGAGTTGGTGGGTGTGTCGTCCTATCTGTTGATCGGATTCTACTACACCAAGCCGGAGGCAATTGCCGCTTCGAAAAAGGCCTTTATTGTGACGCGATTCGCCGACCTTGGATTCCTGATCGGAATCTTGTTGCTGTCGTTCTTCACGCAGACGTTCGATTTCGGGGTATTGACTTCGGGTGATCGGTCGATCTTTACGCAGGCGGCAGGAACCACCTTTATGGGGTGTTCGGTGTTGGCGTGGGCCACGGCACTGATCTTCGTTGGAGGTGCCGGAAAGTCGGCGATGTTCCCGTTACACATCTGGCTGCCCGATGCTATGGAGGGTCCGACTCCGGTGTCGGCCTTGATCCATGCGGCGACGATGGTCGTGGCCGGTGTCTATCTGGTGGCCCGTCTGTTCCCGGTGTACTATTTCGAGACCCCCGAAGTGTTGCACGGAGTGGCCTATCTCGGAGCCTTTACCTCACTCTTTGCCGCGGTTATCGCTTGTGTGCAGACCGATATCAAACGGGTGTTGGCTTTCTCGACGATCTCCCAGATCGGATTCATGATGGTCGCTCTTGGTGTGTCGGGTTATGGCGGACACAACGGCACCGGATATATGGCCGGTATGTTCCACCTGTTTACGCACGCCATGTTCAAGGCGTTGCTCTTCTTGGGTGCCGGAGCGATTATCCACGCCGTACACAGCAACGAGATGAGCCGCATGGGCGGTTTGCGCAAACAGTTGCCCATTACGCATATCACTTTCCTGATCGCCTGTCTGGCAATTGCCGGTATTCCTCCCTTCTCGGGATTCTTCAGTAAAGATGAAATTCTGGCGGCTACGTTCAGCTTTGCTCCGGTCATGGGTTGGATCATGAGCTTTATCGCAGGTCTGACGGCATTCTATATGTTCCGCCTCTATTATAACATCTTCTGGGGTACACCTGCCGAACATGAGCATGAACCGCACGAAGCTCCTGCCTCGATGACGACTCCGTTGGTTATTCTGGCTGCGATTACCTGTGTTGCCGGATTTATTCCCTTCGGAAAATTTGTCAGCAGCGATGGAGCCGACTACATCATTCACCTTGAAGCGTCGGTAGCGATTACCAGCGTGGTGATTGCTCTTATCGGTATTGCGGTGGCTACGGTGTTCTATCGGAAAAAGAGTTCGATTCCCGATCGGCTGGAGCAGACCTTCAGCGGCCTGCACAATGCAGCTAAACATCGGTTCTATATCGACGAGGTCTATCTGTTTATCACCAAACGGATCATCTTCAACGGGATTTCCCGCTCGATCGCTTGGTTCGATCGTCATGTGATCGATGGTGCAATGAACGGACTGGCATTCGTGACCAACAAAATGTCCCTCGCAATCCGCGGATTGCAGTCGGGGCAGATCCAGCAATATCTGCTGGTGTTCCTTGCCGGTCTGTTGCTGATTACTCTTCTGGTATTGGTTTGTTAATAATATAAGTTGCGCGATATGAATTTTTTATCTTTATTCGTACTGATCCCGGTACTGATGACCTGCGCGATGTTCCTGCTGAAGGACATCCGTCGGATCCGTGCCGTGATGGTAACCGGAGCCTCCTTGTTGCTGGTTTTGGCCGTGACGCTGACGGTGATGTTCTTGGGGCAGCGAAGTGCGGGAAATGATGCGGAGATGTTGTTTACGGCCGATGTGCTGTGGTTCGCTCCGTTGAATATTCACTACTCGGTGGGTGTCGACGGTATTTCGGTGGCCATGCTGCTGCTCTCGTCGATTATCGTCTTTACGGGCGTCTTCGCTTCATGGAAAATGTCGCCACTTCCCCGTGAATTCTTCGCTTGGTACTCGTTGTTGTCGATCGGTGTGTTCGGATTCTTCATCTCTACGGACCTCTTTACGATGTTCCTCTTTTATGAGGTGGCCCTGATCCCGATGTACCTGTTGATCGGAGTGTGGGGAACCGGTTGCAAAGAGTATTCCGCAATGAAGCTGACCTTGATGCTGATGGGAGGGTCCGCGCTGTTGTTGGTCGGAATCCTCGGTATCTACTTCCATTCGGCTCCCGAAGGCGGCCAGCTCTCGATGAATATTCTCGAAATATCGAAAAATACCATCCCGATGAGTGCGCAGCACCTCTTCTTCCCGTTGACCTTTGTCGGATTCGGAGTGCTCGGAGCGATGTTCCCGTTCCACACATGGTCTCCGGACGGTCACGCTTCGGCGCCTACGGCCGTTTCGATGCTCCACGCCGGGGTGTTGATGAAGCTCGGTGGTTACGGATGTTTCCGTGTTGCGATCTATCTGATGCCCGAAGCAGCGAATGAACTTGCCTGGATCTTCCTGATCCTGACCGGTATCAGCGTTGTCTACGGCGCATTCTCGGCGATCAAGCAGACCGACCTCAAATATATCAATGCCTACTCGTCAGTAAGCCACTGCGGACTGGTGCTCTTTGCCATCCTCATGTTGAATCAGACGGCAATGACGGGTGCTGTGCTGCAGATGTTGTCGCACGGGTTGATGACGGCACTGTTCTTCGCCCTGATCGGTATGATCTACGGCCGGACACATACGCGGGATATTCGCGAGATGGGTGGTCTGATGAAGATCATGCCCTTCTTAAGCGTATGCTTCGTGATTGCCGGACTTGCTTCGTTGGGTCTGCCGGGATTGAGCGGTTTCGTGGCTGAGATGACCGTATTCGTCGGCTCTTTCGAGCATACCGATACCTTCCACCGGGTATTTACAATCATAGCCTGCTCTTCGATCGTAATAACGGCAGTCTATATTTTGCGAATGGTCGGCAAGGTATTCTACGGAACGGTGCAGAACAAGGCCCACTTGGCGCTGACGGATGCGGTCTGGTTCGAGCGTCTTTCGGTGATCGTGCTGATCGTGGCCATCGCCGGTTTAGGTATGGCACCGCTGTGGATGTCGGATATGATCCACGATAGTCTGACCCCTGTTATCGAACAATTAATCAAGTAGAATGAACGCTATGGATTACAGTAATTTTTTGGTAATGAAAGAAGAGCTGTCGTTGGTTGCCGTGATGGTGATCCTGCTGCTCTATGATGTGTTCGGATCGAAGAAAAGTTTACGGTATTTTCAGCCCGTAGCGTGCATCCTGTTTGCCGTACATACCTTGTTGCATGTAGTTCCTTCTACGGCAGCCGAGGCTTTCGGCGGAATGTATCAATACACGCCGATGATCGGGGTGCTGAAAACCATTCTCAATATCGGAACGCTGATCGTCTTGATGCAGGCCAGTGAATGGCTGAGAGGTGAGCCGACGATCCACAAGCGCGGAGAGTTCGCTTTCCTGTTGCTTTCGACGTTGTTGGGCATGTACTTCATGGTGTCGTCCGGAAACTTCCTGTTCTTCTATATCGGACTTGAAACCGCTTCGATTCCTTTGGCTACGCTGGTTGCTTTCGACAAGTTCAAAAGAAAATCGGCCGAGGCCGGTGCGAAGTATATCTTGAATGCCGTGTTTGCTTCCGGATTGTCGTTGTATGGTCTCTCTTTGATCTACGGGACAACGGGTACACTTTACTTCGAGGATATACCTGCTGCAATTACGGGTGCTCCGTTGCAGATTCTGGCTTTTGTCTTCTTCGTCGTGGGACTGTTCTTCAAGATGTCACTTGTTCCGTTCCACCAATGGACGCCGGATGTTTACGAAGGGGCTCCGACTTCGGTGACCTCCTATCTGTCGGTGATCTCGAAGGGAGCGGCAGCATTTACCCTGATGACGATTCTGATTAAGGTTTTCGCTCCGATTGCCGCCCAATGGCAGGGAATCTTGTACGGAGTGATCATCGTGACGATTACATTGGCCAACCTGTTTGCCATTCGTCAGAAGAACCTAAAGCGCTTCTTGGCCTATTCGTCCATTTCTCAGGCCGGTTACATCGCTTTGGGTATTATCGGAGGCTCGGCGATGGGGATGTCCTCGTTGGTATACTACATTCTGGTGTATATGGTTTCGAACTTGGCTGCTTTCGGCGTAATCGCTGCGATTGAAAACAAAACCGGGAAAGTGACGATGGAGGACTACAACGGACTCTACTCGACGAATCCACGCTTGACGTTGGTAATGACGCTTGCCATGTTCTCGTTGGCGGGTATCCCTCCCTTTGCCGGATTCTTCAGCAAGTTCTTCATCTTTGCGGCAGCGGCCGAACAGGGATACTATATTCTGGTCCTGATCGCCTTGATCAATACGATTATTTCGCTTTACTACTATCTACTGGTGGTAAAGGCCATGTTCATCAACAGGAGCGATACACCGATCGCTGCGTTCCGTTGCGATGGAGCCATGCGACTCAGTCTGAGTCTCTGCAGTGCAGGTATCGTATTGCTGGGTCTGTTGAGTGTAATCTACAATCAACTGTCGCTGCTGGGTTACGGAATGTAACAAACTGGTTTCAGATAGAGATACAGGAGCATCCTTGGCGGGTGCTCCTTTTTATTTTATGCTGCAGGAAATGTGGGCAAATTGTGCATAACTTCGGCCTCAAAAGGTGGAGTCGATGTTTGATAAGCTCGAAAAATCTTTTTACATTTGTCTTGTGCCGAATGGAGGTGGCCGTCCGGAAGAGGATGGCCGTAATAGGGAATCCGGTGGGGCTCTGAGTCCGATTCCGGAGCTGTTCCCGCAGCTGTAATCCCCAGCAAAGGCATCTGTCAGACAAAGGGTCACTGTCGCGATGACGGGAAGGCCGACAGATGTGGGGTAAGCCAGAAGACCTGCCTGTGTTCGGGTAACATTGCGCTTCGGGAAAAGGCGATATGGGACATCTCTACCGGTCGGAACGGTCTGTTCGCATCCGTGTACTTCCAGCTTTTTTTCGAGGGTTTATCGAGAGTGAATATCGCAGAACGTGATGTTGTTCTACGGTGCGGCCGTTGGATGGATCGTCTCGTTCGGATATTGATAAGTGTAGTTTTCCCCGAAGTGACAGATGGGGGCCGGGTGCCGCTCATCTGTCCTTTTTTGGTAAAAAACAGAACTAAAAATGGAAAGAGTCTTGAAGATATGGTTTCGTAGCGTTTGGCTTTTATTGATCCTGTTCGCGGTATCCTGCGGAGGTGGACGGCAACGCACCTCAGAGTCGTCGGGTGTCGATTCGTTCCGTACGCGTTATGCCCGAAATTTCCGGGTCGAGAGTTACGACGGGTATAAGGTGGTCGAGATGGTGAATCCGTGGGATACGGCCCGGTTGCTGCATCGTTACGTTCTGGTAGATCGGGATGCCGAGCTGCCAGATCATCTTCCGGAAGGGGATGTGTTGCGGGTGCCGTTGCAGCGCGTTGCGGTCTATTCGTCGGTGCACTGCGGTATGTTGGAGGAGCTGGGCCGGGAAGGGTGCATTGTTGGAGTTTGTGAACCGGAATATATAGCGCTGGATTTTGTGCAGCAGGGTGTAGGGCAGGGAAGCATTGCGAATTTGGGCAGTGCCGCCTCGCCGGATCTTGAGCGGATGGTAGCTGCAGCTCCCGAGGCGATTCTGGTCTCACCGTTTGAGCATGCCGGATACGGGCGTGTGGAGAAGATGGGCATTCCGATTGTGGAGTGTGCCGATTATATGGAGTCTACACCGTTGGGGCGGACCGAGTGGATTCGGTTGATGGGACTCTTTTTCGGAGCAGAGAGCAAAGCGGATTCTCTATTCGATCATACGGAAGCGGTTTATGATTCGCTTCGGAATTTGGCAGTTTCCACATCGGATCGGCCAACCGTGATCACCGAAAGAAAGTATGGAGCAGCGTGGTATGTTCCGGGAGGCAACAGTTATATCGGCGTTTTGTTGCGTGATGCGGGAGCTGACTACCTGTGGCACGACGATACGCAGACGGGTTCGGTGCCTTTGTCGTTCGAGTCGGTTTTTGAGCGGGGACAGGCGGCCGATTTCTGGTTATTCAAGTATAATGCCCCTCATGAGATGACCTATGAGATGTTACAAAGTGAGTATGAACCCTACCGACGTTTCGCAGCTTTCGAAAAACATAATATCTTTGTATGCAATACCGGAACGGTTCCTTACTACGAGGAGATGCCGTTGCACCCCGATCGTGTGCTTCGCGATCTGATTTTGATTTTTCACCCGGAGTTGTTACCGGGAGAGACGTTGCGTTATTACCGAAAAATGAAGGATGAATAGAGGTCGGACCCGATATGTCGTTTGGTCGGCAGGAGCAGTGCTCATACTCTTTGTCGGATGTCTTTTCTTGGGATCGGTGTCGATCCCGGCCTCGTCGGTGTGGCGCATTCTGATGGGGGCGGAGGAACCTTCTTCGTGGCGTTTTATCGTGTTGGAATCGCGGTTGCCGCAGGCTTTGACGGCGCTCTTTGCCGGAGCAGCATTGGCCGTGTCGGGACTGATGCTACAAACTGTATTCAATAATCCACTGGCAGGTCCTTCAATTCTCGGGGTTGATTCGGGCGCAAGTCTCGGTGTGGCACTGGTCATGTTGGCTCTCGGAGGTGCGGTCGGAGGTAGCGGAGGCGTAGTGATGAGCGGATATCTGGCCGTCGTGTCGGGGGCTTTTCTGGGAGCGGTTGCGGTACTCGGGATTATCATTCTGTTTTCGATGATGGTCCGAAGCAATGTGATGCTGTTGATCATTGGAATCATGGTCGGTTATATGGCTTCATCAGTCATCTCGTTGCTCAATTTCTTTGCGGCTCCCGACGGTGTCTACTCCTATATGTTGTGGGGGTTGGGAGACTTTTCCGGCGTGTCGCTGCGGCGGTTGCCGCTGTTCTGCGGATTGATAGCCGTAGGGTTGGGCATTGCCGTGGGGTTGATTAAACCGTTGAATGCCTTGCTGCTCGGGGAGCGGTATGCAGCCAATCTGGGAGTACGTGTGCGGCGTGTCCGGATTCTGATGCTCTTGTGTACCGGATTGTTGACGGCGGCTTCTACGGCGTTTTGCGGTCCGGTTGCCTTTATCGGTCTGGCTGTGCCTCATCTGGCCCGGTTGCTCACCGGATCCTCTGACCATCGGCTGTTGCTGCCGGTAACGGTGTTGATCGGTTCGGGCATCGCCTTGTTGTGTAATCTGATCTGTCTGCTGCCGGGAGAGACGGGGGTTATTCCGTTGAATGCGGTAACTCCGTTGATCGGAGCTCCCGTGATCATATATGTGATTATCAACCAACGTAAAATCCAATATTTTAATTGATGGACGAGACGGCGGTCATACGGGGAGAAGAGCTTGCGATCGGTTATCGTTTGGGTCGGCGTGGAACGGCGGTCGTGCACGACGGACTTTCGTTTGTGTTACCGCGAGGCGAACTGACCTGTCTGTTGGGACCGAACGGAGCTGGAAAATCGACCCTGCTGAAGACGCTTTCCGGAGTTGAACGGCCGTTGTCCGGCGAACTGTTGCTGAACGGTCGACCGAGTGAAACCTATTCGGTGTCGGAACGCTCCCGGGAGCTCGGGGTTGTGCTGACCGACAAGACCTACGCCGGTGGGTTACGGGTTCGGGAGTTGGTGGCTTTGGGACGGCATCCCTATACCGGTTTTTTCGGTCGGCTCGATCGGGAGGACTTCCGAATCGTCGAGGAGGCGATGGAGGCAGCCGGTGTCCGCGACAAGGCTGAGGATTATGTGGCCGAGCTCTCCGATGGAGAGCGGCAAAAGGTGATGATCGCAAAGGCGTTGGCCCAGCAGTGTCCGGTCATCCTGCTCGATGAGCCGACAGCCTTTTTGGATGTAGTCAGCCGGATCGAGATGATGAATCTGCTGCATCGTCTGGTTCGCGAGGAGGGCAAGAGCGTGCTGCTCTCGACCCACGACATCGATCAGGCGTTGTTGCTAGCCGATCGGTTGTGGTTGCTGTCGAAGGAGTACGGAATGTGTTGTGGAGCGACGGAGGATTTGGTGTTGGATGGAACGTTGAACCGCTTTTTCGGGCGTCGGGGTGTTGCATTCGATGCGGCTTCCGGAACGTTCCGTTATGTAAGTTCAGCGGGAAGACAGGTCAAAATTGAGGCTGCGGACCGAAGTCTGGCACATTGGGCCGAAAATGCGTTGCTGCGTAATGGATGTCAACCCGTATATGATCGAGAACAAGGTGAAGAACCTATACTTCGAATTTCAGGAACGACAGATATAGAGCTTGAGTGGCCCGGAAAAGGAGCGGTGAGATGTTCGTCGTTCGATGAATGGATCCGAAAAATAAGGGAGTACGAAACGGATGAAAAGAGCTAAAGTAACGTTGATTACCGGGGGAGTCCGTTCGGGGAAAAGCTCGTATGCACAACGAATGGCATTGGAGCGCGCTTCGAATCCGGTCTATTTGGCTACCTCCCGGGTGTGGGATGAGGAGTATCGGCAGCGCATTGAACGCCATAAGGCCGATCGAGGTCCGCAATGGACTACGGTCGAGGAGGAGCGGGCGTTGAGTCGGCATGATTTTACCGGACGGACGGTCGTGGTGGATTGTGTAACGTTGTGGTGTACCAATTTCTTTTACGATCTCGATTCGGACGTCAATCGGACACTTGAGGCGGTCTGTTCCGAGTTCGATCGCTTGGTGGAGCAGGCGGCCGATCTGATTTTCGTGACGAATGAGATAGGGTCGGGGGGTATATCTGCCGATGCTTGTCAGCGTCGTTTCTGTGATCTTCAGGGATGGGTCAATCAGCACATTGCCCGTGCGGCCGATGAAGTTTGGTGGATGGTTTCGGGAATACCAGTAAAAATTAAATAACATGATGAGAAAATTTACAGTACATGAGCCGGATCAGGCGATTCGGCCTGCACTTCAGAAAAAGATCGACAGCTTGACCAAGCCGCTCGGATCGCTCGGACGGTTGGAAAAACTGGCCGTGCAGGTGGGCCTGATTCAGCAGACACTGTCTCCAGAGTTGAAGGTGCCCTATAATATTGTCTTTGCGGGTGATCACGGTATTGCAGAAGAGGGGGTAAGCCTCTCGCCGAAGGAGGTTACCGCCCAGATGATTTTGAATTTTTTGCGGGGAGGAGCCGGCATCAATTTCCTGTGTCGGCAGCACGGTTTTCGCCTGAAGGTCGTCGATGCGGGAGTGGACGCCGATCTGCCCGAGGCGGAAGATTTGATCTCGATGAAGATCCGTAAAGGCACGCGCAACTATCTGGACGGTCCGGCCATGACGACTGAAGAGATGGAGAGGGCCATAGAATGCGGCGCCCAGATTGTAGACAAATGTCGCGAGGAGGGGTGTAATGTGATTTCTTTCGGAGAGATGGGTATAGCGAATACTTCGGCATCGTCGTTGTGGATGAGCTGTCTGACCGATACCCCGTTGGAGGAGTGCGTCGGAGCCGGATGCGGTTTGGGTTCGGCCGGAGTTCGCCGGAAATGTCATGTGCTCAAGCAGGCCCTGAAAAACTATTCGGGCGATCGTTCGGTGGAGGACATTATGCGCTATTTCGGCGGCTACGAGATGGTGATGGCTGTCGGGGCGATGTTGCGTGCAGCAGAGACGGGAATGGTGATTCTGGTCGACGGTTTTATTATGACTAATTGCATGTTGGCCGCATCGAAGATCGCACCCGAGGTACTCCATTATGCGGTCTTCGGGCATCGGGGCGATGAGGCGGCACACGGACGGCTGTTGCAGATGCTTGGGGCAGAACCGTTGCTCGATCTCGGTCTGCGATTGGGCGAAGGAACCGGAGCCGTGTGTGCTTATCCGATTCTTGACTCGGCAGTGCGGATGATCAACGAGATGGCTACCTTCGAACAAGCGTCCGTTACGCGGTATTTTTAGTGAAATATACGCCCTCGCTGGCCCTCGCTGGGGCGAGAGGATGTATGACAGGGAAATAGATAGAAAAGCGTTCATGAAGCAGATTTTAGCGGCATTTGTCTTTTTTACACGACTGCCTTTTTGGCGTATCGCGACGGTCCAAAACAGGTATTACGCCCGGGTAGTTGCTTACTGGCCCTTGACGGGATGGCTTACGGCTGCAGTAATGGCGGGAACCATGTATGGAGTTGCTTTTCTTTGGCCGGTTCAGGTTGCAGTCGCGCTGGCGATGTTGGTTCGGGTGCTGCTGACGGGGGCCCTCCACGAGGATGGGTTGTCCGACTTCTTGGACGGTTTCGGTGGAGGTGCATCACCTAAGCAGACGCTCGACATCATGAAGGATTCCCGGACGGGAAGCTATGGAATTATCGGTTTGATCCTTTACTTTCTGCTTCAATTTGCTGTTCTCTCCTCCTTGCCGATTATGGTGTCCTGTGCGGTCGTCCTTTGTGCCGATCCTTTCTGCAAATTTGCCGCAGCGACGACGATCAACTTTTTGCCCTACGCCCGTACATCCGAACAGAGTAAATCGGGCGTCGTCTATCAGGCGATGAGACCCTTTGAACTGGTCCTTGCTGCCGTTACCGGAATTTTACCCATGTTGCTGTTCGCCTCTTCCGAATATTGGATTGCAGCGCTGGCTCCGTTGTTGTGTTCATGGTTGTTGGTGCGGTGGATGAAACGCCGTATCGGAGGATACACGGGGGATTGTTGCGGAGCTTCATTTCTGATATGTGAAGGGGTATTTTATCTGGCCTTCGCGGCATTGTATTGGCTCGGGTGATGCAGTTGATTTGTGTACGACATACGGCGGTTGCGGTGCCGAAGGGGGTCTGTTACGGACGGACCGATGTGCCGTTGGCTGCTGATTTCAAGCAAGAGGCCGAAGCGATCGCACAGAGGCTTCGAACGTATGCCTTCGGTAGGTCCGATGCCGTATATGCCAGTCCATTGAGCCGATGTACGCGTTTGGCAGATTTCTGCGGATTTCCATGGGCCATACGGGATTCCCGACTTCTGGAGATGGACTTCGGAAGCTGGGAGATGCAACCGTGGCAAACGATTGACGATCCGTCATTGAAGGCGTGGTTCGAAGATTGGATCCATCGGCCTACTGCGGCCGGAGACTCTTTCGTGGCGATGCTTTCTCGAGTGGGTACCCTTGTCGATGAGTTGCAAGGCAGAGCGTGTAGCCGGGCTTTGCTCTTTACACACGGTGGTGTGATTGCCTGTTTGAGCGTATTGTCCGGAGTGTACGGACCGCAAGAGGCTTTTCGGTCTTTGCCACCTTGCGGGAGTGTCGTCGAAATTGAAATGGGCAAGTAGTTCTGGCACGGCGATTGAAAAGGGTAGTGAGAGAACGTTGTTTTTACGGCGTCCACCGATCGTTTTATTTAATGGTTTACGATTATGGAAAGTAGTGGAAAAAAAGGTTGCGGATGTGGCTCCGACAAGCAAAAGGAGTCAGGCACTTCTAAAAAACAAGAGAGTGAGAAGAAGTAGAGTTTCCGCAGCGAGTTAGAGAGAAAGAGGTCGGTATGTATTTCAATACATTGTCGGCCTCTTTTTTTGTGAAGGAGGAAGGTTCGTGTCTGTGTAAGGCGGGCCCAATTTTTCGCGTCGTACAACACACCAATTGTGTCTACAAAAAAACAGCAGGTCGGTAACCGTGATTATCCGACCTGCTGTTGTGGTTCTACCAGGACTCGAACCTGGATTTAAAGTTTAGGAAACTTCCGTTCTATCCCTTGAACTATAGAACCAAAGCGGTTCATTTCCTTATCCTGTACGATAGCGGAACGGCGCTACTGTAGAGAGGCTATCTTTATTTCGAGAAATCGCCTCCGTCGTAGGCCCATTTCACGTAGATGGCGCCCCACGTATAACCCCCGCCGAATGCTGCGAGAATCAGGTTGTCGTGCTTTTTCAGACGGGATTCGTAGTCCCACAGGCACAGCGGAATGGTTGCAGCCGTAGTGTTTCCGAACTTGTTGATGTTGATCATGCACTTCTCACGAGGCAAACCCATCCTGTGAGCCGTTGCTTCGATAATCCGCAAATTGGCTTGATGAGGAACCAAGTAGGTGATGTCGTCCGCCGTCAGTTTGTTGCGTTCCATGATCTCGATAGCCGTATCGGCCATATTCGATACCGCAGCCTTGAATACCGGCTGTCCTTCTTGGTAGACGTAGTGCCAATTGTTGTCGACGGTTTCGTGGGTAGCGGGGTAGGCCGATCCACCGGCTTTCATGTAGAGATGCTGCCCGCCGCTGCCGTCCGAGTGCAGAATAGCATCCTGTACACCCAATCCTTCGTCCGAGGGTTCGAGCAGTACGGCAGCCGCACCGTCACCGAAGATCGGGCAGGTATTCCGGTCTTTGTAGTTGATGATCGAAGACATTTTGTCGCCCCCGACCACGATGATTTTCTTCATGGTTCCGGCTTCAATATATTTCGAAGCCGTTGTCAGCGCAAACAAGAAACCGCTGCACGCGGCTGACAGGTCGAATCCGAACGCTTTTTTGAGCCCCGTCTTGTAGCAGATCAGGTTGGCCGTCGAGGGGAAGAACATATCGGGCGTTACGGTTGCACAGATGAGCATTTCGACATCCAAAGGATCCGTATTTGTTTTTTCGAGCAGATCCCTGACGGCTCTTTCCCCCATGTAAGAGGTACCGAGACCTTCGCCTTTTAAAATGTGTCGTGTTTTGATACCGATGCGCGACATGATCCATTCGTCGGACGTGTCGACCATCTTGCTTAATTCGATGTTATCCAGAATGTAATCGGGCAGATATGCACCGACACCTGTTATTGCTGCGGTTTTCTTTGTTGCCATTAACTAAATCTTTCTCGTAGTTTGGAATCCAAATGTGCTTTAATCGTTTTTTCGGTTTGCAGCACCATGTTCTTGATGGCTTCGGCACTCGAACATCCGTGTCCGATAATGACAGGGGCGTTGATTCCCAGAACGGGCGTACCTCCAACCGTTTCGTAGTTGAGCTTGTTGAAATAGCTGTTTTTGAGACCGTCTTTGAGGGCGACGATATAGACTCCTTCTACCTGTTTGATAATCGTATTTCCGACGAAACCGTCACAAACCACAACGTCGGCGACATCTCCGGTAAACAGATGTTTTGCTTCGATGTTTCCGACGAAATTGAAATCGTTGCAGGCCGCCATCATTTCGTAGGCAGCTTTGGTCTGTTGGTTTCCTTTCTCTTTCTCCTCTCCGATGTTGAGCAGGGCGACGCGTGGATTTTTCTTGTGCATCACCCCTTGTGCATAGAAGTTTCCGATGATGCCGTACTGGCAGAGAACTTCGGGTTTGCAGTCGACGTTCAGACCGACGTCCAGCAACATGACTTCGCCTCCATCGATCGTTGGAATGACCGACGAGATTGCCGGACGGATAACCCCATCGATCTGTTTGACGGTACACATGCAGCCCACCATCATGGCGCCGGTACTTCCTGCACTGGCGAATCCGTCGATTTTTTTCTCCATCAGGTACCGGAAGCCGAGTGCGATACTCGAGTTCGGTTTTTGGCGGAAGGCTTGAGAAGGGTTATCGCCCATCTCGATTACTTCGGTCGTGTGCACGATTTCGAACGTATCGGCCGGACATTTTTCCTGAGCGAGAATCTCTTCTATGCGCTGTTTGTCACCGAACAGAACGATTTTGCTCTCCTTGTCGATCAGTTGGGATGCTTTTACGGCTCCCGATACTACGGCTTGTGGAGCATAATCACCACCCATTGCGTCAATTCCTATTTTCGTCATAGCCGTATGACTTTTAGGAGTGAGCTATTCTGCTTTCTTTTCGATGGCTACACGGCCTCTGTAATAACCGCATTCGGGGCAAACCCGGTGGTAGAGCACAGGGGCACCGCAGTTCGAACAGGTAGCTACGGTAGGTGCTTCGGCTTTGTAATGCGTTCTTCTCTTGTCGCGTCTCGTGCTGGAGACTTTATGTTTAGGATGTGCCATTTTTGAAAAATGTTTATTACTGTTAGTATTTCTATCTTTTTTGTGGCGGACAATGTTTTCGAAAAACCGAGTCCGACGTTTATTCTTCCATTTTTTGTTTTAGTGCTTCGAGCTCTTCTTGGAAGGAGTTGGTTTCTTCGTCGTGGACGATTTTTTCGAACTCCTCTTCGGTCACGATCTTGAAGCGAGCCAGCATATCGGGATCGCATCCGCTTTTGCCGTTTTCGTCTGTCGGATGGACTCGCTGATAGGGCAAGCTCAGGCAGATGCTTTCATAGATATACTGAGCCAAATTTATCTCCGTTTCGGCCGGACTGACCCACATCACTTCGCCGTCACATTCGTCGCGTGTTTCGGAGAAACGGACGACGAGCCGGCCGGAGTAGTCGATTGGCATCATGAACTCTTCGAGGCAACGGTCACAGGTCACGGCCACTTCGCCGTTTATCCTGAAGTCGAGGGTCAACAGATGGCTCTGTTTGTCGAGATCGACCGAGACGTCGGCATGACCTTTCTTGATTTCCGAATCTTCGAATGCGTCGAAAAAACGGTCGTCCACCGAAAAGTCGAAGTGGTGTTTTCCGGTACTCAAGCCTTTGTAGGCGATCGAATATTTTGCCAGCATGTTCATATTGAGCCGAAACAGTGTGCAAAGGTATATAATATTAACGGAATTGCCAAACCTAAATTATATTAATAGATCAGAACCCGTTGTCCGAGAAGTCGGATATTTTGCAAAACTGAATCTAATTGGAGCTTTTTTTCTTTGAACTTTTCGGTTTTAGGGTTTGTGCGATCAGCGACAGATCGCACAAGGCGATTGCCATGGCCGCTTCGACGACGACCGGGGCCCGCAGTGCGATGCAGGCGTCGTGACGGCCTTTGATAATCAGCGGTTCGGGCTTTCCGGTTTCGAGGTTGAGCGTAACCTGCTGCGAGGAGATGCTGGCCGTTGGTTTGATGGCGACACGGGCAATGATCGGATTGCCGTTGGTGATGCCGCCGACAATACCTCCGGCATTGTTGGTTGCAGTGGTTCCGTCGGGCGAAAGGATTGCATCGTTGTGTTCACTACCTCTCATGCGGGCGGCTTCGAAGCCCGTACCGAACTCCACTCCGCGCACGGCCGGAATCGAAAAGAACAGGTGGCTCATGACGCTTTCGGCCGAGTCGAAAAAGGGTTCACCCCATGTGGGGGGAACGCCGGTTGCCGTACATTCGATGATGCCGCCCACGGAGTCTTGTGAACGGAGGGCATCTTCGACGATTTTGGGAAAATCGTCCGGATTGTTGCAGGCGTCGATTTCGACGAGGCGGCTCTCGATTTTGATCTTTTTATCCAATATTTTCTTAGCGACTACGCCGGCGGCTACAAGGGCGAGGGTCAGACGTCCCGAAAAGTGTCCGCCGCCCCGGTAATCGGCAAAACCGCCGAACTTTTGCAGTGCAACCCAGTCGGAGTGTGAGGGACGGGGCTGTACGGTCAGGTTGCGGTAGTCTTGTGAACGCGTGTTTTCGTTGTGAAACAGTATGGTCAGGGGAGCTCCGGTGGTGTATCCGTCGAAAACTCCGCTAATCAGTTGCGGTGTGTCGCTCTCTTTGCGGGGGGTAGTACCGCGTTTCCCGCTTTTGCGGCGGGCAAGGTCGTGTGTAAACGAATCTTCGTCGAGCTCGATACCTGCAGGGACTCCATCGAGGACCACTCCGACGGCCTCGCCGTGTGACTCTCCGAATATGGAAACTCTGAATAATCTTCCGAAACTGTTCATAATGGTATATTTTATGTGAAGGGCCGATGCTCGGAGTGGGCATAGCCCCTCGGTCGATAAACGTTTATACGGGGCGGCTTAGTGTATCGAGGTCATCCCAAAATTCCGGATAGGACTTGTCGACCGCATTTGCGTTGCGGATCGTGATCCGGTCGTCGCAGGTCAGTGCGGATACGGCTGCAGCCATCGCGATGCGGTGGTCGTTGTAGCTCTCTACCGTGGCGCTGTGGATTGGACCTCCGGTAATCTGCATCAGGTCGTCGGTCTCGATGTCCGTCTGAATGCCCATTCGCGTAAAGGTGTCCGCTATGGTCTGGGCCCGGTTGCTCTCCTTGTGGGTCAATCGGTGCGTGCCGCGGATGGTCGAGGTTCCCTCGCAGTTGGCCGCCAGTGCTGCCAGTGCCGGAAACAGATCGGGGCAGTGCGTCGCGTCGAACTGGAAGGCGTGCAGCTTGCTTTTTCTTACCGCGACCGAGTCGGTCGTTGTAATGATTTCGGCTCCGGCGCGGGTCAGCGCGTCGATGATCGCCGTATCGGCTTGCAGCGACAGCGGATTGAGGTTGTGGATGGTCACTTCGCCCGATACCGCACCGGCCACCAACAGGCATGAGGCTCCGCTCCAGTCTCCCTCGATGTTGTATCGTATGGGGCGGTATTGCTGTCCGCCCTTGATGTAGAACTGTTGGTAGTCGTTGTGCTCGATGTCGATATCGAACTCTTTCAGAAGGCCGATGGTCATATCGATGTAGGGGCGGCTCCGCAGATTCTCCACCGTCAGGATCGTATCCTGAGCGACGGTCGGAAGGGTCATCAGCAGTCCGGTGATGAATTGCGAACTGAGTGAACCGTCGACCGTAATGTTCCCTCCGTGCATGGGACCGCAGATGCGGATCGGCAGATAGCCGTTGTTCGAGGAGGTGCGGGCGCCCAACGCATTCAGGGGCCCTTCCATCATGGCGATCGGGCGTTTCAGAATCGATCCTGTTCCGTATAGGGTGATCTCCCTGTCGCACAGAGCGGTGATGGGGGTGAACAGGCGGGTAGCCAGACCCGACTCTCCGATATTGAGGGAGGTGCATTTCGGGTTTAAACCGCCGCGGATCGTATAGGTATTGCCGTCTGATGAAACGGAAGCGCCGAGATCGGCGGCTACTTGCAGTGCGGCCCGTGTGTCGTTGCAGAGGGCCATGTTCGTGAGCGTAGTCTCACCCTTACACAAAAGGGCTGCGGCAACGGCCCTCTGTGCATAACTTTTCGATGGAGGAGCGGTAATCGAGCCTTCGGCTTTTCCTCGTCGTATGGTTTTGTCCATGGTGTGTTTGATCAGCGTAGTTTGAAGTCTTGTCCCAAATAGACCTTACGGACCATTTCGTCGTTTGCCAAATCTTCTGCCGAACCGGCTTTCAGGATACGACCCTCGAAAAGCAGGTAGGTACGGTCGGTGATCGAGAGGGTTTCGTGGACGTTGTGGTCGGTTATGATGACTCCGATGTTTTTGTCTTTCAGTGTGGCGACGATGCTTTGGATATCCTCGACGGCGATCGGGTCGACTCCGGCGAAGGGCTCGTCGAGCAGGATGAATTTCGGGTTGATGGCTACGGCACGGGCAATCTCGGTCCGTCGGCGTTCACCTCCCGAGAGCTGGATGCCCAGACTTTTGCGCACCTTGCTCAGCCGAAACTCCTCGATCAGATTTTCGAGCCGCTCCTTTTGGTACTCCTTGCTGAAGTCGGTCATTTGCAGTACGGCCCGAATGTTGTCTTCGACCGAAAGCCTGCGGAATACGGAGGCCTCCTGTGCGAGGTATCCAACGCCCTCCTGTGCTCTCTTGTAGACGGGTTCTTTGGTGAGCTCTTTGTTTTCGAGAAAAATGCTGCCTTCGTTCGGCTTGATCAGCCCGACGATCATATAGAACGTAGTGGTTTTTCCGGCTCCGTTCGGACCTAACAGTCCGACGATCTCTCCTTGGTTGACTTCAATCGACACGTGGTCTACGACCGTGCGGGTTTTGTATCGCTTGACCAGATCTTTCGTATATAATTTCATAGGTTCGGGGCGCAAAAGCGAAAAAAATTTCTACAAAGTTAGTTAAAATCGGAAATTATTCTTATCTTTCCTTTATTAAATAGGCGAGTTGATATATAATTTGAGGTTTAAATGGCTGATAAGAAAGATGTTGGATTGTATGATTGTTTAAAAGAGTACTTCGGTTTCGATCATTTCAAGGGGAATCAGGAGGCTGTTATCCGTAATGTGCTGGCCGGAAAGGATACTTTTGTGCTGATGCCTACGGGCGGCGGAAAATCGCTGTGCTACCAGTTGCCTGCCCTGATGATGGAGGGGGTCGCTATCGTGATCTCTCCGCTGATTGCTCTTATGAAGAATCAGGTCGATGCAATGCGTACCTTCAGCATGGAGGAGGGTATAGCCCATTTCCTGAACTCGTCGCTGAACAAGGCTTCAGTCGCACGGGTGAAGGAGGATGTGCTGGCGGGAAAGACCAAGTTGCTCTTTTTCGCCCCGGAGTCATTGACCAAGGAGGATAATGTCAATTTTTTACGTAAGATAAAGATCTCGTTTTATGCAATCGACGAGGCGCACTGTATCTCGGAGTGGGGCCACGATTTCCGCCCAGAGTATCGGCGAATCCGCCCGATCATTAACGAGATCGGTCCGGCTCCGCTGATCGCATTGACGGCTACGGCAACCCCGAAGGTGCAGATGGATATCCAGAAGAATCTGGGTATGCTCGATGCGACGGTGTTCAAATCGTCGTTCAACCGTCCGAATCTGTTCTACGAAGTGCGTTCGAAGACGAATGCGACCAAGGAGATCATACGTTATATCAAGAACCACGAAGGTGAGTCGGGAATCATCTACTGCCTGAGCCGCAAGAAGGTGGAGGAGTTGGCGGAACTGTTGGCTGCGAACAACATCAAGGTTGCACCCTACCATGCCGGGATGGATGCGGTGACCCGGGCCGCGAATCAGGATAAGTTTCTGCACGAACAGGTGGATGTGATCGTGGCGACGATTGCGTTCGGAATGGGTATCGACAAGCCGGACGTGCGTTATGTGATCCACTACGACATTCCGAAGAGTCTGGAGGGATATTATCAGGAGACGGGTCGGGCCGGTCGGGACGGACGAGGCGGACACTGTATCGCTTTCTATAGCTATAAGGACATACAGAAGCTCGAAAAGTTCATGCAGGGAAAACCGTTGGCCGAGCAGGAGATCGGAAAGCTGTTGTTGCAGGAGACGGTATCCTACGCCGAGAGTTCGGTGTGTCGGCGCAAGACCCTGTTACACTACTTCGGTGAGGAGTTCAATGAGGATAACTGCGGATGTTGCGACAACTGCGTCCATCCGAAGCCCCGCTTCGAGGGCATGGAGCATATCCTGCTGATGTTGAAAGTGCTTAAGGCGATTGGAGATAAATTCAAGTCGGACTATCTGGTGAACATGCTGGTCGGACGGAACAATGCGTTGATCAAGTCGTATAACCACCACAAGAGCGAATGGTTCGGTGCGGGTGATGATCACAATGACCGATTCTGGGGAGCCGTGATCCGTCAGGCCCTGATTATGGGACTGATCGATAAGAATATCGAGAATTATGGCCTGCTTTCGATCAATAAGGCGGGCGAAGAGTATCTGGAGCATCCCTATTCGGTGATGATGACGGCCGACCACGAGTATGAGGATGGCGATGACGATGAAACGGTTTCGCCTCCGGCCGGAAAGGGTGGAGCCGCCGACGAAGAGTTGTATGCCATGCTGAAGGATTTACGAAAGAAAGTGGCCCGTCAGATGGAGCTGCCACCTTTCGTGATCTTTCAGGATCCGTCGCTTGAGGATATGTCCATTCAATATCCGATCACGCTCGAAGAGATGCAGAACATAACCGGAGTGGGAGCCGGTAAGGCCCGTAAATTCGGGAAACCCTTCATTGAATTGATCAAAAAATACGTTGAGGAGAAAGATATCATCCGGCCGCAGGATATGGTGGTCAAGAGCGTGGTCAACAAGAGCGTGAACAAGGTCTTCATTATCCAGAGTATAGACCGGCAGATGGATTTCGAGGATATTGCGAAGGCCCGCGATATGGATTTCGACGAGTTGCTGACCGAGATCGAGGCGATCGTTCATTCGGGTACGAAGTTGAACATCAAATATTATATCGACGAGACGGTCGATGAGGATAAGGCGGAGGAGATCTTCCTCTATTTCAAGGAGGATGCCGAGACCGATTCGCTCGAGGAGGCGATCAAGGAGCTGGGACCCGATTTTACGGAGGAGGAGATTCGGCTCGTCCGGATTCAGTTCATGAGTGAAATGGGAAATTAATGTATCGCAGCCGAAATTTTTGAAAGATATGTGCCGGCCCTTGTCTCGAGGGGACCGGCACACTGTCGTTTGAATACAGGTGTATTTAGTTTAGAACAATAAAGGGGAAAAAGAGTATGAGAACAAGTCTTTGGGTAGGGATGTGCATGATCCTGTTGTTGAGTGGATGCAGTAAGGAGGAGACCTATTCGCCGCTTACGGAATCCGATGTGAAGACAGATGTGGTTTTGACTCCACGTAGCTTTGAGAATCAGATCTATACGTCATATCTGTATCTGATTCCGTTCGTGACACAATATCGGGGTGCGAATACGGAAGGTTTGTTGACGAAGGATCTGTTCCGACTGTCGTTAGTGAGTGAGCGGCGAGGTGTTGCTATCGAATTGAAGATGCACGAGACGGAGCTCAACGAGGAGGTGACCGAACGGTACGTATTGCCGGGCAGTGGGGATACGTTGTGGATGCAGCCCCAAATGGTCTGGAAATACGATGCCTTGCGGAAGTTCGATAAAACCAAAAATATGGCCTTCCGATGGACCATTTCGTCGGATGGGGCGGAGGTCTGTACGATCGAGCGGACATTCTCGTGCCGTTCAATCAGTCAGTGTGTAAATGCTTTGTTGGTGTCTCCGTCCGAACGGCCCGAGGGTCTGATGTTGAATGGGGACGGTGCTGTCGAGATTACCGAAATGTTTGCCGGCTACGTCGAGGAGGAGAATTCAGCGATCGACGGAATCATGAATCAAGCCCTGAAGGAGTGTTATCTGCCCCTAGGTTTTGTTGGCTATCTTTCGGGAGATGAAGATTATCTGTTTCAGCAGATGTGTGCAATATGGTATGTATTGCAGAAATCGAAGATCCGTTACAGCAATGCCACCGATGTACCGGGACATGCTTGGGGGGTACGGGTACAGAACGTTCGTTTTTTCGATCAGGTAATGGCCGCGGCTCAGGCAAATTGTGTGGAGGGAACGTGTCTGTTGGCCTCGATTTATCAGCGGTTCAACCTCTATCCGTTCATTATCGTGCGTCCTGACCACATGTTTTTAGGGATAGGTAATGCCCAAGGTGAGCTGACCTATTTTCTGGAGACGACGATGATCGGAAATATCGATTTGGATACCTATTCGACCGACGAGGAGAAGTGGGAAGCCAGCAAAGCCAATTTCAAGGAGGCCATGGATGCGGCACGTCGCGAGTATGAGGAGATTATGCCTAATATAGGGGCGAAAGAGCCCTACTATGGTGTAATCGATCTGGATGAAGCCCGGACCTATATTCCGTCGATCAATTACGGTAGTGTGCAGACCGATTCGAAGGGACGGATCGAGTGGACAAAATAGCTCACAACACAGGAGGTATCATGTACGTCAGACCGAAAAAACATTTGGGACAGCATTTTTTGACCGATCTGTCTGTGGCTCGCAGAATTGCCGATAGTTTGAAGGCAGATCGTTGTCGTTCGGTACTCGAGGTGGGGTGCGGAACGGGAGTGCTGACGCAGTTTCTTTTGCAGCGGAAGGATATTACGCTCTACGGAGCGGAGGTGGATCGGGAAAGTGTGGCCTATCTGCATGAGAACTACCCCCAGTTCTCGGACCGGCTGATCGAGGGCGACTTTCTGAAGATGGACCTGAAACAACGGTTTCCGGAGGGGGTGAACGTCATCGGAAATTTTCCATATAACATTTCGTCGCAGATCTTTTTCCGGATATTGGCCTACCGGGATCTGGTTCCGGAAGTGGTCGGAATGGTGCAACGGGAGGTCGCTGTGCGGATTGCCGAAAAACCGGGAACGAAGGATTACGGAATACTGAGCGTCTTTTTGCAGGCGTATTACGACATAGAGTATCTGTTTACCGTCAGCGAGGGGGTATTCAATCCGCCGCCGAAGGTTAAAAGTGCCGTGATCCGGTTGGTCCGTAACGGGGTGGAGCGGCTCGATTGCGACGAGCAGCTGTTCATCAAGGTGGTGAAGGCGGTTTTCAACCAACGCCGCAAGACGGTGCGAAATTCGCTGCGGGCGGTGTTCGGAGATCTTGGAGGCGAGGAACACGATACCTTCCCGCTGCGTCCGGAAGTGCTCGGAGTCGACCGCTTTGTCGATCTGACCAACTGGGTCGAGGCCCGTTTGAAAAATGGAGAGACTACTAACCCATAAAAATACTTTCATGAAACGTTTTTGGTTGCTTGCCTTGTCGTTGATCGTTACGTCCGGTTCGTATGCGATCGATGTAGAGAATCTGCGTTGCGAATATATGAGCGATCCGTTGGGGATCGATGTGACGGAACCGCGTCTGAGCTGGACGCTCACTTCAAATAAACGGGGAGACCTGCAGACGGCCTACCGCATTCTGGTTGCCTCGTCTGCGGAGCTGTTGAAGCGGGGAACCGGTGATGTGTGGGACAGCGGAAAGATCGAATCGGACCGCTCCGTTCAGGTCGAATATGAGGGAAAGCCTTTACTGTCCGGAGCGCTGTACTATTGGAAGGTGCAGGTGTGGGATGCTGCGGGCCGAGCGAGTGCATGGAGCGATCCGGCCGTGTGGAGCATGGGCTTGCTGGACGAAGCGGCATGGAATGGAGCCCAATGGATTGCCTACAAGGAGGATCCTCTGTGGAAATCCGAGTGGCAGGCCCATAAGGAGGCAGAGTCCCGTACGGCCAAATTGGAGTGGCCTTGGTATAATGGAATGGGAAAGTCGATTTGGGAGCTGTACGACATGGCCTCTCCGCATTACGATCCGTCGCCGTTGTTCCGTAAGGAGTTCGAGGTGGCGCGTAAGGTGAAGCGAGCCATGCTCTATATTACGGGTGTAGGTTACTATGAGGCCTATCTGAACGGAGACCGGGTCGGTGATCATGTGCTGGATCCGGCGTGGACGAACTACCATCTCCGGACCTTTTATGTGACCTACGACGTGACCCGACAGGTGAAAAAAGGAGAGAATGCGATCGGTATTATGGTGGGTCGGGGACAGTATAATCCGCTTTGTAACGATATATGGCGGCTGAATCAGTCGCGGTGGGTCGGACAACCCAAGGCTATTGCTCAGCTCCGGATCGAATATTCGGACGGTACGACAGCGTGTGTGGTGACGGACGGAAGTTGGAAAACGATCGGTGGTCCGGTTATTTTCGATGATACGCGTCAAGGCGAGTTGTATGATGCCCGGCTCGACCGAGAGGGTTGGAGTTTGCCGGCCTACGACGACTCGGATTGGAAAGCGGTTGCTGTCGTTGCGGGTAGCGGTCCGTTGCGGGCACAGATGATGCCTCCGGTACGTCGTTTCGAGCCCATTACCCCTGTTCGTGCAGTCGATAAAGGCGAGAATCGCAAGGTGTACGATCTCGGTCGTAACATTGCGGGTTGGGCTCGGGTAAGGGTGAGTGGTCCTGCCGGAGCACGGGTGACGGTCGAGTATTGCGAGTTGCCGTCCGATCCACAGTTGGTTCCCGATCTGCACCCTTCGAAAATGCGGTTCGAGATCTCCGATCCGGATTACGCCTCGTTCTACGACAAGGCGATCAATCTCCGTCAACAAAATGGCTACATTCTGAAGGGCTCGGGCAACGAAACGTTCGAATGCCGTTTCTCGTATAAAGGGTTCCAGTATGTTCGAGTGACGGCCGATCCGGGAGTGAAGATTGAAAAGGTTGAGGGCATACCGGTACACACGGATGTGCAGGATGCCGGCTCGTTTACCTGTTCGAACGAGACGGTCAACCGCTTGCAGTCGATGTCCCGGGCGACGATGTTGAATAATTTTCATAGCATACCGACCGATTGTCCCCATCGCGAGAAACAAGGCTGGACGGCCGATACCTACATGACCGACCAGACGGCGATCTACAACTTCGACATGGCGGCATTTTACGCGAAGTGGGCAGAAGATTTGGCGGGTACGGCCGATGCCGAGGGTGGATTGTGTACGGTGGCTCCGTCGACTGGTTATGACCAGAGTATGTCGACGGTGTGGCCGGCAGCTATTGTTTTTGTCCCTTGGGATCTGTACACCTATTATGGAGACAAGAGGGTGATGGAGCAGCATTACGAGACGATGAAATGTTTTGTGGAGCACTCCTCGCGACGCCATGTCGAGGGTAAACCCGAAATCATACGGGAGGTACTCGGCGATTGGGTTTCGCCTCACATGACCCTGTCCGAAGATTTAATCTCGTACGATATGGCTCCGCCCGAAGGGTTGACGCTGTACGGAACAGCCTCCTACTACCGAGCTGTAAAATATCTGGCACGCATTGCACGGGTTTTGGACAAGAAGGACGAGGCGGAACATCTGGAACGTTGGGCTGCAGGTATTGCCGAACGGTTCAATCAGGAGTTCTTCGATCCGGAACGGAATATCTATCATGGAGATATTCCGACCGGTTACCGACAGGCGGCGAATGTTGTTCCGTTGGAGTATGGTTTGGTGCCCGATTCGATGTATGCTGACGTATTGGAAGGCCTGTACGCCGATTTGGATCAGAAGAATGACCGGATCGGAACAGGTTTTGTCGGGACGATGGCGATGATGGATCTGATTCCGCAGCTCGATCCGGAACGCGCCTATCGGATAGCAACGCAACCCGAATATCCCGGATGGGGTTTTATGGTAAAAAGCGGGGCCAATACGATGTGGGAGACATGGGATGGATCTGCTTCGAGGAATCATCCTCCGTTCTGTCTGATCAGCGGCTATTTCTATAAATATTTGGCGGGAATCCGTTATGTGGCGGATGCTCCGGGCTTCAAGCGGTTCGTGATCGATCCGTCGGTTGTCGGCGACCTGACCTTTGTCGAGGCATGGCACGATTCGATGTATGGACGCATCCGCAGCGAATGGCAACGGGAGGGGAATCGTCTGTCGATGCAGGTTTCGGTGCCGGTCAATACGACGGCGGTCATCCATGTGCCCACGTCGGATCCGGATTCCGTAACGGAGTCGGGACGTCCGGTTGCTTCGTCTTCCGGAATCAAGTATTTGGGTGTGGAGCAGGGAAAGGCGCTTTATGAAGTGGGTTCCGGAGACTATTCGTTTGAAACTTTATTGTAGCCGGTTCAGGCAGATTGAGTCGATGCGGACCGGGGAAGATCGCGAAAAAGGAAAAGTCGATCCGCTTCCGTGAAAGATGGGTATCACTCCGAAATAAAAGTGAAAAAATGATAATCGATGACATAGCGCTTACGATGCATCCTGAGGTGGGGCCTCGGACGGCTATCCATTTGCTCGAATGCTTCGGAACGGCCGAACGGATCTTTGCGGCGACCGAACAGGAGCTCATCGAACGTGCAGGGATTCGTCCGGCCGTGGCGCGAAGTCTGAGCCGGAGGGAGTATCATCCCGCGGCCGATCGAGAATTGCAATTTGTGTCCGAATACGGCATACGGGTTTTGGCATCGGATGATCCGCTCTATCCGGAACGGTTGAAAGAGTGCCCGGACTATCCGCATGTACTTTATGTTCGGGGTACGGCTGATCTGAATGCCGAAAAATGGATTTCGTTTGTCGGTACGCGCAAGATGACTCATTACGGCCGACGGGCATGCGAAAAAATCATCGGCGAACTGGCTTCCCTGTGTCCCGATACAGTGGTGGTTAGCGGTTTGGCCTATGGTGTGGATATTACAGCGCATCGTGCCGCGATGGATGCCGGGCTGACGACCGTTGGAGTCGTTGCACATCCGTTGAACCGGATCTATCCTGCACCCCACACCGGGAGCGCCCGACGGATGATCGAAACGGGTGGGGCACTGATCAGCGAATATCATTCCGGATGCCGGATGGAGCGTTCCAATTTCGTTCAACGCAACCGGATAATTGCCGGAATGAGTGACGGAACGTTGATCGTTGAGTCGCCGCGGAAAGGTGGTTCGTTGATTACGGCGGATATGGCCGATGGCTACCATCGGACGGTAATGGCGGTTCCCGGCCGAATCGATGATTCGTTTTCGGAAGGAACCAACCATTTGATCCGAAGTCTGAAGGCCTGCATGGTCTGCAGCGGGAAGGATGTGTTGGACGCCTTGGGCTGGGAACCAACAGCAGCAGTTTCCACAGCCTCAGAGCAAGAACTTTTTCAACCGTCAGCGTCTTTTAGGCCGTCTGAATCTCGTTATCCGTCCGAACCCTCGCAGCCGTCGGAGTCTCTCTCTGCCTCCGAATCTTTTCAGCTTTCGGAGCCACTTCACTCTTCCGAACCTTTCGGCCAACCGGAAACGGATTTTCGATCAGAAGCGAAAGCATCCGTAGCTTCATCGTCGTCCGCTTCTCGTCCACAGACCGAGCAGGAACGTCTGTTGTCATGCATCGGGGCAGATGACCCGGTATCCGTAGAGGAGTTGAGTATTATAACCGGAATTCCGGTCCAAAAATTGGCCGTGCTGTTGCTCGATCTGGAGTTGTCGGGTGCGGTTCGGTCCCATCATGGAGGTTTTTATGTCAGAAGCAAAGTATAATATGATGATCGATACCCATTCGCACATCTACGACGAACAGTTCGATGAGGATCGGGACGAAACGGTCTCTCGGGCTCGTGAAGCGGGTGTCGGAAAAATTTTATTGCCGGCGATCGACCGAGAGTCTTACGAAGCGATGTTTGCCCTGTCCCGTCACTATCCGGAGTTGTGTCGACCGATGATGGGGCTCCATCCCACCTCGGTGAACGAAAATCCCCGTTACAAAGAGGATCTTCAGCTGGTTGCCGATTATTTGAAGTGCCCTCCCGAAGGTATCGTCTTTTGTGGAGTGGGAGAGATCGGGTTGGATCTGTATTGGAACAAAGATTATCGTACGGAGCAGGAGTATGCACTCAGGTATCAGATCGATTTGGCGTTACAGTACGATTTGCCGGTTGTGTTGCACACCCGAGAGGCATGGGAGGAGATGTGTGCTTTGTTGGAAGCCTATCGTGGTACGGGGCTGCGCGGAATCGTACACAGTTTCAGTGGAACACTCGAGCACTACCGTTTTCTTCGGGAGATCGGAACGTTTTGTTTCGGGATAGGCGGTCCCATAACATATAAAAAATCTCCGGTGGCGAATTTCTTGAGTTCGATGTCGTTGGATGACTTGGTGTTGGAGACCGATTCGCCCTATTTGTCTCCGGTTCCATATCGGGGCAAACGAAACGAAAGTAGTCGTTTGGTGCTGATCTGTAACCGGATTGCAGAGTTATACGGAGTGTCCCCGGAAGAGATAGCGGAGCGGACAACCCGAAATGCCATTCGGATATTTGGAGACAGGATTGAGTAAAAAGCGGCTGTGTTGGATCGTATAAAAGTCAAAAAAAGATTTTACGGAGCGAAATAAGGGAAAATTCGGAAAAAATTCGTACATTGCCGCGCTTTTCGTGAGGTCCGGTTGTAAAACGGACTTGTTCCGGGAAGAAAAAGTAAAGAGGAGAAGTGTCCGAGCGGTCGAAGGAGCACGCCTGGAAAGTGTGTATACCTCAAAAGGGTATCGCGGGTTCGAATCCCGCCTTCTCCGCCAGAACGGCTGAAGGGTAGATAGAGAATGGTTCCATTTGGCCGAACAGGTTAGTAAAAAAGATAGTCCCGTAAAACGAATCAAGGTTTTACGGGATTTTTTTTCAGAAATTAAAAATCGAATAAGAAGACAGGTTGGAATGTTCCAACCTGTCTTCTTTATAAGGTTTAACTGTGCAAGATGTAGATTATTTCACGACGACCTGAGTTGTTTCGGGTTTATCCAAAAAGAATGAATATCCTTCGAAAACATAAATTGTTTCCAATGGATTGTCGTAACAGCTGACGTTTTGCAAAGTTGTATTACTACTCAGATCAAGTTCGGTTAATTGATTTGAATAACATTGTAAATCAATTAGTTCTGTATTATTACTTAGATCGAGTTGTGTTAATTGATTTCCAGAACAATATAAATTGGTTAATTTTATGTTGTTACTTAGGTCTAATTTTGTTATTGATGTAAATCCAAAGCTCAATTCAGTTAATTCAGTATTATTACTTACGTTAAGTTCTGTGAATGGACTGGCACCACACTCTAAATAATTTAGTTTTGTATTATTACTAATATCCAGTGAGATTAATGGATTACTATAGCAAGATAATTCGGTTAGTTGTATGTTGTTGTGCAAATCTAATACGGTTAATTGATTAATACGACAATTTAAATATTTTAACTTTATATTGTTTTCTAAATTGAGCTCTGTTAATTGATTGTTTATACAATGTAAGGATGATAGTTCTGTATTTTTGCTAACATCAAGTTTTGTTAATTGATTGCTGTTACAATGTAAAACTTTCAATAAAGTACAGCTACTTAAATCAATCTCTGACAATTGATTATTCCCGCAATATAAATCTGTTAATTGTGAGTTTTTATTTAAGTTTAGTTGAGAGAGTTGATTATTGTTGCAATCTAAATAATCCAACTTTGTGTTTTTGTTTAGGTTGATTTTTGTTAAATTCCCTTTGTATATATAGGAACTCGAATTGCTGTCCCATTCAGAAGTTCCTATGCAAGCTAATTGGGTTAGATTGGTGAAATATTCGATTCCATCGAGGGAATAAATATTGTCGGTGTTGACATCGATGGTGGTTACCTGTTTAGCTTCTATGGAGGAAATCTCACCATCACCATTTGTATCGAAGTTGGCGACGAGGTAGGCTTTGAAATTCGCATCAGCGATCGGAATGGCGGTAAGTATGGGTTCTACGACATAAATTTTGTCGGCATCCCACTCCTGATTCATGGTTAACG
>ERZ779896.56-NODE-56-length-161697-cov-8.580845_pt1 | contig 161697 bp, 136 predicted proteins | sample MGYA00511067_ERZ779896 | MGnify/ENA primary metagenome ERZ779896 (study PRJEB29588, sample SAMEA2161597) | human gut metagenome | biome: human gut; feature: human-associated habitat; material: faeces | place: Denmark | collected 2008/2010 ... | reverse complement strand
TGCGGCTCCACCCGGGCGGAACTCTTCGGTCGATTCACCTTCGTTACCGATGACCATCACGTTGGTCAAAACGGGAATTTCGTCTCCATTATCGAAAAATACGTCCAATACGGTACCGGCGACTTTAGCCTCTTCTTCGAACGAGGCCTTGTCCGTCTCATAAGAGAAAAGAATGTCTCCTACGGCTACGGTATCGCCTTTTTTCTTTTTCATTTCAGTCAGGATGCAGCTCTCTACGGATTGCCCCTGTTTCGGCATGATAACAACTGTTGCCATAATTTAGGTTTAAGTATTTTTGGTTTTAAACTAGTGTAGTCGAGTTGTGCAATAAAGCGAAACACTGCAAAGATACTACAATAAGTCGGATATACAAGTTTTTTTAATAAAAAAATATACACATTGATTGTAAGTGAGTTATCGATATTTGTCGGTGTTTACAAGTTGGTAACTTGTACATACAAATTTGTCGTTCGGAATTTGGAATAACGAAATGGTTTTGCTACTTTTGAAGCTCCGACGGACCGTGAAGTTTTCTGTATTCAGGGTTTTGCGCGGGGAGGGCGATGGTCGAACGGCTGTTGCTGAATGTGGAGAAAAACGGGGCGTTTCCCCGAAAGGACAGAACAGGGAGAATGAAAAGAGATGAGCAATTTACCGCAATATAAACAAGTTTACGAAACCTTGAGAAAGCAGATCTCCTCCGGGGAGTATGCGGCCGGAGATCTGTTGCCCTCCGAACATGAATTGAGTGCACTCTACCGTGTGGCCCGGCCGACGGTACGCAAGGCGCTCGATCAGTTGGTGACCGATGGGTTTATCATCAAGCATCAGGGGAAGGGCAGTATTGTGAAGGGAGCGCCGAGGGGTATCGGGATCCTCTCTCTCACCGGAACGACATCGGCTTTGGGAAGCCCCAATCTCTCGACGCACATTACGCTGAAACCCGAACTCAGAGAGTGGACCGAGGCGTTCTCGTTTCCGGTCGAACCGCAGGAACAGCGGGCCGGTTGTATCTATTTCGAACGGCTGAGGTTGTTGAACGATATGCCGGTGTTTTTCGATATTACGATGTTGCCCAACATCAATTTGCCCCGTTTCGTGGATTACGATCTCGAAAATTGTTCGCTGTTCGACACATTGCGCCGGCAGTACCAGATTGTGGTTACCGGAGGTACGCAACAGCTCTTTGCCATCCGGGCCGATAAACGGTTGCAGGAGTACCTGAATGTGAGGGCCGGGCACCCGATCCTGCAGCTCAACCGCAAGATCGAGACCAATCGCCCCGGCTTCCATATATATAGTCAGGTCTTTTGTGCCACACAGCGCTATGGACTGATCGGTACCTTTTGAGAGCCTGACCGGTCTTTTGAACCGAGAATAATAAGCAGTGAGAGTTTTTTAGGAAAAAATTTAATTTTGAAATCAATCAGAAAAAATAACATCATGGAGAACGACAAGAATCAGATAAAGCAATATGCGATCGATACGTTCGAAGCGGAAGCTGCGGCGGTTCGTAATTTGAGCAACCTGTTGACGGATGATTTTGCCAAGGCGGTAGAGGCCATATTGAAGTGTACGGGGAAGGTGGTCGTAACCGGTATGGGCAAGTCGGGGATCATCGGGAAAAAGATTGCCGCTACATTGGCCAGTACGGGGACGCCTTCGTTCTTTCTGCATCCGGGAGAGGCCTATCATGGTGATTTGGGAATGATCTCTTCGAACGACATCGTGTTGGCGATTGCCAACTCCGGACAGACGGACGAGATCTTGCGGTTGATTCCGTTCATGCAGAATAACGGCAATACGATCATTGCGATGACCGGTAATCCTGAATCGACGTTGGCCAAGAATGCGCATCTGAACCTGAATATTGCTGTTGAACGGGAGGCTTGTCCGTTGAATCTGGCCCCGACATCGTCGACAACCGCCATGTTGGTCATGGGAGATGCACTGGCAATCGCCTTGATGAAGGTGCGGGGGTTCCGGGCCGAAGATTATGCCGTGTTCCATCCGGGGGGAAGTCTCGGTCGTCGTCTGCTTACGCGGGTGAAGGATGTGATGCGGAAGGATGCGCTGTGTGTGCCGAAGACGATGACGCTCGGTGATGTGATCATCGCGATCAGTGATGCCCGATTGGGAATTGCGGCAGTCGTTGAGGATGGAAAGCTGATCGGTGTGATTACCGACGGCGATGTGCGTCGTGCGATGGCGAAGTACAAGGAGCGGTTCTTCTCGATTCAGGCCGAAGAGATCATGTCGCGGACGCCCAAAACCATATCTCCGGAGGCGCGGATTACCGCTGCCGAGGAGATGATGCGTGTGCATAAAATACATTCGATCATCGTGACGGACGACAATTCGGCTGTTGTGGGTGTGGTCGAATTCTTCAACGTTTCTGTGTTGGGATAGAACGGGGAAAAGTCCGGCAAGGGGCCGGTGTTGAAGCAACGAGTGGGCCTTGACGTGTGATGAAGGGGGGCAGAGATAATCTAAGAGAGCGAAGGGAGAAAAGGGGAGAGAGGAGGAAAAAGAGGAAGAGGAAAGAGAGGTTTGGAAAATTAGGCTCGTTGTTTGTAAACGACGATGAAAAGTAAGGTCGCATATGGGAAAAAGAAAGATATGGGTAACGGTCATTCTCGCGGTGGTAATCGTATTGGGCGGGTTTGCCGTGCTCAAATATAAGGAGAGAAAAGATCTGGCCCGACAAGCCTTGCAGTTCCAGATTGATGAGCCGGTTTTCCATTTCGAACAGAATGTCCGGACGAACGACCGTCTGCTGTGGAACGGAGTGGAGTATCGGATCGATCACTCTCCGTTGAGCGTTTTTGGGGGTTACAAGGAGCTGTTCGGAGACTTCTCCGAAAAGACCAAGATGAACGAGACGAAGCATGATTCTGGGATCCCGGTCGGCCGACAGAAAGAAGACTATCGTATGTTGTGGGCGGTGGTCGGCGATTCGCTCTATTTGGTCGATATCGTGTCCGTCGGAACTGCTGTCGAAGAGGCGGATTATGCGAGACTCGAACAGTTGACGGGTGTGCCTTTTCAGCCCGTCCCGACGCAGTTGCAGGGTGAGGTGAAGCAGAAACAATGTATGCCGGCCCGTTGGGTGTCGGGGCCTTTCTATGTGAAAGGTTCCGCTTCGGGAACTGATGCGCAAGAAAAGGAGAACCGACAAGGTGGGGTGCAGGATGCTTTGTATAAAATAACATTCGAAGCAGGGGGTGTCTCCAAAATAGAGAAAACCCGGAAGATCTCCCCGAAATAATCCGACAGATCAGGCAAGATCGGAAAAATGCGTCGATGGAGTGCAGGCAGGAGTTCGTGTTCGGTGCAGGGTGTGGCAAATCCGACAGGTAGAGCAAAATAGATAGGTAAATAAAATTTGCAGAGCGGTCATGAAGGCAGATCGGAGTGAGTTCAAATATCTGGTGGCGAACGACAGGGATCGTTTGTGGGGTATTGTGGCTACTTCGGTGGGCTATCAGCGTGTTTGCCCCGGTGAGGTGTACCCTCCGGCCGGGCACCCCGAAGGGTATCGGTTCAACGTGTCGGAGGGACGGGTACTCGACGAATATCAGTTGATCTATGTGGTGGATGGCGAAGGGGTCCTCGAATCGGGAGGGCGGCGTTATCGCCTGACACCGGGCGTGATGTTTTTTATCTTTCCCGGACATTGGCATACCTATCGTCCCATGCCCGACACCGGATGGACGGTCTATTGGATCGGTTTCAAGGGACATGTCGTAGACAGCCGGTTGCAAAACGGCTTTTTCAATGAACGGATGCCGGTTTATGATGTAGGTATCAGCTCGTTTGCAATCGATATTTTCCGTAACGCGATGCGTACGGCAGCGCAGGCCGGACCGAACTACCAGCAGATGCTGTCGGGTGCGGTTTCGCTGTTGACGGGTATAGCCCTGAATGTGAGTCGTACCTATTCGTCGAATCAAACCGAGGCCCGAGACCGCATCGCACGGGCAAAGGTCATGATGCGTGAAAACCTTTCCGAGAACCTTAGTGCGCAGGAGATTGCCGAACGGATGCATGTGAGTTATTCGTGGTTTCGGTCGGCTTTCCGTCGGCAGACAGGAATGGCCCCCTCGCAGTATATTCTCGAATTGAAGCTGTTCCGGGCTATGGAGTTGTTGTCCGACCCGGCCATGACGATCAAGGAGATCGCCTATGCGTTGGATTTCAGTTCGGCGCGCTATTTTTCCGGATTCTTCCGCAAACGGATGGGGTGCAGCCCGCAGGAGTACCGAAATCGGATGTACAACGGAGCGGCCGGCGAGAAGATCGATCGATCCCGGTAACGGATCAAAAATCAGAACATATATATCATTTTTGGACCACGTTCTCTGGTTCGAACGTCCTATCTTTGTAATAGAGCGGAGAAAAATTGTGCGGAGCTACTAACCTGAACCTGAAACTTATGAAAAGCATCCTGATGGTTGCCGCATTTGTGTCGGCAGCCTTCGTATTGTCGGGAAAGTACGCCGGCCATACGTGTAAGTCCATTTCCGAGCGGGATTCGATCGTGCGCATCGAGATTGTCGGATGCGAAGATACCGTTATCCGCCGCGGATCTCCCGATACGGAAGAGATCAAGTACGGCTTTGAAGGGGGGCGCGTCGTGAAGATTGGGGATACTTACCACATGATTACCTCCGAGATGGTCGGCGATCCCTATTGCGTCAGGATGCGGACCGGTTACTGGACCTCCGAAAACGGAACCGATTGGCACCGGAAAGCTACGATTCGCGAATCGGATGCCGATTTTACCGGCACCTCGCAGCGGGCGGCCATTTGGGGGCCGATGATGGTCTATCATAAAAAGGATCGGCGATGGCATCTCTTTTACGTCTGTTATAAGGCGCTGCCACAAGAGCCCGATGTGAATAATTTGAATTTCGATGGCGTGATCCAGCATGCGGTCTCCGACGTGAAGGGGATCGAGGGAATCGGTGGGCCCTATACGGATCGTGCCGTTTTGATGCGTTATGATGTCGACCCCGACCCTTGGGAGGGGCATCAGGGGGTCGATTCCTTCTTCCCCTATCAGATCGGTAAAAAGTGGTATGCGCTCTACGGAAGTGCGACGACACAGCAGATGTCGGCCTGTCGATGGATGGTGGGGATGGCCTGTGCCGATCGGATCGAGGGCCCATGGAAACGGATGAGCGAACTGAATCCGGTGGGATTGGGTAGTTTTGCCGAGAACCCGATCGTTATGCAGCTGAAAAACGGGGTGTACATTGCGATTGTGGACGGTGGGCCATGGGTCAATAAATTGGGATACACCCTCTCTTGGGATGGGGTGCACTGGTCGAAATTGCGCCATATCGATCTGGAGCCGACCGTCACGAAGTGGTGGACTGCCCTGCGGACGCCGATCTCGCTGATCCCCGAAGAAGACGGCACCTACACGATGTTTTTCACCGCTTTTAAAGATTACGACGGCCTGTCGTACGGTGTGGTCAGCAAGCTGAAATTGAAACTAACCTTTTTGGATAAATAGCGGACAAGAGCAAACGAGTGAGTGGTTGCGGAGGGGGAGACGATCCGTCCTGTGAAACACATATAAAACACATAGTATGATGAGAAAAATTCAACTTACCGCATGGTTTGCAACGTTGGCTTTCGGGGTCCTGACGACTGCGTGCCATAGTGAGCAACCTACCGAGTCGTCGCAGGCGCTTTTCGATCAATTTGCCGATCCGAGCAGCGAATTCCGTACGAAACCGTTTATGGTTTGGAATACCGAGATTACCCCCGAAAGGATCGATCGTATTTTGAATGAGTATAAAGAGCAGGGGTGTGGAGGTGTATTCATCCATCCGCGGCTCGGACTGATTACAGAATACCTTTCACCCACATGGAACGAGATGGTGAAGTATACGGTCGACAAGGGACGTGAGTTGGGCCTCGAGGTGTGGCTGTATGACGAAAACTCCTATCCGAGCGGCTTTGGAGGGGGACATGTGCCGCGTGAGATGCCCGAAGCGTACAATCAGGGTCAGGGGCTCAATCCGACCGTTGTGGACCGGATGCCGGACGACGTGTCGGCCTATTTCGTCATCGTTGCAGAAGAGGATGGAAAACTGGAAAACGTTACCGATCGTGCGGCTTCGATGAAAGGTGATTCCGGAAAATTTTATCTCTATGCGAAGACGCAATATCAACCGTCGCCGTGGTATGCCGGAGGTCCATACGTCGACCTGCTGGCTCAAGGGGTGACCGACAAGTTCATGGAGATTACGATGAAGGGATACGAGCAGACCTTCGGGGGCGACCTGAAAGGGAATGTGAAGGGTATTTTTACCGACGAACCGGAGATCGTCTCGCCCGGAGGGGTACGTTGGACACCCGATCTGTTCGATGTCTTTTTCAAGGAGTATGGTTACGATCTGAGTGCCTGCCTGCCGCAGCTGCACGAGCAGATCGGGGATTGGCAGAAGGTGCGGCACGACTATTTCCAGTTGCTCAACCGGCTGTTCGTTGAGCGTTGGGCCCAGCCGTGGTACAACTACTGCGCCGAAAAGGGAATTTCATGGACCGGGCACTATTGGGAACACAACTGGCCGACGGTCACCGGCGTGACGGACAACATGTCGATGGCGGCGTGGCAGCAGGTTCCCGGTATCGATATGCTGTTCAATCAGTTCAACGAGAGCAGCACCGGTGCGCAGTTCGGAAACATCCGTTCGGTCAAGGAAGTAAGCAGTATTGCCAACCAGCTGAACCGTCCGCGTATTCTGAGCGAGACCTATGGCGGTGCGGGGTGGAACGTCACCTTCAAGGATATGAAACGGTTGTGTGACTGGCAGATGGTACTGGGTGTCAATCTGGTCAACCAGCATGTGGGTCACATGAGCATGGCCGGTGTGCGGAAGTTCGACTATCCGCCGATGTTCAATCAGAGTGCGGCATGGTGGGGCAACTATCGCGTCCTGAATGACTATATTGCCCGTATTTGTACGGCGATGAGTTTCGGAGAGCAGTATAACGACGTGTTGGTGTTGGAGCCGACTACCTCGGTTTGGATGTACAACCAGTATTGCGGGTCGGGGACTCAGGGCCGGGCGATGGAGATCGGACAGGCCTTCCAGAATCTGGTGACCGAATTGGAACATGCTCAGGTAGAGTTCGATTTGGGCTGTGAGGATATTTTCCGGAGATACGGATCCGTACGGAACGGTAAGTTCGTGGTCGGAGAACGGGCATACGGGACCTTTGTAATTGCCCCTCAGACCGAGAACCTCGAACGCGAAACGTTCAATCTGTTGCGGGAGTTCGTGCAGAAGGGTGGTCGTCTGATCGCTCTGGGTAAACCGACACGTGTCGAAGGAGAACTCTCGCCCGAGGTTGAGGCCTTCTTCGCGTCGGAACAGGTGATCGCTCCGGAGAGTTTGACGCAGGAGGTGATTGACAGCTATTTGCAGTCGGAAAAGATTCGATTTGTCCGCAAAGAGGGGGGTGACCTGCACCACAACCGTCGGGAGTTTAAGGATGGACAGACGCTGCTGTTGGTGAATGCCTCACTCGACGAGGCATCGGAGGTTGAGGTGGTTCTCGATGGAAAGCATGTGGTACGGATGGATGCCCTCGACGGAAAGATCTATGAGATGCCGGCCGAGGTGTCGGACGACAAAGTGACTGTGAAACGTCGGATCGAGCCGGCCGAAAGCGTGTTGCTGTACGTTTCCGAGGAACCCGTGGCCGCGGAGAAAGAGCGTGTCCTGACCGGAGGAACACCGTTGACGGCCAAAGATTCCGAGCAAATCGAACGGGTGCGGGATAATGTCCTGCTGATCGATTTTATCGATTTGCAGAGCGGAAATGAATTCAAAAAGGATATCTATTATAACAATGCAGGAACCGAGGTGTTCCGTAAGGCAGGGTTGAGTGGAAATCCATGGTTCTGGGCCATGCAGTACAAGCAGGATATTGTGAATATGGATCTGTCGGCAGCTCCCGGCTTTACGGCCTTCTATCGTTTTATGGTTTCGGGTTCGGAGGTGGACAAGGAGTCGATGAAGATTCTGGTAGAACGTCCGTGGTTGTACACGGTGAAGGTGAACGGTACGTCCGTGCAGGCCGGACCCGATGCCGAGTGGCTCTTGGACGAAGAGTTCAAGCTGATCCCGATCGGTGAGTACGTCCGGGCAGGTGAGAACACCGTTGAGCTGATTGCCGACAAACTGACGGTGCATACGGAGTTGGGGGCTGTCTATGTATTGGGTAATTTTGACGTAAAGCAACAGAATGACCGGTGGACGATTGTTCCGGCATCGCGTTACGAAGGGTTGCAGGATTGGCAGTCGCTCGGGGCCCCGTTCTATCCATGGGAGATGAAGTATGCGAAACGGTTCGATGTGGAATCTGCCTCCGGAAAGAGTTTTTATGTTGAGGCGGACGATTGGACCGGATCGCTTGCAGAGGTGTGGGTCAACGGGCAGAAAGCCGGTGTGCTCATAGCCGAACCCTATACGCTCGACGTAACGTCGTTGATCCGTGACGGAGAGAACGAGGTAGAATTGCGCGTGGTCGGCAATATGCAGAACATGATTGGTCCGCATCATGTGGCCTATGACGGTATTGTCGATCCGAACAGGTGGAATGTACCGACGTGGCGGAAGGCTTCGGAGTATATTCTGACGCCGTTCGGGCTGAAACAGGATTTTGAACTGAAAGAGTTATAATTGAAAAACATAGCAAAATAAGTAAACGTATGAAAATCGGACTTTTTGGAATAGGACTCAATACGTATTGGGGACAGTTTAATGGATTGCTGGATCGGTTGGACGGCTATCGTCGGCAAATTGCGGCGAAAATGGGTGAAATGGATGCAGAGATCGTCGATGCCGGCATGGTGGATGATCCGACGAAGGCGGCAGCAGCAGCGGCTTGTCTGAAGGAGAACGACGTCGAGTTGGTTTTCCTCTACATATCGACCTATGCACTCTCGTCGACCGTACTGCCTGTCGTACAGCGGTTAGGCGTTCCGGTAATTGTGCTGAACCTGCAACCTGTTGCGGCAATCGACTACGACTATCTGAACGGTATGGGCGATCGGGGTGCAATGACCGGCGAGTGGCTGGCTCATTGTCAGGCTTGTACGGTTCCCGAAGTGGCGTGTGTCTTCAATCGCCTCGGGCTCAAGTACGAGATTGTAACGGGCTATTTAGATGAAGAGGCGGTCTGGACGCAAATCCGCGCGTGGATCGATGCGGCTCGGGTTGCCGAAGGAATGCGCAACAACCGGATGGGGGTACTCGGTCACTACTATTGCGGCATGCTCGACGTCTATACCGATCTGACGAAGATGTCGGGAGCTTTCGGGACGCATTTCGAATTGCTCGAGATGTGCGAACTGCACGAGTTGCGCAAGGGGGTTACCGATTCCGAAACGGAGGCGAAGATTCAGGAGTTCGAGACCGTATTCAATGTGGATGCGGCGTGTGCCCGGACCGAACTGGAGCGTGCGGCCTGGACGTCGGTCGCTTTGGACCGATTGGTGGAGCACCATCGGCTCGGCTCTATGGCTTACTATTACGAAGGGGCTGCGGGCAACGAATATGAAAACATCGTGACTTCGGTCATTGCCGGCAATACGCTGCTTACCGGACGGGGCGTTCCGGTAGCGGGTGAGTGTGAGGTGAAAAATGCCCATGCGATGAAGATTCTTGCCGAAATGGGGGCAGGAGGATCGTTCTCGGAGCCCTATGCGATGGACTTTGAGGATGATGTTGTGCTTTGGGGACACGATGGGCCGGCTCATTTCGCTATGGCAGAGGGGCGTGTCGGATTGGTTCCGCTGCCCGTATATCACGGAAAACCCGGAAACGGTCTCTCGATACAGATGAGCGTTCGGCCCGGACCTGTGACCCTGTTGTCGGTTGTGGAGGGCAAAGACGGCATCTTCCTGCTCGTTGCCGAAGGGGAGTCGGTGGTCGGAAAAACGCTGCAAATCGGCAATACGAACAGCCGGTATCGTTTTTCGATCGGTGCACGCGCCTTTATGGATGCGTGGTCCAAAGCGGGACCGGCTCACCACTGTGCGATTGGAATCGGGCATGTAGCCGATAAAATCGAGAAGCTCGGGTTTATTTTGGGACTTCCGGTGGTTAAAGTCTGTTGATTTGTTGAGCAGTCTCGCTCACAGGAAAATGTTTTGAAACGGAAATAAAAAATACGCATGAACGGGAAATTTGTTTTGTTGTTGGTGGCAGCTCTATCGTGGTTCGGTGTTTCACGAGCCGACGAGGTGCGGTCGAGGTTGATGTGGACCAGTACAGAGGTTGAAAAACCCGATGTGCATGTCGGTTTTCGCGGAACCTTTTCGTTGGCGGAGGATGCGACGGTCGACCTGCAGCTGAGCGGGGCCTCGTGGTATGTCGTATGGATCGACGGAAATTTTTATACAGAGGGCCCCGATCGGTATACTGCGGCTTATCCCGAGTATCAATGCCGGAAAGTTGATTTGAAAAAAGGAACGCACACTGTTGCCGTACAGGTGCAGTATGAGGGCGTGGCGACTCGGATCTTGAAGGAGATTCAGCCGTTCTTCTACTTCCGTGCATCGGTCGGAGAGACAGAGATTCCCGTCGTGTGGCGTTGCCAACGGTTGAATGGATACACTTCCCAGTTGCGGCGGATCAATCCGCAGTTGGGGTGGATCGAGTGGGTGGATACCCGTCAGTTGCAGCCCGATTGGCAAATGCCCCAATACGATGATACGGCGTGGGGTACTCCGGTGTATGTCGAGCGTCCGTTGGGTGATTTCAGACCCTCGCGCATAGCGCCGGTGAAAAACCGGTTGATCGAACCTAAGGTGATCGGTTCCGGAGAGTTGACCGAGACGTTCGGGTATCCGGGAGACAATCCGGGCGCAAGTTTTTATCTGCGCGATCTCGTGGCTGACAAGCATCCGGCGCAGGGTGTATGGCGCCGGTATGATTTGGGACGCATCCGGTTGTCGCGGCCTGCGATGGTGCTGGACCTGCCGGCCGGTGCGGTTGTCGAAATCGCTTACAGCGAGTCGTTGATCGGAGGACGGGTCTCTCCGTGGGTTACTCTCTCGGCCGGAGATTCCTACAATCTCTATCGGTTTGTGGCTCGGGGTGGACGGCAGACGTTTTTCCCGTTGGTACCGCGTGGCGGACGTTTTGTTGAGGTGCATGTGCTTGCCCCGAAAGACAGCATACGTTTCGTCGAGGAGCGTTTTATGGAACGGGGATATTACGACCGGGCGGATGCGGCGTTCTCGTGCGGCGATCCGTTGATTGACCGGATCTGGCAGACGGGAATCGATACCTATATGGCGTGTAGCGAGGATGCGCTGATTGATAATCCGACACGGGAACGCGGGCAGTGGCTCGGCGATGTGGGGATTGTCGGTATGGAGATCGGTGCGGCCGGATTCTCCGACATCGCGATCGTCCGCAGAGGGTTGGTTCAGTCGGCACAGTGTGCCAATGCTGAAGGCCTAGTGGCCGGATTGTGTCCGGGAGGAGAGTCCTATATGGCTTCGTATGCCCTGCAGTGGGTGCCGGCTTGCCTCAACTACATGCGCCTGACGGGAGACCGAACGCTGTTGACGGAGCTGTACGATGCGGCGGAACGCAACATTGCGGCTTTCGATCCCTATCTGACCGCAGAGGGGATTACCTCATGTCCCTACTGGAATTTTATCGATTGGGGGTATGTGCCCAATGAGGGGGACAGCGATATGGCGCTCAACCTGCACTATATGATTGCCGTACAGGCAATGGCTCGTTGGGCGGCACTGATGGAACGGCCCGATCGGGCGGAGTTTTATAGAGATCGGGCGGAACAATTCGGACGGATACTTGAGGCGTACTATGCCCAAAACGATTACGATTGGGCGCGCATCGGTTATCACCGGACCGTTCTCGGACTGAAGGCCGATCTGATTCCCGAACAGCGTCATGCCGAGGCAATCCAGTTCATCAAGGCGCACATGCTGAACTGTTTCCCGAACAATCCGCAGGCTCCGCGTCTGAGTGATCCGGCGGCCAACAGTTCGCAGTTGATCACGCCCTATTTTTCGCATTACGCGTTCCCGTTTTTGTATGAAAACGGCGAGGCAGACTTCGTGTTGGATCAGTACCGTACGTGCTGGGGCTGGGCGCTGGAAGAGGGACGCACGACGTGGGTCGAGGTGTTCGATACCCGGTGGTCGCACTGTCATCAATGGTCTGGGGCTCCCACATGGCAGCTCTCCCGGTATGTTTTGGGACTCGATCCACGTTTTGATCGTACAATCAATTCGTTCGACCTGATTCTTCATCCCGGTTCGCTTCAGCAGGCGAATGGACGTATCCCGTTGCCCTCGGGAGAGTGTGTGTCGGTTGCATGGAGCCGGGAAAATGATGAGATCTCGTATGCGGTGACGGCACCAGAAGAAGCCATAGAGATCGTACTGCCGTCCGGGAAAAAGATCCGCATCAAGCCCAATACGACCCGGACCCTCCGTTTGCCGTCAGGTCTGTAACGCTTGGTGTCTTACCGTTGCTGTTGCATGCGTATGTCTTTTGTTCGAAAAAGGTAAAAATGTAATTGAAAGGAAGTATTTGTCGGCGTTTGTCCGTAGAATAGTCGACAACCGTAACACTTTTTTAATACATTTGTCGTATTCCAACAAAAAGTATTGCGGTTTATGAGAACGATTTTCATTCGATGGATGCTGACGGCGGTCGTGGCGATCGCAGGGGGAAGCGTTGTGGCCCAGACTCAAACGGCAACGGTAGGAACCAAAGTGAAGCAGACCAAAGTGTGCGATCCGAGCAATAATCCGGTCGAGTTGCCCTATTTCGGGAAAAAGAATCTGATGATCTTCTATGTCGATCCGGATCATGCAAGTCAGAACAGTGCTTTTGTTGCGGAGCTGGAAGAAAATCAGGTTAAAAGCGACAAGATCTATGGCTTCGGTATAGTCAACCTGAAGGATGCGCCGCTGTTGCCGAACTCCATAGTCCGCATGATGGTGCGCAGAAAGGTGAAGAAAACGGGGGCCGCGATCTATACCGATCCGGATCACATGTTGCGCGACGCATGGGGGCTCGGCGATGTAAACGATCAGTTCGTGCTGATGTTGGTCGCAAAAGACGGTACGATTGAATTTTTGTCCAAGGGGGAGTTGTCGAAAGCACAGATCGACGAGTTCTATCGTGTAGTCGAGAAACTCAAAAAATAGACTGAATTTGTGAGTGTTTCGATTATTTATTACATTTGTCGGTTTGACAAACTAAGTGTATAATTGTATCTCACAGTTTGTAGATGTCGATGAAGAAAAAATTTTTTTCCCCTGTTTTATTTTGTTTGATAGTAGGCGCGACGCTGTTCGGCGGTGGCCGTGCGGCCGGAAGTGCTGGTAGCGCTACGTGGAAGCACGTCGCTGACTCCATTCTGGGCTTCTCGAACGATACGGTCTTTAAAGATAATGGAGATACCGTCGTTAAGCATTACTATATGACCCGAATGCGAAAAAACGGCGATACCGTAATCAAAAAGAACAACTTCTTTCGCAAATTCTACACCTACTTCCGAACCGCAAACGAGGATAAAACACAAGAAAAGGATTTCGACTTCAGTATAATCGGCGGACCTCACTATTCGAGCACCGTAAAGTTGGGTTTGGGAATCGTCGCGGCGGGACTCTATCGGGTAGATAAAAACGATTTGAGCATTCCCCCGTCGAACGTTTCGTTTTTCGGCGACGTGACGACAACCGGTTTCTATCTGCTCGGCGTGCGGGGAAATACCCTGTTCACGGGGGGTAAATACCGTCTCGATTTCAATACCTACTTCTTTTCGTTTCCGAGTGCCTTCTGGGGTATCGGATACGACAGTGCGACCTACGGTAAGGCGGGCGCCTACAAACGGTTGCAGAATCAGGTTAAGGTAGATTTCATGGTGCGGGTAGCCAAGGACTTCTATGTGGGTACCAATGCCAGTTTCAACTATATCGAAGGAAAGGATTTTACGAACATCGAGCAGCTGCGGGGAGAGAATCCACTCAATATCAATGCAGGGTTAGGAGTATTCCTGATGTACGATTCGAGGGATTTTATCACCAATGCCTATCGTGGCATATATTTCAAGGCCGAGCAGCGTTTCTTCCCATCGTTCATGGGAAATCGGGAGGCGTTTTACCGCACCGAGGTACAGTGGAATGCCTACCATCCTCTGTGGAAAGGGGCGGTGATGGCCTACGACGTACACGGAATGTTCAATTATGGAAATCCGCCGTGGACGATGCTGTCCCTGATGGGGGGTTCGTCGCGCATGCGTGGATACTATGAAGGCCGGTATCGTGACAACAATCTGATTGAAGCTCAGGTGGAGCTGCGTCAGAAGGTTTATGGTCGGAACGGTATCGTAATTTGGGGCGGCGCGGGAAATGTTTTCCCCTCGTTCTCGAAGTTTAACGGGGCCCACACCTTGCCCAACTACGGTATCGGCTATCGGTGGGAGTTCAAGAAGCGGGTGAATGTCCGTCTCGATTATGGATTCGGATTGAGAGGCCAGAAGTCGTTTATGTTCGGAATCAACGAAGCCTTTTAGAGTATAGGGGCTACACTTGTAGGATACGGAAACAGGGGAGAAGAGAAACCGCGTATAAACACGGAAAAATGTTACAGAAAACCAGTAAGTTTATTCGAAAACAGGAGGCAACGGTTTATGCCTATCTTTTTGCCATGTTGCTTCCCAATTTGCTTTTGGCTTGCACGGAACCCTATTCGTGGAGTACGATTATCGCTTCGCTGTTGCTCCCTGCAGCGTTTTACATGCTGCTCGCGGTGGCTCGACCCCGTCCGGGCGTCGTGATGCTGTGCACCCTGCCGCTGATGGTGCTCAACGCCTTCCAGATCGTGATTCTCTATCTTTTCGGCGGGTCGATCATCGCCGTGGATATGTTTACCAATCTGTTTACCACGAACGTATCCGAAGCGGGAGAGCTGTTAAAGAATTTATGGCCTGCGATCGTTTTTGTCTGTATCATCTATGTGCCTCTTCTCGCAGCCAGTGTCCGCTCTTTTCTGATTAAGGATCGGCTGAGCTCCCTGTTCCGGCGTAAGATGGTTTATGGGGCCCTGACGGCGTTTGTGGTCGGAGGTGTCGCAACGATTATTTCGTCGGCGGTTCGGCCCGATTTTGAAGTGAAGCAGCAAATTTTTCCTGTAAATGTAATATACAACATCAAGCTGTCGCTCGACCGTTGGAAACAGAGTGAGGCTTATCCCGAGACCTCCAAAAATTTTACGTTCGATGCGGTTCGTACCGATAGTGCCGAGGGACGGGAGGTCTACGTGTTGGTGGTCGGTGAGGCTTCGCGGGCTGCATCATGGAGCCTGTTCGGATACGATCGGGAGACCACACCTCGACTCCAGCAACGTTTGGGGGAGGGGTTGGTGCCGTTCAGCGATGTGCTGACACAGAGTAATGCCACCCATAAAAGCGTTCCGGTGTTGCTCAGCCCCGTTTCTGCGCTCAATTTTAACGATATATACGAAGAGAAGAGTATCATTACGGCCTTTAAGGAGGCCGGATTCCATACCTTGTTTATCTCCAATCAGGTCCCCAACCGTTCGCTGATCGATTACTTCTCGGCCGAAGCCGACCGACGGATCGATATCAGTCCGCGGGAAGGGCAACTGTATACCGATAATCGTCCGGACGGCGAAATGCTGCCCTATTTGCGTGATGCCATCTTGTCGACGGACGAGAACCTGTTTATTGTTTTGCATACCTACGGTTCGCATTTCGACTACACGAAACGTTATCCGTCCAATTTTGCGAAGTTCAAGCCGGATCATCTGACCTCGGTGAGCAAGGAGAACTGTGAGATGCTGCGGAACTCCTACGACAACAGCGTGTACTATACCGACTACGTGCTGGATCAGATTATCCAGCTGCTTGACAGTACAAAGGCCTGTACGGCCCTGTATTATTGTGCCGACCATGGCGAAGATCTGATGGACGACCGCCGCGAGCGTTTTCTGCATGCTTCGCCGACCCCGACCTATTATCAGCTGCATGTGGCGGCATTGGCTTGGTTTTCGGACCGCTACCGGAGTGAATTTCCCGGTAAATACGAAACGGCCATGGAAAACCGTTCCCAGCCAGCGACGACTGCCAATATCTTTCATTGTGTAGCGGATATGGCCTCGATTCAGAGCCCGTATGTCGAGCGTTCGAGTGCGTTTACCAGTTCTGACTTTAAGCCCAAGCTCAGACGGATGTATCTGACCGATCACAATACAGCGGTCGAGTTCTATAACTCGGGTCTTCGGCCCGAGGATTTCGAGGCGTTGGACCGATACCACATCGAGTACGACAAAAATCATGTTCACGATATTCGTTATTAGCGCAAAAATCGGCACGGCAGTTTTTCTCAGAAAAAAGAGAAAAAGGAATGGATCGCAGTGAGGTGCAAAGGATAGCGTTTGCTGGATGAAGTGCATTCCCTGCCGTAAATCAGAGAAAATTATTCGAAATCACAGGGGACGATCCGTACAGATGGAGTTCCAGATGGAATGTTGTGGCTCCCTGTTGTGGATTGGTCGGTGTGAAAAGTGCCCGTTTTGTGCGTATGGAAGCAACTGGAAAAGAACGAAAAAGGATTATCGGGAGCTTGCCGTTACGGCGTTTTCGGCAAATTGCCAGAGGCTGTCGTGGGCTGGTACCGGTGCCGTGATGCACATCCGCTCTTTGCGTACGGGGTGGATGAATTCGATGCTCCGGGCATGCAGCGAGATACTTCCATCGCGGTTCGACCGCCGGGCTCCATACTTCAGATCGCCGCGAATGGGACATCCGATCTTGGCGAGTTGCGCTCGGATCTGGTGGTGGCGCCCCGTCTCCAGATCGATCTCTAACAGATAGTAATGGGTGCTCTGTGCAAGAACCCGGTATCGGAGTCGGGCCTCTTTGCTCGATGTGGTCGGTCGGTCGTAAACGCGCGACCGGTTGGTCTTCCCGTCTCGGACAAGGAAGTGGATCAGCTCCCCTTCATCCTGTTGGGGCCGGTTCTCGGTCAGTGCCCAGTAGATTTTTTTGATCTCCCGGTTTTTTACCTCTTCATTCATTCGGACCAGCGCCTTCCCGGTCTTGGCGAAAAGAACGGCTCCGCTTACTGGACGGTCGATCCGGTGGACCACTCCGAGAAAGACATTGCCCGGCTTCTGGTCTCGGACCTTCAGGTAGGCCTTGATCTCCTCCTCAAGAGCCGTATCGCCCGATGGATCGGGCTGGACGAGCTGTCCGGCCTGCTTGTTGACGACGAGCAGGTGGTTATCTTCGTATAGAATGGCTTCGGGATCAAACATTCGGATAAGTTTTAGAGCAATGAAGAGATATTTTGGGATGTGCAGGACCTAATCTTTTGTCGGGGTCAGCGTGAAACGGAAAGGTAGCAGCGATTGGGCCGATTCGACGACTATCGTACTACGGGATCCGCCCATAAGGATCCGTATCGGAGTCTTTTGACGCTGCTCCGTATCGGCAATGACTTGCCGGCAGGCTCCGCATGGAGTACACTCCGTCGGAGCCGGGGAAGATATGATGGCCAGTGTCCGGATCTTCTTTTGCGGTCGGTTGGCTTGTACGAAGTAGAGCAGCCCCCGTTCCGCACAGATCCCCGAGGGAAACGCTTCACTCTCCTGATTGCTGGAAGTAAGAATCTCACCGTCATCGAAACGTACGGCTGCTCCGACCCGAAAATCGGAGTAAGGTGCATAGGCTGTCGAGCAGGCCTTCGCGGCTGCCTCCAATAGATGCCGGTCCTCCTCCGGAAGTTCGCTCCGATCGGAGTAGTAACCGTAATCGAGGTTGAGGTGTCGTGTCTCCATGAGTGTATGGTTTAAGGGATAGCGAGCGGTGTGGGTGTATTGATGACGACCGGGTGATGGGTCGGAACGTCCGTTGTCAGCTCCATGACCAAGCAGATGATCAGGATTACGGCGATTCCGATACTGAGTGTCATGAGCAACAGATTGACGTATTTCCGTCTCGGCTTGGTCGCATCGTCGGTCAAGTGGCGGAGGTAGTAATCCTTGAAAAACAGATAGAGAGCCGGAATCGTCGTGGCAACCAGCAGGAAGTCTTCGGGGATATTGAAAAAGTAGGTCTTCGAGAGGCCGATCATGGCCCAGTGGCTCAGCAACAGGATGATGAACAGATTGACCTTTCGGGACATCAGCAGCAACAGCCCGAAGGTGAAAACGACGACCGAACAGGGCATGACCGGAGAGGTGATCTCCGGGAAAGAGAGTCCCCTAAGCCATGAAAGCAGGGGATAGAGGAAGGGCATGATGAGCAAAAGTACAGCCAGACCGGCATATTTCCGGTTGAACTCGAACTGGGTGTACCCACGGGCCAGATCCCATATCCAAGCCGCAGCGAGAAAGCCCCAATAGATAGACATGATGATGTTGTAGCTTCTGGCCGCACAGTAGATGTGGTAGTAGATGATGGAGATCCACAAATAGACCAGAATGAGGAAGACCTTCATCGCTATCTTGACCCATCGTTGCGGGCGTAGCAACAGCAGCAGCGTCAACCCTCCGCCCAGAAGGATGATGATAAGTTGGTAAATCCATGTGGCGGAGTTGTATTGGCTTATGGTCGACCAGAAAATTTCCATTTATTTATTTGATCTTTTTGTCTCGAGTTAAGGAGAATGCGTATTTGGGGAAGATAAAAATCGGTAGTGTCGCTCCGGCCGCCAGCATGAATACGACCGTGCAGGAGACCATGCTGTTCGAGAAAAACATGTCCATGTAGATCGCTCTTTGGGCCGGCGAATCGATGTTTTGCAGGAACATAAGTTGCGAAAAGACAACGTTGTAGGCGTACTTTCCGGGGATCATGGGCAGCAGTGCCGGAATGTAGAGGACGGTCATCGGGCACCGTACTTTTCTGCCCAGCCACAGACTGCCGAATCCGATTAGAAGTGCACCGATGAGAGATCCGGTCGATATGTCGACTCCGGCATAGGTGATCAGGCAGAAGCGGCAGGCGTGTCCGATCGCCGCCAAGAGTGCGATGTAGCGGAAAGCCTTCAACGGGGGATCCGATATGGCACCGAATCCAACCCCGGCCAGAGCCGCGAAAAAACCGTCGGCAAGAATATCCCAAATGTTCATAGCAAACTATCTTTTACCAAAAGCAGAGTGAACGAAAGTCCGATTGCGATGCAGACGATCAGCAGTGCGGCCTGAGCCAGACGCGAGAATCCGGCGAGGACGTACCCTTCGACAATGTCGATCACCCCATTGATGAGTGGAACCCCCGGAACTAAAAAGAGGACGCTGGTCGCAATGGCGATTTCGGACGTGGTATCGAAGATCAGCGAGGTGGAGGCGCTGAGTGAAGCGACGAACGACGAGACGATGAAGATGATGTAGTGGTTGATACCGGCAGCCGTCATCCGTTGTCGGAGAAACATGCCGATCAGCGTGGCGGAGAAGACAATCCCCATGGAGTGCCAGTCGCCGCCGAACAATCGACAGAACGATGCGTTGGCGATTCCGACCCAGATCAGCACGAAAAGCTGGTTGATGTGCGGTGCGTTGACGATCCGGTCGTATTTGTTGCGCAGGTCGTGGAGCGAGAGATGTTTGTCGAAGGTTTCCCAACTCAGTGCGCTCAGGCGTGCATTGTGTTCGAAACTGATCGGTAGAGCCGGGATGTCGATGACTTCGTTGTAGATCTCTTTGGTTCCCTTGTCGGCCAAAGAGAGGATGATGTTTTTTTGAAAGACGCTGATTTTCACCGTGTAACCGAAAGCCACTCCGATGCGTTTCGCACTGCGGATGACTCGCGACGTGTGTACGCCGCACCCCATCATGTGTGCCGAATATTCGGCGATGAAGCTCCCGATGTCCTCTATCTTTTCACGCTCTTCATTCATTCGTCGGTTTGCTGTTTTTTGTTGCTCGTACCATATGGTGTTTTCCCAAAGCGCCCGGACGTCGCTTGACCGTAAATCCGGCACTTCGCAGATGCTCTTTGACGCTCCCTTTGGCCGAGTAAGTAACCAATACACCTCCGTCGGAAAGAGCTTCATAAAGCCGTCTGAAGATCGTTGCGGTCCACAATTCCGGTTGCGTATCCGGTGCGAATGCATCGAAATAAATCAGGTCAAAGGTAGTGTCAAATCGACAATCTTCCAATGACAACTCTCTTTTTTTTAAGACAAACCGGTCGTTGATCGTGACGGGGCAGTTCCATGAGGCACGATGTAGCTTTACAAACAGCGGATCCTGAGCATATTCGAGCTGTGAGGCGGTTTGCAGGTCGATCGGGTAACGTTCGATCGTTTCATAATAGACCGTACGATTTTGCTCCGTGGCGGCACGCGCTGTCAGCCATGCATTCAGACCGCTGCCAAAACCTACCTCCAGAATGCGGATATGTGACAACGGGAGGAATGAAAATCCCTCCCGTATGTATATGTGCATCGATTCGCCGACAGCTCCGCGCAAGGAGTGGTAGGTGTCGCCCAATATGGGAGACTCTAAGGTCTGGGAGCCGTCATCTGTCGTGAGGATTCGTGGTTGAATCATCTATTTCTCCTTCCCTGATCCGTTTGAAGATACACTCGTTCCCAGTATGAATCGGGCCATAACGGAGTGCTCGATCTTGATCTTTTGAAACTCCAATTGCGACATCGGGGCGGCGCCTTCTGCTTCATCCATTGCGACTTGTGCTTTCTTAGCAAACATGACGTTTGAATAAGGACGCATGTTGAATCCGTAATCTTGGATGTAGATGGCCCAACGGGCTTTCTGTCCGATAGCTTCAGCCAATACTTCGGCATTTCTCTTTGCGACTTGGATAGCTTTGACACGCACCTCTTGGCGAAGTTCGCCAATATTGGATATGTCGGTCCGTTCTATCCGTACATCCGAGATGCCGGCAGCTTGCAACGCTTGGAATGCCTTGCCGAGCTGTGTAGCGCTATTGACTTTCAACTGATACGATTTTGAAGTGAGGATGGCATCCTTACGTAGAAAGAACGATTGAAGGTTACTTGACATATCCTGTACGACAAGGTCCTTTTCGACATCTATTCCGATCTCTTTGAGTTGTTTAAACATCTCCTGTTCCTGCTGGTCGACCGAGACTTTGCCTTTGTTGTCTTTTTCATTAATCGTGATTCCTACGTATATTTCGTCCGGAACCACCTCCATTTCGGCTTTGCCGGTCACTTCGATATAGGGAGTGTCGATGAAGTTTTTTTCTTGGGCCGAAACGATGTTCGCCGAAAACAGCAGCAGTGCCGCTGCCGTACATACCATTAAGTTTTTCATGACCGTAGATTTTAAGTTTTTAGATTATAGTCTCAAATATCAGAGGCATTCTTCTTTATAGACGGTTGCGTCATCTGATTTGTTGCATCGGCGTACTAATTGTACTACATTTTCTACGTGATGTGTATGCGGAAACATGTCGACCGGTTGGATCTGTGTGACCCGGTAATCCGTGTCGAACAGAGCGATATCTCGCGCTTGAGTGGCCGGATTACAGCTCACATAGACGATGCGTTGCGGGGCGGCCCGCATTACGGTATTGACCACATCTTCATGAAGTCCTGCCCGCGGCGGGTCGAGAATCACTACGTCCGGAACTCCGTTTTGCTCGATGAACCGGTCGTTGAGGACATCTTTCATGTCGCCAGCAAAAAACGAGGTGTTGTCGATGCCGTTCAGCCGCGAATTGTTCTTTGCATCCTCGATGGCTTCGGGAACATACTCCACACCGACCACTTTTTTACACCGGCGGGCGATGAAGTTGGCGATGGTCCCGGTTCCGGTGTAGAGGTCGTAGATGGTCTCCGATCCGGTCAGTTCGGCAAACTCGCGGGCCGTCTTGTAGAGTTCGTAGGCTTGGGTCGAGTTGGTCTGGTAGAACGACTTGGGCCCGATCTTGAACCGTAATCCCTCCATCTCCTCGAAGATGTGGTCACGGCCTTTGAAACAGAGAATCGGGAGATCGCCGATCGTGTCGTTCAGCTTGGTGTTGACGACGTACATCAGCGAGGTGATGTGCGGGAAATTCGATGCAATGTGGTTCAGCAGGGCCTCGATTTTCTCCTGACTCGCTTCACCGAATGCGACGATCACCATGATCTCTCCGGTCGATGCCGTGCGGATGATCAGGTTGCGCACTTCGCCCCGGTGCTCCCGGACGTTGTAGAACAGATAGCCGTTCTCGATGCAGAAGGCCCGGACCGAGTTCCGGATGGCATTGGAAGGTTCCTCCTGAAGCCAGCATTTGCGGATGTCGAGTACCTTGTCGAACATGTTCGGAATGTGGAATCCGAGTGCGGGTTCGGGGGTGATATCCTGTTGTGTGGCAACCTCTTCGGCGGTCAGCCACCGTTTGTTGCAGAAGGTAAATTCCAGTTTGTTGCGGTAGAAAAAGGTCTTCGCGGAGCCGAGGATTGGACGGATCTCGGGCAGCTCGACTTTCCCGATACGGGTGAGCTGGTCGACGACCTGCCGTTGTTTGAATTTCAGCTGCTCGGCATAGGGCAGGTGTTGCCATTTGCATCCGCCGCAAACGCCGTAGTGTTCGCAGCGCGGAGTTTCTCGTAAAGGCGATTTGCGGAGGTATTCGGTGATGTATCCCTCCATGAACCTCCGCCTCTTGACCCGTATCTGAACGTTGACCACATCGCCCGGTACGGCCATCGGCACGAATACCACCATGTCGTTCCATCGCCCTATGGCTTTCCCTTCGGCTGCGATGTCGACAATCTCGAGCCCCTCGATCAACGGATAGTTCGCTTTTTTTCTTGCCACGTCGGTTGGTTTTGTTCGTGCAAAAGTAGTGATTTATTTTTTAGTGGAACGGAGAACACGGCGTTTTCGGTTTTATTCCGTATATTTGACCAAATTTTGGAGTTGAAAATCATGATGACTGTAAAGATTATCGTTTCAAACCCGTTTCAGGAGAACACGATCGTGTTGTCTGACGAATCGGGCGAGTGCATCATTGTCGATGCCGGCGGATATACCCCTCAGGAGAACCGTGCTCTCTCCGACTACATCGCAGCAAACGGACTGAAACCCGTGCTGGCGGTCAATACACACGGACACGTCGATCACATGCTGGGGGTGAACTATGTAAAGGAGACTTATGGTATTCCGTTCGCCATTGACGGAAGGGATGCCTTTCTGATCGAATCGGCTCCGACCCACGGGGCGATCTACGGCTTCAAGGTGGATTCTGTTCCCCATATCGATATCGACCTGCAGGGACAGAAGGAGATTCACTTCGGAAACACCACCCTGTCGATCATCGAGACACCGGGACATACGCCGGGACACATCTGCCTGTATAATCCGAAAGAGAAGATCCTCATCACCGGCGATACGCTTTTCAAAGAGAGCATCGGGCGGACAGATCTTCCCGGAGGGGATTACAGCTGGATCATGCGGAGCATCCTCGACAAGTTGATTCCGCTGGGAGACGATGTCCATTTCTACCCGGGACACGGACAGGACAGTACGATCGGACATGAAACGCTCTACAATCCGTTCGTTACCGAGGTGCTCGGCGGTGAGGTGAATTGCTGACAGTAGACACGGATATGGGAAAGATAGGAACGTGTATTCGTCGGATGCTCTATCGGAGCCTTTCGCTGGAGAACTATCTGAAGGTGCTGAGCGGAGCCTATTTGTGGGGGTATCGCTTGGGACTCTCTCCGCATGCGGCTGCATACGAGTATCCACGGTTTCTGAAATATTTGATCGCTCCGGGTGATACGGTGATCGATATCGGGGCCAATTTGGGCTATTACTCCTATGCGATGGCCCGGCTGACCGGATCCTCTGGCAAGGTGTATGCCGTAGAACCGGTCGCTCCGATTCGTCGGGTTTTGGAGCACAATTTGCGGCGGTTCCGGAACGTGGAGATTCTGGCCTGTGCGTTGGGGGCGGAGGATAAACGGATCCGGATGGGAAACGGAACGGTGGATCGTAACGGTTACTTCGGAACGGGGCAGAATTTCGTAGTGGACCGTCCGACCGAAGGGCTTCAACTGATGGAGTTCGAGGCCGAAATGCGTCGGGGCAGTCAGCTGTTTGCCGATCTGACGCGTTTGGACTTGATCAAGTGCGATATAGAAGGATACGAAGGGGTGGTACTGCCCGAAATGAAACCCCTGATCGAACGCTTCCGTCCGACGGTGCTGGTCGAAACGGGTGGAGAGACTCGCGTGGCGATGCTCGCGTTTTTCAGGGAGATAGGGTACGTGGACTTCACGTTACAGAACGGGCGTTTGGTACCGGATGTCGGGCACTCCGAAAAAGATATCATTTTTATACACGGTTCGAAGGTGAAACCGTACGAAAAGTGGATTGAACCATGCGCATAGATATTCTTACGGTTGTGCCGGAGCTGTTGGTCAGTCCGCTGAACGAGTCGATACTGAAACGGGCCCAGAAGAAGGGGTTGGTCGAGATCCATGTGCACAATATCCGGGATTACACCTACGACAAGCACCATCAGGTGGATGACTATCCGTTCGGCGGTGAGGCCGGAATGGTGATGAAGCCCGAACCGATTTTCCGTTGTGTGGAGGCTTTGCAGGCCGAACGTACCTACGACGAGATTCTCTATACGTCGCCCGATGGGGTGCGTTACGATCAGCACGAAGCCAACCGGCTGTCGACCCTCGAGAACATCATTATCCTGTGCGGACACTACAAGGGAGTCGATTACCGGGTACGCGAACATCTGATTACGCGGGAGATCTCGATCGGAGATTATGTATTGACCGGTGGTGAGCTTGCTGCGGCTATTATTGCCGACAGTGTGGTTCGGATCATACCGGGTGCGATCGGTGATGAGGCGTCGGCGCTGACCGACTGCTTTCAGGACAATCTGTTGGCTCCGCCCGTATATACGCGTCCGGCCGAGTTCCGGGGGTGGCGTGTGCCCGATGTGCTGCTGTCGGGAAATTTCGCGGAGATCGAAAAGTGGCAGGAACGCCAATCTTGGGAACGGACCGAACGTCTGCGTCCCGACCTGCTGCAGGATCAGCAGGAAGATTCCGTCGGAGTATCACCGGTAGAGAAAAAGAGATAAACAACGAACGTTATGAGATACTATCTGATAGCAGGCGAGGCGTCGGGCGATCTGCACGGGTCGAACCTGATGAAGGGGATTTTGGAGGCCGATCCGCAGGCCGAGTTCCGTTTCTGGGGCGGCGACAAGATGGCTGCCGTCGGTGGGGTGGAAAACTTGGCCATGCACTACAAGAAGGCTTCGTTCATGGGCTTCGTCGAGATCGCGCGGAATGCCCGGACGATTCTGAAGCAGATCGATATGTGCAAAAAGGATGTAGCCGATTATCGTCCCGATGTACTGATCCTAATCGACTATGCCGGATTCAATCTGCGGATGGCCCGATTTGCCAAGGAGTCGGGTATTCCGACCTACTACTATATTGCACCGAAAGTGTGGGCATGGAAGGAGGGGCGTGTGAAAAAGATACGCCGGTATGTCGACCGGTTGTTCGTGATCTTTCCGTTCGAACCCGACTATTTCCGTAAACACGGTGTCGAGGCGATCTATATGGGCAATCCGTTGATGGACTCGATCGAGGAGCGGAAGGCGTCGTTGCCGACCCGCGAAGCATTTGTGCAGGAGCATGCGTTGGATGAGCGGCCGATCATTGCCCTGTTGGCGGGCAGCCGTCGGTCAGAGATCAAGTATAACCTGCCGTTTATGGTGGATCTTTCACGCGAGTTTCCGCAGTGTCAGTTCGTCGTGGCCGGCGTATCGTGGCTCGACAGGGAGGTCTACAAACCCTATTTGGAGGGGAGCGACGTGCGCTATGTCTGTGATAGGACCTATGAACTGTTGTCGATCAGCGAGGCGGCGGTGGTGACCTCCGGAACCGCAACGCTCGAGACGGCTCTGCTGGGTGTACCCGAAATGGTGTGCTACCGGCGTGACCTGCCTACGATGCTGATCGGAAAGATGTTCTTGAAGATTCCGTATGTGTCGTTGGTCAACTTGGTGCTGCGGCGTGAATGTGTGCGGGAACTGTTGCAGTTCCAGATGAATATGCCCAATGCCACGCAGGAGCTTCGAGATATTCTGCCGGGAGGTAAAAAACACGATCGGATGCAGGCCGATTATGCGGAGTTGCGCCGGTTGATCGGTGATGCCGGGGCGTCGCATCGCTTCGGGAAACGGATGGTTGAACTGTTACGGGAGGAGAAAGGACGATGAAAATCATTTGTATCGGACGAAACTACGCGGCGCATGTCGTCGAGCTGGATCATACGCGGGAGTTACCGACGGAACCTCAGTTCTTTATGAAACCCGATACGGCGTTGCTGCGGAACAACGATCCGTTTTACGTCCCCTCGTTCAGCAATGAGGTGCACTACGAGACGGAACTCGTCGTGCGGATCAATCGGGTAGGGCGTGCGATCGAGGAGCGTTTCGCTTCACGCTATTACGACGAAGTGGGACTGGGGATTGACTTTACGGCGCGCGACCTCCAACGGGAGTGTATCGCAAAGGGATTGCCGTGGGAGCGGGCGAAAGCGTTCGACTATTCGGCGGCTCTCTCTCCGGAGTTTATTCCGTTGTCGGAGTTGGGCGGCGATGTACAGCGGTTGCACTTCAGTATGTCGCTGAACGACGAGTTGAGGCAGCAGGGCGACACTTCGCAAATGATCTTCGGCGTAAACCGTTTGATCGCATACGTCTCTCGTTTTGTTACGTTGAAGATCGGCGACCTGCTCTACACGGGTACACCCGTCGGGGTAGGGCCCGTACGGCCCGGAGACCGGATCCGTGCCTCGCTCGAAGGACGGCAGTTGCTCGATTTTGATATTAAATAGGAGTAGCGCTTCCCTTTTGCATTTCGTATTATTCCGTTACTCTATTCAAATTGTTGCTTTTGTTGAAGGATGAGTAGTTTCAACCGATATGCCGACGCTGCGGAGCTCCTCGTGCTGAAAAAACTCTTCGAGGAGGAGGGCGAAGCGTGTCGGTGGAGACGGGGCGAGATTTTTCAGCATAGTGGGGAGTCGGTGCGGTGGATCGTTTATGTCGAAAAAGGAATTTTCCGACATACATGTTCCGATGACCGGAGCGAATCGCACGTGGTGGGCTTTACGTTTGCCGGTGAGTATGCCTGCGACTACCGCTCCTATCTGGTCGGAACCCCGGCGGTAGTTGAGATTTGTGCGGCTACGGAGGTTGCCGGCTTGCGACTGCCGGTCGACCGGATTATGCGCTATTGGGACGAAAATGCTGAAAACCAACGTCTCGGACGTCGTGCGGCCGAAGAGCTTTTTGTCGTTGTGTATGACCGCCTGCTCGATTGCTATACCAAAACTCCGGAAGAGCATTATCTGAGTCTTTTGCGCCGCTATCCCGATCTGAAAGAGGCGATCTCGCTCAAAGAGTTGGCTTCGTTTATAGGTGTGACACCCGAAACGATCAGCCACATCCGGCGCCGATTATCCTCCAAAAAGTCTTGAACCGGTTCAAGAATCTTCTTGCCTTTTGACCGTACTTTTGTCCCGAATCAAATAGCGTATTGTTATGGAACAAAATGTAATGCGTGCGGCCATAGTCATTGGTGCAACTTCAGGGATCGGGCGGGCAGTAGCTGTGCGGTTGGCGACGGCAGGATATCGGGTCGGTATCGCCGGACGTCGGGAGGAATTGCTTCGGGAGCTGGCACAGACCATGCCGGATCGTTATGAAACGGAGGTACTTGATGTAGAGGATACTGGTGTGTGCGAGCGGCTCGAGAAATTGGCAGAGCGGCTCGGATCGCCCGAACTGATCCTGTTTTGTGCCGGGACCGGTGAGCTGAACGATGCGTTGGATTACCGGCTCGAAGAGGCGACCAATCGGGTCAATGTGGCTGGATTTACACGGGTGATGGATTGGGCGTATCGCTATTTCGAACAGCGCGGCGGTGGTTGCTTGGCTGCCATTACTTCCGTGATGGGATTGCGCGGCAGCCGCACGGCACCCTCCTATGCCGCCTCGAAAGCCTATCAGATCAACTATTTGGAGGGATTGCGCCAAAAGGCCTTTCATCAAAAGTTACCGATTCGGATTGTCGATCTGCGTCCGGGTTCGGTCCGTACGGCGATGATGAAAGGAGAGGGGCACTTCTGGATCGCTTCGGCAGAAGAGGCCGCACGGTGTATTTGCAAGGCGATAGAGGCTCGCCGTGCGGTCCAATACGTTACACCCCGATGGCGTATCGTAGGCCTGTTGCTTCGGTGGATACCCGAACGGCTTTATCGCCGGATGTAGCTGCGGGGGAAGCTGTGTGTCGTCGCTCTTTTCCCGCCCTGTTGTCCCGATAGAAACAGAGGAATCTCGGTCCTGTATCAGTGACGATTCGAGGATTTTGCTATCTTTGTCATGACGTAACCCATGGCTGTGGGGCAATCTTTATAAAAATATTGGGAGGAAAAGCGATGTTGTTTTTGGATCGATTGAGCAGCTGCCGGTTAATTTTGGCGAGTCACTCTCCACGCCGGAGAGAGTTGCTGGCCGGTTGTGGCCTGCAATTTACCTTGGCCGATAATTATGAAGTTGACGAGTGCTATCCCGACGATCTGCCGGCCGATGAGGTTGCGGCCTACCTCTCCCGTCTGAAATCGGAGTCCTTCCCCAGAGAGTTGTCCGACGGTGAAGTATTGATTACGGCCGATACGGTCGTTTTGCTTCAAGATCGCATATTGGGCAAACCTTCCGGTCGTGAAGGGGCGATCGGGATGTTGCGGGACCTCTCCGGTCGGAACCATCGGGTCATTACGGGGGTCACCCTGCGGCGTCGCGACAGGATCGAAACATTCGACTCCCGGACAGAGGTCTGGTTCAAACCGTTGACCGAAGAGGAGATACTCTACTATGTAGATACTTTTCAGCCCTATGACAAGGCAGGTGCGTACGGCATTCAGGAGTGGATCGGGTATGTCGGGATCGAGCGGATCGAGGGCTCCTTTTACAACGTCATGGGTCTACCTGTCCAGAAACTGATCGCACGTCTGGAAAAGTTCGTCTGATTGTACGGTCCGTATCTCTTTTTCGTTCAGATCTGTTTAGCCTGTTTTTGAGTGGTTTGTCGGCTTGCCGTTTTTACGGACAATCCTCTTATTCGGGCTGCTTTTGTCTCGCGTAGATCTGGTTAGCTACATCTGATTTTCAGTATGTAGATTTTACCGGGTCATTAGCGAGTTTTGCCTTTGTCTGTATTTGTCGCATATCACTCCTCCGTCGGATTTAGTTCGAGGAACTAACGCCGTACTCTTTGATCAGGCGGTCGACTAATTCGGGAACCCCTTCCGATGCCCGCATCGGGATATATTCTAACGGGTTGCGGATTCCGGAGAGATCCGGACGGTTCGGATCGACCAGAAAAACGGGAATATCCGGACGGATGTAGCGGACCAATGCAGCGGCTGGGTAAACGGCCAGCGAGGTACCAATGACGACGAACAGGTCTGCCGTTGCAGCGATTTTGGTGGCTTGATCGAACATCGGGACCCCTTCCCCGAAAAAGACGACAAAGGGCCTCAACAGCGAGCCGTCCGGAGCCCGGTCATCGAGCTTCTGCTCCCAGCCGTCGATGGGAACGATCAACGATTCGTTTTTGCTGCTGCGGAGTTTGCGCAGCTCGCCGTGCAGGTGGGTGACGTGGTGACTTCCGGTACGCTCGTGCAGGTCATCGATGTTCTGTGTGATGATCTCCGTGTCGAAATATTGTTCCAGACGGGCCAGCGCACGGTGTCCTGCATTCGGCTCAACCGTCAGCAACTCTTTGCGACGTATGTTGTAAAAGCGGATGACCGTTTCCCGATTCCAGCTCAGGGCCTCCGGTGTGCATACATCTTCGATGCGGTATTTATCCCACAATCCGTCCGAGTCCCGAAAGGTCGACAGACCGCTGTCGGCGCTCATCCCGGCTCCGGTGAAGACTACGAGTTTTTTCTGCTTGTTCATGATGATCGTTTTTTGAATTTTAACTAAAAAAGGAGGTCGGTCAGACCGATTATTTGTTTCCGATTGAAGAGACCGGACGGCATTCGATGGAGTTTAACTGAATGATCTTTCCTTTCTCTACGGTGACGTAGCCGCCGTCGGTGAAAAGCTCTATCGTGTCGAACGGTTGCCCCGGGAAAAATACGTTTGTGAAGACGAGTACGCCGTCGTCGACAAAGAGCTCCATCGAGGCAGCATCGATCAGCATCTTCCACGTCGACTGACCCTTTATCGGTCGGTACGGTACGCGCTGGATCGAGGAGAAGGGTTCGGAAAACTGAACGTAGGTCGCATGGGAGCGATCTACCACCATCGTGCCGCTGCTCTTGTCGTATTCCATCGAGACGTATTCGCCCGAAGGACTTTTGAGCCGGATACCGAAACGTGCGGCTGCATCCGGAGCTTCCGTATCTCCGAATTGGAGATTCATCTCGATCGGTGCTTTGTCGAACGGAACCTTTTCGGAAAGTGTCAGGATTTTGTCGGTTCGGATCTTTTTGAGCTTGACCTGTCGGCCGTATAATCCGGCGATCTCTTTTACGGGAAGAGAGGTGAGTCTGTATGCACCATTGCGGCGGATAATGCTCATTTCGCGCGGGAATGTAGCGGCTCCGGACCACGATCGGGTCGTGTACGATTGGGCAGCGGCGGCATATTGGTGCGAGTGCATCCATCCGACGAAGATTCTCCGGCCGTTCGGGGCGTTGTCGAAAGTGATGCCCGCATAGTTATCCTTGCCGTAGTCGATCCATAGCGTATCCCGCTGATCGCTGGTAAATTTCGCGCCGTCGAAATCACCGATGAAGTATTGCGTGGCGGTAGCGAGTTTGTCGGGCGAATCGGTGAAGTTCACCACGCTTGCCAACAGGACCCATTTCGTCTCTCCGCTTCCCTCTACCCGCAACGGGAACAGATCGGGGCACTCCCACGGTCCGATGTGTGACCCCCTGTCGCTTCCGAATGCGCTGAGGTAGTTCCATTGCAGGCAGTTCTCGGAGGCATATAGCTGTACCTCTTTCCCGGCGGTTACGATCATGATCCACCGTTGGGTCGGTTCGTGCCAGAATACATGTGGGTCCCGAAAGTCGGCGATGCCCGGATTCGGCAGGATCGGATTTTTGTCGTATTTGATCCAGCTTCGACCCTTGTCGAGGCTGTACGCCAGACCCTGCGATTGGGTTTCGATACGCCCTTCGGCTGCGGCTACCGGATCATAATAGGTGAAGATGGCCAGCAGAGGTGTCAGCCCGGAAGAACCCAAACCGGACGTATTGTGCAGATCGGCGACACAGCATCCCGAAAAGATGTACCCCAAACTGTCGGGGGCAAGAGCAATGGGCATGTGCTGCCAGTTCAGCAGATCGCGGCTGACGGCGTGACCCCAATACATCTCTCCCCAAGGCAGGTTGCCGTTTTCGTCGAACGGGATGTGCTGGTAGCAGAGGTGGTATTCACCGTCGAGATAAACCAATCCGTTGGGGTCGCTCATCCACCCCGATTCGGGATAAAAGTGTATCCGGGGTCTGAACTGTTCGGGAGTGGGTGAAGGCCGATTCCCCAGTTGTGCCGACAAGGCTGTGGTGCCGAGCAGCCACAACGACAAGAGTATCGATCGCGTTTTCATGGGGTGCGTTTTGTTCCCGTAAATTTACATAAAAATATCCCGGAAAGAAAGGACTCTCCGGGATGTTTTTTGTCTTGCTGTAATATTTTATCAGAGTAACTACTCTTTCGTTACGACTTTCAGGGATAACTCTTCGAGTTGGGCATCGGAGATCGTTGAGGGGGACTCGATCATCACGTCGCGGCCCGAGTTGTTTTTCGGGAAGGCAATGTAGTCGCGGATCGAATCGGCTCCGCCGAACAGGGCACACCAACGATCGAACCCGAATGCGATTCCGCCGTGTGGAGGTGCGCCGTATTTGAAGGCATTGATCAGGAATCCGAACTGCTTTTCGGCCTCCTCCTTGGAGAAGCCGAGCACCTTAAACATCTTCTCCTGCAAGTCGGCATCGAAGATACGGATCGAGCCTCCGCCCACTTCGACTCCATTCACCACAAAATCATATGCGTTGGCGCGGATCTTTCCGGGATCGGTATCGAACAGGTCGATGTCTTCGCTGTTGGGCGAGGTGAACGGATGGTGCATTGCGTAGAAACGTTGTGTCTCGTCGTCCCATTCGAGCAACGGAAAGTCGATAACCCACAGCGGTGCAAACTGATCGTGCGGACGCAGTCCTAACCGGTTTCCCATCTCGAGCCGCAGCTCACACAGCGCACTCAACGTATTTTTGCGTACACCCGAAAGAATCAGCAGCAGGTCGCCGGCCTTGGCTCCGCAGGCTGCAGCCCATTGTGCCAGATCTTCTTGCGAGTAGAATTTGTCCACGCTCGATTTATAGCTGCCGTCGGCTTCGCAACGGACATATACCATTCCCTTGGCGCCGATTTGGGGCTTTTTGACAAATTCGGTCAGTGCATCCAATTGCTTGCGCGTGTAGCCAGCACAACCCTCCGCACAAATGGCTCCAATGTATTCGGCCGAATCGAACACGCCGAATCCCTTGCCCTGAGCCAGTTTGGTAATGTCGTTGAAGGTCATGCCGAAACGAATATCGGGTTTGTCCGATCCGTATTTCGCCATCGCTTCGTGCCATGTGATGCGCGGGAAGTCTCCTTCAAATGTTTTTCCGAGAATCGACCGGAACAGGTGTTTTGCCAATCCTTCGAACGTAGTCAAAATATCTTCGCGGTCGACGAACGACATCTCGCAATCGATCTGTGTGAATTCGGGTTGCCGATCGGCCCGCAAGTCCTCATCGCGGAAGCAGCGGACGATTTGGAAGTAGCGATCGTAGCCGGCTACCATCAGCAGTTGCTTGAAGGTTTGCGGAGATTGCGGCAGTGCGTAGAATTCACCCGCATTCATTCGCGAGGGGACGACAAAGTCACGTGCACCCTCCGGCGTAGACTTGATCAGATATGGGGTCTCGATCTCCAAAAAGCCTTTGCTGTCGAGAAAGTTGCGGACTTCGTGAGCCATCTGGTGGCGCAGGATCAGCGCCTTTTTCAGCGGATTGCGTCTCAGGTCGAGAAAACGGTACTTCATCCGCAGTTCGTCACCACCGTCGCTGTTGTCTTCGATCGTGAAGGGGGGTGTCAGTGAGGCGTTCAGAATCCGCAGCGTGTCGACGGCCACTTCGATCTCTCCGGTCGGAATCTTCGCGTTCTTCGATGCCCGTTGGATCACCTTGCCGCTGGCTTGGATAACATATTCGCGGCCCAGTTTGGCGGCTGTTTCGCGTACCGCTGCGTCCGAGTGCTCCTCAACGACGAGTTGTGTGATGCCGTAGCGGTCACGTATGTCGATAAAAGTCATGGCCCCCAGATTCCTTACCTTTTGAACCCAGCCGGCCAAAGTTACATTTTGATTCAGGTTGTCGATGCGGAGTTCGCCGCATGTGTGCGTTCTGTACATTCCTGTTTTTTTATAGTTTTGTGGTATGGAGCAGGTTGTTCATTGCGATTACTTCCTGCTAAACAGGCTTCAAAGATAGTGATTTCTGATGAAAGGTATGCAAGCGAAAGATGAATTTTTCATGCGTCAGGCGTTGGGTGAGGCGCGTAAGGCTTATGAGCGGGATGAGGTTCCCATCGGGGCTGTGGTCGTGTATGGAGATCGGATTGTCGGCCGTGGGCACAATTTGACCGAAACACTTTCGGATGTTACGGCACATGCCGAGATGCAAGCCCTGACGGCGGCGGCAGGAGCAGTAGGGGGGAAATATCTGAACGAATGTCGGTTGTACGTAACGGTCGAACCGTGCGTTATGTGTGCCGGAGCCTGTTTCTGGAGCCAGATCGGGACGGTTGTCTATGGTGCTGCGGATCCCAAGCGGGGCTCATCCCTCTATCATCCCTCGCTGTTCCACCCCCGTACAGTCGTTCGCAGCGGAGTGCTCGAGGCGGAGTGCCGTGCGTTGGTGGAACAGTTTTTCAGAGAAAAAAGAAGATAAATTCAGTAAGTTTATTATGGTGTAAGTCAGTTATTTGTGTGCAAACTAAAAAAAATAGTTATTTTTAATGTGTAAAATAGTTGTTAATTTGAATTTTGTAGTTATCTTTGCGATATAGAACATGGAATAAACAAAATCAAAACAATAAGAGGTATGAAACATTTAACCAAACGAGAAGAAGAGGTAATGGAACGGTTTTGGACCGACGGGCCGCAATTCGTTCATGATGTTATTCGGGGACTGCAAGGTCGGAAACCCCATTACAATACGATTTCCACCATTGTACGCGGATTGGAGGAGAAAGGTTTTGTCGGGCATGAGCAGTTCGGAACGACCTACCGTTATCATGCGATTGTTTCGCGCGAGGATTATAGCCGTATGTCGATGCAGTTCGTTGTAGACAAATATTTTAAGCATTCGTATGCTTCGGTGCTTTCGATGTTTGTCGAGGAGGAGAAACTTTCGTTGGATGAGATTCGTGAGCTGGTCGCTATGGCCGAAGCCCGCCGGAAAAGCGATAAAGAAGAGAAGTAATAAAAAATAACCTTAACTGAAGAATAGAGATGAAAGAGTGGCTAATCTATTTGTTATTTGCTAATATCTGTTTTGCGATATTGTATCTGTGCTACCGGTTGTTGATGCGCAGTCAAGAGAATTTTTCGCTTAATCGGTGGATAATGGTCTCTATTCTGTGTGTGTCGATGTTGATTCCGCTTATCCCGATGCCGACATGGGGTGAAACAGAGGGGCAGAGTCGTTGGTTTCTGGCATTACGTGAACGACCGGTCGAAACAGGAAGTGTGGTTTTTGAGGAAAACAGTGTTTCGGGAGCGAAGTCAACTGTGGAACCGGCCTTCGTGGCTCAGATGCCCGATAAACAGAAGGGAATCAAACCGTTGACGGAGAGCGGGCAAAATCCCCATCAACCGGCGAACACAATACAACGATCGGAAAGCCGAGTCACCGTACTGCAAGTTCTGTTTTGGCTCTATATTGCCGGAGTTGTTTTATGTTTGGGTCGTTTTCTTTTCGGACTTTTCGAGATGGGGCGTCTGTTGCGGCGGGCACCAAAAGAGCAGGTCGACGGTATGCATGTAATCGTTGTTCACGGAGAGTTCTCTCCGTATTCGTTGGGCCGTTATGCCGTGCTTTCCGAGGAGGACTATCGGGATAATCTGCATGAAGTCGTGCTACACGAGAAGGCACATTGCGGACAAGGCCATATTTATGATCTGGTTTTGGTTTCCGTTGTTGAAATTCTGTTTTGGTTCAATCCGCTGTTAAAACTATTTCGAAGAGAGCTCAGCGAATTGCACGAATATCAGGCAGACCGGCAGGTGCTGGCTCAAGGAGTTGATGCGGCTGACTATCAAATGTTGATTATCAAAAAAAGCGTCGGAACCCAAAAGTTCCGATGGGCAACCCATTTAAGAAACACCTATTGTCAAACTAAAAAACGTATTGTCATGATGAATCGAGAAAAAACGAAGAGTCAGAAACGGTGGTATGCACTGTTTTTGGTGCCCGTGGTGGCAGTATTGCTGATGTCCTTCGGAAACAGAAGTGAGGCACCTTCTCAAGCTGCTGCAAACGAAGTCCCCGAAGGTTGGGTTGTGGCTGGAACGGCTCCCCAAGATTATCAGGTATCGGTATTGCCCGAAAAACGGGAAGGTAATAACGTGGTGCTGCTGGAGTCTGTAGCCAATCCGAATCCCTCAAAATTCGGAACATTGTCTCAATACTGTTCGGCGGATCAGTATCTGGGCAAGCGGGTGCGCATGACGGGTTATCTGAAATCCGAAAATGTGAAAAATTGGGCCGGAATGTGGTTCCGCGTGGATGACAGCAAGCAAAAGGATCTATCGCTGTCGTTCGATAATATGTCTGATCGTCCGATTAAAAATACGACCGATTGGAAAAAGTACGAAATCGTGCTCGATGTGCCACAAGAGGCGGGGGCGATGGTCTTCGGAGTATTGCTTGAAGGTTCAGGGAAAGTGTGGATCAGCGACATCTCTTTTGAGGTGGTCGACCAGTCTGTTCCTACGACCAATATGGTGAAGGAGAGAGCTGCGCTGCCTCAGGGTCCGGTGAATCTCGATTTTGCCGAATAGAGTTTTGAATCAGGTAGTGTTTTATATAAAATATTGAGAATAAAAGAGTCTGGCGAAGAGGTTGCCTTCGTCAGACTCGGTGCGTTTTCTGTTTGACGTACGTTTATTCGATAGGTGTGAGTATTTTGCGGGCTTTTTCGGTAGGCATGATGTTGAAGTGCCACCACTCTTCAGTGATGGTGGTGAAGCCCGCCTCGGTCATGACTCTCCGCAGCAGCAAACGGTTTTCGAGTTCTCTGGGGGTGATACGGCCCTCGTCGACGAGAGTCTGTTCGTCGGTCGTGCGGGATTCGTCTCCGAAATAGTCGAATCCGGATCCCATCGGAAGGGGTTGTCCGGTGCAATCCATCAGGGTCAGGTCAACGGCGGCTCCGAAGTTGTGCATGCCCGGTCCGTTGTTCGGATTGGCCACGAAATCGCGCATTTCGGTCCCTTTGACCATATCCCACATCTGCTGTTGAACCGATAGCGGTCGGGCTGCATCGTAAACCAACAGGTTGAGGTCTGGCCGCAGGGCCTTGAGCCGTTGTTTCGCATCGAGGAGCATCTGAGCTGCCTGAGGAAGCATGAATGCCTTGTTGAGGCCGGTGTAGAGGCGTTTACCCACAAAATTGTAGGGTGTCGCATAGACCAAGCGAACCGCAATCGAAGAGTCCATTTGAGCGATGTTGACTAATCCCTGTTCCCTCAATCGCTTCTCTAACGGCGTGTCGGTCGACGTGTGGTTGCTGAAGACCGATTTGATGGTATCGGCAGTCGTTGTTTCCAACGGGGCGGAGGATGGATCGGATGAGGTCAGATTGCATCCACCGGTGATGAGAATTAAAGCGACAAAGCTTGTTTGGCAGAAGAGACGGAGCGATTTCATGTTGAGAGATTTTCTCTGATTAAAAAAACAAAGATAACCGGAAAATCCGGTTATCTTCATTATCGTTGGTTTCTTTCTGCTAATTATTGAAGCGAAATTTGAAAGGAAGAGTTGTGGCGCAGTCGACCGGTTGGTTGTTTTTCATTGCGGGTTCCCACTTTGGCATGTGTTTCATCGCGTTCAAAACAACTTCACTGAGGTATGGGTCGGGACTCGATTTGATGGTTATCTCATCCACTGTGCCATCGGCCCGAACGATGAATCGGCATACAACCGTTCCTGATATTTTTTCCTGAGCAGTTTTTTCAGGAAATATGAGATTCTCGTTCATCCATTGCATGTAGCCTTCCTGTCCTCGGACGTATGGTTTAATGACCAGTATGGAGAGTACTGGAATTAGAAAACGATAGGACGACCGACGTAAGAAAATACCGATTGTGCGCTAACGTTTTTTCGGGCATTGCATGCTCCGGTAAAGATCCCTGAAAGTTGCAAGTCTGATTTAAGGTATTTCGGTATGCATGATTGTGAGGTATTTAATTACTTTTTTTGATCGAAGCCAATGATTGTCTTTTGATTCTTTATCACATGATTGCGGCGAAGAGAGCTTTCAGGAGAGAATCGACAAGGAAAAGCAAAAGTGCAGTCGACCGGTTTGTTGTCTTTCATCGCGGGTTTCCATTTGGGCATCTTTTGCATGGTCTCCAAGACGACTTTGCTGAGTATTGCATCGGGACTCTTCACAATGGTTATGTCGTCAATGGAACCATCGGCTTTAACAACAAACCGACATACTACGGTTCCTGATATTTTTTTCGTTTGTGCCTCTTTGGGGTATTTAAAGGCATCTATCATCCATTGTATCAAAGCTTCTTGTCCTCCGGGAAATTGAGCTGGTACATCGAAATCTTGATGTTGTGATGATTGTGAGTTGGAAAGGGTGTCGGTTCCCTTTTGTTCGGTCACTTCAGTCGGATCCGTTGCTTCTGGTTGTTCTGTGAATGAAAAGCAGAGCATCAACGCACCGATCAGGGGCAAAGACCACAGGACCCTGTATCTTGCCCATTTCGATCTGTTCTGTGTAATCATGGTTAAACGTTTTTTGGTGAGTGAATTGCAGAACCCATTGGCAAACTCCGGATATTTGACTTTGAGTCCGTTTAGGTTGAGCATAAGCGTTATATATTGCTGCGCATCGCTGCCGTTGTTCAGAACGAAGTCGTCCGCTTGGAATTCGTGCACTTCGCGCAGCGAACGTCTCCACAGCCATACGAACGGATTCCACCAGAAAAGAGTTTGCAGTACACAGATCAGCGCGATGTCCCTGCTATGGTGAAAATGGATGTGTGCGGTTTCGTGTGCAACGATCTGTTGAAGGGTTGTTTCGTCGCGGTTGGCCGTCGAGAGGTATATGCGGTTGAAGAGCGAAAAGGCAAGGTCTGGTGCTTGTAGGGAGTAGATGCGGATTTTGCCGTTTTGGATCGGTGTGGCATGATGGGTAACCTGCCGTAACCGGAGGATTCCTGCAACCATAAACGAAAGGACTGCCGTGCTGCCGATCAGTTGGATAAGGAGCAGGGCTTTCCCCCAGTCGAAGGAGGAGGGTGATGAAACTTCCTCTTGAGGGGTGACGGTCTCGATCGTTTGGCCAGCTGCCTCGAACATGATGCCGTAGGGTTCCGCAACCGGAATGGAGAGGGCTGGAATCAGAAACGACAGGGCGACCGACGTGAGCAGGAAATATCGGTTGAGCGCTAATGTTTTTCTTCGGGCAAGCACGCTCCGGTAAAAAATCCAGAACAGAGCAAGGCAGATTTGTGTTGCCAAGATATAATAGAGGGGTTCGGTATACATGATGTCGTAGAATTAGGTTGTTTGGTCATTATGATTGTTATGGGAAGGGGAGATGTCACTTTTCCCGTTGCTTTATTTGAGCGATGGCTTTTTGAGCGATGGCTAATATCTCTTCCGATTCGGCAACCGAAAGATGTTCCTTTTCACAAAAAAACGAGACCATCTGTGCATACGAGTTGTTGAAAAAATTTTGCACGACCCCGTGCATTACCCCGCGTGCGTAGGTTTCGCGTCCGAAAGTCGGGTAGTACCGGTGGCTTTTTCCGCAAACCTCGTGGGCTACGGCTCCCTTCTTTTCAAGAATCCGCACGAATGTCGATATCGTGTTGTAGGCTGGTTTCGGATCCGGCATGCACTCCTGTATCTCGTGGACGAAGGCACTCCCCTTATCCCATAAAATCTGCATGATTTCAAGTTCGGCTTTGGTAAGCTCGCGCACCTCTGTGTTGGTCTCTCTCTTCATAATTTTAGTCTATCTTATCGTTTACGACAAATTTAAAACTAAAAATTTAGTTGTGCAAGATTTTGAACTAAAAAATTAGTTGGAAACTGAAAAATCGTAAATTTTCTGTTAAAAGCGGTGTGGGTGTGTAGCGATGACCGATGTTTTTTCGAGTTTTCTGTATTTTTGTCATTTGTCGGGCGGAGGAACGGTTCGCCTGTGTAAATGAAAAGATTAAAAATATTTGTTATGGGAAACGATAAGTATAAAGTGTTGTTTGTGTGTTTGGGAAACATTTGCCGGTCGCCGAGTGCGGAGGCGGTGTTCAAGGCGTGCGTGGCGCGTGCTGGTATGGAGGAGCAGGTTGAGATCGATTCGGCCGGTATCATCGGGTACCACGCCGGGGAGGGTGCCGATCCCCGTATGAAGCGTCATGCCTCACGACGGGGGTATCGGTTGACCTCGATATCCCGGCCCGTTGTTGCGGCGGATTTTGACCGGTTCGATCTGATTATCGGAATGGACGACCAGAATATCCGCGACCTGCAGCGTAAGGCTCCACGTGGACAGCATCGGGCAGAGATCCGGCGGATGACCGATTTTTCGGTCCGGTTTGACGAGACAGAGGTCCCCGACCCCTATTACGGTGGGGCTGACGGATTTGAGTATGTACTCGATCTGCTGGAGGATGCCTGTGAGGGTCTGTTGCGTTATGTCGAAGAGCGGATAGGGGAGAAATGATATTGTTCAAAAAACATATTGAAGATGCTTCGGGAAGTGTGTTGCTGTTAAAAAAACGAAAGATAAGGTAAAAATTTTTAAGCTACGTGATTGTTTAAATAAGAAATAGTATATTTGTATCTGTTGAAATGTGCTATGGCTGCAAGCTTAAAGATTAATTATGAAACTTTGTTATGCTTATTTCGTTTTTTTTCTATTTTGTATTCCAAGTGTAATATTCGGGCAAGACAGGAAACAAAATTCATTTTTTTTCATACAGTTAAGCGATCCTCAGTTGGGCTTTTATTCACAAGGTAGTGATTTCAGTCGAGAACGGGAGCAGATGATGACATTTATTGAGGCGATCAATCTGTTGAAACCTGCATTTGTCGTTATATCCGGCGATTTGGTACATCAAAAAGATGATGAAGCTCAGTTGGCCGGTTTCGATTCTCTCTGTCGGAAAATTGATTCGAGTATCCCGTTATATCTGATTCCGGGTAATCACGATGTTGGAAACGATATGACGGAGGAAGGAACAAAACAATTTGTTCGTCGTTACGGGTCGGATCGTTTTGTATGGAAAAATAAAAACAGTTGTGTTATCGGATTCAATTCGTCGGAGATACGTTCGGGATCATTCGAACGGGAGGCTGCCGAATTTCGATGGATTGAAAAACAGTTGGTGAAATCTAAAAAATGTGATCATATTATTTTGATTGGACATCATCCGTTTTATGTCTATTCGGCCGATGAAGCGGACTCCTACGATAATATACCGCTGGATGTACGAAGCAAATACCTCAATATGTTTTGTCAATATGGGGTAGACGTGGTCTTGTCTGGACATCTGCATCGTTGTGCTCAATCATATTATGAACGAATCCGTTTTATAACTTCAGGTGCAGCAGGTCGTTCATTAGGCGTAGGTCAACCCGGTATGATGGTGATTACGGTATTGCCCGAGGTTATTCATGCGAATTTCTATGAGATTAATCATTTGCCTCGAACTATTAATTTATTCGGACGGTAAATATTCCAAGAAGATAAAGAACAGCCTTTTTTATCATAAAGAGTATCCAGATTCAGAAATTTATGTAAATTTAATACAAAATTGTGGCCCCTTTCCGTAATCGGGGTTAGGTTATAATTATAATAGGGAGACGAACAATAAGAATATAGAGATAAATGCCATGATTCTGAGCCGATCTATGGAAATAAGGAGACGACAAGTATGAATTTAAAATAAATAGTATGATGGGAAAGAGAATGTTAGGGACCGTTTTGTCGGTTTTGCTGTTGAGCGGTTGTGGGAAAACCGCTTTGGATATTCCTGTAGTAGAACCCGGTTGGGATATTTATACAGGAGGAGTATATCGCTACGGACCTTCGATTGTTGTTAATAAAGACGGTTCGATCGATGCGTGGTTTGCTGCGCCCGGTGGCTATCACGACGCAAAAAATTTAAAATACGACGATAACACTCCGGTAAGGGCCATTGAGCTCAATAAAGGAGCCGTTGCGGCACAGCGTTTTTCGGAAGCGCAACCGTTTTATGCGCTTCGTGTCGTGTGTCCGAACAACGGAGGCAAGGAGGCTTCCTTGACCTTGAGTTTGTATCGTTGGGATACGGATTATAAGAGCACGTTACGCCACAATCCGGTTGCAACGCAACGGTTTGATAAATATACCGACAACCAGAGCCTCGAACTGGTCAATCCGGACAAATTTCCATACGGTGAATATCTGTGGACGCTCAGCGAAGGGACGAACAACGACTGTATGGTGTGGTTGGCGGAAGGCAATGTCGAAGGGGTAACCAATTACCTCAACGGCGAAGAGATCGAAGGAAGCTATAAGGCCCGTGTGTCACAAGAGGTGTCGGACGGAACATTCTTTTGGGATCAGGCTTCCTATCAGCACTCGGAGGATGGCGGGCACACATGGACTCCCGAAAAGATGGTGCTTTTGCCTACGGAGTTTTCGTCCGACCATTTTTCGGTATGCGATCCTGCCGTAGCGCGGTGGGGAGATTACTATTACGTCGGTTACACATCGACGGAGAATCCGGGAATGGTCGAAAATCACGTGTATGTAGCACGGGCTCAATCACCCGAGGGTCCATGGGAAAAGTGGAACGGTACGGGCTGGAGTACAGGAACCGATGTGCAACCGATGATCCGATATACGGACAATCCCGAAAAGTTCGGGGCTGGAGAGCCGTCGATGGTGATCTGGCAGGATAGCGTCTATTTCTACTATACGTGGAATGCCGACGGAGATGAGGTAACAACCACACGTTTGGTCACCGCTTCGGTGGATGATCCGAACTGGCCGGCCCATTTGACCTATCATGGCACGGTCATCAACAAGAGCGATATCAACGGAGCGGATCATTGTGATGTGAAGTACCGGGACGATATTGAAAAATTTCAAGCGATCCATAGTGCCGAGCGGATGGGACCGAATAGTTACATCGTACTGTGGGAATCGGAGGATGGAATCCATTTTACACGCAAAGGTGAAATCCGCGAGAACCTGAAGCCCTATCTGCATAATTGTGGATGGAGCGGCGACGAGCAGGGACATATGCGTAAAGGGGTACAGCAATATATTTCATACGCTTACGGGTGGCCTACGGCTCGCTGGGGAGAGTGGAATACGTGGTGGAGCCCGTTGAAGCTGACCGAGTAGTGAAGATCAGAAAGAAAAATCGATTGAGTGGAGATGGATATGAGACTTACAAAAGTTTTATGCGGAGCATTGATCGGTTTGTGTGCATGCTCCGGCTCTGAAGATTTTGAACAGGGAGAGGGGACGTTGCGGGTTCGGTTGCAGGTCGACCCGCAAGTGACCATAGCCTTAAAAAGTACGGACGTGGCGAGTTATTCTCTTGAGGTGTTGCAGGAGGGTACGGTAGTGAAAAAAGTTTCACCTATCGGCGATAATGTTGAGCCTATATCCCTCAAATCGGGAAAATATACCGTTCGGGCATACTCGCAAGATTTTACAGTTCCCGCTTTTGATACACCGGTTTATGAAGGCAGTACATCGGTTACGATTGTTACGGGAAGTGAGGCCACAGCGGTTATAACCTGTACGCAGTCCAATGCTGGTGTTCAGATCGGATTTACCGAAGCGTTTCAAACGAATCATGAAAGCTATTTCGTAACGGTAAGTCAGATTGAGGGTGCGTTGACTTTTACAGCTGAAGATGTCGCAGCAGGAAGAATCGGATATTTCTTACCCGGAAATGCGGTTATCACTGTCGCCGCTGATGGTGTGGAGTATGAGCAAGAGATCGATTTGGAGGCATGTAAGCTTTACAATGTGCAGATTGACGATGCTCCGCCCGTGGTTTCAGGAGATTTGAACGTGAATATTTCTGTTGATGTAGATGTCCCGAAGGAAGATGTTTCTGTCATCTTTCCTTCGGGCGTTGTCGATTATCTCGAGACAATGGGTGATGTCGTGGTTTCCTCTCAGATTGTTGCTGGTGGATACACGGGATGGATCAATAAAAATGTCGTTTACGATGGGTCGAATGTTTATATAGCCGCCGAATCGAATTTTTCCGATTCATATGCGGGTGCTTCAGGAGGAAATTATCTGTTGCTTAGACAAACCGGAGCTTGGTTTTCCGTAACCGGCATCAATACGTCGACCGCTGCATCGGACATGGTTTTGGCTTTCGGTTGCCGAGCAGAGAGTTCGTGTGATCTTAATACGAATTTGACCGTGTCGGTAAGTCAGGACGGATTGAGTTTTACACCGCTGTTGGCAGATGACCAACAGATCAATACGAAATGGAAAAGTGTTTCGTATGTGGAAGGTATACCTCGGGCGAAGAGTCTTATGATCCGAATCGAAAGTAAGACTTCGGTTCGTTGCATGATTGATGATCTGTCGCTGAAAACCCTGCAGTAAGTATTAGAAAATTTTACTTCCAGCCTTGAGCCCGGAGTTCGATCTCTTGTCCGTCCGGGGTAACGAGCATCGCTCCGGATTCGGGCGTCGTGATGTGTCCGATGACATCGACTCCCATGGCAAACACTTCGGCCTGTTTCGACAGCGGAACCGTAAACAGCAGTTCGTAGTCATCGCCTCCGTTGAGTGCGGCCACGACGGGGTCGCTATGCAGCTCTTCGGCCATGGCATAGGTCTGTTTGGCGATAGGTATTCGATTCAGATAGATGCGGATCCCCTTGTTCGAGGATTTGCACAAGTGCAGGGCCTCGGAGGCTAAACCGTCCGAAATGTCGATCATCGAGGTGGGCACGATGTCGTTCTGGGCCAGCCGTTCGATGATGTCCATGCGGGCTTCGGGCTTGAGTTCCCGGCGCAGGATGTACTCGTACCCCTCGAACTTCGGCTTCGGGTTGGGTTGTCCGTTGCAGGCCCGTTTCTCCCGCTCGAGCAGGTGGATTCCCATATAGGCAGCGCCCAGATCTCCGGAAAGGCAGACCAGATCATTGACCTGTGCACCGCTGCGATAGACGATCTTCTCCTTGTCGACATCGCCCGTAGCCGTGATGCTGATGGTGAGCCCGTTGATCGAAGCGGTCGTGTCGCCCCCGGCCAGATCGACATGATAGTCCTTGCATGCCGCCCGTACTCCTTCGTAAAAGAGGTCGACCATTTCGACCGAAAATCGCGATGATAGACCCAATGCGATCAGAATCTGGCGGGGAGTTCCGTTCATGGCCAGAATGTCGGAAATGCCCACTACGACAGCCTTGTAGCCTAAATGCTGGAGGGGGAAGTAGGTGAGGTCGAAGTGTACGCCTTCGAGCAGCAGATCGTTCGAGAGCAGCAGGTATTTGTCGCCTGTATCGATAACCGCAGCATCATCTCCAGCCCCCTTGACGGTACTGCTTTGTTCGGATTGGAAAGGTGCGCAAATCCGGTCGATCAATTTGAATTCGCCGAGTGAGGCGATCTCTGTACGCTTGTTTTTGTCCATGGCCTTTTTATTTGCAGGCAAAGGTACTTTATCTTTGTCGTGAAAAAAAATAATGTTAATTTTGTTTGACTATTATATAGAGAAGTAAATTTATAAACGCATGTTGAACATTGTGTTATTCGGTCCTCCGGGTGCCGGGAAAGGTACTCAGGCTGCAAAATTGGTGCAAAAGTATGGATTTCATCATCTTTCGACAGGAGAGGTGATTCGTGAGGAGATCCGTCAAGGAACTCCGCTGGGGAAGAGCGTTAAAGGGTATATCGATCAGGGCCATTTGGCTCCCGATCAGTTGGTGATCGACATCATTGCGGATTATGTGGCGCGTCATAAGGATTGCAAAGGAAACATCTTTGACGGGTTTCCCCGTACGACGTTGCAAGCGGAGGCCTTCGACCGGATTATGGAGAAACACGGAACTCCGGTCAATCTGATGTTGTCGTTGGAGGTACACGATGAGGAGTTGATCCGTCGTATCCTGATACGGAGTAAGGACAGCGGCCGGGCCGACGATTGTGATGAGGCTGTGATCCGGAAACGTATTGAGGTGTACAAGGCTCAGACGGCGGTGGTTGCCGAATACTACAAGAAACAGGGCAAATATCATGCAATAAACGGAATCGGTTCAGTAGATGAAATTTTTGCGGCTCTGTGTTCCTACATCGATCCATTGTTATAGAACTTTTCCTTGAGAAAAATAGAAACGAGCGGACTTCGAGAGAAGCCCGCTCGTTTCTATTTTGTATGTAGGTTTCTGTTATGCAGATTCCAACGAGTCCGAAACGAGGAGAGAAAGTGCAGTTTCGGACTGCCTATTCCGGTTGGATCGTTGCAGCTGCGGCGGAATCCGTTGCAGCTGCTCTATATCCCGATTCGGTTGGCCGGTTTAAGGTTTCGAGCGCCTTGTCTACAACCGGATCGATCTGCTGGATACAGTGATAAAAAGCGTTATCTTCCAGCGGAGAGTTGCGACCGATGTATGCCTTGAGCTGAGAGAGAATCAGCGCCTTTGATTTGGCAATGTCCGCCGCATTCGGAGAGACTCCGGAACGGGACGCAAACGCTACGAAATCGTTGAGTAGATTCGGCTGTTCGGCAAAGAAGCGGTCGAGTTCCTCCACGGTGTTGATTCCGTTCAGACGGGCGCGGTTCCGATCCGAAAACTCCAAGGTAAACCGATAGAGAATGTTTTTGTCCCAGTCGGTCACGGCCCGGAAATACGGAGTAACGTCCGACGTGTCGATCGGAACGAAGATGTCGGGCATGATGCCTCCACCGCCATATACCACCTTACCGCCCGGAGTGGTGAATTTCAGGCTGTCGTTGAAGTGGATGCTGTCGGCCGTGAACATCTCGTCGTGTTCGTAGCGGTCATACACCTCGTTGTAGTAGCTCTCGCGTCCTTTGTCGTAGGGCTTCTGGATCGATCGTCCGACCGGTGTGTAGTAGCGGGCAATGGTAAGCCTCAGTGCCGATCCGTCGGGGAAAGGAAATTGCCCTTGTACCAATCCTTTGCCGAAGGATCTTCGTCCAATGATCGTTCCCCGGTCGTTGTCCTGAAGCGCACCTGCAAGAATTTCACTGGCCGAAGCACTGTTTTCGTCGATCAGAACCACCAGCTCCTCATCCGTAAAGGAGCCCTTTCCGTTGCTGTATTGGATGTCTTTTTGCCCCTCCCGGTTCTGGGTGTAGACGATCATGTTGTTTACGGGCAGAAATTCATTGGCAATTACGATCGCTTGGTCGAGCAAGCCTCCGCCGTTGCCCCGAATATCGAGAATCAGTTTTTTCATCCCCTGCTCTTTGAGGCTCGATATTGCCGCGATCAATTCGCTGTGCGAGGTTCCCGAAAACTGTTCAAAACGGATGTATCCGATTTCGGGACGGATCATATAGGAGGCAAGGATGCTTTTGATCGGAATCGCTCCTCGAGTTACGGTTATGGGGATCAGACCTTTGTGCCCGTAGCGTTGGATGCCGAGTTTGACCTGACTGCCACGTGGGCCCCGGAGTCGCTTGACGACGCTGTTCTGGGGCATCTTCACGCCGGCTATGGTCGAATCGTTGACCGTAATGATGCGGTCACCGGCCTGTATGCCGGCATCGGCACTGGGTCCTCCGGAGATAACGTTCAGCACGATGACCGTATCGGTCAGCATGTTGAATGTCACTCCGATCCCGTCGAACTGAGCATCGTATATTTCATTGGCCTCCAGTACTTCCGCTTTTGTCAGGTACGAGGAGTGCGGGTCGAGTTCGTCGACAATCAGAGGTATGGTATTTTCGATCAGCGAGTCTATCGATACGGAGTCGACATAGGTAGTGTTGATGAGCGACAAAAGCATGTCGATCTTGTTGTTGTTCCCTGTGACGAGGCTTTGATTCGGCATGTTCCGGGTCCGGTTGTTGCGGAAAACCTTCCCTCCGAGCAGGATGCCCAGAGCGATGGAACATGCGATTACGGTGGGCAGTATGACGGTAAATTTGCTGTTTTTATACATGGAATAAATTTTTAACGTTCGTGGGTTTGTCTACACATAAACCGTTCCTATTTGTTCTTGAATACATACGTCAGTCCCAAGCCGAACGAATAGTTCCATTGCAGGGGCTTGTTGTACGGAGTCGCTTGAACTTCATTGTATATCATACGGTTAAATACCGTGGCTGCAATGATCTTGGTAATCCGTATCGTCAGCGTTCCCTGCCATTCGACGTAGTTGTTCTGTTCGTAGTTGGTCGAGTAGAACAAATAGAGTACGTAGTTGAGTTTTCCTTTGGCGATCGGTTGGTTGAGGTCGACACGCAGCGAAGAACCGAATGTGGTTTTCTGGTGTTTTCCGGGATCGACGCCGTAGGCACCCGTCTTGGATAACGTATCGCTCAAGACCAATGTTGTACTGGTGTTGAGGATATTCATGGTTAACTTGATGGGTACTTTTTTGAGCGCTTGATAGGTCAGTCCGACTCCGACGGGGACGTATGCCGGCGAGAAGATGTTACTCACCATGGTCGAATGATCGGCCGTCCAACCCTTGGACCACTGACTGTTCAGGGCGATGTTGGCACTGTACGACCAGTTTTTGGAGATGGCCCATGCAGACGTGAAGTTCGAATTGAAATAGTCGTACCCTTTGGTTGTCTTACCTGCGATGGTAGTCATACCATATTTGGAATCGAAATTGGTGGTCAATCTGATCTTGTTGCGGGCGTACACGTGGTTGATGGTCAAAGCGGCATAGCCGGTAAACGTATTGGTTCCGCCCGGTGCCCAGTTGTCGAATTTCGTTTGGGTGAGGTTCAGTCCCGTCGTAATGGTGAGTGTATTACGTTCCTTGCGCAGTCTTTTTTTCTCGGCTTTGTTGCGGGCCTCGCTTTCGTAAGTGACGGTCAGAGGCTTTGACAGAGGGTTTGGAGCTCTCGGCGTGATCTTGGTTCCTGCACTGTCGGGGGTGACTCTCGATATGGAAAACTGTGCGACACCCGGTATGGAAATCAGTGTGAACAGCATAAGCATACAGAGCAGTAATATCCGTTTCATGATCGCGCCGAATGAAGGTTGATTCTGGACAAAGATATACAATATTTAGTCAGCGTTTTGTTTTTTTACTGAATTTCTGCTAAAAAGTTGTAGCTTTACACAGCGTAGGTGCGGACGAAATAGGGGAGGGGGTGACGGAGTTTTTATGTAAGAAGTGAAAGCGACAAGGGTAGCCGAAAGGTACGCAAAGTGGGGATACGGCCGGGGTTGGAACAAGTGATCGTTTGACATGACGGTGAGTAGCATTAAATAAAAGCGGCTTTTGATAGATAACGAATGGGGAATAAGATTTATTGGATTGTCATCCTGTTGTTTTGTACGGTGAAGGTTGCAATGGCCCAACCGGTCCGCATGATGTATGCGGATACATCCCGTATAGGAGTACCCTATGCGAAAGATCCGCATGTGGTCTATTTCGACGGGCGTTATCTGATGTACTATTCTATTCCACCGAGACAGGGGAATGAAAACTCGGGTTGGAACATCGGTATAGCGGCGAGCGATGATTTGATCGATTGGAAGAAGGTCGGTGAAATTGTTCCCGATCGGGATGCCGAATACGAAAGGAATGGTCTGTGTGCTCCGGGAGCGTTGGTGAAGGAGGGTAAAGTACACTTGTTTTATCAGACGTATGGAAACGGAATGCACGATGCGATATGCCATGCCGAATCGGAAGACGGTATTACTTTCCGTCGCGATCCGTCGAATCCGATTTTCAGTCCGACCGGTGATTGGAATTGCGGACGGGCCATAGATGCTGAAGTGTGTATGTTTAAGGGGCAGTATTTCCTCTATTTTGCGACGCGTGACAAAGCGTTTCAGAAACAGATGTTAGGTGTGGCTACGGCGCCGGCGGATACGGATTTCGGCCGCGATGACTGGCGGTTGGCGGTCGATTCGACGATTCTCTCGCCCGAGTTGCCGTGGGAGGGAATGTGTATTGAAGGGGCCTCCGTCGTGGAAAAGAGAGGAGTTTTGTATATGTTTTATGCTGGAGCCTATAATAATTCGCCGCAACAGATCGGGGTGGCGAAGAGCAGCGATGGGGTGCATTGGGAACGTCTGTTTACCGAGCCGTTCGTTCCCAACGGCAAAGCGGGTGAATGGAACTCCAGCGAGTCGGGACATCCGCATCTGTTTCGAGATCGGAACGGGCGGACTTATCTGTTTTATCAGGGAAACAACGATCGGGGCAGGAGTTGGTACATTACTCAAGAGGAGATTTTTTGGAAAAAAGGAATACCTTACCGTAAGGCGGAGAGAAGGTGATCTGTCGAACGGGATTTGAAGGGTAGCGATGTCGATGGGACAGGTCGAGAATGTTTGTAAATGAGAACAGCATAAATATAAATTCGTAGGATAGTTAACAATAAATGGTATGAAATATTTTGGAGCACATGTGAGCGCATCGGGGGGTGTTGAGAATGCCCCGTTGCATGCGGCAGCGATCGGCGCGACAGCCTTTGCGCTGTTTACCAAAAATCAACGGCAGTGGAAAGCGGCTCCGCTGTCGGCAGCGAGCATCGAGGCTTTTCGGAAAAATTGCGAGGAGAAGGGATATGCTCCGGCTCAGATTCTGCCCCACGATAGCTACCTGATCAATCTGGGGCATCCCGAAGCAGAGGGACTGGCCAAGTCCCGAGAGGCGTTTCTCGACGAGATGTCGCGGTGTCAACAACTGGGGCTCGACCGGTTGAATTTCCATCCCGGAAGCCATCTCGGTAAGATCTCGCTCGATGAGTGTCTGCGTCGGGTGGCCGATTCAATCAACATGGCGTTGGAAGCTACGTCGGGAGTTACGGCAGTGATCGAAAATACGGCAGGACAGGGTTCCAACGTGGGATTTGCGTTCGAACATCTGGCGGCGATCATCGACCGTGTGGAGGATAAGAGTCGGGTAGGGGTCTGCATCGACACATGTCACGCCTTTGCCGCCGGATACGACCTTTCGGATGAGGCGGCATGTGAGCACACCTTTGCCGAACTGGATCGGATCGTCGGGTTCTCCTACTTGCGGGGAATGCACCTCAACGATGCGATGAAACCGTTAGGCAGTCGGGTCGACCGGCACCAGAGTCTCGGAGAGGGAATGCTCGGCATGCCGGTGTTCCGCTACATTGCCCGGGATGCCCGTTTCGATGGGATTCCGTTGGTGCTCGAAACGCCTGATGAGACCCGCTGGCCCGAAGAGATTGCCCTGTTGAAAGAGCTGGCTCAAGAGTAGTAGTCCGTTTTGCCGGGAGAACCGAATTTTATTACCTTTGCAATTCGGCTGAGTGTGTGGCCAAGAACAAGAAAACGGACGGAGGACGTACTCCTCCTTTTGAAAGATTGCGTGCATGAAATCTATTGCGGTCAGAAATCCTGAAACAAGGGTCTGGATGTGGCTTGGCCTATGGTGGATCATCAATGTGATTCAGGCCGGATGTACCGAACTTGCCAACGACGAGGCCTATTACTATATGTTCTCCCAAGATCTGGCTTGGGGTTATTTCGACCATCCGCCGATGACGGCACTGCTAGTATGGCTCGGCCATTTTTTTTGGGGCGAGTTGGGCGTTCGTCTCTTTTTTACGGTTTTACAGCCGATCTACTTGTGGGTGCTGTGGCGGATCATCCGACCGGAACGTCCGACCGTCAGGGATGCCAACCTGTTTGTGTTGGTTGCGTCTGCGATGCCCATCCTGCAACTGTATGGATTTATCGCGGTTCCGGACGGTCCGTTGATGCTCTTTACGGCGCTGTATCTGCTCTTGTTCAAACGTTTCACCGAAAAGGGGCGGTGGAGCGATGCGTTGTGGATGGGGGTGACGATCGCTGCATTGGCTTACAGCAAGTATCACGGGGCATTGGTTGTCCTGTTTACGGTACTCTCGCAGATCAAAATATTTAAGAGTCCGAAGTTTTATGTGGCCTGTCTGCTGGCTCTGTTCCTGATCCTGCCCCATCTGTGGTGGCAGTATGACCACGATTGGGTCTCGTTTCGCTACCATCTGGATGGTCGGACCCGGGACTTCGAATTCTCTTTCGTGACGGAGTATCTGCTGAATCTGTTCGCTATCTTCAATCCGTTCCTCTTTCCGCTCTTTCTGGTCGGTTGGTGGAGGTCGCGGGGTGAGACTCCTGTGCTTCGGGCGATGAACTGCATGTCGGCCGGTTTCATCCTCTTCTTTTTGGCTTCGACGACGCGGGGCTATGTGCAGCCTCAGTGGGAAATTCCGGCCACGTTTGGCGTGATCGCCGTGCTGTTTGCCTATGTGCGGGGGCGCGAGAAGCTGCGCCGTTATGTAGTGCGGGTCGGAGTGGTGACGTTGGTACTGATCGGGCTGGTCCGTGTGGAGATGATAGCCAATCCGCTGGGCCTGAAGTTCGAAGTTTTCAATAACCGAGAGTCATATCAGGCGATTGCGAAGGCTGCCGACGGAGCTCCCGTGATTTTTGACGGAACCTATACGGGTGCGGCGAAGTATCTCTTCTATACCGGGGAGCGCTCCTATGCCCAGCCGTCGATCTATTACCGGACCAGTCAATATGAGCTGAAAGTTGATGACGACCGGATGGCCGGAGGTAGGGTTCTGTTGCAGGTTTGGGACAGTGTGCCGGGAGCGCGTCATTTGGAGTTGGCGAACGGTAGCCGGTTCGATTACATCGTTTGCGATCGGTTTATTCCGGTCCGCCGGATCGATATAACGTATGATTCGTTGCCGCGTGAGGTGCGGGCGGGAGACACGCTGCATCTGAAATTGGAGCTGCACAATCCCTATCCGTACGATTATCGGATCGATGGGGATTCAGTGGCGGTCAGTATGGTATGGCGGCATCGGAGCGAGCCGACGCACAAGTATGTGCTTCCGTTGACCGGCGATCTTCCGGCAGGAGGCGTGTTGTCTCGAGAGCTCGATTTCGTGGTACCGGAGTTGACGCCGCGTACCTTTCAGGTCGGATTTACGATCGCCAATATGCCGGTGTCGACGTGGTTTAACGGCAAGACGGTCAAGATAAAAACTAAAAAGTAGTCAGAGCGTATGTTCAGTCAGTTTATAAAATTCTGTGTCGTAGGTTTTACGGGGATGGTTGTCGACTTTGGCATCACCTTTTTATGCAAGGAGAAACTGCGGCTGAATAAGTATATTTCCAATTCACTCGGATTCGTGACGGCGGCATCGTCGAACTACTTTCTGAACCGTTTGTGGACCTTCGAAAGCCACGATCCGAAGATCGCGGCGCAATACATCCAGTTTGTCGGTATTTCGGCCATCGGACTGATCCTGAATAATATCATTATTTATCTGCTGAATGACAAGTGTCGGCTCAATTTCTATCTGTCGAAGTTGGTGGCTATCGGCGGGGTGACGCTTTGGAATTTCTTTATGAATTACTTTTTTACGTTTAATGCTTAAACGATAGCAATGACCCAGAAGGAAAGAATGTTGTCCGGCGAGTGGTTCGAGTCGAGTGATCCCCAGCTGAGCGAGGAGCGGCATAGAGCCGAGCAGCTGTTGTCGCGGCTCAATGCAACGACCATGCAGAGCGAAGAGTACCGTGCGGTATTTCGCGAACTCTTTCCGCATGTGGCGGAGGGAACGATGATTCGGCCGTCGTTTTTTTGTGACTACGGATACAATCTCTATATGGGAGAAGGCGGTTTTGTCAATTATAATTGTGTCATGCTGGACGGTGCTCCGATCCGAATCGGAAAACATGTCCTGATCGGGCCTGCGGTTCAGATCTACACCTTTATCCATCCGATGGATTACCGTCAGCGGCGCGAACCGGTCGAGGCCTGCCGTCCGGTAACGATCGGGGATGATTGTTGGATCGGAGGCGGTGCCGTGATCTGTCCGGGCGTAACCATCGGCGAGAGGACGGTCATCGGAGCCGGTAGTGTCGTCACAAAGGATGTGCCTTCGGATGTGGTTGCCGTGGGGAATCCGGCCCGGATTCTGCGTCGGCTTTAAGCGCTTACCTTACCTTCTGCATATTTTTTTGAAGTCGCAGTAGGTGCAGTATTCTGCGTCTTTGCACTGTTCGAACGCAACGGAGAGGTCGAATAGTTTGCTGAGTGTTTCGCGCAGCTTTTTTTCGAACTCATTTTGAACCATCCTGAAATGGGTTATTTCCGTTTTCCCCGGCTGTTGTTTCCCTCCTCCCATCAGCAATAAGGGAGAATATTTTTGGTTCTGCATATCCCGCACATAATAGAGTGCCGGTTGAACCTTGTTGTTTCCGTTCATTGAGAACATTAACGAGTAGAGCAGGGTTTGGAAGACGGCGGAATTGAGCTTTTGGAGGGTTTCGTCAAACAGTGAATCGATGCCGCTGAACTCGATATGTGACGCTCCGGTCTTGTAATCGACGATACGGAGTGTGCCGTCTTCTAAACGGTCGATGCGGTCCGATTTTCCGGTAAAGGTAACCTTGTAAGATTGGCCGTCGGCTCCCTCGAACAAAAACTGACATTCAACAGAAGCCTCTGTCCCCTCTATGGTAAAATCTGGCCGCGACATGGAGGAATCGAACGGTAGGATGCAATGGGTGATGTAATAGGTCACGACATCCCGGACGAGGATCATGTTCCCGTTATACTCCTCCTCATTGACATTTGATCCCTGAAGGTACATCTCGTTGATTGCCTGCACGGTCTTTTCTTTGACCGCTTGTGGGTTAATCTGTGATATTGCGGTCCGAGGATCGGCTTTTTCTTCCAACGGTTTGTAGAGAAGCTCCATGGTCCGGTGCAGGATGGTGCCGAACATGGGCAGGTCGATCTCTTCGGTGATTTCTTCCTCTTGCGACAGCTTGGCGATGCTCCGGAAATAGAATCTCAATGGACATTCGAGGTATTGATACAAAGAGGTCGGAGAGAGTTGTTTCTTGCTCGAAGTGTCCAAGAACTCTTGCAATGCCTTAGCTACGGCTCCCTTCTTGTCCACTTTGATCGGTTCCGTTTGTGACAGATTGACCTGCAACTGCAACGGTTTGAAATTCAGTTTGTGCTGCGATTCATAGAGCAGCTGGTAAATATATCGGCTCGGTTCCCCGCTGCGTTTGTCGTCGCTGTTCGAGCAGTAGGCTATGTCTACCCGTTCGGCGCGTTGCAGCAGCCGGTAGAAGTAGTAGGCAAAGACACCTTCGTGGTGCTGGGCGGTGGGGAGTCCGTAGCCATACCGCAGGTTGTACGGAATAAAGGATGACCCCTCCATGCGGTTTCCCGGGAACGTATCGTCGTTGGCCGAAAGAATCAGTACGTTTTTGAAATCGAGGACTCGGGTCTCCAGAATACCCATGATTTGAATGCCCTGCAACGGTTCGCCTTGAAACGGTATTCGGAGCGTCTGGAGGGTTCTCCGGAGCAGCGAAGCGAAAATTTCGGGTGTCAGGTCGACATCCGATCCGGTGAGTGAATTGTTGATCCGGACAAGGTGATCGACAATGAGGTAAAAGTAGCTCTTCCGCTCGTTGTCGGAGTCGGGTAAGTTGGCGACGAGCGACAGAACTTTCTGAAGATAGGTTGCCAGATCCGTCCACGATTCAGTAGGGGTGAAGATCTGCCCGATGATACCTTCCTTCGGGAAGAATTCGGAGCGAATATAGACGATCTGTTCCTGACGAATCTTTTGAATCAGCCGATTGGCCGTTTCGGCTTGGCTCTCTTGAATGTAAGGATGGTTCAACAGGCCGATGACGTCGCTGTGATAGAATCGGGTGCAATCTTTTGATTTTGATTGGCGTTTTCGGCTTTGGAGCTCGATCAAACGCTCGACAAACGAATAGGCCGTAGTTTGTTGCAGCGGATACCCCATCGTGACGTTCAGACTTTTGATCTCGGAGGGAATCGAGTGCAAAACCGGAATCAGCAACGATTCATCGGTCAGAACGATGGCGGTCTCTTTGTCCGGCTTTTCACCCCGGTCGATCAACCCTTTCAGAAACGTATGGACGTATGTACACTGCAGGCTGTCCGACGGTGCTGCAATGCAGGTCATCTCTTTGGACTGGGTAAAGTGCGTGTGGCTGATCGAAGCCATGGCTGGCGCAGGAAAGTCGTGCAGGTTATCGCGCAGGAACATACCCGCCTCAAAGTCTTTGTTGTCTACATAATAGGAGTCGTAGTCCCAGAAAAATTCAGCCCGACCGCTCTTTTTCAGTGCGAGGAACAGTTGCTTTTCACAGGCGGAAAGGGCATTGAATCCTACGACGACGAATCGGCTGTCGCTATCACCCGGCAGGCTTAAGGGGGCATCCGAGCGAAGCGTTTCGGCTGCCGTACGGTAGACCATCCCCTCGTAGGCCAACCCTTTTTGGGTCAGGGTATCATGGAATTCATGGTAAATTTTTGACAGCGATTTCCAGATATCCCAGAAGTGTTTTTTCTCCTCGGAAGGCTGCGAATCATCCAGATCGAAGCTGGTCCAGAATCGGGCGATGACCTCCCTCTGTTCCGGAGTCAGATACGACAGATCGCTTTCGAGGGTCTTCAGGTCATGGATGTTGCTGAACAACATATCGGCCGGAATCATATATTTGTCGATCTGGTCGAAATCGGAGAGCAGCATGTCGCCCCAAAAATAGAACGAATCGAAGGTTTCCTGATGGTGTTTTGAGTAGACCTTATATAATTCGACGATCAGTTTGATCCGGTCACTCGTGTGGAGACCGGAGACATGTTCCATCAACTCCTGTATGCTTACGAACGTAGGTTGCCATATCGGGCGATTGATCTTTTGCATGAGCGCCTCACAGAAAAAGAGTTGGGCCCGACGGTTCGGAAAGATCATTTGCAGTGATGAGATGTCATCTCCGTCCCGTTCGTAGAGGTAGGAGGCAACCTCGGACAAAAAGCTCTTCATCGCACACTCTCTCGTTTGACGTGTCAGCAGGCGTAGAGAGTCTGCCTATTCTCCGATGCTGTTGATCGAGCCCATCATCTTCGAGGTCGACCGGATAATCTCTGGTGCACCTTTATAGAACACGGCAGCTCCGGTTCCGGAAGAGATCTGCAACCGTTCCGAGACATACACGTAGGCTTCAGCAGCCGAAGCGGCTTCGACGCGGACATCCGTAGCGAGCAGATTCCGGCAGTCCACCTTGGATTTGGCTCCGGCGATCAGCGTCAGGTACTTCGACGTACCCGATACGTCGGCTGTCGAGTTTCCTCCCACTTTGAGATAGAGATCCTTCGTATCGACGGCAGTCGTGACGGTAGCTCCCGATTGTAGTTCTATATCCAACATCTTGGCCTGCAACGTATCCGTTCCGGTAATCTTTGCTTCGGAGGCTTTGAGTGCATCGATGTTGTTGTAATATACGGTTACGTTTCCGTTCCCTTTGTTTTGAGAACCGGGTTTCAACCGCACGGTGAGGCAGCTGTCCTTGATGGTCCAATTGAGCTGGTTGATCTGAGCGTCATTCAGTTCGATTTCGATGCGGGCGGTGTCGGAGTGGACCAGACGCACGTTCAGGTTCCCGCTGAATTCGGTTTTGGAGAAGTACAGCGGCTTTTCGCTTTTGATCTGTTTCTGGGCGGAAGCCAGCTGGATGCAACTTCCTAAAATGAGGCTGAGTATCAACAATCGTTTCATGACATCGAAAGTTTATGCGTTTACAAATATAACTCTTTTCGCTCGGATTTGCCAATTTATATTCTACTAACGTATATTTCGACGGTTTTGTTACAGGACGGTACCGCGGCGCTGGATGCCAAGATGTAGAAACCGTACGAGGGCTGCGGTGCCCACGGACCGATATAAAAAATTCTGATCTTTTCGCTATCTTTAAAGCGTGTAACAAAGGGTCGGATTTATGGAGAGTGTAAAAATATTGCGGGCATCGGCCGGTTCGGGAAAAACCTATCAGTTGGCCTATGCCTATGTGCGAGAAGTTGTGCGGGTTCCGGAGTGTTATCGGAATATTTTGGCGGTTACCTTTACCAATAAGGCCACCGAGGAGATGAAACGACGTATCGTTGAGGAGATCAATCGTCTGGCTTCTAACCAAAAGAGCAATTATTTGAACGATTTATGTTCTGATCTTGGGTTGTCGGACGCAGACGTTCGCAATCGTGCAGCCAAAGTACAGACCTACATCTTGCACGATTACAGCCGTTTTTCGGTGTTGACGATCGATAAGTTCTTTCAGCGGATCATTCGTGCCTTTCTTCGCGAACTGGGAATCGATATCAATTTCAATCTCGAGTTGGAGACGGATACGCTCTTGGAGGAGGCTGCCGATCGGTTGATTGATCGGATCGCAACGGATGAGACGTTGCGACAGAGAGTCATCCCGTTGGTGGAGGAGAAAATGGAGCGTGACGGGAAGTGGGATATTCGTGGGGAGCTTGTTGCACTCGGTGGCGAACTTTTTCAGGAGCGCTACAAAATGCTCCAATCACAGCCTTCAGTGTCCGCTTTTCTCGACTCTGTGAACAATATCAAGAAGCAGAGTGCATGTATAAAAAATGAGATGCTTAAAATTGCATCTGAAGCCTTAAAGATTATAGCCGATGCTGGGTTTAGTTCCAAAGATTTTTCCTATGGGAATCAAGGATGTGTGGGTTATTTTGTCAAGATTGCAGGAGGTGAAATCACTTCTTATGGAAATCGGGTTACCGATGCACTCGTGAATAATAAATGGGTTTCGGCCAACTCTCCGAACAAAGTAGCTTTACTGGCCCTTGTCCCGAAGCTTCAACCGCGGCTCAAAAAATTATGTGATGCTTACGATTTCTTGACCTCTGCCGATCTGGTTCTTTCCAATTATCGGGGGTTTGTCCTGTTGCAGGATCTGGCCCAGTGCGTGTCGGAATTGTGTAAGGAGCAGCGTATCGTTCCGATCTCCGAGACGGGAAGCATAATCGGAAAATTGATCGGGGGCAATGATACACCTTTTATATATGAAAAGGTGGGCAACCGATTCGATCACTTTATGATCGATGAGTTTCAGGATACCTCAGTGCAGCAATGGAACAACTTCAAACCTTTGTTGGAGAATGCGGTTGCGGTACAACAGAATATGCCGGCCCTGTTGGTGGGCGACATCAAACAGTCGATCTATCGGTGGCGTGGGGGGGATTGGCGGATTTTGGGACATGAAGTGGGTAAGGTGTTCGAAAATGTCGACATCCAGTCGCTCGATACGAATTACCGCAGTGCAAGGCGAGTAGTTGAGTTCAATAACTGGATGATCGAGTGTTGTGTGCAGGTGGATAACCAGCGGTTGAATAACCTTTTGGATGAGGCCAAGAAGAAAGGATTCCTTTCAACAGACAGACATCAGGATTTAAAGGATATGCTTCAGGATGCCTATGTGGGGCATCATCAAAAGGCACATGCGGCAGCGGATTCGGGATATGTGCGGGTGGTGGCTTACGATAAAGAGCAGCATCAGGAGAAGCCTTGTGTCATCGAAGTGATCGAGGAGTTGCAGCAACGAGGATATGAACCGGGCGATATCGCTATTCTGGTACGGAAGAAAGTGCAAGGAGTCGCAGTGGCCCAACAACTGCTCGACTACAAGTCAGCGCATCCGAATGCTCAATACTGTTATGATGTGGTGACACAAGAGGCTTTGCAGATCGGAAGCTCTTCTGTAGTCGGCTTTATTGTCGCCGTTTTCAGGTTGGTTCTCGATCTCAATGATTCGATAAGCCGGGCCATATATAATCGGTTTCTCGGTCGGCCATTCGAGCAGGATCTCGATCCGCAAGAAACCGACTTTCTTCATAATTTGCGTTTGACCTCTATTGAAGAGACGTTCGAGCAGACGGTCATGCGCTATAAACTTTCGGAACGTACCGGTGAAATAGCCTATTTACAGGCATTCGAGGATCAGATCCATCGATTTTCGACCTCCCGTATAGCAGATTTGTCGCTATTTGTCGCATGGTGGGAAGAGTCTGGCGCGACACAGTCGATTGCCCTGCCTCAAACGAAAAATGCAATCAATGTATTAACGATCCATAAGTCGAAAGGGTTGCAATACCGGGTTGTGATCGTTCCGGATTGTAACTGGAGTCTGGAGCCGTTAAGTGGCAGCCTAACTTGGACTGAGAGCAAAAAAATACCTTTTAATAATCTGGGTGTTTTCCCCCTCGGATGGAAAAAAGGGTTGTTAGATTCGTACTTTTCGGATGATAGCTATCAGGAACTCGTCATGTCTCATATCGATAACATCAATCTGCTGTATGTCGCTGTAACGCGTGCTGTCGATGAGTTGTATCTTTTTCGACCTAATACGAGTAAGAACGCATCAGGATCTGATGTCGGAAACTTGCTTAGACAGGCGATCGATGGGAGTCAGTCTGAAAAGGGTTGTAACACTGCATGTAGGATTGAGGGTAGAGTGGAACAAAACGGTAATGATTCAGTATTCCACTTCGGAGTGCCTACCTCTTTGAACGTTATGAAATCTGAACCTGTTGGCTACATAACGGAATATCCGGTTATTCCCTACGATAAAAAGCTGAGTTTTCGTTTTGATACCGATCGTTATTTCGGAGCTGATAACAACGCGCTGGATGGTGAAGAAGATTCCCGTTCGGACTCTTCGGCAGGTGTACAGGAAGAGAAGTCGTTGATTCAAGGAAAAGCAGCCGATTCTCGAAAGTCGGATCTGCGAAGTTACGGAATTCTGATGCATAAACTGTTTGAGTCCGTTTCGAGCCGGGACGAAGTACAAGGTCGATTAGATCAAATGTGTCACGAAGGAGTAATTTCAGCGCAGGAGGCTCAGAGTCTTCAAGATAAGATAGAAAAGGCATGGCAGAATCCCGATATTGTTTCATGGTTCGATCTCCATTGGACTGAAGTCAGAAACGAGCATGCGATTTTGTTGCCCGGAGGGCCAGATACCCGACGTCCAGACCGTGTGCTGATCAAGGGGAGTGAAGCAGTGGTGGTCGACTACAAGTTTGGACAGCACGAGAAAAATGCTTATGTGAATCAGATAAAAGATTATCTTCGGCTGTTGCAACAGATGGGATATCGCAAAGTAACCGGGTATCTCTGGTATGTCGAGTTGGAGCGTATTGTTAAGGTCGCTATTTGATCTTATCACTAAAAATAGTGATTTATTACCTGTAAATAGAATAATGATTCCGGTATTAAAATTGTATCTTTGAAAAAGTATCCTTTCACGAACCGCAAATTGCACTAAAATCGTCAAATTATGGATAATTGGAAAATTACATTCGGCGGACACCCCGCCACACTGATCGGGACCCATCTGGCCGTAGGCGACCGGGCTCCGGTGTTCGAGGTAACGGACCAGAACCTGCAACCCGTATCGGTTACACAGTTCAAAGACCGGAATTTGATCATCAGCGTTTTCCCGTCGGTGGATACCCCGGTATGCGCACTGCAGAACATCCGGTTTAACAAGGAGGCTGCAAAACTGGACAAAGATGTAGCCATCCTCTCCCTGTCGGTAGATCTGCCGTTCGCCCAAAAGCGATTCTGCGCCGCAGAACATATCGAGAATGTCCATGTCTACTCGGATTACCGCGATCTTGACTTCGGCATGAAGTACGGATTTGTCATCAAGGAGTTCCGGTTGTTGGGGCGAGGCATCGTCGTCATCGACCGCAAACGGATGATCCGGCACATCGAGTACGTTCAGGACGTGTCGAACGAGCCAGACTACGAAGCCGCACTGAGAATCGTTGAAACGCTCCGATAACCTTTTAAGAGATGCGGAAATGAAAAAGAGTCGCGATAATTTTAATATCGCGGCTCTTATCTTCTTGCCTCGTCACCTTTCGGTAATCTCGGTAATCTTTTTCCTCTTATCGATTTTCTCTGTCCGGAAGATTTTTTCGGGATAAGACATCACCCGACCTCACCGAGATCTATTCCTGCACTTCTGCCAATCTCCGAACGGAAGCATCATCGCCTGCCTTCCCACATTTCCACGCACAGCCTCCATCAAATCGAGCCGACTGCGTCCGCACAATTTTGATAGACGAAGAAATGCTTGAAAAATATTCAGGTCCCCTCCGAAGCTAATCCGTCGGATTTAACGATCGTCCTCTTTGGGTTTGACAATGACAAACGACGGCAGGACATGCAGCAACGACCGTTCGTTACGAATAATGTACTGCCAAGCGGAATAGCTGATCAACACGAACTGTTTGTTTTTCAGACGACTCGACAGAGACAGCTGTGTATCTCCCAGCAGAAAATGGGCCTTCTTTTCCGAAACATATCCCTCGAGGAACGGATATTCGGCGTTTACGGAGTTGATCTCAACCCGCATCCGATCAGCCATCGTCTCGACAAAGGAGAGCAGCGTTCGGTCACGCTCATCCCGCAGCACAACGCCAACCTGTTCGACCGTATCGATATCCCGATTGACGAACACCCCAAACGCCGGTTTCATGTTTTGAAAGAGGATCCGGATTTTGTCCTGCGTCAATCCAAGCGTCAACCACTTGCTTCCGATCGTCAGCAGTGCATTCATGCGCCGCTCGGCCTCAAAAAAGAGCGACCTACGCGATGTTCCCAGATAGCTACCCAAAAATCCGGGGCCCGTTCCGATCAGCACCAAATCATAGTGCTCGTTCTCGGCCAATGCACACAGATCCTCCGTATAGCGGTCCGTAACCTTATAACGCATATCGATTTTTAAGTTCATCCGCTCGGCCTCGGGCCGGAGGAAACTGAAACTCTCCCGCGAATAATCGGTCGTATTCAACAGATTGGTATCGGTTCCGATCGTATAGTGAATCGCCGTCACCGTAGCGTCTTTCAAACGATAGCCATAGAGCAGATAGGCCAGCTTCAAGAACAGCGGCCCGTTCTCGGGATTGGCAAACGAGATCAAGATGCGGGGATTTCCGTGTGCGGGGTCATGACGCCGGCGGTGAGAGCGGAATCCGGCAATCTTATCGATCAGGATCAGCGACGGATTGGCCATAAACGTGGTAAAGAGCGCCATGATCACGAATATCACGAACAGCGACGAGGGGATGATTCCCATCTCGTAACCAATGTTCAACACGATCAGCTCCATCAATCCCCGTGTATTCATCAGCACGCCGATCGACAGACTGTCTTTCCACGACTCCCCGACCGCTTTGGCCGAACAGGTGGCCCCGATCATCTTTCCCAAGATGGAAACGGCAATAAAACAGATACATACCACCCACAAATGGGGCGTATTCAGCAGGCCGATCTCGGTTCTCAGTCCGGTGAAAACGAAAAACAGGGGGAGGAAGAGTACCAATGCCACGTCTTCGATCTTTTCGGTCATCACCCTTCGGAAACTGAGATTCGCCGGCATGACTACACCCGCGAGAAACGCACCGAACAGAGCATGAATACCCAGAATCTCCGTAATATACGACGACACGATCATGACCAGAAAGATGAAGCCCACCAATGTCTTGCTGACGGTCTCCTGACGGTTGTAGCTCTCCCCGAGCCTACGCATGAAGGGCTTTACCACGAAGAACATGAAGAGGATATAACAAGCCGTCAACAGAATGGTAACCAAAGCACTGGTCACATTACCTGCACGCGCTACGGCAATTACGGCAGCCAACAGACACCATGCCGTCACGTCGTTGTTGGCCGCACTTGCGATGGCCAGCATACCCATCGGCGTCTTTCCCAGATTCCGTTCCTGTACGATACGGGCCAAAACAGGGAAGGCGGTAATACTGATCGAGATGGCGATAAACAGCGCGAACGGCATAAATGCGGCGTGTCCGGCCCCGAATTCGGGATAGACGACATAGGCCAGAATCATCCCCATGAAAAAGGGGACGATGATACTTGCATGACTGATGACGAGGGTTTCGCTTGCTTTGCGCCGGACGACACCCAGATCGAGTTCCATTCCGATGACGAACATGAAGAGCACGAGTCCGATCTGGCTGATCACGTTGAGCGGAACCAACGATTCGGGAGCGAACAGGAAAGAGAAGGTCTCCGGGAAGAAGTGCCCCAGCACCGAGGGGCCCAGAACAATGCCGGCAACGATCTCTCCGATCACACCCGGTTGCCCGAGGTATTTGAACAGATAGGAGAAGATCCGGACGGCGATCATGATCGCGATAATCTGCAACAGCAGCAGCGACAGCGGATGATTCAGATTTCCGGTCAACGTCCCGTAAATCATCTCGCCCATCGATTGGGTTACCCCTGCTCCCGGTTGCGGAGCCATTCCGTCGTAGTTCTTACCAACCTGAGCCACCCACACCATAGCCAACGCGAAAACGATCAGCATGACCGTATAGATGATATAGTTTCGCTTGGCTCGTTTCATACAGTTGGTTCGTTTAATTTTCCGGGGAGGTGTCTTCGCTCAAGTTCTTCCCCTCTCCGGCACACCCCTCTCTAACAAAGATAGCTCGATTTCGTCTTTTTTACAAACGGAACCGGAGGTTTTCCGACTATTTTTTCTCTTCGATCGGTGTATTTTTCTGTTCCTGCTGCTCCTCTTGCTCCATCTGGGCCCGCGATTTACTGATCGTCACGATATAGACTCCGGCAAACACGAGTATGATGGCAAAACCCTTGATCGGTGTAAAACGATCCATACCCATCATAACGGTCACCAACGATGCGACCAGTGGCTGCAGGTAGTTGTAGGAACAGGCAACCGTAGGCCGCAGGTTCTTCTGTCCGATCGGCATCAACAGGTAGGCGATGAAGGTTCCACCCAGTACGATATAGCCGATCTCGGCATAATTCGACCAAGCCAACATATTCCAGTCGATCGCCCGTACATTCTGGTAGCCAAACGGCAGACAGCATATCGTTGCATATAGAAACATCCACTTCATCAATGTGATCGGCGTATAGCGGCTGATCATCTTTTTAAATACGACGAAATAGGTTGCAAACGAAAGCTGGGCGAACAGACACAACAGATCACCCGTAATGGACGAGCTGTGTTGCCCCGAAGCCACATGTGCACTCGAGAAGATCAGCAACAGGGCCCCGGCCGCACCGACCACAACCCCGAGTACTTTTTTCCCCGTAATCGGTTCTTTCAAATAGAGTGCCGCGATAATCATGGCAAAGATCGGGGTTGTCGTCGTCACGACGCTGGCATCGATCGGGGAGGTTTTCGAGACGCCCAAAACGAACGTACCCTGATTGAATACGATACCTAACAGCGATGCAAAAAACAGCAGCAACAGATCGCGTGGGGGCACGGGTTCCTTCTTGATAAAGAGCGAGGCGATCCAGAAGACTGCCGCCGATCCGCCCATCCGCAACATGGTCAACGCAAATGCATCAACCTCGCCTCCGTTCAACAATGCCTTCGACACGGGCGACAACAGTCCGAACAATACGCACGCAATGAACATCGCCGCATGTCCTCGGAAGTTCTTATCTTCAATAACGTTTTTCATACAAGACACTATGTTTTAAATCCAACGGGCACTGAACCCTTTTAACTCTTTACGCAATGCTTCATGGTGCCCACCGGTCATGCGATCGAGGAGTTCGTAGAATCGGGGGCCATGGTTTTTGATCCGTGTATGACACAATTCGTGGATGATGACGTAATCGATCAGTCGATCGGGCAGTTTCATCAGCTGGATGCTCAGTGATATCCGGTTATCCACGGAACAGCTTCCCCAGCGGGACCTCGTGTTGTGGACCGTAACCGCGCCACACGGAAAATGCAATGCCCGACTGAGTACTTCGACTCTTTCGGGCAAATAGTTCTTGGCCTCAATGCGCCACGCGGTCTCAATGCCGTTTCGAATGGCCTGCTGTACATTGGGGTCGTCATACCTTGTCGACGACGGGTAGCTGACCCGAATCACACCATCCGAAACCCGGACCGAACATCCGGGAGAGGGACACGGGTAGAGCCTCAATACATGGGACCGCGTTGCATAGGGCATCGCAATAATCTGTTTTGGATAACGTTCCGCCATCCGTTCCTTTGCCCGGAGCGCCCAATCGGCTTTCTCCTCCAGAAACCGGAGGGCAGTACGGCTCCCGATTCCAGCCGGCACGGTCAACCGCACCTCACCACCCACACGCACCGAGAGACTCAGTCGCCTTGCCCGTACGGACCGGACGACCGTAACCTTTCCCAATACCGCATGGTCGTACTCCGACCGTTCTGAAACTGGGGTTCTCACTTGACCAAATCCGCCTCTGCCTGATCGACCCGATCGAAGCCGAACCGATCGAATGTCTGTTGCATCAACGCCGAAATCCGGTCGTTACACAGATTCCCGATACTTCCTTCGTGGACGTGATGCACCTGCTTTTCGGGTTTGAACTTGCCCTGTTCGATATCGATACCTACCTTTTTATAGGCCTCACGGAAGGGTACGCCTTCCAGAACCATACGGTTTACGGTCTCAACGCTGAACAGGTAGTCGTATTTCGGGTCATCCAGGATGTTCTCCTTCACGTGGATGTTCTCGAGCATATAGGCTGCCATGTGGATGCAGCTTCGCAACTCGGCGATCGCCGGGAAGAGTACCTCTTTCAAAAGTTGCAGATCGCGGTGATAGCCACAAGGCAGATTGGTCGTCATCATGGTAATCTGGTTCGGCAGTGCCTGAATCAGGTTGCACTTGCCGCGGATCAGCTCCCACACGTCGGGATTCTTCTTATGCGGCATGATGCTCGAACCGGTCGTCAGTTCGGCAGGATAGGAGATGAACCCGAAGTTCTGATTCAGGAACAACGTGTTGTCCATCGCCAGTTTTGCCAACGTTGCAGCCACCGACGACATGGCCTGAGCCATGATTCGTTCGCTCTTTCCCCGTCCCATCTGCGCATAGACCACGTTGTAGTTCAGCGTATCGAAACCGAGCAGCTCGGTGGTCATCGTCCGGTTCAACGGGAAGGAGGATCCGTAACCGGCAGCCGAACCCAGCGGATTCTTGTTGCAGACCCGATAGGCGGCCAACATCATCTCCATGTCGTCGACCAGACTCTCGGCATAGGCCCCGAACCACAGTCCGAAGGAGGAGGGCATGGCGATTTGGAGGTGGGTATAACCGGGCATCAACACCTCCTTATACTGCTCCGAGAGCCGCTGTAACAGCTGGAAGAGCTCCATCGAATCGGAAACGATATCCTTGATCTGATGACGCAGGAAGATCCGGAGATCGACCAGCACCTGATCGTTGCGCGAACGGCCGCTGTGAATTTTTTTGCCCGCATCACCGATACGCTGCGTCAACATGAACTCGACCTGAGAATGGACATCCTCGACGCCATCTTCAATCGTAAACTTTCCGGCCTGAATCTCGCGATAGATATGCTTCAGTTCGCGCTGTACGAGCGCCAGATCCTCCGAGCTGAGCAGCCCCACCGACTCCAACATCCGCGTGTGGGCCAGCGACCCCAGCACATCGGCTTCGGCCAGATAAAGATCCATTTCACGATCCCGACCTACGGTAAATCGTTCGACCGCCTTGTTGACGTCATTCGTTTTTTGCCACAATTTCATCGTACTATCCGTTTTTTATTTTTCATTTGAATCTATTCCAATACGGCCGCAAGCATCTTGATGTATAGGTCGATCCCTTCGCGAATCTCGCTCAGATGGACGAACTCGTCGGCACTGTGCGAACGTGCGCTGTCGCCCACCCCCAGTTTCAATGACGGGATGTCCAGCAGCGCCTGATCCGAGGTGGTCGGCGAGCCGTAGGTGGTCCGCCCGAGGGCTATGCCGGCCCGTACGATCGGATGGTCGGGCGATATGCTCGACGGACGCAGACGGGTCGAACGCGGCTGCACATCACACGCGACATGCTGTCTGATGATGTCCAGCACCTCCTCGTTCGTGTACCGATCCGTAACCCGCACATCGACCGTAAATCGACACTCGGCAGGCACGACATTGTGCTGTGTACCGGCCGAAATGATCGTTACGCTCATCTTGACTGCCCCGAACAAATCGGACACCTTCGGGAAACGGAAGGTCCGAAACCACTCAATATCCTTCATCGCCTTGTAGATGGCGTTGTCTCCCTCCTCACGGGCCGCATGTCCGGCACGGCCGTGTGCCGTACAGTCGAGCACCATCAATCCCCGTTCGGCTATGGCCAACTGCATCAGCGTAGGTTCGCCCACCACTGCAAACTCCAACGGTCCGAGCTCGGGAATCACACATTCGAGTCCATCGTGTCCGCTGTTCTCCTCTTCGGCCGTAATCGCCACACAGAGGTTGTATTTCAAGTCGGAGCGATCGTTGTAATACAAAAATGCAGCGATCAGCGACACGCCACTCGCCCCCGCATCGTTGCTTCCCAAACCGTACAGACGGTCTCCTTCGACACTCGGTTCGAACGGATCGCGTGTATAGGCGCTGTTCGGCTTTACCGTATCGTGGTGCGAATTGAGCAGAATGGTCGGCTTGGCCGGATCGTAATACTTGTTGAACGCCCAGACGTTATTCTTTTTCCGGTGTACCTCTACACCGCGTTCGGTAAGAAATTTTGCCAACAGATCGGCCGTTCCCGCCTCCTCCTTGCTCAACGAAGGAATACGGATCATTGCCTTGAGCAACTCCACCGCATCCTGATACAAACCCTCGCTATTCATGATCGTTATCTCTGTTTTTAGTCGTTATCTACTGTTCACCCGCTGCCGTACCGCCTCGAACAACATGACGGCCGCCGCAGCCGAAACATTCAGCGACTCGATGCTGCCCACGATCGGAATCGCCAGCTGCACGTCGCACATCTTCAGGATCTCACGGGAGATACCCGTATCCTCACTACCCATAATGATGGCTGTCGGACCCGTAAGATCGGCCTCGAACAGAAGGGTGTTGCTCTTTTCGGTCGCAGCCACGAGCTGGAAACCCTCCTGCTGCAACATTTTCAACGTATTGCGGATACTCCCGACCCGACTTACGGGAATCAGACTCAGGGCTCCGGCCGAGCTCTTCATCGACTCGGCATTGACCGGCGCCGCATCCTTCATCGACAGGATCAGCCCGTGAGCTCCGGCACACTCCGCACTCCGGGCAATCGCCCCGAAGTTCCGGACATCGGTCACCCCGTCGAATACGACCAGCAACGGTACGTCGTCCTCCGGAATGGCAGCCAACATCTCATACACATCGACATAATCGATCACGGCCGTCAGCGCAACAGCTCCCTGATGATTGCCGCGCACCATGCGGTTCAATTTTTCGACCGGCACCCACTGGGTACGGATCCGACGTTCGCGACACAAATCGGCCAACTCCGTCAACAACACGCCGTCGGCACCCTTTTTCAGATAGACCTTCTCCAACTGGGTCCCCGACTCGATCGCCTCGATAATGGGCCTCAACCCAAAGAGTATATTCTGCTTCTCCATAAGTTCTCTGCTCTAAATAACCACCCGCCGGGCCCTATCCTTTCATCGTCTCCTTGATCCGATCCAACGTAATCGAGAGCTCCTCCCACCGGTAGGTCAACCGCGTAAGCTCCTCCTTTTTCTTATTGTATTCCGCATAATAGGTTCCGTCCGTCAGGTTGATGCCCGAAGCTGCCGGATCGGCCATCTTGCGATCCATCTCGGCGATCTCCTTTTCGAGGGTCATGATCTCCTCTTCGGCCCGTTCGACGTCCCGTTCTGCCTTGCGCAACTGCTTCTCGGCCTCCCGTTTCTGCTCATACAACATCTTGCCGGAGAGTCCGCCCTTATTCGTCTTCGGAGCAGCTGCCTGCGACGGCTTCTTCTGTTCGATCTCCCGCATCGACTCGATCTGCCGGTCGCGCAGGAAGTCGTAGATTCCTCCCAAATGCTCCTTGACGCGGCTGTCCCGGAATTCGTACACCCGCTCCACCAGACCGTCCAAGAACTCCCGGTCGTGCGAAATCACAATGACCGTTCCGTCGTACCGCTGTACCGCATTCTTCAGAATATCTTTCGACCGCATATCCATGTGGTTGGTCGGCTCGTCGAGTACCAACAGGTTGTAGGGCTCGAGCATCAGCCGGGCCATCGCCAACCGGGCCCGCTCACCGCCAGACAGGACCCGAACCTTCTTGTCGATGTCCTCACCCCGAAACAGGAACGCCCCTAAAATATCACGCAGTTTGGTCCGAATCTCCCCTACGGCCACCCGATCGAGCGTATCGAATACCGTAAAATCTCCATTCATCAGGTCGTCCTGATTCTGTGCATAGTACCCGATCTTGACGTTGTGTCCGATCCGGAGGCTCCCTTCGGTCGGTTCCAGCTGACTGATCACCATCCGGGCAAAGGTCGTCTTACCCTCGCCGTTCCTTCCGACAAGTGCCACCTTCTGCCCCCGCTCGATCGTAAACGTCGCACCGGAGAAGACATGTTTCTCTCCAAAGCTCTTACCGACCTCCTTGGCCTCCACAACGATCTGCCCCGAACGCGGTGCAGGGGGGAACTTGATGTTCAAACGACTGAGGTCCTCTTCGTCCACCTCGATCCGCTCGATCTTCTCCAGCTGCTTGATCCGAGACTGTACCTGATTCGACTTGGTCGGCTTGTAGCGGAAGCGTTCGATAAACTCCTCGGTCTGTTCAATCATCTTCTGCTGGTTCTGATAGGCCGCCAACTGTTGGGCACGACGCTCTCGGCGCAATTCGACATACTTGCTGTACGGCACCCGATAGTCGTAAATCTTCCCGAGCGATATTTCGATCGTCCGCGTCGTGACGTTATCCAGAAAGGCCCGGTCGTGCGAGATCAGTACAACCGCCCCGTTATAATCCTTCAAATAATTTTCGAGCCATCCGATACTTTCGATGTCGAGGTGGTTGGTCGGCTCATCGAGCAGGAAGACCGACGGACGACGCAGCAACAGCTTCGCCAACTCGATCCGCATACGCCATCCCCCGCTGAATTCGCTGGTTGGGCGGGAGAAGTCGGAACGCTCGAAACCCAACCCGAGCAGTGTCTTTTCGACCTCCTCCTCGCGGTTCATTCCACCCAAAATATTGAATCGGTCCGTCGCGTCGTTGAGGCGATGCAGCAGTTTTTCATACTCGGGGCTTTCGTAATCGGTCCGTTCGGCAATTTCGGCATTCAACCGGTCGATTTCGCGTTCCAGTCCGAGCACTTCGGAGAACGCCGATTCGGTCTCGTCGAAAAGGGTCGTCGTATCGGCTACCTTCATCTGCTGGGGCAGATACCCCACCGTGCACTCCCCGTTACGGGAAACCGTGCCCGATGTCGGTTGTTGCTCCCCGATCAACACCTTCAGCATCGTCGACTTACCGGCTCCGTTCTTCCCTACCAGCCCGATCCGATCCTTTTCGTTGATCAAGAACGATACATCCTTAAACAGATCCCATCCCGCAAAACTGACCGTCAGATTATCTACCGAAATCATCGTCTCCTCTCCTTATTCGAAAGCCTCTTAACTCGCTTTATTTATATATATTATACATTCAACAGTTTGTGGATCGTCGCTTCGGGATCGGGGCTCGCAAACACGGTGCTTCCCGCAACCAACACCTCGCAACCGGCCGCATAGACCTCAGCGGCATTATCCAATGTAATTCCGCCATCTATTTCGATTACCGCCTGCGATCCGCAACGATCGATCTCGCGCTTGAGTTCCGCCACCTTTTCGGTCGAACCCTCGATAAAGGACTGCCCTCCGAAACCGGGCTCCACACTCATGATCAACACCAGATCCAGATCGTTCAGATAGGGGACGATGTCCGATACCGGGGTTTTGGGTTTGATCGACATCCCTGCCTTTACGCCACACTTCTTGATCAGCTCGATCACGGCACGCGGATCTTCCGTCGCCTCGAGATGAACCGTGATGATATCTGCTCCGGCTTTGGCAAAACGCTCGACATAACGTTCCGGTTTGACAATCATGAGGTGCGTATCGAGCACTTTTTTGGTTCCTTTACGCATCGGTGGCATCAGCGGAAATCCGAACGAAATATTGGGGACGAACACGCCGTCCATCACGTCGATATGGATCCATTCGGCCTCACTGCGATCGAGCATGGCAATGTCGTCGGCCAAATGCCCGAAATCGGCTGAGAGCACCGAAGGCGATATGATTCTTTTCATGTTGTTTGAAGTTTTGGTTTTACAGTTTGTCAAATCTGCACAAAGGTAACGATTTTTATCATTATTCGCTTACCTTCCCGCTCCGATACGCACTCTCAGAAAAAACAACGGACGGCGGGAACAGGTCCGGCCGTCCGACTCTATACGTCCGTTCTCCACGGTTAGTTTGCAGTCTGGGGGTTAATGGTAAATGTATGGGTCATCGCCCCTGCGCTGACCTCGTCCGAAGCAAGTGTCATGGTGATTTTGACCGGTTTTGTTATGTCGCTGACCTGTAACTTACTGAACGTATCCTCAAAATAGACAATCAACTCGTCGAACAGTGCTTTCGCCTCGGCAGTTGTCAGATAAGCCTCATTATCGAATACATCGAAAGTCATATTGATCTGCTCGATCTCCTGATCGGATAGATCCCCGGGATCGGTCATAGCCATTGTCATTTTCCAAAGATACGTCTCGGCCTTTTCGTCATCCTTATCGCACGAAACAAACGCCACACTCATCAAGCCCACCAACAATATGGCCAAAAAAGATTTTACCTTCATTTTTCCTCGTTTTACAATAAAACACACAACATTTTCAATTCCGTTTCCGGCATCGCCCGCAAAGCTATACAAAAATCCGACACATGAAATGTTCTGAATCGATTCTTCCGATTTTTCGCTATTTTTGTTCGGACATTCATCTCCAAAAACAAAACGGATTTTATGATTTATACGATATGGCTATTGGCCGGAGCCGTGATCGGAGCGCTCGCAGTTTTTTTGGCCGGCCGGCCGGCATTGAAACGCTACGAACAGACCGAGAGCGGATTGAAAAATGAAATAGAAGCGAAGAACGGGCAACTGTTCGAACTGAACCGTCAGGTTGCCGAGAGCCGAACACAATGCCGGGCCCTCGAAGAACGCATCGCCCTTTTGCAGCAAACCTACGAACGCGAGGAGCTTCGTCGCAAAGAGGAAGAGACCTCCCGAATGCAGCAACAGCAGGCGGCATTCAAGAATCTGGCCAACGACATTCTGGAAGAGAAGAGCCGCCAGTTCAAACAGACCAACAGCGAATCGCTCGAACAGTTACTGAAACCTTTCCGGGAAAATCTGGAAAGATTCCGCAAGCGGGTCGACGAGGTGTACGACAACGAAGCACAGCAACGCTTTTCGCTGAAAGAGGAGATCCGTCGGCTGAACGAAGCCAACCTGCGCATGTCCGAAGAGGCCAACAACCTGACGCAGGCCCTCAAGGGGAATTCGAAAGTGCAGGGCGATTGGGGCGAGATGATCCTCGACACAATTCTCGGAGGCTCCCATCTGATCAAGGGTATCCACTATTTCACACAGGAAAACCTCAAGGACGAAGCCGGAAACAACCTGCGTCCCGACGTGATCCTCAACCTTCCGGGCGGCAAACAGATCGTCATCGACTCGAAAGTCTCCCTCACGGATTACGTCGCCTACACCGAAAGCACCACCGCAGAAGAGGCCTCCAAAGCGATAAAAAATCATCTGCGTTCGGTGCGCAGCCACATCAACGAACTGGGGAGCAAACACTACCAGACATTGGTCAACTCACCGGATTTCGTAATCATGTTCATCCCGAACGAACCGGCCTTTCTGCTTGCCCTGCAACAGGAGCCCGGACTGTGGAACGAAGCCTACGATAAAAAGGTGATCGTCAGCAGCCCAACGAACCTTTTCGCTCTGTTGAAATTGGTCGACGATCTCTGGAAACGCGACAGCCAAAACAAAAATGCCATCGCTATCGCCAAAGAAGGGGCCAACCTGTATGACAAATTGGTCGGCTTTACAGAGACCCTCACGGATTTGGGCCGCAGCATCACCAAGACGGGTGAAAAATACGAACAGGCTATCAACCAGCTCAAAACGGGACGGGGCAATCTGATCCGAAGAGCCAACAAACTCAAAGACCTTTTAAAGGTAACCAAAAGCATGCCGGCCAAATTCGCCGACTACGAAGATACGGATGACCCCCTGCTCTCCTCCGATACGGGTTTCACCGCTTCTTCCGCTACCGACGAATCGACCAAACAAAAGGAAATCTGAAACTTTTTTATAATATTTTAGATAATTTATATAAAAAGGGGAGCCGCCACGTCAGTCTACGTGATAGAATTTTATTTCTTTACTTTTTCCAAACACCCCGCACCATTACATAACAAAAGCGGAGCATCCCTTATCTATGGATACTCCGCTATAAATGTAAAAAACAGTCTCTTAAAACTATTTTTTAGCCTCTTCAACAGACACTTTCCGGAACTCTTTCAGCAGTTTGGAAAGCTCTAAAGCAGCTTTGCGAGCACGGGTTCCGGCTGCCTTGTTGTTCTTTTCAATCTGAAGATCAGCATTCGAAGTAAATAATGCGATCTGCTCTTTGATCTGATCAACCAACTGTTTCATAGTTCATTAAGATTAATAGTTAAACACACCTTGTATTGGATTCTTTAAAATGCAAAACACTGCGCGGACCCTCCAGAATCTTCAGATCCGTTTTTTTATGCTTCTAAATCATTCAACAATGCAAATATAACAAATATCTTGAATTCCAAAATCAGGGTCTTTATTTTTTCATAAAGACCCTGATTTTTTTAACGTTTCCAGATAAATCGATAATTGAATCTACGATTCGGAGCAGCATCCCCATCCGTACAGAACGAAATAGGATCTTTCAATTCGGCCGGATTGTCACTCCACTTGAAGTCGAACACAAATGCATCACCGGTCAGTCCGAGCAATTCACGTGGCACGGAGATCTCCAGTTTGTTTTCAGAGTAGGCCATCGGCAGCTCTGCAACCTCTACCCATTCGGCTTTCGACTCGTCGTAGCGCATCAGTGTCGTCGTCCCTTCATCCTTGATCTGCTTGTTGATCAAGAAATCGTATCCGTACCACCCTGTCGATGAGTTGTTGTCGGCATCGATCACCAGCAACATCCAGTTCGAATCGGTGCACGGCGTCAGTGGAGAAGCCGTCTCGGCAAAGAACGATACATTTTCCTCGTTTACAGCCACTTTTGCCGTAATAATATCGTTACGTCCCGAATTGTTCGTATAGTGCAATCCGCCGTATCCTTTGGCATCACGATGCGTCACATCGCCTTTCGTATCGCGGAATTCGATCTTCACCTTGTTCCAGTCCGAGAAATTACCGTCGATCTTCGTTTTGGTATATCCCGAGTGTTCCGGAATCGGACGTACCCCTTTGTATTTACGCAGATTCTGTGCCATCTGCATGTAGTAGTTATCGGTATAACCGCCCTTCATCGGCTGAATTCCCCGATTGAACTCCATGTTGTACTGATCGACAAAGTAGAACGGATTTTCGCGGCCCAACCACAAGGTCTTTTTCGTGGGACCTCCGGGCTGGTATTTTCCGGCAGTCCACTCGTTCCAGTCGTTGATGTAGAGGAACTCGGGATTGGCTGCCAACGCTTCGTCCCAACGCTCTTGGAAATAGATTCCGTAGTGGGTCGGATTCTTTACGGTCTTTCCGAGCCAAGGCACGTAGGCCTCTTTCGGCATGTCGTATTCGTCGAGTTCCGGTTCGCCAAACTCCCGTGACCACGATTTTCCAACACCCATGGAATCGCCCGGAACCATCGTTACGGGGTGTTGAGCCGGTGTAACGGCAGCCTGTTCGCGCTTGCCGTTGTGCAGCGACAACAGCTCTTCGGGCTTCATCGCCTTGACTTTGGGATCGGCCAAACTATATCCGAAGCTCCAGTTGTCTTCCGTTCCGACAAACCGTTCTCCGGCCCATTCGTAATAGCCCCACCACATGGTCCGCAGCGTGAAGAAGTTCTTCACGTCATCCGAATAATCCTTATAGAATTTTTCCGTATAGTAGGGATCTCCGTAGTGAGGATTATTTTTATTGGTGACAGCATCCTCATCGTAGTGCAGGTTGGGGTTCGGCGTATCCTGTCCGTTTGCGTCATATTTCGGACGTCCGTTGTACAGCAACAGCGGCTTCCCGTCCCAGTAGAACCACAGATCGGGATATTGATTCTTCTCGTAGATACGTTCGTAGAGATCCTGAACAACCGTAATTACCGGACCGTTGAATGCCCAGAAACAGAATTTGGGCACTTTGTTTCCCTCGGCCTTCATCTGCTGCATGGTACGGAAGATCACATCCCACTCGTCCCAATAACGTACGGCATTGGTCACGTCCATGATCATCACATCCACACCGGCATCGGCCAACATCGAGATATCCTTACGGATTACCCATTCGTCCTGACTCAGGAAGTAGCCCATTTCGGGTTCGGCATAGTGGTAAGATCCCTCGGTCCAGAGCGGATTATCGGCCTCGAAACGTGCATTGGGGTCCTTCTGCAGGATTTTTGTCACATCGGCCGTATAGGGGCTTTTCAGGTTAGCCAATCCCTGCGTATGCCATGTGATGTAAAAAATTCCGACTACACGACGTTGGTCATTCTTCACGGGTCCGACCTCCTCGTAGGAGGGCATTGTACGACCGAGCGCATCGGTCGCCACCCACGTATCCGGATAGATGTCGCGATAGGCACACGAATCCTCAGCGGCTGTCTGGGAACCTTGTGTACACGAACTTCCGAAAACCGACGCAGCAGCAAACAATCCAGCTGCCGCGAAATAGATACTTCTTCTCTTCATTTTCGTTAAGTTTAGGTTACCTAAAAGTATATATTACATACAAATATAGCTCTTTCTCTCGAGATCGCCAATCGGACTCTCCCTTATTTTTATTTCACCGACAAATTAAACATTTTTTCCGCCGCCCGTTATATTTTAACCGCATTTTTACTAACTTGCGGAGAACCAATCAGGATTTTTATGGAAAACGACCCCACAATCTTCCGTCCCGTACGCCGACAGGACCGGTTATGGTCCGATGTTGCTGCCCGTGCACTTTTGGATTCAGGAGAGTTCGGAACGCTCTCCATGTGCGGCACAAACGGATACGGATACGGCATTCCGATCAGCTATGTTACCGAAAACGACTCGATCTATTTTCACTGTGCCCCCGAAGGATACAAATTGGAGTGCCTGCAAGCGAACAACCGGGCATGCTTTACCGTTGTCGGACATACGCACGTCATTGCCGGCGGCTTCACTACCGAATACGAATGCGTCATGGTTTTCGGCAAAATTGACATGCACCTCTCCGACCAAGAGAAGCAACATGCTCTTGAACTGTTGAGCGAAAAATACAATCCGGGCTACGAACAACGGGCCATAAAATACATCGCCGGATCATTCGCCCGCACCTTTGTTCTCCGTCTGGACATCGAACACCTTTCCGGAAAGACCAAAAAGATCAATCACAAATAAATTTTTTCAAATCATGCAATCCATAGACCCTAAACAAATCTCCGACAATCTTATCTCTCTGATCAGTAAAGAGTGGATGCTCGTTACAGCCGGCAACGCCACCTCCTTCAACACCATGACCGCCGCATGGGGAGCCATGGGATACCTCTGGAATCGTCCGGTTGCATTCATCTTCATCCGCCCGGAACGCTACACCTATGAATTTATCGAACGCAACGACGGCTTTACGCTGTCATTTCTCGGCGAGGCACACCGCGAAGCCTACAAGATATGCGGTTCCCACTCCGGCCGCGACATGGATAAAATCCAAGCCGCTCACCTGCATCCGACAACAACTCCCGCGGGGTTGGTGACCTTCGAGGAGTCCCGCCTTACACTCGAATGCCAAAAAATGTACGCCACAACGATCCAAAGCGACTCCTTTATCGATCCGTCGATCTACTCACAATGGTATGGAGGCACACACGGTGGTGACCATAAACTCTACATCGGAGCCATAAACGCATGCTACATCCGTTAAAAACACTAAAAAACGACGCTCTAAATCCTAAATGTCAAAAAACAGTGTGTTAATTTAAAACTGACAGATTATTATTTTTGTTTATTTTTTAACAAACCTATCTTTTCCTAAAGTTATTATTTGGAGGTTATCATAAAAAAAAGTACATTTACGATAAACATAAAAAACACTTTCTGCTAAGTAAAAAAAAGATTTTCCCTAAAACTAATTATACTATTAACAAACCTAATAAACTAATTATGAGAAAGAGATTACCTAAAATTTCCTACATTGCCGCCATACTGCTCGCAGGCGCAGTTTCATGGCAATGTAACGACGACAAAGTGTGGGACGAACCGGCAATCGGAAGTGTTGGAGACACTGAATACTCATTCACTTCCAGCGGCGGTACGAAAACCATTACGTTTAACACGACAGTGGGATGGACTGCGTCGGTAAATTATGTCAATGGTGGGGGAGAGCAGTCGTGGTGTACGATTTCACCGACCAGCGGTCCGGCCGGTCAAGGAGAGGTTACCGTGACAATCAATCCGACGGAAGCTTACGAAAATCAAGTTGCAGAAGTGATCATCAATGCGGGAGGTGCTGTTAAAACTTATACCTTTACCCAACATTACAAATACGTTTTGGAAGCCGACTCATTGACATACACGGGGCTTTCGTTCGAAGAAAATGTTATTGCCGTGCCTGTTTTGAGCAATATCGAATACACAATTAACTATGATCCTTCGGATGCTGCAGACTGGATCACTCCGGTAGAATCGAAAGCTGCTCCGGTTCAAGATACGCTCTATTTCCAGATCGCAACTTACCAAAGCGGACTGCTTCCTCGTGAAGCCAGCATCATACTGGAAAACACTTCATTAGGTTACGAGCAGGTTATCTCGGTGTCGCAAGAACCGGGTCCGACTCTGACGATCGATTCTCTGGTTAATGACATCAACGGCGAAGCTCAGACAGTTACGGCCGAACTGCTGTGTAGCATGGATTGGACCATCACTCCGAAAGAGACTTACGATTGGTGTACACTCGACATCACATCTGGTGAAAGGGGAGACCAAACACTCACTTTCGAATGCGAAGAGGCCATTACCCAAGCCCGTCAAGCGATATTCATTGCACAGGCCGACACCATGATTCGTGAAATCGTCATCAACCAAACCGAACAGGGCGTTGAAAACGGTAGCTACATTTTCAAAGGAAACATCACTGAGAATGCAACTCCGACCATGGTTAATACGGGTGACGAATTATACGCTTTCTATACCTACCCGTTGTCCGTATCGGGACAGGCCAAAGTGTATAGCGGAACAGTTTATTCTGATGCCGGTTGGACTCAAAATGAACCTATTTATATTCATTTGAACCTATTGGCTCCTGCAAACAGTGTCAAATTGTCCATATCGACCAACAGTTGGGAGGGCAACAACATGAGATTCCAAGTGTATGCATGGAATCAGGATGTCGAAACGTCCTTGAAAGGTAGTCCGATTATCGATAATATTATCGAACACGAGGCATCCGTTCATAAAGAATTTCTTGAAAAAGGACAAGTAGTACCTGGTGGAGTAGACCTTCTTGTCGTAATGAAAGGTACGGTTGACGACACATTCGGTTATTGGTCATGGAATGCCGTTAATAAGGATGTTATTAAGGGAATTTGGAGTGGATCTAAAGAAATCGCAGACCGTATTCCTGAGCTCTATTTCGTATACAATACCGACGTGAAAAAGAATATGCCGCAGGTTGCATATCGTATGTCAGAGGATAATGGAGCAAGTTGGTCCGATCAAACGGCATGTGCTACGGCTGTAAATGGTATATTGCTTACTTACAACGTATCGCCGAAAAACATCAAGATTCAAAGCGCAGATGGTGACTATTATGCGACTTTTGATATGGGTGACAACAAGGTGTACATCGCAAAAGCTACGAATGTCGACAGTGAATGGAAATTGTGGAATGGCTCTTCGTGGGCTGCATGGTACGAAACTTCTACGATAGCTCCTATCATGGAGAGTGAGACTCCTGTATCGTTAGTTATTAATAACGGAACAGCCTATGTATATTACATGGATGGTCCGGCGCTGAAGGTTGCAACCGCAAGTGCAGGCGAGAACTGGCCCGCTAATCTGTCCTCAGCCTCTACTGCATACGAGTTTGAAGTGGCGAATGCATCGGAAAGCGACGAAGAGACGTGGAGTTATCCTGCCGAAATCGATGTTAAGGTTCACGCAAACGGCGAATTCATCGCTACTTACGTAAACGATGTACGCTCGATCGGAACATTGAGTTCGAACAACGGAACCAACTTTACGCTCGGTGAATCACTCGCTCCGCTGGAAACCTATTACATGTGGGCAGGAGCTAAAGGCATCAGTTACTCTGTCGATGAAAGCACAGGAACTGTTCCGAGCGGCGCCTATATGATCTACGCCATCACCGAAGGTACACAAGGTCTGTACGCATTCCCTACTAAATAACCATAAACAACCAAGCAAGAGAGAGGGCCGACAGGGTGTCGGCTCTCTCTCTTTTTATTGCAGATCCAGAAGAGGATTTATTCCGAACCACCTGGTGGCGAACCTCTTTGCACTTACAACGAATAACCCCATCATTTATCATGCACGGAAGCACGAGCGGAGTTTTTTTTAATATTGACCTCGTTTTCTGTATGGAGGAAACGAGGGTCGCCCCGGAACTCTCAGCACCGGCAGAATGAGACTTTCACAAAAAGAATTTCCACTATTTTTTTGTTTTACAGAAAATCACTATCTTTGCAAGCCCGTAAATGCGGGAATATGGATCACATTAAACAAGTATTAATTTAAACAACAAAACACTGTGGAGTCACTAAGCTACAAAACAATCTCCGCTAACGCATCGACCGTCACCAAAGAGTGGGTTCTGATCGACGCGACCAATGCGGTGTTGGGACGTCTGGCCGTACAGGTTGCGAAAATTCTGCGCGGAAAAGACAAGCCGAGTTTCACTCCTCATGTCGACTGTGGCGATAATGTCATCATTATCAACGCCGACAAAGTGAGACTCACCGGTAAAAAGTTGACGAATAAGGAGTATGTTCGTCATTCGGGATATCCGGGAGGCGTGCGGACCACTACCCCCGCCGAGTACCTCAAAAAAAGACCCGAATTTCTCATCGAAAAAGCAGTAAAAGGGATGCTTCCCCGTACCCGCTTGGGAGCCGCACAACTGCGGAACCTGAAAGTCTATGCAGGAAGCGAACACCCCCACGCCGCTCAAACTCCGAGAACCATCAATTTAAACGAGATTAAGTAATGAGTATGGAAGTTGTAAACAGCGTCGGACGTAGAAAAGCTGCTGTAGCTCGCGTTTACGTGAAACCCGGTAAAGGGAACATTACGATCAACAAAAAACCGCTGGCCGCTTACTTTCCTCTGGAAATTTTCCAGTATGTCGTAAAACAACCCCTGTTGGCTACCAACACCGTTGAGAACTACGACATCACCATCAACCTCGTAGGTGGAGGAATCAAAGGTCAGGCCGAAGCCGCTCGTCTGGGTATCGCCCGTGCCCTCTGCGAAATCGATGCAGAGATGCGCCCGATCCTCAAAAAGAACGGTTTCATGACCCGTGACCCGCGCGAAGTTGAACGTAAGAAACCCGGACAACCCGGTGCACGTCGTAAGTTCCAGTTCAGCAAACGTTAATACGTTCGCCGAGCACAGAATGGGTCCAAATTCCAAAGACTGCGTCCTCGGGCGTACTACTTTGAGATTGCCCTTCTGCGGAAAATCGATCGGACTGTTCGTAACACTACCGATTCGATTGATGTAAAGAGATTTTTGAAATTAGAATTAACAATCAGAAACAATGCCAAGAACTGATTTTAATCAATTATTGGAAGCCGGAGTACACTTCGGTCACCTGAAAAGAAAATGGAATCCCAAAATGGCTCCGTATATCTTCATGGAGAAAAACGGGATCCACATCATCGATCTGCACAAAAGTATCGTCAAGATCGATGAAGCCGCTGCCGCCCTCAAACAGATTGCCAAAAGCGGTCGCCGTATCCTGTTCGTAGCAACGAAGAAACAGGCTAAAGAGGTTGTAGCTGAAAAGGTTTCGGCCGTGGGCATGCCCTACGTCACCGAACGTTGGCCGGGCGGAATGCTTACAAACTTCCCCACAATACGTAAAGCCGTCAAAAAGATGGCTACCATCGACAAATTCACCGCAGACGGTACCTACGACAACTTCTCCAAAAGAGAAAAATTACAGATCAGCCGTCAACGCGCCAAACTCGAAAAGAACCTCGGCTCTATCGCCGACCTAACCCGCCTTCCAGCCGCTATCTTCGTAGTGGACATCCAGAAAGAGGCCAATGCCGTTAAAGAAGCAAAACGGCTGAACATTCCTGTATTCGCAATGGTCGATACTTGTTGTGATCCGACCGATATCGATTATGTGATTCCTGCAAACGACGACGCAACCAAATCGATTGCCGTCATCTTGGATGCAGTAACAGCAGCCATTGCGGAAGGACTTGCCGAACGGAAACTGGAAAAGGAGAAAGAAGCCGCCAAGAAAGACGACAAAGAGAAAGAGGCTAAACCTCGCATCAAGAAAGCGGCTAAGACAGAGGCTGTCAAGGTCAACGAAGAGAAAGAGGCTCCCGCCGCTGAACAGGAAGCGACTCCGGCCGCAGCCCCCGAAGCTCAGCAAACGGACGATGCAAAGGCCGACGCCGAGTAATTAACTTAAAAACAAGGAGAATAATTATGGAAATCAAAGCTGCCGATGTCGCAAAGCTCCGTAAAATGACGGGTGCCGGCATGATGGACTGCAAGAAAGCCCTGATCGAAGCAGAAGGAGATTATGCCAAGGCTCAGGACATCATTCGCGAGAAAGGAAAACTGGTCGCAGCAAAACGTGCCGACCGTACAGCAAGCGAAGGCGTAGTCGTATCGAAAATCGTAGGAGACAAGGGTTATATGCTGTGTCTGGCTTGCGAGACCGATTTTGTTGCAAAGAACGCAGAGTTCTCTGCATCGGCCAACGAAATTCTGGACATCGCGATCAACATTGACGCGCAAGACCTCGAGAGCCTGAAATCGGCCTCGGTTGACGGCCGTACGGTTGCCGACAAGGTGACCGAGAAGTCGGGTCAAACGGGCGAAAAAGTCGAGCTGGTATACTATGCGAAGATTCAGGCCCCGATGTGCGTAACCTACATCCACACCAACCACAAGTTGGGTACGCTGATCGGCTTCAACAAAGAGATCAGCATGGAGGTTGCAAAGGATGTTGCAATGCAGGCTGCCGCCATGGCTCCGATCTCGATCAGCCGTGAAGACTGCGATCCCGCTGTCATCGAGCACGAACGTGCAATCGGACGTGAACAAGCTCGTTTGGATGGCAAACCGGAAGCTATGTTGGACAAAATCGCCGAAGGAAAAGTCAACAAATTCCTCACGGAGAATACCCTGTTGAGCCAACCTTTGGTTAAAAACAACAAGATATCCGTAGGTGCCTACATCAAACAAGACAATGCAGAAGCTACTGTAATTGCTTACAAACGCTTCTCGCTGAACGACTAAGCAATTCAACAGTTAACAATAGGGAAAGAGGTGTCTTCCAAGAGAAGGCGCCTCTTTTGTATTGCTTACGGCCGGATCTTTCCTGCCGCAGAAGCACATTTCACCGAATCAAATACACGATTATGGATCGTTTTTTTTTCATAATCGTTGATAAAATTATACTCACATATTATTGCCAAATAAAAAAAAAAGATTTAACTTTGGTTCGAAGTTAGAAACCAAATTAATTTACATACTAAAATCAAAAAACCTTGTTTATGAAAAAGTGCCTAAGACTTAGCATTTTACCTCTTTTTTTGGTAAGCTTACTGTTCAGTTCTTGCAAGGACGAAGCTAACGGAGGAGACCCCAATCCGATAATTTCAGTTACCGTAGAAAATGCGGACGTGATCCTCGATCAAGAAAACAAACGCATCGACATTCTGTTTTACGAATATCGAGCATTGAATAATGTCGAGGCTACAATCAAATTAGTTGACGGAGCTTCGATGTACACACCTCTGGGTAAAAATCCAGTAACTCTTGATCTCTCGGATACGCGATGGGGAGCATCGATCGTTGTTCAAACAGGTGACGAGCTTGTTTATTACGACGTATTTGGAGCGATCGATTACCCTCTTATGAGCATGAATATTACAACAGAAAATGGAGCCGTTGTAGGAACTGCTACGATCGATCAGAATTTGAAAAATGTAAGAGTTAATTTCAAGAACGTGACTGATCTTACCGATGTAGACTGTGAATTTGTCCTTAGTCAGAATGGTGGTCAGATGGTTTCTCCTCAAACAACGACTTGTAAATTGGATATGACTAAAAAAAATACGGTTACTTGTTCGTCGACCCGTGGAGGAACGATAACTTATACTATTTATCCTGCTTCCTCACCCAAAGACAACGTGCCTGCTGGTTGGGAAGAGGTTACGGATCGTAATTTGCCTTTGTATATGGCATTATATACTACCGATGATTTCCATGATAATAATGCATACGCTTTGTTAGCCGATGCTCGAGCCAGTTTCTCTGTTATGAGTAAAGGTATTGGTGATTTGATGACTGTTCCTCAATTTTATGCAGAGGATCCAACGGCTACTGTAATAATCAATGGTAGTGCTACCGATGACTTGATCGTCGTAAAAGGACAAGTCGTTAATGAAGGTACCAGTGGTTCTCCCACTGCTTTTGGCGTTACTCAATACGGCACAACCTTGATTGGTGGATCAGGTTGGAAAGTTACATGGCAGGAGGCTAAACAAAATGATTCAGTTGCATATTATGCTATGTATGGCACGAACATGTTGATTACCGACGGAACCCAAGCCAGCGGTTTGAACAATGTAGATACAGATGCACGTTCAGCAATTGGTAGAAGTATCGTTACGTCTGACGATCAAGGGTTCTATGTATTTTTCGTATCTGAAAAATATAATGATTCGCCCGGTGTTACAGTAAAAGATGTTGGCGATATAATGGCTGAGTGGGGTTGCTATAATGCAATTAATCTTCAGGCTGGTTCAGGAGCATCCATGCATGTAGCTGGACAGCCGACCATTACACCTAAAAACGGACTTGATGCTCACAAACTTATTGGTTGTGTGGGTGTCCTAAAATAGGAATATTTTGATGGCGAAAAAAGGGACATGACTGACGTTATTGTCCCTTTTTGTCTTTATTTTAATTCAGGAGAATAAGATTTATCGTTTTTTTTGCAAGAGAGACAGCAAAATATTTTACGGATAACTTGTCTGAATTGAAAAAAAAATATAACTTTGGTTCTGGATTGAAACCAATAATAATTCATTATACTAAAATTAAAAACCTTGTCTATGAAAAAGTACCTACAATTCTGTTTAATGAGTTTACTCGTCTTGGGTATGGGCTTGTCTATGGGCTCATGCAAGGATGAAAACGAAGGTAGCGGGTCTCCCAATCCTCTGTTGGGAGTGCAAGTCGACTTATCCGAGATAGACTCTACAGCAATCGCTCTTGTAGATATCGATCAAGCGAACAAACTTATTACAATCTCATTAAGTAAGACAGTGACTAATTTGTCTGCTGTTCCGGTTACGTTTGACTTGGTAAACGGGGCATATCTTTATACTCCGTATGTGACAAATCCTGTCCTTATGGACCTTACAGAAGAGACTGGTGTCAACATCGCGACAGGAGACAACATCGTGTGCTATAAACTCGTTGCAGAAGAAGACCAAGCTTTGAAAAGCCTGAAGGCAACGGCAAACGGTATCGATGCCATTACCAATGTCGATTATGCAAATAAGTTGATCGATATATGTTTTGAGGATAACGAGGTTGACCTTAGTGCTATTAATCTTGAATTTGAGCTCTCTCCTGTATCAACAATGGTATCTCCTTCGACACCGACTGCAACCGTAGACCTTTCTGCTGATACTTCAATCATCAAGGTTTATAACGAATTTAAGGGTGAAGTCGAATATAAAGTGATCTGCTGGAACTATCCGACAGGTGGAGTTATGGATGTTAAAGAATATTCTGATGTCCAAGTTACCGCAGGCGCAGAAGGTGAATTCCAAATCAAAACTACGGGAGAAAATCCGGCTATCCTCACAAACCGCTATCCTGTATCATATGGTATGGTTATGGAATTCGAATACAAGTCAGATGTTGACTTGGGTCGTCCGGTATACAGCCTTGATATGAATAACAAAGATTTGCAAATCAGAGGATATGAACTCGATGCTACCTCTGATTGGAAAACTATGACAATTGATATCAGTCCGCTCTATTTCGACGCTGCAAAAGTTTTGGGTAAGAGCTATACTATACACATGGCATTGGGTGAAGAAGTTCCCGAAGGCAGTAATATCTCTATACGGAATTTCACCGTTCGTGAACGCAACTTCAACGAAGAGATGCAGATTGAAATGGGTTACTGGCCATTATTTGACCCAGGTGCTGCAGGAGGAAACAGATGTACAGTGACAAACTTAACTACTGACGAAGCTTTCCCAACTGTTCAATTTGTATGTTCTGATGCAAATGACCCTTATTGGAATGCTGTTGCACATCAAGAAGATATAACAAAAGAAATGAATCAAATCTATTTCTACTATAAGAGTGAAACTTCATTCCAGCAGCAAATCTTCATGAGGGCTGTCGATGATACTTGGTCATTCCGTCTTGCAGATGAAGAGGAGACTGTAAATTATGATAAGCCGACTCAGAAACCCGAATTACGCTACACATACGAACCTACGGATATTTGGACTTGTGTACATTTCGACGCAAGCTATGCATTTGAATCGATCTTTGCTGCGCATGCAGACGCTGGCGCAGGAAACAACTCTATTCGTTGGGATCCTGAAGCAATCGGAACTTTAAATGCACCTATCATTTATCGGAATATTCGGTTCGTTCAAGCGAGCTACGAATAGATATTTCGCTATCATAAAAAGGGGAGTATTGCAAGTGCAATACTCCCCTTTTTTACTAGAACGCTATATAATCAGTCTTTAATATCTGTTTGTTTTGATTATGGTGAAGATAATAATGAGATAACTGAATAGTATTCGATGGTTGTGTATTCTCGGAATTTTTAGTAACTTTAGTCAGAGAAATAATAATTTAGGTTCAAAAAAGAATAAATGTTTACTTTTCATTGTATGAGAAAATATCGGATGCAAGGTGATTCTGAAATTTTTTTATTCATGTGTGCATACTGCAATATATTTGACAGATTCATTGAGCTGAGTTGATAATGGTGGTCTCTGTAATCGTACAATTTTTGATTGTGATTTTCATTTCGACGCTACTGTATGGCGTGACGCTCTGGGCGGTGAGGTGTCCAAACATCATCTCCGGATTCAGGTGGGGGAATACACCCGAAGAGGTCGAGCAGGACAGACAGTGGTTACGACGGTTTTATCGCGTCATGACGCGAACCGCCCTTGTGATCTTGTTGGGTGGTGTCGTGTCGATCGCGCTGAAAAGCATGTTGCTGTATGTGCTCTTTTTGTGCGTTCCGGCTTTTGTCGCGCCTTTGTACCTCGCCCTTTTGTCGCCTCGACGGAAGGTGGTCACGCCCGGACGTAAAGCGATCTATTGGGGAATCATCGTTTCCATCGTTTTGTTGCTTGTGGTGCCGGCGGTGCATTTTTATTACAAGGATCTGGAGGTCGTGTTCGCATCCGATGATTTGGAGATAAAGGGCCTGTATGGACAGACGATCCGCTATGACGATATTCTCCGGATCGAGGAGTGTCCGGCCCTGCCCGAAATATCCTATCGGGCCAACGGGTTGAGTTTGGACGCGACGAATTTGGGCTATTTTAAAACACGGGACGGCGAAACGATCAAGCTTTTTACGCATTCCGACTCCTGTTATATCGAGATCGAGGACAGGCGACACAACCGTTTCTATCTGAGTAAAAAAAGGGTGGAAGAGACAAATGAGCTGTATGACGCTATTTTATCGAGATTGTCGGAAAGATAGTCAAAGAATTCAAGAAAAAGCATGAGTGTATGGGGTATAAGACGAAATATGGGAACTACTGAAAAACGTTAAATAGACAATGAAGAGAAAAGGTTTGATGACAGTTGCCCTGATGGCGCTGATGTCGGTTTGGGGAGCGACGGCAGAGGCCGATCCGAAAGAGGTGCCGTTCGATCCGGTTGAGTATGTCAATCCGCTGATGGGGACCCAGTCGACGTTTGAACTTTCGGCCGGAAATACCTATCCGGCGATAGCTCGTCCGTGGGGCATGAACTTCTGGACTCCCCAGACCGGAAAGATGGGGAACGGGTGGCAGTATGTCTATACGGCCAATAAGATCCGGGGCTTCAAACAGACCCACCAGCCGAGCCCGTGGATCAACGACTACGGACAGTTTGTCGTCATGCCGGTTGTCGGTGAACCCGAGTTCAATGAGAACAAACGGGCCAGCTGGTTCTCCCACAAAGGGGAGGTGGCCAAACCTTACTACTATAAAGTCTATCTGGCCGAACATGACGTGGTGACGGAGTTTACCCCGACGGAGCGGGCTGTTCTGTTCCGTTTCACTTTCCCGGAGGGCGAGCACTCCTATGTGGTGGTCGATGCGTTGGACAAGGGGTCCTACGTGAAGGTTATCCCTGAGGAGAACAAGATTATCGGTTATACTACGAAGAACAGCGGCGGGGTGCCCGATAACTTCAAAAACTACTTTGTCATCCGGTTCGATAAGCCTTTTACCTATCGGGCGACTTTTGCCGACGGATCGCTCAAGGAGGGACGGACCGAACAGCAGGCCGATCACGTAGGGGCTGTGATCGGTTTTGAAACCGGTAAAGGCGAAGTGGTGCATGCCCGGATCGCCTCTTCGTTCATCGGTTTCGAACAGGCCGAGCAGAATTTGAAGGAGTTGGGCGACGATAGCTTCGAAACACTGGTGCAAAAGGGAAAAGAGGCGTGGAACGAGGTGCTGGGCCGGATCGAAGTCGAAGGTGGAAATCTGGATCAATACCGGACCTTTTACTCCTGTCTCTACCGTTCGCTGTTGTTTCCGCGTAAGTTTTATGAGGTGGATGCCGACGGAGAGATTGTCCATTACAGTCCTTATAACGGGGAGGTTCTGCCCGGGTACCTCTATACGGATACGGGATTTTGGGATACCTTCCGGAGTCTGTTCCCGTTCCTCAACATGATGTTCCCGTCGGTCAATCGGGAGATGCAGGAGGGACTGATCAATACCTACAAGGAGAGCGGATTCTTCCCGGAGTGGGCCAGTCCGGGGCATCGAGGCTGTATGATCGGGAATAACTCCGCTTCGGTTCTGGTAGATGCCTACATGAAAGGCGTTGAGGTCGAGGATCTGGAGACGCTGTATGAGGGCCTTGTGCACGGTACGGAGAGCGTTCATCCGAAGGTCTCATCGACCGGACGGCTCGGGTACCAATATTACAACGAATTGGGGTATGTCCCCTACGACGTCGGGATCAACGAAAGTGCAGCCCGGACGTTGGAGTATGCCTACGACGATTGGTGTATTTACCGTATGGCCAAGACGTTGAACCGCCCGAAAGAGGAGGTTGATCGGTTTGCCCGGCGGGCGATGAATTACCGGAATCTGTTCGATGCCGAGAGCAGGCTGATGCGGGGAAAGAACAGGGACGGTCGGTTTATGGTGCCCTTCTCTCCGCTGAAATGGGGCGATGCCTTTACCGAGGGGAACAGCTGGCACTACTCGTGGTCGGTTTTCCACGATCCGCAGGGGTTGATCGATCTGATGGGCGGCAAAGAGCCATTCGTGCAGATGTTGGATTCCGTCTTTGCGGTTCCACCGATCTACGACGAAAGTTATTACGGAGGGGTCATTCACGAAATCCGGGAGATGACCGTGATGAATATGGGCAACTATGCGCACGGAAATCAGCCGATCCAGCACATGATCTACCTCTATAATTATGCGGGCGAACCGTGGAAGGCGCAGTATTGGTTGCGTCAGGTGATGGACCGCATGTACTCGCCGACTCCGGACGGATATTGCGGCGATGAGGACAACGGACAGACTTCGGCGTGGTATGTCTTTTCGGCGTTGGGATTCTATCCGGTTTGTCCCGGAACGACGCAGTATGTTTTGGGAGCACCGTTATTCAAGCGAGCGACCCTGCACTTCGAAAACGGCAAGATGTTGGTGATCGATGCGCCCGAGAACAGCGCCGAGCATCTCTACGTCCGTTCGATGAAGTGGAACGGTCGGAACTATACGAAAAACTACATCGATCACAACGAGATGATGAAGGGTGGCACTATGGAGATAGAGATGGATACCCGGCCCAACGAACGGCGGGGTGTCAGTCCGGAGGATCTTCCGTACTCCTTCTCAAACGAAAAACGTTAGATCGACGATGTTTTTTTGTGCGGTTTATCCGGGAAAAGGTGCAAGTGTTTTGAGCGAGGTATGAATTCGGACAGAGGAGGAGTGTTCTGTAAAAATGTGGCTGGAGCCGGATTCTGGATTTTTGTGGCAAAAGCCCTATCTTCGCAGGCAGAAAATCAGATGTATCGAAGATGAAAATCAATAAGACCAATGCGGCCCGTCTGTTGGATCGGGCAGGAATCAAGTATGAGCTGATTCCGTATCGTGTCGATGAGGAGCATTTGGACGCGATTCATGTGGCCGAGGAGCTCGGAGAACCGATCGGTCAGGTGTTCAAAACGTTAGTGCTGCGGGGCGATCGGACCGGAATATTGGTGTGTGTGGTGCCGGGCGACGGCGAAGTCGATCTGAAAGCGGCGGCTCATGCGTCGGGAAACAAACGGGTGGAGATGCTTCATCTCAAGGAGCTGTTGCCCACGACTGGATATATACGGGGCGGTTGCTCTCCGATCGGGATGAAAAAGGAGTATCCCGTCTTCATCCACCAGACTTGTAGGGATTACGCCTCGATCTATGTCAGTGCCGGAATTCGCGGATTGCAGCTGAAGATCGATCCGGAGGATCTGATCCGGTTTACCCGAGCTCAAGTTGTCGATCTGGAGGGGCATGCGTGAACTGAGTGACATACTGATTGCGTGGTATGAGGAGCATCGCCGGGAGTTGCCGTGGCGCGAAACGACCGATCCCTATGCAATCTGGATCTCCGAAATCATCTTGCAGCAGACCCGTGTGGCTCAGGGATTGGAGTATTACCGACGTTTTCTGCAACGTTATCCCAACGTAGTGGCGCTAGCCCGATCCACCGAGGAGGAGGTGTTGCGGATGTGGCAGGGGCTGGGGTATTACAGCCGTGCCCGAAACCTCTATGCGGCGGCCCGGAAGATCGACTCCGTGTACGGTGGAGTATTTCCGACAGATTACGATGAAGTACGGCGTTTGCCCGGGATAGGCGATTATACGGCGGCGGCGATCTGTTCGTTTGCCTATGGAACGCCCGTAGCGGCGGTTGACGGAAATGTGCTTCGGGTGTTGTCCCGGTTGTTCGACTGGGAGGAGCCGATCGATACGTCGGGCGGCAGGCGGCGCTATGTCGAACTGGCCCAGTTGTTGCTGGACCGGCAGCGTCCAGCCCTGCAGAATCAGGCGTGGATGGAGTTCGGGGCGTTGCAGTGTGTACCGCGCGGAGCCGACTGTGCGGGGTGCCCTTTGCAGCAGCACTGTCTTGCCTGCAAAAACGGGAGTGTGGCGGAACGTCCGGTCAAGCAGGGCCGAACGAACGTTTTGCCGCGCTATTTCAATTATCTGAGGATCCGATGTGGACGAACCCTGCTGCTCGGACGGCGCACGGGCAACGATATTTGGAGGGGCTTGTATGAGTTTCCGATGATCGAAACCACGGAACCGGTCGATTTTGCGGCGCTGACCCGTACACCCGAGTGGCGTTCGTGGTTCGGCACGGTCGATCGCTACCGGCTGACGGATCAGACGGCGATGCCTGCGCATCATCTGTCGCACCGGACTATTTTTGCCAATTTTTATACGATCGACATGGAGGAGTTTCCTGCGGCTTTGTCCGGTTTTGTTCGGGTCGAGGCGGATGTGTTGGGCGATTATGCCGTGTCACGTCTGACGGAGCTCTACCTCGAACGGATTGGAACACGTTAGTCTGGGGCCGATCAGAATCCGCCCCGCTTCATGATGCGTTCGGAGTCCTTGACGGTCGACTTCATCCACCGCAACAGAATCTCGTTTCGTTCGGTCTCGGGAATCCGCCAGTCAACCGGAGCATTCCTGACCCGGTTTGAAAGCAGATAGAGCAAAATGGCTGCAGAGGCCGAAACGTTGAGGCTTTCGACGAATCCACACATCGGAATACGGATGAATTCGTCGGCATTGCGGATCACCTCGTCGCTGATGCCGGCGTGTTCGGTTCCGAAAAAGAGGGCGAACGGTCCGGTCGTAACGTCGAAGCTCTCCGGAGTGCGGTCGTCCGTGTGGGGCGATGTGGCGACGATGCGGTACCCCTTTTGGCGCAGGTCGGCAATCAGGTCCGTAGAGCGGCTGTATTTGTGGATGTCGATCCATTTGTCCGTGCCGCGTACGATGTTGGTGTTGGGCGAGAAACGGCAGTGTTCCTCAACCGTGTAGATGTCCTGTATGCCGAATGCCTCGCAGTTGCGGACCAGCGCGCTGGCGTTTTGCGGATGGAACGTATTCTCCATGCAGACGGTCATGTAACGCGTCCGGTTGGCGAGTGTTGTCCGCATGGTCTCGGCCCGTTCGGGCAACATGAATCCCGATAGGTATTCGATCTGGCGGAGCACGAGCTCTGTATCGTTATTAAGTTCGGTATTTTTTGTCATCTTCGAGTAGTTTCAAGTAACTTTCGTAGCGGGAGAGGCTCACCTCCCCGCGTTTGAGTGCCTCCTGCACGGCACAACCGGGCTCATGCGTATGGGTGCAGTTGTAAAATGCACATTGTGGGGCATACCGGAACAGATCCGGAAAATATCGGCATATCTCCCGATTGTCCAGATCGATCAGTCCAAACCCCTTGATCCCCGGGGTGTCGATCAGGTAGCCACCGCCCGCGAGCGGATACATCTCGGAGAAGGTCGTGGTGTGCCGTCCCCGATTGTTGCTGGTCGAAACGGTGCCGATGCGGATCTTCAGTGAAGGGTCGACGGCATGGATCAGGGTCGATTTTCCTACACCGGAGTTGCCCGAAAGCAGAGAAATCTTTCCGGAAAGCCGCTCCTTGAAGGCTTCGATGCCGATGTTTTGTGCTGCGATCGTTTCGATCAGTTCGTATCCGGCCGACCGGTAGATCTCGATGAAGCGTTCCTTTTGTTCGATCTCCTCGTCGGAGGTGTAGAGGTCGCATTTGTTGAGCAGGAGCGTTACGGGAATGTGATACGCTTCGGCCGTAACCAGAAACCGGTCGATGAACTCGCAGTTGGTTGTCGGCATCCGTAGCGATACGACCAAAAACGCCTGATCGATATTTGCCGCGATGATGTGTGACTCCTTGGAAAGGTTCGACGCTCGGCGGATGATGTAGTTGCGTCGGGGGAGGATCTCCGTGATGACGCCCGTCTGCTGTCCTTCGGGTTCGTAGCGGACTCGGTCGCCGACTACGACCGGATTGGTCGAGCGCTTGCCTTGCAGCCGAAGATTCCCGCGGATGCGGCAGGCGATCAGTTCGTTCGTCGTGTCGTCGCACAAGGTGTACCAACTGCCCGTGCTTTTGATAACTAATGCCGTGCGGGTCGAATTCATAGGATCGATGGGTTTATCTCCGTCAGGGAGTGTTTCAGTTCGTCGAGGTAGGGAAACAGCAGATCGATACAGCCGTGTATCGGTTCATAAAGGATGCCGTTTTTGTAGGCGTCGTTGTCGGTCCAGTGGGCCGTCTGGTTGACCGCTTCGAAGGCGTAGACCAGAATGCTCAGGATCAATCCCATTTTCAGCACGCTTAGCAGTACACCTCCAATTGCATCGATCGGGCCCAATCCGGCGATGTGGAAGATCTGTTTGACAAGGTATCCCAATAGCGAAAGAGCACACAGAACCACTAACATCAGCAGAATGAATCCCACGATCGCGTCCAGCGGCGGATCGATGTGGAGCCACGAGCCGAAGTCCCGTCCGTATCGGAATGCAAGATAGACGCCGACGAAGAGTCCGGCAAGTCCCGCCAGTTGTACGGCTGTACCCTGTCGGAACCCCTTGTATGCCGCATACAGCAACGGAATGCCTACGATTATATCAAAAACGTTCATTTTTCCGTTTGTCTGATATAGAGTGTTGTTTGTGGCGTCCGATGGATTTCGGCACGTCGGACCCCGGCGAAATTTGTATCAAATATAGTGTTTTATTTTGTTATTTGTTAAATTTGCTCCAAACTACGATGAGAATGGTACGGGTAGGAATTTGGATTTTGGCGCTAATGCTCGGGTTGCAACTCGGTGCAAGAGAGGTTATCGATATTGACAACGGATGGCGTTTCTTCTATCAGTATGAAGGGAGTAGCGATCATGCTCAGACGGTGAATCTGCCCCATACGTGGAGTATCGATGCACTGAATGGAAAGCAAGACTACTTCCGTGGCGTAGGTAACTACATGAAGGAGCTGCAGATCCCGAAAAGTTGGGAGGGAAAGCAGATCTATATCCGTTTCGGCGGTGCCGGTACGGTGACCGATCTGATTGTGAACGGCCGGCATGTCGGGGAACACAGGGGCGGATATGGTGCTTTCGTTTTCGATCTGACTCCCTATTTGAGATATGGCGTGTCCAATTCGATCTGGGCTCAGGTCAGCAATGCACCCCAGTTCGATGTCCTGCCTACGGCCGGTGACCTGAATATCTACGGCGGACTCTATCGCAGCGTAGAACTGATCGTGACGGAGCAGACCCATATCGCGGTGGACCATTATGCGTCGTCCGGGGTGTATGTACAACAGAAGAGCGTCCTGCCGGATCGGGCTGAAATCGAAACCGTTGTGCGGGTAGAGGGAGCTTCGGGACAGGCCCTGAAGGTCGATATGTCGATCGTTACGCCCGAGGGCGATACAGTTGTCCTGCAACAGAGCGAGTGTAAAATACCCGAAACACGGCATACGTCGGTGGTGATACCCGTAACCATGCAGAACCCCGTGCTGTGGGACGGTGTGGATAATCCATATATGTATACGGTGCGTGTCCGGCTGTCAGACGCCTCGGCGGTGTATGATGAAGTGACCGTGCCCTTGGGACTGCGCTTCTTTACGGTCGATCCGAAGTCGGGCTTCATGTTGAACGGACGGCCCTATCGTTTGAAAGGGGTGAACTACTACGAGGACCGCGATGGGGTAGGGTTGGCCCTGCAGCCGTTCCATGTCCGGGAAGACCTCGATCTGATTACCGAGATGGGGGCAAACGCTATTCGTGCGGCCGGGTATCCACACAATCCGGAATTCTATGCCGAGTGTGACCGGCGTGGAATCATTGTCTGGAGCGAGATCCCCCTTATCGGGCCGGCCTTTATGTCGGATCGTGGATATGTCGATTCGGAGGCCTTCCGGAAAAACGGTGAGATGCAGCTCTATGAGATGATTTTTCAGCAATATAATCATCCCAGTGTCGTGATGTGGGGACTGTTTGCCGATCAGAATACGGTCTCCGATGACCCGACCGAGTTTATCCGCTCGCTGAATGCAAAAGCGATGCAGGAGGATCCTTCCCGTCTGACAGTCGGATTGAGCAACAGCGATGGAAGCATCAATTTCATTACCGATCTTGTCGTATGGGATCACGTCTTCGGGTGGAGAGAGGGACTGCCCAGTGATCTGAGGGTGTGGATCAATCAGTTGCAGAAGCAGTGGGGAAGTCTATGCTCGGGAATCAGCTACGGAGCAGGCGCCTCGATCTATCAGCAGGAGGACTCCCTGTATCGGCCCGACTACATGGGACGCTGGCACCCCGAACGTTGGCAAACCTATCTGCACGAGCAGTACTTCCCGATGGTCAACGAATCGCCGTTCTTCTGGGGATGGTTCGTTTCGAATATGTTCGATTACGGTGCGGCGACCCGTACGTGGGGTGAGGGTACCGGACTCGATGACCGTGGATTGGTGACCTTCGATCGTAAGTACAAGAAGGATGCATTCTATTTCTATAAGGCGAACTGGAACAACTCCGAGCCGATGGTCTACATTGCGGAACGGAGGTGGAACGAACGGGCGAAACCCAAACAGAACATACGGGTCTATTCCAATGCGAATGAGGTCGAATTGTGGGCGAACGGGGTCTCCTTAGGAAAAAAGCAGGGGGCGAACGGAATCTTTGTGTGGGAGAATGTCGAGCTGAGGCAGGGAATGAACACCTTGGAGGCGCGTGCCGATATGTGTTGGGATCAGGCGCTGATTACGATCCATTGATCGGCCGGACAATTGAAACAACCGGGATAATCGGTGTTGCCGGCAACCGGAAATAATAAAGGACGAGGAAGTATTTCCCCGTCCTTTTTGCATGTATTCTGTCGAAGCGCCTCTACCAGCCCAATACGTAGGCGAAGATAAGCGGTGCGACGATCGTAGCGTCTGATTCGACGATGAATTTCGGCGTATCCGGAGCCAGTTTTCCCCACGTGATCTTCTCGTTCGGAACGGCACCTGAGTAGGACCCGTACGAAGTCGTCGAGTCGGAGATCTGGCAGAAGTATTTCCACAGCGGAGTACCGGTCCATCCCAGATCCTGCTCCATCATCGGGACAACGCAGATCGGGAAGTCTCCGGCCGTACCGCCACCGATCTGGAAGAATCCTACACCCTCTCCGCCGGAGTTCTTTTTGTACCAATCCGTGAGGAACATCATCGTTTCGATACCGTTTTTGATGATGTGCGGATCGAGTTCTCCTTTGATGCAGTGTGCAGCGAAGATATTACCGGTTGTGCTGTCTTCCCATGCGGGAACCACGATCGGAATGTTCTTTTCGCAGGCTGCCAGAACCCAGCTGTCCTTCGGGTCGATTTCGTAATATTGTTCGAGAACTCCGCTGCGCAGCAGCTTATAGATCACTTCGTACGGAAGAAGACGTTCTCCCGTAGCCTGCATCTCTTTCCAGATGTCCAAAAGGTGGTGTTCCAGACGACGGAAAGCCTCCTCTTCGGGAATACAGGTGTCGGTCACCCGGTTCATGTGGTTCGAAAGCAGTTCCCATTCATCCTGAGGTGTCAAGTCGCGGTAGTGCGGCACACGTTTGTAGTGTGAATGGGCAACGAGGTTCATGATATCCTCTTCGAGGTTGTTGGCCGAGCAGGAGACGATGTGGAACTTGTCTTTACGGATCATCTCGGCGAGCGACAGCCCGAGTTCTGCCGTACTCATGGCGCCGGCCATTGCCAACATCATTTTGCCACCCTTGTTGATCAGTTCGTCATAGGCTTTCGCCGCATCGACCAACGACGCCGCATTGAAGTGGCGGTAGTGGTGGGTAATGAACTTTGAAATAGGACTTTTTTCCATTTTTCTTTAGAAATTTATGACTGAATGTCTGTGTTATTTCCGTTTGGCGTTTCGGTTCCTGCCGAAAACGGGAGACCATTTTCAGCGGAACTTTTTCTGTAGCTCCGGATAGTCGTGGAACGCATATCCGCATGCAAAGGTATGAAATTATCTCAACAGTTGTCAGACGGTGAACCGATTATTGATTTCCATTGATCGTTTTGAGCCAGCGGGCCAATGCCGTACGTAGCTCTTCGCTGTATTTGAAGTCGGCGTTCCAGCCCCAACCGTGGCTGCCGGTGGGAAAGATGTGCAGCTCGGCGGCGACCCCATGTCGTTTGAGTGCCGAATAGTAGCGGGTACTGTTTCCGGGCCATACGTTGTCGTCGTCGTCGCTGCAGGCAAGAAATGCGGGTGGGGTTTGCGCCGTAACCTGTTTCTCGCAGGAGTAACGTCGGGTGGTCAGCGTATCCGACAGATCGCTTTTGAGCAGGTTGCCGAAGGTCTCCCGATCGATGATGTCTTGGTCGTCCGTTATTGCGGCATAGATCAAAACCGAAAAGTCGGGACGGTCGGTCGAATCGGTGTAGAGGGTCGATGCCGCCGCTGCCAGATGTCCGCCTGCCGAGAAACCCATGATGCCGATCCTGTGGGGATCGATGTTGTATCGAGCGGCTCCACTGCGCAAGGTGCGGATCAGAGTCCGTGCATCGCCGATCGGAATTTCGGGATGTCCGTTCGGCATCCGGTAGCGCAGAATCGTGGCGGTTACACCCTGCTCGTTGAGCCAGCGGGCAACCTGTATCCCCTCATGGTCGAAGCATACGGCTCCGTATCCGCCTCCCGGACAGATTACTACGGCCTGTCCGGTAGCCGTTTCCGGGTCGGCGGCAAAGAGCAGGTAGTCGGCCTCTGTCGTATTGAAGGCAATGTCATCCGTATATCGGGCCTCCGAGGGCGGAAGTCCGTTACTGTCCGGAGCACCTTCGGGGTAGAGCGGTTCGGCTGCCGGCATTTGCGCACGGCCCGTGCTGAAAACACCGGTCAAAAAAAGCGTAAGGATCAGCAGGAATCGATTCATCCTTTGTTGTCAGAAACAGGGTTACTTACGGATTTCGGTGAGCCAGCGACTGAGCGACCGAAGCAGTTCGTCGTGGTATTTGAACGAATCGCGCCAGCCCCATCCGTGTCCTCCGCTCGGGTAGATATGCAGTTCGGCCGGAATGCCGTGTTGCTTCAGGGCTGAGTAGTACCGGATGCTGTTTTCGGGCGGAACGCCGGGATCGTCATCGCTCAGGGCAATAAATGCGCGGGGCGTCTGGTCCGTGACCTGTTTCTCGTTCGAGTAGTATTCGATCAGCGATTCATCGTCTTTTTGACCGATCAGATTATTGCGGGTTCCCATGTGGGTAAACGTCGGATCGAATGAAATGACCGGGTAGATCAGAATCGAGAAGTCGGGGCGATCGGTCGAATCGGTGAAATGGGTCGAGGCCGTGGCTGCCAGATGACCTCCGGCCGAAAAGCCCATGATGCCTACCTGATTCGGATCGACATGCCACTTCTGTGCATTTTGCCGCATGAGTTTCAGGGCCGTTTGTGCGTCTTTCAGCGGAATCTGGTCGTGACCGTTGGGCATTCTGTATCGGAGAACGAGTGCGGTAACACCTTGTCCGTTGAACCATTGGGCCACCTGTATACCTTCGTGGGAATAGGCCACGGAGGCATATCCGCCCCCCGGACAGATCACTACGGCTTGTCCGGTAGCGGTTTTCGGATCGGCAGGAAAGATGAAGTAGTCGGCTTCGACCGCTCCGACAAGCGATTGGGGCGTTTCGACGACCTTCTCCGGCGACAATCCGTTGCTTTCGGTTGCGCCTTCGGGGTATAGAGGCAGAGGCTCGGGATTCTGTGCGGAGAGCGTTCCTGCAAATAGGGATGCAGTCAACATGGTACAAAAGAATTTTTTCATAAGGTCAGGTTTTAGGAAGTCAGTAGAAGCAAAATTAATCTATTTCTCGGACAATTCAAACAAAAGCACCCCTGCCGGTTGCGGAGGGGTGCATGGCTCAAAACCTGACCTTTCGGTTAAAGGATTTTGTTCAGCTTTTCGACTAATGCGCTTTTGGGGCAGGCACCGATCTGTTTGTCGACGATTTGGCCTCCTTTGATAAAGAGAATCGTCGGGATGTTGCGGACTGCAAACCGTACGGCCAGATCGTTGTTTTCATCCACGTCACACTTGCCGATCGTTACCCGTCCGGCATATTCGGCAGCGAGCTCTTCGATCAGAGGAGCCACCATGCGGCAGGGACCGCACCACTCTGCCCAAAAGTCGATAACCAAAGGCTGTCCCGAGTCGAGCAACCCTTGTAGATTTCCAGAATTGATACTTAATGCCATAGCTTATTTGTTTTATGTTTGATTGGTTTTGTTTCTTCAATACAAATATCGAAAGAACGTTCGATTCGACAACAGAAAAACGACTAAAATAATTAACATTTTATTAATAGCCGCTATCGTGCGGTTGAGTCGACCCGTGAAAGAGACTCTACATCAGCGAGTACTGCAATCCGTAGTCGTTCAGGAAGTGAACCATCTCGCCCGTCATGTCGATTTTCAGACTTTTCGAGTACAAATTTATTGCCACGTCATCCGCTGCATCGTAAACTTTGAGGCGCAACAGGACATTTCCCCGATTGTCGTGAATCACCCCATTGAGCTTGTCGATAAACTCTTCGGTCAGATCCACCACCGGAACCATCACCGTAATCTCTTTCATCAGCGTCTCCTGTGCTTCGGAAAGCATCATCATCATCGTGATTCGCGTTTCGAGTTTATTCGGATTGTAGGTATTCGGGGTCACTTTTCCCCGAATAAAGAGATAGTATCCTTCGAAAAGGAATCGGCGGTAGTTCTCGTAATCTTTCGAAAACAGTACGAATTCGTGTGATCCGTTATAGTCTTCCAGCGTAAATCGGCCGTACGGTTTGCCGTTTTTGGTCATGAGGTGAGTGACGGTTGTTACCATGCCGGCGGCTGTGAACTCCTTGCCGTTCATCGATTGAAGGTCCGACAGGTCGGACAGCGAACAGTTGCAGTAGTGCCGCACAATGATCGAATAGTCGTCGAGCGGATGTGACGACAGGTAGATGCCGATCACTTCGCGTTCACGGTTTAGGGTTTCCTGTTTTGTCCACTCCGTGTGTTGGGGCGGTTCGGGCTTCATGACCGGTGAGGCGACCGTTTCACCTCCGAACAGACTCTGTTGGGCGTTGTTGCGGTCGTTCTGGATGCGGTTCCCGTAGCGGATAAGAGCATCGAGGAAGGTCATGTCGTGCTGGTCCTTGGCAAGGTAGGCACTGCGGGGAAAAGGACTGATCGAGTCGAAAGCTCCACCCAGTACCAGATTCTCGAGTGTCTTTTTGTTGACGGCCTGCAAGTTGACACGTTCCACGAAGTCGAAAATCGATGTGAACTTTCCTCCCGACTGCCGGACTTCGATGATGTTCTGTACGGCAGCCTCTCCGACTCCTTTGATGGCGGCCATGCCGAAACGTACGTGCCCCTCTTCGTCGACCGAAAAGCGGCTCTTACTGTAGTTGACATCCGGACCCAGAACCGACAGTCCCATTCGTTTACACTCGTCCATGAAGAAGCTGATCTTCTTGATGTCTGACAAGTTGCGGCTCAGTAGGGCAGCCATGAATTCGGCCGGATAGTGGGCCTTCAGGTAGGCCGTCTGGTAGGCTACGTAGGCATAACAGGTCGAGTGCGATTTGTTGAACGCGTAGGAGGCGAAGGCTTCCCAGTCGCTCCAGATCTTTTCGCAGATCTTCGGGTCGTGTCCGTTCTTTTTTGCGCCCTCCAAAAATTTGGGTTTCATCTTGTCCAGCACGTCGCGTTTCTTTTTTCCCATGGCCTTACGCAGCGTGTCGGCCTCACCTCCGGTGAATCCCGCAAGTTTCTGCGAAAGCAGCATGACCTGCTCTTGGTAGACCGTGATGCCGTAGGTATCCTTCAGGTACTCCTCCATGTCGGCGATTTCGTAGGTTACCGGCTCCAGTCCGTGTTTCCGTGCGATGAAGTTGGGAATGTACTCCATCGGCCCCGGACGGTAGAGGGCATTCATGGCGATCAGGTCCTCGAAACGGTTGGGTTTCAGATTCCGCAGGTGCTTTTTCATGCCCACCGACTCGAACTGGAACAGTCCGGTCGTCTCTCCCCGGCTGAACAGGTCGTACGTCGGGGCATCGTCCAGCGGGATGGCGTCGATGTCGAGTTTTTTGCCTGTGGTCGATTCGATATTTTCCAGCGCATCCTTGATGATCGACAGCGTCTTGAGACCCAAAAAGTCCATCTTGATCAGACCGACGCTCTCCACCAGTTTTCCTTCAAACTGTACGACGTTCAGCTCGACATCCTTCGCCGTAGCGATCGGGGCGAACTTCTCCAGATCGTCCTGTCCGATAATGACGCCGCAGGCGTGTACGCCTGTCTGACGGATAGATCCCTCCAACTTTTCGGCGTAGCGAAGCGTGTCGCGGATCAGCGGATCGGGCGAGTCCTTCTCGGCAAGCAGTTCGGGTGACTCCTTGTAGGCTTTCTGGAAAGTCATGCCCGGTTTCTCCGGGACCAGTTTGGCCAGACGGTTGCTCTCCGAGAGGGGCAGCTTCTGGATGCGCGCGACATCCTTGATGGCCATCTTCGGAGCCATCGTGCCGAAGGTAATGATCTGTGCAACCCGTTTGCTGCCGTATTTCTCCGTCACGTAACGCAGTACGTCGGCCCTACCGTCCTCATCGAAGTCGACGTCCACATCGGGAAGCGAAATTCGGTCCGGATTCAGAAAACGTTCGAACAGCAGGTGGTACTTGATCGGGTCGATACTGGTGATCTTCAGCGAGTAGGCAACCACTGATCCGGCAGCCGATCCACGTCCCGGACCGACCGATACCCCCATCTCCCGTGCGGCACGGATGAAGTCCCATACGATCAGGAAGTATCCCGGGAAGCCCATCCATTCGATTGTCGACAGTTCGTATTCGATCCGTTTGCGTACGGTATCCGTCAGGGTCCCGTAGCGTTGCTCGGCTCCCTTATAGGTAAGGTATTCCAAATAGCGGAACTGTTTGGCGATCATCAGCCGTTCGGCCAGTTCCGGATGGTGTTCGATCGTCACATCGAGATCGGTGCTCTCTTCGATCTCCTTTTTCAGTTCCGGATCTTCGATCTTTTTGAGCAGAGTCTCCTTCAGTTTTTCAAGGGGAATATAGAAATCATCCGGAATCGTAAAGTTCGGCATGAGCGGTTTATGCTCCAGCGAGTAGCTCTCGACTTTATCGGCGATTTCAGCTGTCGTAGCCAGTGCTTCCGGATGATCGGAAAAGAGTTCGGCCATCTCCTCCTCGCTCTTCAGATACTCCTGAAACGTATAACGCATCCGGTTCGGATCGTCCAGATCGCGTCCGGTGTTCAGGCAGATCAGCCGGTCGTGTGCAGGAGCATCGTCGGCACGGATGAAGTGCACGTCGTTCGAGGCGATATATTTGACGTGGTGCTGTGCGGCCAGCTCGAGAATGGCTGCATTGACCTTTTTCTGATTTTCGTACACTTGGGCATCGATGCGGGGCTCTCCGCTGGGGTGCAGCTGCATCTCCAGATAGTAGTCCTCGCCGAATATCGACTGAAACTCTTCGACGATCCGGTGGGCCCGCTCCATATCGCCGTGCATGATCGCCTGTGGCAGCTCTCCTCCCAAACAGGCCGAGCAGCAGATGATCCCCTCATGGTACTCCCTCAACAGCTCTTTGTCGATCCGCGGATGATAATAAAAACCGTCGATGAAGGCGTACGATACGATCTTGGCCAGATTGTGGTATCCCGCGAGGTTTTTGGCCAAAAGAATCAGGTGGTCGCCCCGGTCGTCTTTGTCGCTCTTGTCGAAACGGCTCCCCTTGGCTACATAGACCTCGCATCCGAGAATCGGTTTGACTCCCTCCTTCTCGGCCGTATCGTGAAACTCTTTGACACCGTACATGTTGCCGTGGTCGGTTATGGCCAGCGACGTCATGCCGAGCTCTTTGGCCCGTTGGATCAGCGGCTTGATGGCGGCGGCTCCGTCCAGTATCGAATACTGCGTGTGTACGTGCAGATGTGTAAATTGGCCCATAATTTGGTTGCGTATAGAAAATCGTGTCTACAAAGTTAGGGAAAATTTAGTGTGAAATATTCTTCCCCCAAAGGGTTTTTATTCACATTTTTTATTACTACTTTTAGGGGAGAAGAAGTGCGATGATTCGCAAGCGAAACAATGAAAATGAATCCTATTTAAAGCGAAGTAGTTATGGACAGTTCGAAGTTAGTGGTGGTGCGCAGTTATGCCACGACCGGAGAAGCGGTGATCGGCAAAACCCTGCTGGAAAGCAACGGCGTGCCGTGTGAATTGTTGAACGAATTGAGTTCGGACGTGCTGCCCGTTCAGAGCGAATTGTTGCCGGTGCGTCTTGTGGTCAACGAGGTGGATGCCCGTCGGGCCGAAGAGGTCCTCTCTGCCGCATTCGATCAGGAGGAGTTCGACAAAGAGAGCTCAAAACGCCGGAGAAAACCGTAAGGAAAGAAAGAAGGAAGGTGTCTGGCTCGGTCCAGTACTAAATCCGTAAGTCGATGTCGTTCAACCGTGCGGCCACTTTGCGGGTCACGAGGTTGAAGTAGCGATGTGTTTTGTAACCCATCAGGGAGATGATTCCTTGTGTTGATGCCGTAAAGGCTTCGTCGCACTGCAGGAGCATCTCCTTTTTTATGGGAATTTCCATACAGGGGATTTCTTCCAACTCGCATGCGGCAAGAATCAGCCGGCGCAGGACCGAATCGGTCGCACCGGATGCGAGGGGTGTCGTCGCCACCTTTTTGCCGAAAACGAGAAAAAGCGGTTCGTCATCGACGTGGGTCAGGGTGCCGTCGGGTTGTTCCAATACGGCAATTTCGGCTCCGGAGCGTCGTACCGCGTCGCGGGCGCACGCCGATGCGGCTCTTGAGGCGGCCGTCGGAAATCCGCTCCATGCGTGCGGGAACGGGAAGGTCTCCAACAACGGGCGGGTATTCCGCAACTGATAGCGTGGATAGAAGAGCTGTGCAGTGGCTTCGAGCATCCAGACCGCTTCTCCTTCGTCCCGAAGGCCTTGTGGATAGACATAGACCGTTACCTGATTGCTCTCAAGAGGGTAGCGGCCGGCCTTCAAAAGGGTTTCGACCGCTGCATTCAGCTCTTGGGCATCGAGCGTAATTGCCTCGCCGAAGACCGTACGGGTCGCCTCCTTCAAAATTTCGATATGTGTGGCGATGTGGAGGGGCTTGTGGGCAAAGGTGTGCAGGTGTTGGTAGACGTAGCTCTCCGAGTACAATCGATTGGGACCTACGTCCCACTCCTCGGCCCGGATCAACTCTCCGTTGTAGTATAGCGGGTCCATCGGTTGAGGCTATTTCGTGAGGTTCTCCGTAAATACCCGCCAGAGCGAAAAGTCGATCAGCAGCGGATAGATGAATCCGAAAATCGCTCCGCACAGGTGGGCTTCGTGGTTGATCCGGTCGGATTGTCGCCGGTTCATATACTGTTCGTAGCCGATGTAGAGCAGGGCGAAAAGGATGCCCGGCAAAGGAATGATTCCCATGAGGTAGATCTTGCCCAACGGATTGAAGAACACCGACGCGAAAATGACGGCCGATACGGCACCCGAGGCTCCGATTGAACTGTATTGGGGGTTGTTGCGTTTGCGGATCAGATCCGGTACGACCGAAACGATCAGGCCTCCGAAATAGAGCAGGGCAAAACTGAGGTACTCGTTGCTGAGGGTGCCGGCATATTCGTAGGTTTTGAACAGCTGTTCGAGGTAGGGTCCGAACGACAGCAGGACGAGCATGTTGACGATCAGATGCATGTAGTCACCGTGGACGAATCCGTAGGAGATGACTCGATACCACTCTTTGCGGTGTACGACCCGGTAGGGGATCAGGGCCATGCGTTCGAACAGTTTGTTGTTCTTCAGAGCGGTCGCCGAGAGTACGGCCGTGATGAAAATCAGTACGAAGGTCATGTCAGAGCAGGAATATTTTCAGTAACAACTCTTTGAGCAGTTCGCCGTTGTCGGTTTGTCCCGCGTTGATCCCCTTGCTCTTGAGGTCGTATTCGCGAAGCAGTCCCATGATGGCGAAGACTTTCTGGTTGGGGTAGAGCGTTGCGGCCTGTTGGTACTCCTTCAGAAAGTATGCGGCAGGGAGTTTCAACATTCTTGCCAACTCCATCTCCGACGGCATCGCCGCCCCCTTTCTGCGGCAGAGCCATTTCTGGTAGTTGAGGATGAATATCCGCTGGAAGTGGGTGAACAGCGTGCTGATCGTTACCAAAAGCGGATTGTCTTTCGGATTGCGGGCAAAGTGGTCGGCGATAAGCATCACTTTCTCCATATTCTTTTCGGAGATGGCCTTCGTGAGCTCGAAATTATTGAAATCCTTGCTGATGCCGATGTTGGTCTCGATCTGTTCTGCCGTGATTTTATGTGTACCCTCCGGAAGGTAGGTCAGCAGTTTGTCCAGTTCGTTGTCGATTTTCGACAGGTCGGTTCCCAAGTGTTCGGTCAGCATGGCGGTCGCTTTGGCGTCGATCGTACACCCCTTCGAACGGACCAGTTCGGTCAGCCATCCGGCGATCTCATACTCCCGAGGGGCAACCGATTCGAAAACCGTTCCGTTCGCTTCAGCCTGCTTATAGACGGCACTGCGTTTGTCGACGCTCTTCTCCTTGTAGCACAGCACCAGAACGGTCGTGGGGGAAGGTGCGGAGGTGTACAGCGAGAGCTGGTCCCATTTCTTTAGATTTTGGGCCTCACGCACGATGACCACCTGACGGTTACCCATCATGGGCATTTGCCGGCACAAGTTGATGATCTGGCCGGCTTCATACTCCTTGCCGTAGACTACGGTCTGGTTAAAAGCCTGTTCTTCGGGAGTGAGGATTGTTGCGGCAAGCAAATCGGTCAGCCGGTCGATGAAATAGGCCTCCTCTCCCATCAACAAGTAGATCGGAGCGAAGTTCCTCTTCTGTATCTGTGCGGAGAGTGCCGCGTAGTCGGCGACACTCTCTCGAAAACCTTTCTTACTGCTTTTTGCCATTTGCCGTCGAATCGCTCAAGTCCGACAAAAGTAACGATAAAAACCGGGCGGTGCAACCGCTACTCGTTCTGATGTTGGGGTTTCAACAGGTCATTGACGGTCTTCACCGGATTGAATGTCGTGATCGGGACCTCAACGAAAAGGGTGTTCCAGCGCGCCATCGCACCGTTCCACAATCCGGGCAGCTCCAGTGCCTTGAGCGGTCGACCCTGTTGCGACTTCGAGGAGATGAAGCCTGTCTGGGGATCGGTATATTGCAGCAGGTTGAACTTTTCGCCTTTGTAGTTTTTCGTGGCGCAGACCAGATCCACCGGGTTGAAGTGCGTACCGGCCGCCATGATCTCCTGTTTGTCGGGGGCGATTTGCGACGACTCGGCGATTTGCAGCGATTCGCTGCCGTCCGGATCGATGGCCCACACCGGACCTCCACCGGGCTCTCCTTCGTTCTTTACCATGCCGCAGACCCGGATCGGACGGTCGAGCAGATCGATCAACAGGGCTCTTTGTTTCTCCGCAGGCAAAGTCGCGTAGGTGTCTGGCAGCTTTTTGTGCAGTTCGTGGTTGACGAACGACTCGATCTCGGTTAGTGATGTGTCCGGATCGTTCTCGAGTTTTTCGAGATACCCGAAACACTTTTGCTGGAGCGAAAGCAGGATGCCTGCCAGAGCCTCCTTGTAGAGAACAGTGTCGGGTTTCAGTCGGTCGGGAACGACATTGTCGATGTTTTTGATAAAGATCAGGTCGGCGTCGATCTCGTTGAGGTTCTCGATCAAGGCACCGTGTCCGGCAGGACGGAAGAGCAGCCGTCCCGCTGCATCCCGGAACGGGGTGTTGTCCGGATTGACGGCGATCGTGTCGGTTGAGCCCTTCTGCTGGGAGTAGGTGATCCGGTACTCCGTTCCGAAAAGGGAGGAGAAATAGGGTTGCACCCTTGCCACGAGTTGCTCGAAGGCCGGGCGATGTTCGGGCGATACGGTGAAGTGAATTGCTGTCTCGTTCGAGGCACTGCGGGCGTACATGGCCCCTTCGGCCAGATGCTCTTCCAAGGCGGTCCGGTTGTGGTCGGCATAGCGGTGGAAAAGGATCAGTGCTTTGGGCGAACTTCCGTAGTTGAGACCCGGGCCGACGATGGCCGCCACGTTGGTCTTGGGGTCAGTACTCCCCTTTGTATATTGTTTCAACTGTTCCGAAAAAGCGAAACGGTCGATTCCTGCCATCAAGGTTTCGATGGTCGGGGTCATTGTCCCGCTGTTGAGAAATTCGAACAGAGCCTTGAACATCCGCGTTGCAGCACCCGAAGCCGGAACGAACTTTACGATCCTCTTCTGGTTACGCATCTGCCGGTAGCGTTCGCTCCAGCTTTTCGTTTCGCTGTCGGTCAGGCGTACGATGCCGTCGCCCACTACGGCCGAGCGGCTGATGTTCAGGTAGGGAAATTCTTCGCGAAAACGCTGCAATTGTTCCTCGATTCGCTCCGGTGTGATGCCGTGTTCGGTTATCTGCTTGGTATCTATTTCGTTAAACATTGTCTTGTTGTGATTGGTTTGAGGTCTTAAAGATACATATTTTTTGTGAAACAGGCCGAGCGTCGCCGTTTTTTCATTTGTCCTGCGCAGAGTGACGAAATGGGTGAAAGTGTGTCGAGTAGCATCGGGGCGATTTTGTAAATTCTGATAAATGTAGTACGTTTGTTCATTCATTCGATGCGGTTTGGCGCATTCCGATCCGATCGTGCGATTCCGGGTGTTGGAACAGGTTGATCGGGAATTATTTGAGATATGTATACGATAGAGGAAAACTGCTCGCTGTGCGACAAGAATAGTTTCGGGGTCGAGGCTTCGGCGCGTCGGCTGATCCGGTTCGACAAGGCTGCAGATATGCCTGCCGTTTTTTCTGAAATGGGTGAGACCGAACGATGGATGGTGCTCGGTGGGGGAAACAATATCCTCTTTACCGGCAATTTCGACGGTACCTTGCTCCAGCCTACCGATCAGCGTATGGAGGTTTGTTCGGAGAATGAACAGTCGGTGCGGGTTCGGGTTGGAGCCGGTGTCGAATGGGACGACTTTGTGGCGTGGTGCGTGGCCCGCGGGTGGGGAGGCGTTGAGAACCTCTCGCTGATTCCGGGAAAGGTCGGAGCGGCCCCCGTGCAGAACATTGGAGCCTACGGTGCCGAAGCCAAAGATACGATCGATCGGGTGGAGTGCTTTTTCCCCGAGCGGAACGAAACGGGATTCCTTTCCCATGCGGAGTGCCGTTTTGGTTATCGTGACAGCATTTTTAAACGGGAGCTGAAGGGTAAAGCGGTTATTTTGTCCGTGGAGTTTCTGTTGTCCCGTCAGCCGCAATTCAAGTTGCGGTATGGAGATATTGCCGATCGGGTAGAGGCGCTGGGTGGCGTCTCGTTGGAGCATATCCGCCGGGCCGTGATCGAGGTGCGCCGCAGCAAGTTGCCCGATCCGAAGGTGTTGGGCAATGCAGGAAGCTTTTTCAAGAATCCGGTTGTGTCGCAGCAGAAAGCCGATGCGCTTCGGGCCGATTATCCCGATATGCCTTGCTATCCGGCAGAAGCGGGACAGGTGAAGTTGGCTGCGGGATGGTTGATCGATCGTTGCGGCTTACGTGGAAAAAGGTGGGGTGCGGTCGGAGTGCACGAGCGTCAGGCGCTTGTGTTGGTCAACTACGGAGGGGCTACGGGGCATGACGTGCTCGAAGTAGCCGCGCGTGTACGGGCTGAAGTGTCGGCCCGCTTCGGTGTCGATATCGAGATGGAAGTCAATATAGTATAGATCGTTATGTTACAGGATAAGTTTCGGGCCTATATCCGGGAGCACGGGCTGTGTTCCTATCACGACCGGATCTTGCTGGCGGTAAGCGGCGGGGTCGACTCGATGGTCATGATGTCGCTCTTCGTTCGGACGGGATACAACGTCGGTGTGGCCCACTGTAATTTCCAGCTTCGCGGTGCCGAAGCCGATGAGGACGATGTGATGGTCCAGAAAGAGGCTGCACGGCTTGGGATCCCCTACTACGGAACCCGGTTCGACACGAATGCCGAAGCTGCAGCAACCGGAGAGTCGGTCGAAATGGCTGCCCGTCGGCTCCGCTACGCGTGGTTCGAACAGCTGTGCGTCGAACACGGATACGACAAAGTGGCCATAGCCCATCATGCCGACGATTCGGTGGAGACCTTTTTTATCAACCTGTTGCGGGGCACCGGATTGCGTGGATTGACCGGAATCAGCGTGACCAACGGCCGGTTGATCCGCCCGTTGTTGTTCTCCCAGCGTAAGGAGATCATCGATTTTGCCTTGTCTCAGAAGATCCCCTACCGGGAGGATTCGACCAATGCCTCAACCAAATATGTGCGCAACAAGTTCCGTCTTGGTGTGATTCCCCGTATTCGGGATATTTCGCCCCGGTTTGTCGATACGATGGCCGAAAATGTGGAGCGGTTGACGGCGGCTCAGCGGTTTATTGACTGCTGTATGTCCCGGATCCGGGAGGATGTGGTGACCGAAGAGGCTGAAGGACGTACGGTAATCGATCTGAAACGGGTCGATCCAAGGCTTCCGTTGGATTTTGTCGTGTTCGAGCTGATGCGCGGTTTCGGTTTCAACGGCGAGGTGATCAACGGACTCTATCGTACCTTGGCCGAAGGCCATGGTTCAGGAAAACGTTTCTTCTCGAAAGACCGAATCGCGTATGTCGATCGCGGACGGATTCTGATTCAACCGATTCCCGACGACGAGTGCTGCAAGACGGAGATTGCCGTCGATGCCGACAAAGTGTGGTGCGGAGGTTGCGTACTGACCTTTACCCGGATGGATGTGGATGATGTGGAGTCGCTCCGGCAGCCCCAACACGTAGCGCTGCTCGATGCCGACAAGCTGAAGTATCCTTTGGCGGTGAGACGTTGGGTCGAAGGGGATTGGTTCGTGCCTTTCGGAATGGAGCGGCACAAGAAGATCAGCGACTTCCTGATCGACTGCAAGGTGCCGCTGCCCGACAAGAAGAGGCAGCTCGTCGTGGTGAGCGGAGACGATATCGTATGGGTGGTCGGCCGACGGATCGATGACCGCTACAAAATCGGCTCCTCGACGGAGAACGTTCTGAGAATTGTGCGCGAGGCCGATTCCGAGGTGTGATCCGTGTCGGAAACGATTGCAGTTGTAAGAAAAAGAGTGGGTTTAATAGGAGTAGTAGAGATTATATGTATATAGCACAGAAAAAACGTAAGGAAAACATAGCCGAGTATATTTTGTACTTGTGGCAGTTGGAGGATCTGTTGCGGGCACTGCAGTTCAGTCCCGAAGCGATCTATTCGCAGTTGGTGGCGAAGAGTGCCTTGGACGATGCTTCGCGCCAGCAGGTATTTTTCTGGTATATGGATATTGTCAATCTGTTGCGGCAGGAGGGAAAGGAGTCGAGCGGACACTTGGAACATACGCTCCATCTGATTGCCGATTTGAATGATCTGCACGAACGGCTGTTGGTCCTGCCTGCTGGAGAAAAGTACAGAAAAGTGTTTGCGGCATTGGCTCCCGAAATGCCTGCACTGCGAGTAAAGTTGGGTAAGACGGATGTCTCCGATATAGAACTCTGTTTCCGGGCTCTGTATGCCGTAGTGCTCTATCGGATCAAGGGCGACAAGAGTCATGAGGAGGGGATTCGTAACGTGATCGACCTCATATCTCCGGTGATTGCTGAGCTGGCCTCGGTATATCGACAGGTCGAGCGCGGAGAGATCGACCTCTACGGTTCGGACAAAAACAACGCAACGAAGTGAGTGCCATGTCGACGCTCCTCTCTACGGCCTATTTGGGCAATATTCAGTATTATACGAAGTTGATCTCGGGCGAGGCAGAGATCGATATGTGGGAAAATTACCGCAAACAGAGCTACCGCAACCGATGCGATGTGCTTACCCCCAATGGAGTCTGTTCGTTGATCGTGCCCGTGCTGCATCCGTCGGGGCAGAAGATCCGAACCAAAGAGGTGCGGATCGACAACTCGAAAAAATGGCGACACCAACATTGGCAGACAATTGTTTCGGCCTATGGCAAAGCTCCCTTTTTCGACCATTATGCCGGAGCTTTCGAGTCGATGTATGCCACGGAGTATGAACTTCTGGCCGAGTGGAATCGGGATCTGCTGCAACTGACCCTGCAGCTGCTTCATTTGGATATTCCGGTCGTCTATACCGATGCCTATCGGGAGGCGGTTCCTGTGGCTTCCGATTTCCGGGACGCGCTCTCCCCGAAACCCAGATGGCGTCGACCCGACCCTGCGTTCCGTCCCGTACCCTATTATCAGGTCTTCTCCGACCGGATGCCCTTTGCCGAAAATCTGTCGATTATCGATCTGCTTTTTTGTGAGGGCCCGGAAACGGAGGGGCTTCTCCGAAACTCGATGCGGTGAGGGTGAAAAAATATTGAAAAATTTGCCTCTCTTCTTGTTTTTTCCTGATTTTGTCGTACATTTGCGGTCGTAAAGTAAGACGTGTATTGAATCATTTCAGATACGAGGGGACAATGAACCAGCTTTCGCTTTTTACCAGCTATTATTTTTACTTCTACTTTAAAAAAAGTGGACTGGGATTGCATGGTCGATAGTGAGCGTCGTAAAAGATAACGTAAAATGATATGAATCCCGGTCCGCAAGGAGCCGGGATTTTTTTGTAGAATAAGTCAAAATTGTTGAGGTATGGCGGTGAATAACAAGATGCGGGTCGCAATTCAAGGTTACGAGGGAAGTTTCCATCACATCGTGGCTGAACGCTATTTCGGTGAGGATATTACGATCGTGCCGTGCGCTACGTTCCGCGAAGTCGCCCGTCAGGTCGAAACCGGTGAGTCGACATACGGCGTTATGGCTATCGAAAATTCGATCGCGGGAAGCATTCTGCCGAACTTGGGAATCTTACATAACAGCAGTTTACAGGTCGTGGGCGAGTACTATCTGCATATCCGCCAGAATCTGATGGCGTTACCCGGTGTGCGGCTCGAGGATATTCATGAGGTTCATTCGCATCCCATGGCCCTGTTGCAGTGCGTCGATTACCTCGACCAGCACAAGTGGAAACTGGTTGAAACCGAGGATACGGCGTTGAGTGCGAAAAATATCGCTCAAAAAAAGAACCATCACGCGGCGGCCATTGCCGGTTATTTGGCTGCACGGCTCTTCGGCCTCGAAATTCTGGCTCCCGATATTCATACGATCAAAAACAACTGTACGCGTTTTCTGATCATCCGGCCCGACCATCAGGTGATCGACGAACAGGCCAATAAGGCTTCGCTCTGTTTCAAAACCGATCACGAACACGGTTCCCTGTTGCGCGTGCTGCGGGAGATGGAGGACTCGTCGATCAACATGACCAAACTGCAGTCCTCGCCGATTCCGAGTGCCCCGTGGCACTATATGTTCCACGTTGATATGGAGTTCGACAGCATGGACGACTACAACCGGGTGATCGAACGGATGAGACGGGCTTGCCTCGAGCTGCACGTCTACGGTGTCTATAAAAAAGGTGAAAGTGCATAAAATTAAAATATAAAAAGTGTCGAAAAGATGAATCCTATAAAAATAGTGTTGGCCGACAGGATCGGTGGAGTGGAAGAGTACTATTTTTCGAAGAAGTTGCGGGAGATCGATCAGATGCGGGCTTCCGGGAAGGAGGTGATCAATCTGGGGATTGGAAGTCCGGATCAGCCGCCCCATCCGGATGTGATCGCTACGCTTGCTGCTGAAGCGGCGAAACCCGGAAACCACGGATACCAACCCTATAAAGGGGCCGCTATTCTGCGTGATGCTTTCAGTGCGTGGTATGCGACACGGTATGGGGTTTCGCTCGATCCGAACAGCGAAATTCTTCCGTTGATCGGATCCAAGGAGGGAATCATGCACATCTGTATGACCTATCTGAATCCCGGAAACAAGGTACTGGTGCCCAACCCGGGTTATCCGACCTATCGTTCGGCGGCAAAGATCGCCGGTGGAGTCTGTGTCGATTACAAACTGCGCGAGTCGAACGGATGGCAACCCGATTTCGAGGAGATCGAACGTCAGGGAATGAAGGGCGTCAAGCTGATGATTGTCAACTATCCGCACATGCCGACCGGTGCTCTGCCCAAAGAGGATCTGTTCGAGCGTTTGGTCGCTTTTGCCCGTAAACACGGCATCCTACTCGTACACGACAATCCGTACAGCTTCATCCGGAATCCTCATCCGGCCAGTCTGTTGTCGGTGCCGGACGCGAAAGATGTGGTGATCGAGCTGAACTCGTTGAGCAAGAGTCACAGCATGGCAGGTTGGCGTATCGGTATGATCGGTGCAGCTCGCGAACGGATCGATGAGATCATTCGTTTTAAGAGCAACATGGATTCGGGTATGTTCTATCCGATGCAGGCAGCAGCTGCCAAGGCGTTGTGTCTCGGTGACGACTGGTATCGCGGAATCAACGAGCTGTACGGTCGAAGAGAGGCCAAAGCCTACGAAATTCTGGATACGATCGGCTGTTCCTACGACCCGAAGCAGGCCGGGCTCTTCGTTTGGGGACGCTTGCCCGAAGGGGATGGCGATTGCTATCAGTTCTCCGATAAGATTTTGTACAATTGTGGCGTTTTCCTTACGCCGGGGGGGATCTTCGGTTCGGAAGGTTTGCAGTACATTCGAATCAGCCTTTGTGCGACGGAGGAGACCCTGCAACGATCGATCGATAAAATTAAACAGGTATTATGAAGGTAGCGATAGTGGGTGTCGGCCTCATCGGAGGTTCGTTCGCCTTGGTGTTGAAGGATAAAGGGATCTGTACGGAGGTGATCGGAGTGGACAACTCCGAAAAGAACCGGGTTCGGGCCATGGAACTTGGCCTGATCGATCGGATCATGACGCTCGACGAAGCGGTTGCAGAGGCCGACCTGATTGTTCTGGCTACGCCGGTCGATTCGATTCCTCTGTTGGCCGTCAAGGTGTTGAATCGGGTCAACGAACGGCAGGTAGTGATCGACATGGGTTCGACCAAACAGGAGCTCTGTGAAGTGATTGCCCAGCACCCGCGTCGGGGACGTTTCGTGGCGACACACCCGATGTGGGGTACCGAATACAGCGGTCCGGAAGCTGCCGTACACGAAAGTTTTGCCGGACGGACTGTCGTCCTGTGCGATACCGAAAAGAGCGATCCCGATGCGCTTAAAATGATAGAAGATATCTATACCCGCATCGGTATGCCGATCAAATATATGAGCTCTGAAGAGCAGGATATGCATACGGCCTACGTCAGCCACATCTCGCATATCACCTCGTTCGCCCTTGCCCTCACCGTGTTGGAGAAGGAACGGGAAGAGGAGCACATCTTCGATCTGGCAGGAGGTGGTTTCGAGAGTACGGTACGTCTGGCCAAGAGTTCGCCCAATACGTGGGTGCCGATCTTCATGCAGAACAAATATAATGTGTTGGATGTTTTGCGCGAACACATTCATCAGTTGCAGATTTTCCGCCGGATGCTCGAAAAGGACGATGCTGAAGGCCTGCGTCAGATGATGTCGAAAGCCAACCGCATCCGCAAGATCATCAAGTAGTAAATAATAAAACTTAAGATATGAAACCGTTTGATATTAAAGCAAAAAGACCTCTGATCATCTCCGGACCGTGCAGTGCGGAGACCGAGGAACAGACCTTGGCGACGTGTCAACTGATTGCCGCAACGGGCATGGTGGATGTTCTCCGTGCCGGAATATGGAAACCGAGAACCAAACCCGGATCGTTCGAAGGGGTCGGCCTCAAGGGACTGGTCTGGATGAGCAAGGCCCGGGAGTTGACCGGACTGCCCATCGGTACGGAAGTGGCCACCTCGAAGCATGTCGAGGCTGCCTTGGAGTTCGGGGTCGATGTCATTTGGGTCGGTGCCCGGACTACGGTTAACCCGTTCAGCGTACAGGATATTGCCGATGCCCTGAGGGGAACGGATGTAACGGTGCTGATCAAAAACCCGATGAATCCCGATATTGAGCTTTGGAGCGGTGCCGTCGCCCGGATGCAGAATGCGGGTATTACCAAGTTGGGCTTGATTCACAGAGGATTCTCGGCCTATGGCGCCTCGTTGTATCGGAACAATCCGATGTGGCATCTGGCGATCGAGATGCGTACACGTTACCCCGAACTTCCGATGATTTGCGACCCGTCGCACATCTGCGGTTGCCGGACCTATCTGCAGGAGGTGGCCCAGAAGAGTGCAGACCTCGACTACGACGGACTGATTATCGAGAGCCATATTTGCCCCGATAAGGCGTGGAGTGATGCCGCACAGCAGGTGACACCCGACGGGCTGAAGATGTTGCTGAAAAGCATCGTATGGCGTCGGTCGACAACCGACAGTCCCGATTACCAGAAGGCCCTTGCCAAGTTGAGAAACCAGATCGACCAGATCGACGAAGAGGTATTCGAGCTGCTCAGCAAGCGGATGCGCGTGGCGGAGGAGATCGGACGTGTAAAACGGGACAACAATGTGACCATTCTTCAGGGTGGTCGTTGGCAGAGTATCGTGGACCGTATCGTGACACAGGCTCCGAAGTTAGGGGTCAGCACGGAGTTCCTGAAAACGGTGCTTGAGGCCATCCATCTGGAGAGTATCAACCGTCAGAATATCGTCATGAATCAAACTGCCGAGAAGAAAGAGGAGGCCAGCGCACAGAACGCCGAAGGTACGCAAAGGGAGAAGCCAAAAGAGGAGCCGGAGAAAAAGGCCGATACCGAGAAAAAGTAGACAAAGACGATAGCGGAGGGGGGCCGAATGTCTGCCAAGGCAAGGGGTAATGCTTGACTTGGGGGAGTGTGGCGAGTGAAAGGGCGTATCTGCATTGGTGTATAAACTACATGGAAAATCAATAGCGTATGCGCAAACGTCCGACGATTTGTCGTTATATGGAAGCGGTCGGAGACTCTTGGCATCGCTTCAGAACATGGGGAGAGGTCCGTCCCGAGTATGATGCTCAGGGGCGGCCCTCTTTTCGTGCTGGGAACTATTCGGTCGTCTTTCGGGTCTGTCGCGAGGATGGTCGGAAGTATGCGCTGAAGTGTTACATGTATGCTCCGTTCCGGGCGGAGGCGATTTATGCCGACTTGGCAGAGAGACGGTTGCCCTATTTGATCGAAGCACGGTACCTTCCCGATGAACTGTTGGTCGATGATGAGGCCGGAACCGGAAGCAGGTATCCGGTTGTCGTCATGGAGTGGATCGACGGGGAGTCGTTAGGCAATCGGCTCGGCCGCTTGTGCCGGATGAATGATCGGGAGGGGTTGAAGCGCCTGACCGAAAGTTTCGTGCGGATGGTGCTGGAGTTGCTCTCTGAAGATTTTGCACATGGCGACCTCAAACAAGACAACATTCTGGTGGACAACGAAGACCGGCTTCGGTTGATCGACTACGACGGTGCGTTTCTTCCGGAGTTCTCCGGGCAGCATGGCAAGGTGCTCGGCTCTCCGTTGTATCAGCATCCGGCTCGCGACGAACGTTTCTTCTCGAAAGCCATAGACGACTATCCGATCGCCATAATCGTGTTGAGCCTCTATGCGTTGGTGCATGATCCGTCGTTGTTTTTCCGCTATTTCGATGGTGAAAATATCGTGTTGGATGCTCGGGAGACGAGTCGGGGCGCATCGGCTCTTCTGAAAACGCTGACCACGCAGTGGGAGCTCGAAGGGAGCACCGAACTTGTGGCTCTGGCCCGTGTCATGAAGCGGTCGGATCCTGCAATCCCGGAGTTGAAATCGCTGCTGCAAGCGCTGATCCATCCGAAAACGGATCTGCCCGAAGAGGTGGAGATCATCGATGAGGAGGATACCCGTTGTGCCGTATTCCGCAGCGGAGGGTTGTTCGGGTATGCCGATCTCGAACGTCGTGAAGTATTGTTGGCGCCGATCTATCTCGATGCCACACCCTTCCGTGAAGGCTTGGCGGTCGTACGGACACCGGCAGGGTATTGCGTGATCGATTGTTCCGGAGCGTGTCGGCTCGATTGTCGCGGGTATTCGTACGTCGGTCCTTTCTGTGACGGACGGGCCGTGGTGTGTAGAAAGGAGTTGTTTGGCTTTATCGACAGCGAAGGCAAGCCTGTTGTCCCGTTGCGCTATGCGTTTGCCTCCAATTTCAGGGAGGGCCTTGCGGTTGTGCGGATAAACGGCAAGTTCGGATATATCGATACGGAGGGTACGATGGTGATCGATGCAGCGTTCGATCATGCAGGGTGTTTCCGCGATGGCAGGGCTCGTGTGGAGTGCGAAGGCGAAATATTCAGTATCGATCGAACGGGGAAAAAAGTACGGTAGATGGGGAATCTGTCCGAGATGAGGTCCCTCTGCCGGTTGTTTTTGTATGTGTTGCTTTATAAAAAAATGACAAAAATTTATAATTTTACTACAAAATAAGGCGCTTGCGATTTTTCGAAAGGATACGTAACTTTGTTTCAGCGGAAAACACTTCTTAGAGTGTCCCAAAGCCGGTTGAGGGACCGTGAATCCCTCTTCTGATGAAAATGTCGTTTTGTCAATGAAATCATAACCGTATGTATTCAGCCAGAATAAACCGTACTCATCCGGTAGCCTTCATTATTCTGATTGACCAGTCCGGATCGATGAGTGAACCGACCGTTTTCATGCAACGGAAAATGTCGAAAGCCGAAGCTGTTGCTCTGATCGTGAACCGAATGATCGCAGAACTGATGTTCCGTTGCAAACGGGACGACGGCTATCGGTCCTATTTCGATATTGCCGTGTTGGGGTATCACGACGATCAGGTCGTCTCGTTATGGAAAGAGGCCAACCGTCAGTTTGTCTCTTCGCAAGATCTGGCCGATGTGGAGCTGCCCGAACTGAGAATGGAACAGGAACGCAGGATGCCCGATGGACGGACTACGGTCGTGTCGACGCTACAGAAACAGTGGGTCAAACCCTATGCTGCGGGTAAAACTCCGATGTTCAAGGCCCTGTCGGCATGTTGCGAACTCTGTAAGTCGTGGTGCGCACAAGAGAAACATCGGGCAAGCTACCCTCCGACGATCTTCAATATTACCGATGGCGAATCCTCAGACGGTGACGACCGCCAACTGCTCGATATGGCTGAAAAGATTCGGATGCTTTCCACAGACGACGGACAGGCGCTATTGGTCAATATACATATTTGCTCCGGTGAAGCGTGTGAACCTGTGCTCTTTCCCGAATCGGAAGAGGAACTTCCCGATCAACGTTATGCCCGGTTGCTCTATCGGATGTCGAGTGAGATGCCCGAAGTGTATGAAGAGGAGATCGCTGCCCTGAAAGGACACTCCGGAAAACACTTCAGGGGGATCAGCTATAATGCCGGGATGACCGACCTGATCGATATGATGAATGTCGGTTCGGTGAGTGTGAACTTTTTATTCTGATGCGTATGTCGTTGTCGGTTTGTCAAGTGCTGGAGTCGGTCGAAAACGAGGAGGGCCGTTTCCGTACGTTGCGGGATGTGGTGTTTGTGACGGATCGTTCGGGGCATCCCGTGTTTACGGTGTCGGGCCGCATGATCTCTTTTCCCGTGTCGTGGCAGGGATGCGGGTATGTGCTCACGTGTCTGCTCGATAGAGATCACGAACGGTTTGTCAGGTATAGTCGTGTCGCGGAGATCATCGCACAAAGAAGTCGAAAGAGTACCTGTCTGGTGGATTATCGCTATCTGAGTCAAGAGTTGCTCGTCTTCGACGATTTGGGACAGAGCCGTTATACGGATGTGGTGCTGATGGAGATGCCCCGAGGGGCGAAACGCTTGGATACGGTCTTCGATGAACTCTGTCGGGAGGACAATCGGCAGAAGTTACACGAATTGTTACGCGAATTTTGTCGTATGGCCGTTTGGTGGATTGACAGCGGTTTGGTACATGGTGCGCTCGCTCCGAAAAACATTATCCAGCTTTCGGATGGTACGCTTCGGTTGATTCATTACGAGCGGTTGCAGGTGCTTTCGAAAGAATCCGAGAATATAACGGCGCAACATACCGATCTGGTGATGCTGGCCAATATGGCCCTCGCTCTGAAGGCGATGATTGCCTGTCCCGAGATCTACCGGACGTTAAAAGGCGATCCGATGTTTCAGCGACCGGTTTGTTCCTCGTTCCTGCCGACGCTTCTCGAAGCGGCGGAGCGTGCGGGTTGCCTGTCGGTGCAAAAGATTATCGCGTCGATCGACCCGTGTAACAAAACCGTCCGGGATCGGTACGCTTTGCGCGGGGCTCTGCTGCAGCTTATGGAAGACGGAACGGAGTTGGATGCTCGTGTGTTGCAAAGGTTTGGATCCGAACGACGGGATGTTTCGTCCAAAGTACCGGAATCAATACCTGCGGAAAGTGCAGCCCCACGAATGATCAATCGGGCTCTTCTCGAAGAGCGGTATGATTGGGTCGGACCGGTCTGCGAAGCGATGATCTGTGTCAGCAAGAATGACCGTTGGGGCTATCTGGACTACACCGGCAAGGAGGTGATCGCGCTTCATTACGATTGGGCCGATGATTTTGCCGAAGGACGGGCCTGTGTCCTGCTCGAAGGGTATTACGGATTGATCGATAAAACAGGAGAGGAGATACTCCCTCCCGCCTATGAAGAGATCGAGTGGAACTGCCACTTCGGCACGGTCAAGGCATCGTGTGACGGCTGTTTCGGACTGTTCGATCGAAATGGAGCATGTGTCGTCCCACTGATCTACCATAGTATGGGCAGCATCGATAACGATCTGATAGCCGTCGGCTTAGAGAATCGGTTCGGATATATTCGTCACGACGGGACCGTAGTCATTCCGTTGATGTATGATGAAGCCTATGATTTTCAGAATGGGAAGGCTGTTGTCGTTCAAAACGGTCGCTACCTCGAGATCGATTCTTCCGGAGCTATTCTGCGGGAGGCCGTAGAGTATGGCATTCCTGAAAAGGTCTACTCATAGCGTCCGATCTCGTGAGGCATAGCGCATCCGATCGAATCCGGTCGGGAGGCGTTTTATGCACCTATCGGGACCTGCTGCCACGACCCTCCATGTAGCTCCATGACATGCGTAAATCCAGCCTTTTTTAGCGCTCGCAGGGCCTCTTCACGGCCGCTGTTGATGTTTTCGGGACGGTGTGCATCCGAATCGACCACTACCGGAATGTTTAACTCTTTTAACAGCGGGAAATGTTCGATCGAGGGAGAGAAACAGCCTGTCGATTCGAATTTTTTTGTGTTGATCTCTACCATCAGACCCTTGCGGGCGATTCGACCGAAGTACTCCCGGATGATCTCCTTATACCACGTCGTGGAGGTAATACCCGGCTGGCAGCGTTCGGCATTCATGTAGAGTTTGTCGGCATGTCCGACAATATCGAAACCTCCCGCCTCGACCATTCGCATCAGTTTGGCAAAGTAGTTCCGGACGAGCCGTTCCAGATCGTTCCCGAAGTGTTCCCGGAGCCGTTCGACGAGCACTTCTGGACGGGTGTCGATATCGACGTACGTTCCGTAATCGTCGCGCATGACGTGTACCGATCCGATTCGATAATCTAATGGTAGCTGCTGGAAAAACGGCGAGGCCGGATTACTCGTTTCGTCCAAGTAGTCGATCTCCATACCGGCGTAGATCTCGATCCGATCCCCGTACAGCCTTTTCATCCGCTCGATTTCGTCCAAGTAGTCGTTGACCCGGTTCCGATCCAAGGTCCATGCCGTGGCGAACGGAAGCGGAGCGTGCGAAGAGATTCCGTAAGCCGAAAATCCCTGTCGGATTGCCTCCTTGATGAACTCCTCCATCGGGGCCTTCCCGTCGCAGAATGAACAGTGACTGTGGTAGTTGGTCCGATTTGTCGGCCGAATTTCCATTGGCTCTATTTTTTGTTTTTAAACAATTTGCGTTGACCCAGATCGATCGAGAAGAGTACCTTCTGCTGCCATCCCCATTTTTTGCCGTCGAAGTGGTGGACCGAAGCGACCCGAAGCTTCATGATGTCGTTGCGGATGGGCTCCCAATAGATCTCCAAACGGTCGTAGATATTGTTCTCGGTGCGGTACCAAGGTTCTCCCCAGTACAATCCCGGTCCGTAGTCCAGCGACGGATCGGCAACGTAGTAGGGCATCAGGTTCTTGCCCGCATAGAGCGTGTTGAATATACCGAGTTTCCACATCTGCACCTTAAGCTCGATTTGGGCACCTCCGGGCGTTACATACTCTCCGACATATTTACGGTCGTTCTGGAAAGCTTGCAGCCAACCGACTTGCAGCGAGAGCTTCTCCAGACCGGTCATCTTGCTGAAATCGGCTCCGATGTGCGGATGCAGCAGGATATTGTCGACTACGCCATCCTCGGTAATCGTTCCCGCGTGGTGGTACATCGAGAGGTGGTAGCCGCCATAGAACATGCCCTGATTGATCCGTCCGGCCGAAAAGAGCAGGAATTTTTCCCGCTTGTCGGTAGACAGCATGCTGTTCCAGTCACAGCCGAATTCGACGTATCCCCGTCCTCCGGAGTATTGTAGCAGCAGACCGGTGAGGTTCGGGTCGTAATACCGGACCGAATCGCTGAAGAAGACGCTCGGATAGTCGCCGATGGTCTTTCTGCGTGGGATGACGCCGGCCCATGCCTTGAATTTCGGTCCGTCGTATTGGTAGTATCCGAAGATCTCGTTGTCCGTTTGGAACGGTTTGGTTCCGAAATTGGCCAGCAGGTCGACACCCATCATCAACGAGTGGCGCTGTTGCCATCGGATACCGAGTTCCGGAGCGATGCGGGCTCCGAAGAGGGTTTGCGGCCAGTTGATTTCGCTTTTGTATTCGCGATTATCGAAAAAGAAGTCGAACGAGGCACCCCATACGACTTGTTGTGCTTGGGCTTCCGGTCGGAAGACCAGTGTAATTGCGAGAAGAGCAACGAAGATTTTGTAGTTTCTGAGGATCATTTGAGTCCGTAATTTTCCCACAAAGATAGCGATTCTTGCGAATGTTCGTTCGCAAACGCGCGGGTTTTCGAAGCAAGCCAATTTTGTGGAGGAGAGAGTGCGGCCGGGGGGCAGAGGATAGAGGGAGAGTGCTCCCGTTTGCGACGTGATGTGTGCCGAAAGAAATCGGGCGGAACGATTTGCTTCGTCCCGCCCGATTGGGTTGATTGTCTATGGTCTGTTGTCAGTCATCTCGGCAAGTCCTCCTGTCGGTTTATCCGAAAATCCGCTCTCCCCGAAAATGTAATGGAATTGCTCTTTTGCTGAGGCGATTTTTTGGAAAAAAAACGAAAATCCCGGAAAGACTTGGCCCGCAGTTGTTGATGGAACCCACTGACGGGAAAATCACTTCGTTGTGTAGATGTAGTTGAATCTTCCGCCGGGGGCTGCGTCGCCGTTGACGTACCAGTCCATCGGATCAGCCTGCTGCATGTTGTCGGACCATTTGAATTCGATGTCCGGATCGGCCGATATGCCTTGCAATACGTTTCGAGGAATCGTTACGAACATCCTGTTCCCCTCTGTTTCGGATGCGACATCCGAGATGGTCCTCCACACTCCGTTTTCGTATTGCTGCAATTCGGAACCGTAATTTACGCGATAATCGTAGCCGTACCATCCGGTTTCAGGATTGCGGTCGACGTCGATCCACAGTGTCATGCAGTTGTCGGCCTCTTCGAGTTGGATCGGATCCACGGTCTGAACATAAAAATAGAGGTTACGCCGGTCACGGGCGACCTTCATCAGTTCGAAGTCGTTTCGGCCCGTGTTGTTGGTATAGGTTACCGCCGGAACGGTGAATGCGGCGGGGTGGTTGCGCGGGTCGGTATCGCCGATGTAATCGCGGTATGTGGCCGGAATCTCATCCCAATCCTCCATACCCCGGATCTTCTTTTCGGGTCCCGGATCGGAAACCGCCTCGACCCCCTTGTACCGACGGACGTTGGCCACAAGCTGCATGTAGTAGTTATCCTTCATGCCAGCCGTAAGCGTAGGTTCGAGGTCACGGCTGTACTCGGGGCTCGCCTGATCGCAGAACCACGAGTGTTCGGGATTCTCGTCGGTACTTGGCCAACGGCCGGCTACCCATTCGTTCCATCCCGTGACAAACACGAATGGTACGTCCTGCTTCAGTGCATAGTCCCATTGCTCCTGAAAGTTGTAGCCATAGACGATGTCTTTGCTCGGATCGCCCGGATGGCCGTTGTGGTAGCAACGGCCCCAGTTTTTCGTATTGCCGTAAAAGGCCGATCCGCCCATGCCCGCTTCCCAGTCCGGGTGCTGCGACACGGATACGCTGATGATCTCGCGCTCTCCGGATGCGTTGCTGTACACCTTTTGCGGACGGGTAAACGAGATCCATGGCCAACCGTTGGCCTTGTCCGGCTCGTTGGGCCACTGGGATTCCCGATAGGTGAAGAAGTTCTCGTATTCGCGACCTTTCGTCTGGGCCGTTACGCCGATGATGAGCGGTTTGCCGTCGAGGTAGTACCAACATTCGGGGTGGTAATAGGGGGCTCCGGGTTTATAGAACGCCTCGTACGCCTGTTGTATCCGGTCGCCCGACTGCGTGTTGGTGTAGAATACGATCCGGGGCGGATTTTTCCCCTGCTTGCGGACGGCATCCATCGCACGCATCAGGACATCGGCCTGCTTCTCATAAACAAAGGCATTCGTGGCGTCGATAACCACGAAGTCGACGCCGGCATCGGTCAGCAGTTGCATGCTGCGGAGGTGGACCCAATAGTCGTCCGAACGGTAGTAGCCGTAGATCGGTTCGCCCCAATAATAGAATCGCGAAAATTCGGGTGAGCCCCACCATTTGTTGTCTTTGTCTTCCAATACTTCCGGGTGTTCTGCGACGATTTTCGTGAGGTCCCAGTAGTGATCCGAAACCAGCGAATGTTCGTCTCCGCACCACAGAAAATAGAACATGCCTACCTGACGGTCGGATTTCGGGTCTCCTGTTTCGTCGTTTTGCGGCAGGGTGCGGCCCAATTCGTCGGTGCCGGCCAGCGGTTGAGCCGACAGGTATGCCGACGGGATCAAAAGCCATGCGAATGCAGCGATAAGTATCTTTTTCATGTTTTTAAGTGAGTTAGGGGTTTCTCTAAAAGTTCGTTCGGACCGCCGAAACCGACGGTCCGAACGAAAAGTGGATTAGGGATGAGTCTCTATTTTTTCAGTATGGGCAACCACGTGCAGATTTTCGAACCGTTCCAGCCGTCGACCGATGCGTAGTCGACCATGTGGATGTCGCCTTCGCTGGTCGGAACCAAAAATTCCATCTTCGTACTCGGAAGGGTGGGTTGAACCGGAGTGATGGCTACGACGCCGTTCTCATCGGCTTGGATCGCTACGGGTTGATCGAAATTGGGATCGATGTTCTCGTCACGCGCCAGCACAATGGGGCCACGGACAACTGCTTGGAAATTGTCTCCGGCACGGTTGCTTCCGAGCGGAGCATTGATTACACGGCAGGTCATGTCGAAGTCGATTTCGATGCGGTCGCCGGGATTCCACTTGCGGTTTAGCTCGGCGTAGGTTCCGGGGGTCGCCTCAACCTTCTCGCCGTTTACGCTGAGTGCCGTATTTTGGCTCCACGACGGAATACGCAGTTTCATGGTGAAATTTTCCGCCTTTTCCGGATTTACGTTGATCACCACGTGTCCGGTCAGCGGGAAATCGGTGTCGATCGTGAGCTGCAGCGGTTGGGTGCGGGTGTTCATGTTCACCTCACCGGCGTTGTACAGGTTGACGATCGGGCCCTCTTCGCTCGTCATGACGGCCACATAGGGAATATAGGCCAAGCCCATCGGACCGTTCAGGTTGCAGCAGGTCACATAAAAATCGTCGAAGTGCCAGCCCCATCCGTAGTTGACCACCTTGTTGCCGTTCAGCAGGTTGACGTAACTGAATCCGTCGCCCGTCGGTTTCATGGCGCCCAGCAGTCCGTTGTAGACATATTTTTCGATCTCGTCGGCTGGAGCCGGATCGCCGGTCAGACGCATGATCTGTGAGCAGAATTTCATCCACGTCACCCCGACACAGGTCTCCATCATACGCGTGATGTTCGGGTTGGTCTGTTCGTAAGCCGTGTTGCCCCATGCCTCTCCCGCAACGTTCGGGTGGTACGGTTGGTCGGCACCGGCATTGCCGATGATCGTGATCTCCCTTTTCCGGATGTTGTTGAACAGATTCATGAACGCTTGACGGCAGCGTTCGTCGCCCGTTACGCGATAGTACTCGACAACTCCCTCGAACATCGACATCATTTCGTAGGCTTTGGGGTAGTGGCCGCTCATCAGATAGGGGTCCGTGTTGTCGTAGGCCTGCTGGATCAGATCGAAATGTTTGGTCCCGCCCGATTCGACGATGTAGCGGGCAAAGTCCAGATAGCGCTGTTCGCCGGTCCAGTTGTACAGGCGCATGAAGGGTTCCAACAGCGTGCTGGATTCGATGTGGCAGGGCTCGTATCCGATGTTCGTAGCGCTCCATCCCAGATCGACAATCTCCTTTTTCGGAGCATGACCTACCTGATCGATGATACAATCCGCATGTTTCTTGAGTGCGTTCAGTACGGTCGAGTCCGGATTGACCCATTGATAGTACTCCTCCAGACCGAGCATGACGTACTTGCGTTCCCACAGGTCGCCGTTTTCGCTGCCCGGTTGTTGGTCAACAGGCGTACAACTGATGCTTCCGTTCTCGTTCTGGGTCGACAGCAGGTCCTGAACCGTGTTGTCCAGTATGGTTTTAAGCTCGGGATCTTTTGTGTATCGATAGAACATACTGCCGGAACGTACGGCCTTTCCCCACATCTCTCCCAACGCAAACTGCGGAGCCGCATGCGTCCGGAAGAAATTGACGAACTCGTCATACGGCAGGCGCCCCTTGTTCCAATTGGCGATCGAGTTCTGGATGTAGCCTTCCAGATGACCCGTCAGTTGGATGGAGTTCGGTGGAAGGGGAATCTCCTTGTCCGTGGTCTGTACGGAGGTGGCGCTGTCTCCTCCACACGAAAGCATCAATCCTGCTAATGGAAGCAGGCAACATGTTTTTAGCAATGATCTCTTCTTCATGAATATTTAAGTTTTTAGGTAAAAATGTATTTCAGAAAAATGGACATAGTGCGTCGTGTGTTTTGGTAATCGGTAAAAGTTACAGGTCGATATTTTCAAACAGAATACGGGCAATGTTTTCCATCCCTTTGTCCCCGGGGTGCATGCCTATTCCCTCGACTCTCCATACGCTCCGATCTCCCGGGTAGTTCGGCTCATCCTTGGCAAAATTCTCCGGATCTTCGATGGTCAAGGACGATATATCGGCAACGCGTGCCCCCGTTTGTTCGGCAGCTTTTGTAATCGCATTGTTCATCGGCTCAGAGAAAAAAAATGGTGTGGTGCAAACGACCGAAAGTCTATTTTTTGCTTTAAAGTAACTGATCAGCTTTCTGTATTTCTTTTCAAATAGTTCCAATGTCTTATGTTCGTCGATTCCAACGTTTTCCCCAATTTGCATAACGAGTAAATCTGGACTGAATTTTTTAAGGTTTGCCAGTTGCTTGAAGTCAAACGTATCGAAGTTGCGTTCAAAATCAGCGATGTTGTACACTAACATTTGTATTCTTCTTTCGGGAAGGGCTTTTTCGATCATGCTGAACAGTAGATGAACATAATCCCGAGAAGGAGCAGATGCAGCCATGCCGTGGTCGTAGTTCCAGCCGATCTGTTCGGCCCGACCGTGGTATGAAAGGCTGTTGCCCAAAACGACAATCCGATAGGGAGTACCCCTCTTTTGGTTGTCCAAAGGGACTACACGGACATCGACGTGGTTGAACTCTTTCAGAAGTTCGCTAAGCGTATCTTGTTTCTCTGCTTGATCTGGAACGAGGTCCTTTTTGTATGTTTCGTGGCACACGCCCGGCCCTAAAAATAACAGCAACGATAAAACAGTGATAACTATTTTCATGTATGCGAATATTAACCTTCCGGATCCTGATGCCCAGAATCCGAAGAGAGTTTTTTCATAAATATATCTTTTGTACAAAAATAATGAAAAAGCCGTAGGAGGCAAGGATCGAGGGAGAGAATATCGTCAAATGGAGGTGTCAGAACATGATATTAGGTGTGTTTGTACCCCAATAGGGCGGAAGCATGAAGGATGACTTTAGGTATGAAAAAAGTGGGGAAGGCTATGGGTTAGATAACATAAAATTTTGCATAATCGGAATAATTGCGTTAATTTTGTCGAGCTTTAAAAGGGGTTCCGTAGCTCAGTTGGATAGAGCAACAGCCTTCTAAGCTGTGGGTCGAGCGTTCGAACCGCTCCGGAATCACAAAGATAAATATTAATGTAACCCGCTGTAAATCATTGCGTTTATGGCGGGTTTGGCGTTTTCTGGGCGCGAAATGCCGATGCCATCCGAGCGCTTTCATGATGTATATTTGTGCATCAAAAGAATACGTTTATTTCCAATGTTGACCCATAGTTGACCAATAGCGGCCCTCAAAAGAACAAAGGGATAATCGAAAGACAGACAAAGTCGGACATACGATCGACAGTAAACCATCCGCAGGTACCTTATCAAAGGATTAGTTGGCTGCCGGTCTCTTAACCGGTATGGGGCCAACCGAATTCATGGCTTTATTCCGATTTCATGCTCACCCGTACGACTATCGGATTGTCATTGGCTGACACCTGTCGTTGCAGGCGGAGCAATGTCGTATCGGATGTCTCCTTGAAGTAATCGAGCAGGTACGGATCTATCGTATAATAAAAATGATTCATCCCATCTGCCGCTATGGGCATGAAAGGAAGAGTGCATCCGTCTAAGTCGTTGGTGATCGGGATCCGGTTCCCTCCGGTATGCTCGTCATAGACGGTCGAGGCCTCGATAAAACGGCCGCTCGCAGGATAGTAAAAGCCGTAATAGTAGGTTTGACGCTTTTTGAAAAACAGGTAGACCAGATCCCGGGAGGTTATGAAGTTCAGCAGAAGACAAGGGGAGGCCTGATCGAACTCATCGACACTGCGGGGAAGGTCGTAATTGATCAAGTGATCTTTGTATTGTTGTAACAGCCGGGGTTGTTCCTCCCCGAAATCGATATGGTATTTCGGAGCGATTTCCGTACCGGTTGCTTGGTAGAGGGTGTCGTTCAGAGGAATCAGGACGACCGTACCGTTGGCATCGGTCGAAAAGTTGTTGAGGATGCCCGTGATATTACTTACGGACAGCACCTCGTCGAAATAGCATGCCGGACGGATCGTGTCGGACTGAAAATTCCAGAACAACAGATTGGGATATTGAGCCTGTTCCAGAAATCGAGTATTCCCAGAGTACCCGCAGTAGCAGGCGAGCGTATTGTCACCCGTGTAGGCTATGCTCTGAACGGAATAAGGGAAGTGATGGGCAGCAATAAATACTCCGTCGAAACTGTATATAAGCACTTTCTTGCCCGGACTGTCCCAGATGAAGATGCGTTGGCTTTCCGGATCTACCGATACGTCCGTTAACGAGATATACTCCTTTTCGCTTCGGCCCAAACGTTGGATCTTCCGTAACAGGTGTCCTTGAAGATCATAGAGATAGATGGACCGGCTCTTCTCTTTGTCTACGATAATCAATCGGTCCTTTAGTGGAATCAGCTTGTCGATCTGTCCGACCAGGGCATCGTCTCGGGTCTCCATCGGAATGTAGTGCAGTGAGTCAGCCACGGCGGATAAGGGTAGCGTGTGTGCGCCATCTCGCACCGGAACGTCGATGTGAACAACAGTGTCATCTGCTGGCAGGGTTTGGGAGGTGGTGTTGCAGCCGCAAAATAGGGTCGCTGTTGCCCATATAGAAACTAAGGTTTTTATTACATGTGCGCAGGTTCTCATCGGGATTCGTGGGTTAGAGGGTGGTACATGCAAAGATCTAAAGACGATGCAGCGGGATGCCGAAGATTGTCTCCCGAGATCGTCTGGAAATTCAGCCATGTGTAAATATACAATAATTTATCCCGACGAACAAATGCTGCCGATCCGATGTCATTCCCGAAAGGAGCACAGTCGGACTGTCGTTTTTGCCTTTACCGAGCCGCATGAGGTAAAGAAACAGATCCGGTTGCGGTCGGAGAAGAGGGCAGCAGAACCACAAGCCTGCAGAGATGGCAAGAACAAGAAGGGGAATTAGTCAATGGAAGAGGTGGTCGGGTCCCATCCACCCTCTATGACAATGTTATGGATACCCAGATCCGGTAATTTAATATCGAGCGCAAAGGTCGTCGTGCGTAGCACTTCGGTTACGGTTTCTAACAGTGGGGACAGCAGCAGGCCGAGAAGATCGCCCAGAAGGTTGCTCAACAGATCGGAGGTCATGAGCGTCGGATCCAGATTGGCTTCAACTGTTACCGGGTCGCTTGCATCCGAGGTCCCGTAATCGTCGAGGGTCAGGTTTAGAAATGCGTAGTGTGTGTCATAGGCTACATTGGGCGATGAGGTGTAGGCGAGGGGATTTTTGATGTTGATCAGACGTCCGTATAGTACGGCATCGTCCACCACGCCATCGACAAGCGGACCGACCAACCCCTCTTTGGCCGCAAGGGCTCGGTTGCGGGCCAGTGTTGTATTAAAGGCATAGGATAATCCGTCGGCGGATGCCATATCGTAGATATCCAGACGGTTCAGCGTGATCGGTGCGTCGAAGGCCATAACCGGGTACTCCGAGATCGGGCTATTTCCCTGAAGCAATCGGGGACGGACAATCAGCCGACTGCGGTTAGACAGGGCCTTGGATGGGATATGGAGGGTCGCGTCAACGTGAATGCGCGACAGCGTGTCGGGGGTCAACAGCGAGACAGGCGTGATCGTTATTGCTCGCTCGGAGGGCAATGTGGCACATCCGGTGATCCATCCGGACAGTAGTACACTACATAAAAGGCGGGTATATGTTTTCGGTTTCATGATCGTACGTCTAAATCTAAAACAGATAGGTGACCGTCAGCGCCAGTTTTGTCGGACCGAAGTAGTTCTCGGTTTTGTTGCTGAAACATTTCGCACACGGCAGATTCGGACGTTGTTTGTACCACAGCCGGGCATATCCGATTCCGATTAGTGCCTCGAGGTTTCAGTGCGGAGAGAGAATCCAGTCGTAGCCATAGGTGATGCCCCCTCCCGCCAAGTAGCCGTCGTATATCTTTTGATTGAAGTAGGCATAGTATTGTGCCCCGTGCAGATGGACTCCGAAAAAGTGCCCTTCGAACGGTTCGCACAACCAGTATCGTAGTTCTGGCTGAACCAGCCACAGCCGGGCATCGTTGTCGTTGCGGAGATTCCATGGTTTGTAGGCGCCCGAAAGATCCATAGTCATTTTTGGGCCGACACCGAACTCAAAATCGACATTGGGGGCGAGAACGGCCCAGTAGAGGCTATTGGTTTTTATGGCAAAATGTTGATCTTCAGCGGTATGAAGAAAGCCGCAAAGAAGTGTGACTATAAGCAGTACTTTTCGCATACTCCTCAAATTTGCTTAAATATTTTCAGCAAGACGATCCGAGATTGCATGATCGCAGCATGGATCTGTGTTGAAAATGCAGATCAAATCGGCGGCAAATTTACAGTGATTATAGCATTATAACAAACTTGAAATCATGTAAGAATAGGCACCGAAATGAGAACAGTGCTGTTCTGTGTCAGCATTTGGGTGCACCGCAAGCGTGGGGTTTTGTAAAAGAAAAGAAGCTCGGTTTTATGAAAAATTGATTTTAACGGATCGCTGTGTTTTCCCCGAATATGGGTGTAATGCAAAGTGTACCGGGAAAAAGAAGATAGATATTGGAAACAGAGTAGAGTAAAAAAGTGTAGAAACGGAAGCGAAATCCGGTAGCGTAGTTTTGTCGTGGTTTTGAAAAAGTAAAATGGAAACAGATCTATGACTATGGAGACATTTCTGGGAATATTGGCAGCAGCATTTGGATCCGGATGGGCAATCCAGATCGCTTTTTATCAGTACGAACGGCGTAAACGGCGGGCCGAGGCCAAAAATGCCGAGGTCGATCTGGACGCCAAGCAAGACGAACTGCACGACAAACAGTTGGACAAAGCGTTCAAACAGATCGTCGAGTTGCAGAGCATAGTTGACACCGAACGGAACAAATGGATCGAATTGGCTCAAAAGGTGGTCCAGTTGAAGATGGAGCTTCTGGCCGAAAAAGAGGCCCGTCAGTTGGCCGAGTATGACCGGTGTACGGTGCACTACTGTGAAAACCGAATTCCACCGAGAAAACAAAACACGACGAACGTATTACAAGCCTAATCGATGACACGAGGAATCAGAAATAACAATCCGGGCAATATTCGCCTTACGGAAGATCGCTGGAGAGGCGAGATCGACGGAAACGACCGATCATTCAAGACGTTTGAAACGATGGCTTGGGGCATCAGGGCAATGTTCCATCTGTTGAACAACTACCGTATCCTGTACGGATGCGACACGCTGGAAGAAGTTGTCGGGCGTTGGGCCCCGTCCGTCGAAAACGATACGCAGGGCTATGTAGCTTTTGTGTCCGAACGCACAGGAGTGCCCAGAGACAGCAAAATATCAACTACGGACCGAAACGTAATGATCCCCGTTGTGCGAGCCATGATCCGTATGGAAAACGGTGTGGATGTTCCGATGGAGGATATAGAGGAGGGCTGGAGATTGTTTTGGAAATACAAAAAATAGAGGGGAGGTGATTGACAGTATAAAATGGTCGCGGGAGTGGTCTTGAAAACGATCGAGAAGAGGGTGGAGCATGGTGTTCGGAGGAAAAGGATTCGTCCGGAACTTTGATCTTGAGCGAACAGGATGTGTGCAGGAACGGGATAGGACGAGACCCTCCCGGATTTGTCATAGAGTATAAAAAAGATAGAGAGATAAAAAATGAAAGGGATTGTAGAAGCGTTTGTTGTTGCGATATTGATCGGAGCAGCGTTCGTTTGGGGAAAGTATGAAGGGAAACGGCTGCCGGAAGAGCGGCTACGGGTCGATACGGTTTTCTTCCGGGATACGATCCGCGATACGCTGCTGCTCCCCCAGAAAATTTATCTGACGAGGATCGATACGGTTTACATGCGACTACCCCATGATACAGTAAAAGTTCCGGTGTTGGTTCCGATCGAGCGAAAGGTGTACGAGACCGAAGACTATCGGGCTGTGGTTTCCGGATTCCGTCCCAACCTCGACAGCATGGAGATTTTTCCGCGAACGAAGGTCATAACCCGAAGTGTAGAGACGGCAACGGCTGCAAAACGAAGATGGATTCGATTCGGTATCGGAGTGGGAGTGGGGTACGATCCGTTTAAGCGGTCGTTGCACCCGACCATTCAGGCCGGGGTCTTTGTGCCGATATTTTAGTTGGTAGGAAGATAGTTTGGCTTTCGTCCCTTCTCTCTCGTTGCTGTTTTTGAAGTAGAAATCGTTGTGGATTTGTTTGCTATTATATATCATTGACTACCAAAATAATGCTAACAATCGGTGGCTCATAATTGAACCGCCGGTTGTCTTTTGGTTGTATTAGCTCATTAAAAATCCTTGCCGTCGAACATGGCTCCGGATGAGACGCGTCCCGATTGCTCTTTGTGTGCGGCGTTGAATGAATAACTCAACGACAGCACGATGTTGGGGTATTTGGGACGGACACGCGTGGTCGAGAGCAGCGTAGAGGTTGCACGACGGTTTCGGTAGAGTGCCGTATGGAACAGGTCGTGAATGACCACGGCTGCGGAGATCCTGTTTTTACAAATCTGTTGCCGAATGGCCAAGTCGAAATAGCAGTAGGCCTCTTCACGGCCTTGGGTCAGCACCGTCGGTCCGACTACATTGGCGTCGAACTGCATGCGGGTCGTAGCACCGAGGGTGAAGTGGTTGATCATTCCGATGGCATAACTCAGGTTGGAGGCATCCTCGCACCCCTCGTAGCGGCTCGTGAATTTATAACCGAAAAGGCTTCCGTTGAGGCTCATCTGCCACCAGCGTGCGGCCTTGATCCGGGCGGCGATCTCTAAGCCTCCCGAACGGTCGTTCCCGGCATTGATCAGCGAATCGAGCGTTACGCCGGGTTCATAAGCCACCCGCACCCGATCGATTACCCCTCTGCGTGAGCGGAAAAATCCGGTAAATGCGAGGCTGTTGTCGCCGTTGAACTGTTTGTGGTATCCGATTTCGGCAGAGTGGATGTACTCGGGGCAGATGTCGGGATTGCCGATCTGTTTGGTGTAGTAGTCTTCGTAGGTGATGTAGGGTTCCAGTTGCCAGATGCCCGGTCGGTTGGTGCGGTAGGCATAGCCGGCGGAGATCGTCTGGTCGTGGGGCGCTTCGTAAGCCACATGTGCCGACGGGAAAAGCTCCAGACGCGAGATGTTCCGGTTGGCATTGGCAACGGCGATCTGCAGTTCGTCGAGCGTGTTGTCGGCCCGGAGTCCTGCATCGAAGGATACGGGACCGATCCGGTCGGTCAGCATGGCATAAAACGAATGGATCTGTCGGCGGTAAAAGAACGGGGCATAGAGATCCTCCTGCCACTCGAACTCCTGTCGGTTGCGGTCCCAGTAGGTGATGTTGTAGTCGCCGTGTTCGCTGTATGAGGTGTACTGGTAGCCGAGTTCCAGTTTCCCGTCGGGACGGTAGTTGAGTTCGTAGGCCACACCTCCGTCGAAATCCCAGTGGTGCTCCTTTTCGTAGCCGCGAGTCCCTTCGTAGCGGACGCCTGTGGTGTCGAACATGTTGCTTTCGGTGTATTCCAGCGCGTACCAATCGTAGCGCAAACGTCCGTTGAGGGTAAACTTGTCGCCGCGTTCGTTGATACGGAAGGAGTAGTCCGCAGTCAGTAGGGCGAGTTGTTTCTCGTTCGAGTAGCGGTCGTGGCTGTCATAAAAGGCGTCGTTCAGCACGGTCGAACCCTGTGTCCGGTGTTCGTAGTACCCCATGTCGCCTCCGCGTGCATTCTTTGTCATGCCCGACTGCACCTCGAGCAGCAGGTTATGGCGGTCCGTTGCGTATTCCCAGCCGACCTTCCCGATGTAGGAGGCGTTGTTGCTGTGTCGGGTTCCGTCGGCGTCGGAGGTTGTCGTGAAGTCGTCCACGATGGTGGTCTTCTGCTGGTTGAAATCGCTTTTTCCCTTGATTTCCGATCCGGTGCCGCCGATGTACCAGCGGTGTGCTCCTTTGCGGTGGCTGAGCAGCAGATCGGCGTTCCATGCACCTAACGTGCTTCCCGAAAGGCTGATGTTGCCGCTTGTTCCCTCATCGGAGTGTCGCTTGGTGACGATGTTGATGATGCCCGCCTCACCGTCGGTTTTGTAACGTGCTGACGGGGTGGTGATGATTTCGATGTCTTCGATGGTGGAGGCTGGAATCTGTTCCAAAGCCTGTGTTCCGCTCAACATGGATGGTTTTCCGTCTACATGGACGAGGAATCCGGTACTGCCCCGAAACGAAAGCTCGCCGTCGGCATCGATGCGGACCGAAGGAATGGTACGGAGAATATCGACAGCCGTTCCGCCCGAAGCGGACAGGGAGGCCGAACCGCTGATCTTTTTCCGGTCTAATTTATAGATGATAGCGCTGCGATTGCCGACGACCGTCACTTCCTGAAGCAGGCTCTCGATCGGTTCGAGGGGAACGGTTCCGATGTCGATTGGGGTTCCGTTTCGAAAAGCGATCCGTTCGCTCGTGTAGGGTTGGTATCCCATCAGCTGGATGATCAAATAGTAGTCGCCGATGATTGGGTCCGAGATGGAAAATTCGCCTCCGGAAACGGTTGTCGAGGCGATTGTATGATTCACTGAGTCGACGATGGTCGCATTTGCAAACTCGATGGCCGATCCGGTTTTTGCATCCGTTACGCGGCCTTTGATGGAGGGGGTTGTTGTTTGGCCATAGGAGTGGGCACAACCGCACAATACGATAAGCCAAACGAGAAGGTGTTTCATTGGGGTAGTAGGTTAAGTTTTGAGGAGTGTAGCGAAAGGATGCAGCAGCTTGCATCACGGTGCATAATAATCTACAAATATAAAAAAAGGTGAGCGGAGAGACAAACGAAAATTTGTTTTCAAGTTTGGCTATCCCGAACTGCATCCTAATATTGTCCAAATATAGTGAAACCAGACGTAGAGACAAATCGGAAATACAATTTTCTGATTATGACCGTGCCGTGGCCATCCTGTTATAATATCCCAAATGTACGGACAAACAGAGTGGGGATGCTTATGCAGCGATAAATGAATTCGGTAGATCGTGCTTTTTTTTTGATGGATTTTTGTTTGGGAAAGCGAAGAAAATGTAGTAAAGGGTTTTAAAAAAATCGTCTAAATTGTTATCTTTGTAACATTCGACATGAAACCTAACTAAACAACTAACTATCAACAATGAGGAAAAAATTGAAATGGATATTGACGGCCGTGGTTCTAATCATAGCCGGCGGTATCGGTATGTACAATCTGTGGGATCGGACTCCTGCGGGTGACGTTCCGAAAGAGGAGTCTCTGCCCACTCGGAAGAGTGGCGGCCCCCTGAATGTCAATGCACTCGTGATCAAGGGGCAGTTGATGACCGACGATATCTATGCTACGGGTAGTTTACTTCCCGATGAGGAGGTGGAACTTTCGTTTGAGACATCAGGCAAGGTGGTGGCCATCAACTTTACAGAAGGAACCGCCGTAAAGAAAGGCGATCTGCTGGCCAAAGTGAACGACGAGACCCTGCAGGCACAGCTCTCCAAATATATGTCGCAGCTGAAACTGGCCGAGGATCGGGTCTATCGTCAAAATACGCTGTTGGCCAAGGATGCCGTGAGTCAGGAGGCCTACGAACAGGCCCAGACCGAACTGGCCATGCTGAAAGCCGACATTGAACTGGTTGAGGCCAATATCCGTCTGACGGAGTTGCGCGCACCGTTCGATGGAATTATCGGTTTGCGGAATATCAGTGAGGGAGCCTATGCTTCGCCCAGCAGCGTGGTGGCGAAATTGACGAAACGTTCGCCGATCAAGATCGAATTTTATGTACCGGAGCGCTACTCGAACCAGATCCGCAAGGGCACTCCGCTGACGTTCGAGGTCGAAGGCGTCTTAAAGTCTTTTCCGGCAGTTGTGTATGCTGTCGAGTCGCAGGTCGAGAACGAAACGCGTAAGTTCCCGGTACGGGCCATCTATCCCAATACGAGCAACGAGCTGATGCCCGGTCGCTATGTAAATGTCCGGATCCGGATGGCTGAAATCCCCGATGCGATAGCGGTGCCGTCCGAGGCGTTGGTCCCCGAATTGGGTATCGACAAGGTATTTCTGTATAAAAACGGGAAGGCCCAGCCGGTGGCTGTCGAAACAGGCCTTCGGACCGATGCAATGGTCCAGATCATCAAAGGACTTCAGATGGGCGATACCGTCATTACGTCGGGAACGTTGCAGTTGCGGACCGACCTGCCGGTTAAATTGGATCGTATCGATTAAGCTTTCCGACCATGAATATCTCTGAGTTAAGTATTCGCAGGCCGGTAATGGCGACTGTGGTGACATTGGTGATCATTCTTTTCGGAATGATCGGTTACACCTATTTGGGTGTACGCGAGTATCCCAGTGTCGACAATCCGATTATCTCCGTGTCGTGTTCCTATCCCGGTGCCAATGCCGATGTGATCGAGAACCAGATTACGGAGCCTCTCGAACAGAATATCAACGGTATTCCCGGTATCCGTTCGCTGACGAGTGTCAGCCAGCAGGGCTCAAGCCGAATAACGGTCGAGTTTGAGCTGTCGGTCGATCTCGAAACGGCGGCGAACGACGTGCGGGACAAGGTGTCCCGGGCTCAACGTTATCTGCCCCGAGACTGCGACCCTCCGACCGTATCGAAGGCTGATGCGGACGCACAACCTATCCTGATGGTTGCCCTTCAGAGCGATAAGCGGCCGTTGTTGGAGCTGAGTGAAATTGCCGACCTGACGGTCAAGGAGCAGTTGCAGACGATCAGTGACGTGAGTAGCGTATCGATCTGGGGCGAGAAGCGTTATTCGATGCGGCTCTGGCTCGATCCGATCAAGATGGCCGGTTACGGGGTGACTCCTGTCGATATCAAGAATGCGGTCGATAACGAGAACGTGGAGTTGCCGTCGGGAAGTATCGAAGGTAATACCACAGAGCTGACGATCCGGACGTTGGGATTGATGCATACGGCCAAAGAGTTCAACGATCTGGTCATCAAGGAGGAAAACGGAAGGTTGATCCGACTGAGCGATGTCGGCAGGGCGGAGTTGGGCCCGCAGGATATCCGCAGCTACATGAAGATGAACGGCGTGCCGATGGTCGGTGTGGTTGTAATTCCGCAACCCGGTGCCAACCATATCGATATTGCCGATGCGGTCTACCAGCGCATGAAGACCATGCAGAAGGATCTGCCCGATGACGTGAAGGTCAGCTATGGGTTCGACAACACGCGATTTATCCGGGCCTCGATCAGTGAGGTGGAGGAGACGGTGTATGTCGCTTTCCTGTTGGTTATCATCATCATTTTCCTCTTCCTGCGCGATTGGCGGGTGACGTTGATCCCTTGTGTGGTGATTCCCGTGTCGCTGATCGGATCCTTCTTCGTGATGTATCTGGCCGGATTTTCGATCAATGTGTTGTCGATGTTGGCGATCGTTTTGGCCGTCGGTTTGGTGGTAGATGATGCGATCGTGATGACCGAGAACATCTACATCCGGATCGAGCGGGGAATGACTCCGAAGGAGGCCGGAATCGAAGGGGCGAAAGAGATCTTCTTCGCCGTGATTTCGACCTCGATTACTTTGGTTGCTGTGTTCTTCCCGATCGTCTTCATGCAGGGAACCACAGGCCGTCTGTTCCGCGAGTTCAGTATCGTGATTTCGGGTGCGGTGATCATCTCGACGATCGCCGCACTGATGTTCACTCCGATGCTTGCTACGAAAATCCTGAAAAAGAAGGAAAAACAGAGCTATTTCTACCGGAAGACAGAGCCTTTCTTCGTGGGGCTGAATCGTGTCTATGAGCGGAGTTTGGCTTTTGTGATGCGGAAACGGGTTTGGATGATTCCCTTCATGGTACTTATGTTGGGGGCGATTTACTATTTGTGGACCCACATCCCGGCCGAGATGGCTCCGTTGGAGGACCGTTCGTTGATTTCGATCAATACGCGGGGATCGGAGGGTGTGACCTATGAGTATATGCGCGACTATACGGAGGACATCAACCTGATGGTTGATTCGTTGGTTCCGGAGGCGAAAAACATAACGGCCCGGGTATCGAGCGGAAGCGGAAATGTCCAAATCTCTTTGGTGGATTTGAAGGATCGGGAGCGGTCGCAGATGGAGATTGCCGAGCAGTTGTCACGGGCGGTTCGTACCAAGACCAAAGCGCGAGCTTTCGTACAACAACAGAGTACCTTCGGAGGTCGTCGTGGTGCGATGCCGGTTCAATATGTGCTTCAGGCGACCAATCTGGAAAAGCTGCAGGAGGTGTTGCCCACCTTTATGGCCAAGGTGTACGACAGTCCCTATTTCCAGATGGCGGACGTCGACCTGAAGTTCAGCAAGCCGGAGGCGCGGATTACGATCAATCGCGATAAGGCCAACCAGATGGGAATCAGTACGCGGAGTATAGCCCAGACGCTTCAGTATGGGTTGAGCGGTCAACGTATGGGGTATTTCTATATGAACGGCAAGCAGTACGAGATTCTCGGAGAGATCAACCGGCAGCAGCGGAATACGCCGTCGGCCCTCAAGTCTATATATATCAGAAGCGATGACGGAAACATGATCCAGATGGATAACTTGGTCTCTCTGGAGGAGGGTATCGCACCGCCGCGTCTGTACCGCTATAACCGATTTGTTTCGGCCACGATATCAGCCGGACTGGCGGAAGGAAAGACGATCGGACAGGGTTTGGATGAGATGGACCGCATTGCGGCCGAAACGCTCGACGACACGTTCCGTACGGCGTTGGCAGGCGACTCGAAGGAGTTCCGTGAAAGCTCGTCGAGCCTGCTGTTCGCCTTCGTACTGGCCATCGTGCTGATCTATCTGGTGCTTGCCGCCCAGTTCGAGAGCTTCAAAGATCCGTTGGTCATCATGTTGACCGTACCGTTGGCCGTGGCCGGAGCGTTGATCTTTATGTTCAGTTTCGACCAGACCATGAATATTTTCAGTCAGATCGGCATCATCATGCTGATCGGATTGGTGGCCAAGAATGGTATCCTGATCGTCGAGTTTGCCAACCAGAAACAGGAAGCGGGAATTCCCAAAATGACCGCTATCTCGGAGGCTGCCTTGCAGCGTTTGCGTCCGATTCTGATGACCAGTGCCAGTACGATTCTCGGTTTGTTGCCGTTGGTGTTTGCCTCGGGTGAGGGTGCACAGGGACGTATTGCGATGGGTATTGCGGTGGTCGGAGGTATGTTGGTATCGACGCTTTTGACCCTGTATGTGATTCCATCGATGTACAGTTTTATATCGACGAACAGAAGAAAAAAAGAGAATTCATGAAAAAAGCTATATTGAGTATCGTGATGGTCGCTGCGGCGGCCATTTTGCAGGCCGAGCCCCCGATGTATTCGTTGAAATCGTGCTTGGAGACCGGTTTGGAGCAGAATTATGCGATTCGGATTTCGCGCAATGACGAGCAGATCGCTCAAAATAATGCGACGGCAGCCAATGCGGGAAAATTGCCGGAGGTAGGTTTCGTTGCAGGGTACGGAGGCGATCTGACCTCTACCCGGACGCACGATCGTGCAGGAGGTGTGACGGATCAGAACGGGGTCTACGATCAGAGTGTCAATGCAGGAATCAATGTGGATTGGACCATTTTCAATGGATTCAGCATACAGGCCGAGTACGACCGGTTGCAGGAGTTGGAGCGCGAAGGGGCGATCCAGACCCGCATAACGATCGAGGATTTTGTCGCTACGCTGACGGCCGAATATTACAATTATATCCAGCAGCGCATCCGGCTGAGCAATTATCGTTACGCCATGTCGTTGTCGAAGGAGCGTTTGCGGATCGCCCAGTTGCGGTACAGCACGACACGCGACTATTCCCGTCTCGATTATCTTCAGGCGCGGGTCTATTTCAATGCCGACAGTTCGCAGTTTATGAATCAGCAGGAGCTGGTCCACACGTCGCGGATCCGGTTGAACCAACTGATGGCGGTATCGGATGTCGACCGCTATTTTGTGGTTCAGGATTCGGTGATTACGATCGATCAGAACCTCGAGTGGAACTACCTCGAACAGCGGATGCTCGAGAACAACGCGTCGTTGCTGATGGCCGATCGCGAGCAGCGGCTGGCCGAGATCGACCTGAAGGCCATGCAGTCGCGTAACTACCCCTATGTCAAGATGAATGCCGGTTATGGATATACGTTCAATCGATACGGTTCGGGAACGACGTTCAAACGCCGCAATCTGGATCTTTCGGCCGGGGTTACGGTGGGAATCACGATCTTCGACGGGAATAGAAAGAGGGAGCAGCGCAACGCGAGGATTGCCATCGAGAATGCGCGCCTGACGCGGGAGGATCTGGAGCTTTCGTTGCGGGCAGATCTGTCGAATTTCTGGCAGGCCTATCAGAACAACATTGAGGTGCTGAAACTCGAGAACGACAACGTTGCAACGGCTCGTGAAAACTACGAGAAGGCGCTTGATCGTTATATGGTCGGAGATCTGGCGGGTATCGAAATTCGGGAGGCCCAGAAGAGCCTGTTGGATGCCGAGGAGCGTTTGCTGACCGCTCAGTACAACACCAAGTTATGCGAGATCTCTCTTTATCAGCTTTGCGGAGAGGTGCTTCGTTATATGGAGTAGCGGACGGTAGCTCGGGTAGTTTTTAGCCTGAAAATTAGCATAAAAAAGGAGCGCAGGAAGCGCTCCTTTTTATTTCAAAGGTTTATAGATTATTTCGAAAAACCTTTTCCGATGTTGATGAAGTCGGCAGCAACCAAGGCAGCTCCACCGATCAGACCACCGTCGACATCCTCTTTCGAGAAGATTTCGGCAGCATTGGTCGGTTTGCAGCTACCACCGTACAGAATTACGGTGTCGGCAGCGGCAGCTCCGAATTTGTCGGCCAGCACTTTACGGATGAAAGCGTGAACCTCCTGAGCCTGATCAGCGGTAGCGGTTTTACCGGTTCCGATAGCCCATACCGGTTCGTAAGCGATGATCAGTTTCGAGAACTGTTCGGGGGTCAGGTTGAATACGACCTCTTCGATCTGTGCACGGATCACATCGAAGTGTTTTCCGCTTTCGCGTTCTTCGAGTTTTTCGCCGACGCAGTAGATCGGAATCAGGTTGTTCTCGTAGGCCTGAACCATCTTTTTATTCAGCGTTTCGCTGGTTTCGCCATAATATTGACGACGTTCGCTGTGTCCGAGGATTACGTAGTCGACACCCAGCGAAGCGATCATCTTTGCAGAAACTTCACCCGTGTAGGCACCTTTGGCTTCGGCAGCACAGTTCTGTGCACCTACGGCGATTCCGCTGCCCTTGGCTACTTTCACGATTTCCGAGAGGTGTGTGAAAGGAGGAGCAACGATAAAGTCGACGCTCGGAGATACTTCACCTTTCAGAGCGATTACACCTTTCAACAGCTCTACACCTTCCGCAGGGGTGGTATTCATTTTCCAGTTACCTGCTACGATTTTTTTTCTCATAACGATTGCTATTTAATCTTAAAAATCCGTTGATTTCATGTTTTCAGTCCGGACAGTGGTTATTGACCACACCACTGTTTTACCTCATCCATTGTCGGGTTTTTCAGTCCGAGCTTGTTCTTTTTGTTGTATCCGCACAGATCGTTGAACAGTTTTCCGGGCGATAGTTTTTTGAGCGCATCGACGGTGAGGAATCCCATTTTGTTCAGTACGGGAACCCATTCGGCAGGCACACCCGCCTCACCGAAACGTTCGACGGAATCCTTCTGTGTGGCCTTTTCGGGGCGCATCTGCGGGAAGAACAGGACATCCTGCACGGTCGACTGTCCGGTCATGAACATCGTGAGGCGGTCGATGCCGATTCCCATACCGGAGCAGGTCGGCATGCCGTATTCCAGTGCGCGGACAAAATCCTGATCGATGAACATGGCTTCGTCGTCTCCCTTTTCGCTCAGGCGCAGCTGTTCCTGAAAACGCTCCATCTGATCGATCGGGTCGTTCAGCTCGGAGTAGGCGTTGCAGAGCTCCTTGCCGTTGACGAACAACTCGAACCGTTCGGTCAGCTCGGGGTTGTTGCGGTGCCGTTTGCACAGCGGCGACATCTCGATCGGATAGTCGGTTACGAACGTCGGCTGAATCAGATCCTCCTCGCAATACTGCCCGAAGATGGCATCGATCAGCTTGCCTTTGCCCATCGTTTCGTCTGTCTCTACGTGCAGTTCGTCGCAAGCCTTGCGGAGCTCCTCTTCACTTTTTCCGGTGATATCGAAGCCTGTCTTTTCACGGATGGCATCGGTCATCGTAACCCGTCGGAACGGACGTGCGAAGCTGATCTTCCGGCCTTCGATCATTACATCGGTATTTCCGTGCAGAGCGCGGGCTACCCGTTCGAGCATCTCTTCGACGAACTCCATCATCCAGATGTAGTCTTTGTAGGCGATGTAGATCTCCATGACGGTGAACTCCGGATTGTGGGTCCGGTCCATGCCTTCGTTCCGGAAGTCCTTGCCGAATTCATATACGCCGTCGAATCCTCCGACAATCAACCTTTTCAGATAGAGTTCATTGGCAATTCTCAGATAGAGCGGAATGTTCAGCGCATTGTGGTGGGTGATGAACGGGCGGGCCGTTGCTCCACCGGGTATGGACTGCAGGATCGGAGTTTCAACCTCGAGGTATCCGCGTTCGTTGAAGAATTCGCGCATCGTATTGATGATTTTCGTCCGATTGATGAATACCTCCTTGACCTGAGGGTTGACGATCAGGTCGACGTATCGTTGGCGGTAGCGCAATTCGGGATCGCTGAAGGCGTCGTACACCTGTCCGTCCTTCTCCTTGACGATCGGCAGCGGGCGGAGCGATTTGCTGAGCAGTTTGAGCTCCTTGCAGTGTACCGAGAGCTCTCCGGTTTTGGTCAGGAAGACAAATCCTTTGACTCCTACGATATCACCTATGTCGAGCAACTTCTTGAAGACCTTGTTGTATAGGGTAGCTTCTGGATCGCCGTTGCAGATGTCGTCGCGGCGGATGTAGACCTGAATCCGTCCCGTATGGTCCTGCAGTTCGAAGAACGATGCGCTTCCCATGATTCGGCGGCTCATGATTCGGCCGGCGATCGAGACGTCTTGCAGATTCTCTTTTTGCGGATCGAATTCGGCAGCGATTTGAGCTGCGGTTGCGGTTACTTCATATTTTTCGGCCGGATAGGGGTCAATGCCCAGTTTGCGTAGTTCGGCCAGTGAGTTGCGTCGGATCAGTTCCTGTTCGCTAAGTTCGGAAGTGCTCATAGGTAGTATTGCAATAAAACCGTTAAATACGGCGGCAAAGGTACGAATTTTCCCGCTGTTTTTAAAAAACTTTTATTTGCGTTTCTGTTTTCTCGTTTTTCGTGCGATAAGGGTCGGGGCAAAGTGTGTCGGATCAATTCTTTCGGTTCAGTTTGTTGAGCCGATAGCTGATGTTGAACATGAAGTAGCGTCCGGTGCGTTGGGTCCAGCTGTAGGAGATGTAGTCGGTCATGACGCGTGTGGAGAAGTTGTCGGTCTGATTCAGCAGGTCGTGAACCGTGAAGTTGATGTCCAACTGTCTCTTCTCGAAAAATCTATACCCGATGGTCACGTTCAACATGTGTGTGTTGACATCTCCGTCCGCATACGAGAAGTTGTGATAAAACGAATAGTTGTAGTTGGCCGACGTGTAGAGCCGTTTGAAAAAGTTGACGCGGGCAAACAGATTGACGTTCTGATTGATCGTATTGTTGTTCGTTTTGCTGGAGTTGGCCGTGTGGTTGTACGACGTGTTGCTTCCGATGCGGAACTGGTAGACGGTGGATTTGTTGCTGTTCAGTCCGACGTAGAGGCTCGGTGCGATCCGGTCGTTGATGTTGAGGGTTTCTCCGATGTAGGATGGGGTCCGGTTGTAGTTGACGGAGGTGTTGAGGTTGAGGGCAGACTGTAGAGCCTTGATCTGGTGGAAGTAGCTGAATCCGAACCACGCCGATTTGGTGCCGTTGACGTTTGCCGGGAGGGTTAGGGTTGCACCTTTCGAGGCAACGTATCCCTCGTATTCGGGCAGGACGGTCTCTTCGGTGAAGAGAATTTGGCGGGTCGTGATGGCATTCCGCGTAAAGCTGGCATTCAGGTTGAATCCGAACGACGAGGCATTTTCCGTTTTTGTGTGGTTGTAACTTACGCCGAACGAGTGGGTGTAGCTCTGTTGCAGGTTCGGATTTCCGCCCGACAGGTAGAGCGGGTTGGAGTACTCCAACTCGTTGCGCAGCTGTTCGACCCCCGGTTGTTGGGCGCTGGTCGAGTAGTTGGCCGAGATGCGGTTCTCGGGATTGATCGTGTAGTTGAACGAGACAGACGGGCGGAAGCTTCGGAATACGGTCCGGTCGTGGTGCTCTTCGGGAAAGAGTTCATCCTTGTTGAGCAACGACGAGTAGTATTGCAGCGTGGCCGACAGGAAGAGTTTCTCGGTGAATCGTCCGAAGCCGATGTTGGCCGACTGGGTCGTGTAATTCCGGGTGTAGTTGTTGGTCAGCGAGGAGTCGATCTGGCCGGTGTACTGATCGATGGCGATCCGTTCCGTGCTGCTGTTTTCGTAGGCGATGTTATAGTTGACCGAGATGTTGTTCTTCTCCTTGATGCGGATGTAGTACCCGATGTTGGCGTTGGCGGATCGGTTGTAGCTGTTTCCCGTATTGTTTAAATAGGTCCGTTCGCTGTTCGACGCGATCGAGTCAATCTGCCACCCTTCGTCTTTGTTCCGGCTCAGCGTGCCGTTGACCGAAAAGTTGAAGCCGTGCTTGCCTTGATTGAAGGATTTCGACCAGTGAAAATTCTCGTTGATGTTGTAACTCCGGTTGTCGCTTCGCTGGCTGGTTCCGACCCGGTTCAGTTCCTCGCCGTCCATCGTGTTGAGTGCACCCCGATAACTGCGTGACGACCGGGTCGAAAAACTGGCCGATGGTCTGAAACTCAGATAGCTGGTTTCTCCTCGGTTTTCAAGGCTCATCGACAGGTTGTGGTTCATGCTTTCGTTCGTCCGTCGAGAGGTGTCGTCGTAGGTACGGGTCTGGTACTGCTCCGAAGGGAAGTAAACCTGCCGAGAGATCGATTGCGTGCGGTTGTATTGGTCGCTGAAATTGTAGTTGCTGTTGAAAAACAGTTTTTTGTTCCATGTTCTCGAGAAACCGATCGAGGCATTGGTACTTTTGTTGTATCCGCCACCGCCCCGGCTGCTGTTGTTGGTCCCTGCGTTGATATTGAAACGCTTCTCTTCGGTGAACATGTGGTATCCGGCATTGGCCCTGTATCGGGAGTTGTGCTTCCCTTCGGCATTCGGATCGATGTCGGCACCGTATCCGGCGCTGGCCCGCAGGTTGATGCTTCGATTGGGTTTGCTGCGGGTGATCAGATTCATTACCGTCCGTTTGCGTCCGTTTTCGAATCCCTTGATCTTGTCCTCCTCGATCAGCTCTTCGTACACCTGAATGTCGACCACCTCGCGAGCCTCTAAATATTTCAGGGCCGTCTCCGCATCTTCACCGAAGAGCGGCTTCCCATCGACGTATGTGCGCTCGACGGTTTTCCCGGAGACTTTGATGCCGTCTTCGGTATCGAAACCGGGCAGACGCATGATCAGCTCCATCGTTTCGTCGCCCGGAAGTACGGGGATCGATTCGGCGCTGTAGACCAATGTGTCGCCACTCATCCTCATCAGCGGTCTTTCGCCTTGGATGACGGCTGCATCGAGGGTATAGGAGGTCGTTCCGAGGATGACGGTGTCGAGGTCTGTCCCTTTTTTCAGGTCGACTTTGATCTTTTGAACGAAGTTTTTGTACCCGAGGTAGGTGATTTCTGTGGTGACGAGCGTATCCCGGAGGCGCGAAAAGAGGAAAGCTCCTTTCGAGTCGGTGATGGTCATGGCGGAGTCTTTAGCTGACCGTACGATAACCGTGGCTCCAATCAGCGGTTCACGTTCGGCGGAGTCGACGACCACACCCCACAGTTTCCCTTCCGTCTTTTGGGCAGAAACGATATTGCATGCGAATAGTACTGTCGACAGCAGCAGACAGAAGCTCCGAAAATTCAAAATCGAAAAAAGTTAAGCAGCGTTAGGTTAATCACCTCAAAGATATGTTTTTTCGGAGAGCCTGCAAACTTTTTTCGGAGTAAATTAGAATTCGCTGGTAAAATGGAAGCGGATGTTGGGAAATTTTTCCTGCGCCATGGCCAACGCGTATGAGGTATCGGCGAGGAAGACCTCTCGTCCGTGTTTGTCACGGGCCATGTTGTTGAATTTCCGTCTCCGGAAGTCGTCCATCTGGGCGGTGTTGTCGGATTCGACCCAGCAGGCTTTGTAGACCTGAACCGGCTCGTAGCGGCAAATTGCGCCGTATTCGTGTTCAAGACGGTATTGGATCACCTCGAATTGCAGGGCTCCGACCGTACCGATGATCTTTCGTCCGTTCATTTGGCTGATGAAGAGCTGGGCGACACCTTCGTCCATCAGCTGGTCGATGCCTTTGGCGAGCTGCTTGAATTTCATCGGATCACCGTTCTCGATGTAGCGGAACAGTTCGGGGGAGAAGCTGGGGATACCGACAAACTGCAACTGTTCGCCTTCGGTGAAGGTGTCTCCGATCTTGAAGTTTCCGGTGTCGTGCAGACCCACGATGTCGCCCGGAAAGGCTTCGTCGATGACCGATTTCTTCTCGGCCATGAAAGCGGTCGGGGCGGCGAATTTGATGTTTTTGCCCGAACGGACATGCAGATAGGGTTTGTTTCGTTCGAACCGGCCCGAACAGATCTTCAGGAAGGCGATCCGGTCGCGGTGGTTCGGGTCCATGTTTGCATGGATTTTAAAGACGAATCCGGTCATTTTCGGTTCGTAGGGGTCGATGTCGCGTTGGACGGTGTGAGAGGGTCCGGGCGACGGGGCGATTCGGATGAAGCAGTCCAGCAGTTCGCGTACTCCGAAGTTGTTCAGCGCACTGCCGAAAAAGACGGGAGCGATCTCCCCTTTCCGATAGCGCTCCAGATCAAACGGCGGGTAGACGCCCTCGACCAGCTCGAGATCGTCGTGCAACTGTTGGGTGAAGGGCGCAATGTACTTGTCGATGGCGGGATCGTTCAACCGGATGTCGAGCTGCTCGCCCTCGGCCGTCTGCCTGTCTTGGGCAAAGAAGAGCGAAAGCCGGTCTCCGTAGAGATCGTAAACGCCCTTGAAAGTCGGTCCGGTGCTGATGGGCCATGCGAGCGGACGGACCTTGATCTTCAGCTCCTTCTCGATCTCGTCCAGCAGGTCGAACGGATCCTTGCTCGGACGGTCGAGCTTATTGATGAAGACCATCACCGGAGTATTCCGCATCCGGCACACCTCCATCAGCTTTCGGGTCTGTGTCTCGACGCCTTTGGCTCCGTCGATCACGATGATGACGCTGTCGACTGCCGTCAGGGTCCGGTAGGTGTCTTCGGCGAAGTCCTCGTGTCCGGGCGTGTCGAGGATGTTGATCTTGACATCCTTGTACTCGAATCCCATGACCGACGTGGCGACCGAGATGCCCCTCTGTCGTTCGATCTCCATGAAGTCCGAAGTCGCACCGCGTTTGATCTTGTTCGATTTGACGGCTCCTGCCACGTGTATGGCGCCGCCGAACAACAGCAACTTTTCTGTTAGGGTGGTTTTACCTGCGTCCGGATGGCTGATGATGGCGAAAGTCCGCCGGCGTTGTATCTCTTGTTTTAAATCCATGTCTCTTGTTGTGAATGAGTAGTTATTGCTTGTCGGGTTCGGCTGCAGGCGATGCTGCTGCCCATTTCAGCCCCCCCAGCACGTGGGCTCGGTAATCGGGTTCGGCGTAACAGCTGGCGTTGTGCCCCAGCGCCGAGTACCAGACGCGACCGCCTTCGAATTCGTTACACCATACGGCTGGAATGCTCGGTTGCATGATCTCCGGAGCGCGTTCCGCCCATTTGACCCCATTGGTTTGCCATACGGCCAGAATGCGGGCTTGCGGATTGAGCCGTTTGAACACATAGAGCTCGTCGTTACGGCGCAGGGTATCGGGCCACATGGCGGTTGAGGGGTGGCTCCGGTCGACGACTTTCAGGGTCAGCGGCTGTAACGGTGGATGATAGTCGAAGCGTCCTCCGATCATCTGGGTGAACCACTCCCAATCCTTTCCGGTGCAAGTGGCGGCGTGCAGACCGACGAATCCTTTGCCGCTGCGGATGAATCGTTGAAAGGCGGCCCGTTTCGGTTCGTCCAACAGGGACTCGACATAGCTGGCATTGGCATAGACCAACAGGTCGTAGCGGCTGAGCGAATCGTCACAGAAGACCGAAACGGCAGAGGTCGTGTCGGCGGTGAATCCGTTTTCGTCGGCCAGTTGCAGGATCATGGTTGCGGAGGCCGCAATGTTGTCGTGTACATATCCCGGACCGTGCCCGCAGAATACCAAGACGCGTTTGCCGGTCAAATCGCCCGTTCGGTTGTCTTTCCCGTTGTCGGAACATGAGCTTCCGAGCAATAGGATCAGCAGAAGTGCAAAAAGCCGTTTCAGCATTCTTCTATGTTTATCGGTTTGCTCGGATAGTCGATCGAGTAGTGCAGACCGACGCTTTCGTGACGGGCCTCGGCCTGTTTGATGATCAGGTAGCCTACGGCGATCATGTTGCGCAGTTCGCACAGGTGTTGGCTCAGAGTCGATTTGAGGTAGAGCTCTTCGGTCTCTTTGAAGATGATTTCGAGCCGTCTCTTGGCTCTTTCGAGTCTGAGGTTCGAGCGGACGATGCCGACGTAATTGCTCATGATCTGCTGCATCTCTTTGTAGTTCTGCGTAATGAGGGCCATCTCTTCCGGAATGGTCGTTCCCTCGTAGTCCCATGCGGGTATGCCGTGCTGCAACTGAATCGAGTCGATGACCGAAATGGCATGACGGGCAGCCGCGTCAGCATATACGGCCGCCTCCATCATCGAGTTCGAAGCCAGTCGATTCCCGCCGTGCAGACCGGTTGACGAGGCTTCGCCGAGGGCATAGAGGTGGCGGATCGACGATTCGCCGTTCAGGTTGACCTTGATACCTCCGCAGCAGTAGTGGGCGGCCGGAACCACCGGGATCATGTCCTTGGTCAGATCGATACCGATCGAGAGACACTTGCGGTAGATGTTGGGGAAGTGTGCGGTCACCTCTTTCGGATCCTTGTGGGTAATGTCGAGGTAGACGAACTCTTCGCCGGAGATCTTCAACTCGTGGTCGATGCTGCGGGCGACGACGTCTCTCGGGGCGAGCGAACCCATCGGGTGGTACTTTTGCATGAACTCTTTTCCGTTCTGGAGCCGGAGCAGTCCGCCGAAACCGCGCATCGCTTCGGTAATCAGGAACGAGGGTCGTTCGCCGGGGTTGTAGAGCGAGGTGGGGTGGAACTGGATGAACTCCATGTTCTCGATTACCCCTTTGGCCCGGTGGACCATGGCCACGCCGTCACCCGTTGCGACGGAGGGGTTGGTCGTAGTGTGATAGATATTGCCCACGCCTCCAGTAGCCATGACGGTTACTTTCGACAGTACGGTATATATTTCATGCTTTTTCAGGTTGAGGACGTATGCCCCGAAACAGGTGATGTCAGGGGTGCTTTTTTTGACCAGTTTGCCCAAATGGTGCTGGGTCAGGATATCGACGGCGAAATGGTGTTCGTAGATGTCGATGTTGTGGTGCCGTTTGACCCGTTTCATCAGGGCCCGTTCGATTTCGTGTCCGGTGAGGTCCTCGTGGTGGAGGATGCGGTGTTCGCTGTGTCCTCCCTCGCGGTTCAGATCGTAGCGGCCCGTAGCGTCCTTATCGAATTTCGTACCCCACTGAATGAGCTGTTTGATGACGGTCGGGGCATTCTTCACGACCTGTTCTACGGCAGCGAGGTCGCATATGCCTGCCCCGCATACCAATGTATCGTGGATGTGTTTTTCGAACGTATCGGGTTCGTACATGACCGAAGCGATACCTCCCTGTGCGTAATCGGTGTTGCATTCGCCCAGATCGCCTTTGGTGACGATCATGACGTGTCCGTGTTCGGCGGCTTTCAGTGCGAAGCACAGCCCGGCGATGCCGCTGCCGATGACTAAAAAATCGGTCTCTATATTCATTGTAGTATCAACTTTTGAAATTCTTGTTCACTGCCTCTGAAAACGTTCCGGTCAACCTTTTTACGGATACCCTGAATCGTGTAGGCATCCGTGTGTTGCCAAAGTTGCCATTCTATATCGGGACACTCCCCGTAGTCGGCGATCCAGAGGATATAGTCGTCCGGGGAGAAATCATCGGTCAGATAGGTTTGGTAGAAATTGGTCGAGCAATAGATGATCGGATTGGTTCCGTAGTATCGTCTGATCTCCTTGCAGAATGCGAGGGCTTCGCGGACCGACTTTTTTGGATCGGTCATGAAGCGGTGTTTCTCGATGTCGAGAACCGGAATGATGTTTCCTTTTTTCAGCTTTGCCGTTTTGATGAAATTGCGGGCCTGCTCTTTTCCCGAGGTGCGGTGTCCGAAGAAGTGGTAGGCTCCCCATGTGACGCCGATCTCTTCGAGCTCTTTACGGTGGCGGTCGTAGGTCGGGTCGACGATAAGGGTTCCTTCGGTTGCCTTGATGATGACGAAGAAGGGTTTTTCGGCTTCGGCGACTTTTTCCCAATTGATGTCCTGCTGATGGCGTGAGACGTCGAGTCCCCACACCTCGAAGTCGTCGGCGGTTTTTTCACCGCAGGCGGCGAATAACAGGGCGACCGTCAGGCATATAGGGTAGAGTATTCTCTGCATAGAATAGATGAAAGAAGGGTTACCGATCCTGCAAAGGTACGAAAACGGTTGGCAATTCAGTCAATGAAACCGATAAAATCGTCTTTTGAGGGGTCGATGTGTGGCGAAATTTGTGTCTGAATGGGGTGATTCCGGCGGGTGGGGCGGGCCTGCAACGTTGTTGAGAGGTGGTTCGTGAGCTCTCGAATGATTCCAGTCGGTGCCCGAAATTTTCTGGAAAAAATTGCGTTTGGTTTTGTTTTGGTCTGATTTTTGGGATATGTATTTCGTTTTGTTTCGTTTTTTGGGGCAAAATACGGCTATTTTATTTCGTTTTATTTTGTTTTTCGGAAATAAACCATATATTTGCAGTAAATCAATCCATCGTCCTTATGAACAATACCTATGATGTAATAATCATCGGCGGCGGAGCGACCGGGGCCGGAATAGCGAGAGATTGTTCGCTACGGGGTGTCAAGGCGCTGCTGCTGGAGCGTTCCGACATAGCTACGGGAGCGACCGGACGTAATCACGGTCTGCTGCACAGCGGAGCGCGTTATGCCGTGACGGATCACGAATCGGCCGAAGAGTGTATCCGTGAGAATATGATTTTGCGCAAGATTGCGGCGCATTGTGTCGAAGAGACCGACGGGCTGTTCATTACGCTACCCGAGGACGGGTTAGACTATCAGGCGCTGTTCGTCGAGTCGTGTCGTAAAGCCGGAATTCGGGCGGATGTTCTGGATCCGGAGGAGGCTAAGCGCCTCGAACCCTCCGCTAATCCCGATCTGATCGGTGCGGTGCGTGTGCCAGACGGGGCAGTCGATCCGTTTCGGTTGACCTCGTCCAATATCTTGGATGCCAAGGCTCATGGCGCGGAGGTTCGGACCTATACGGAGGTGACGGAGCTCATTCGGGAGCAGAACCGGATAGTAGGCGTGAAGGCTTACGATCACCGGGCCAAGGAGGAGCATAAGTTCTACGCACAGGTCGTGGTCAATGCCGGAGGAATCTGGGGACATGGGATTGCGGCAAAGGCCGGAATTACGGTGAATATGCTTCCGGCGAAGGGGGCATTGCTGATCTTCGGACACCGGATCAATAAGATGGTGCTCAACCGCTGCCGAAAGCCTGCCGATGCTGACATATTGGTTCCCGGTGATACGATTTCGCTGATCGGGACCACGTCGAGCAAGGTACCGTTCGACCAGATCGACAACATGATCATTACGCCCGAGGAGGTGGATATTCTTTTGCGTGAGGGGGAAAAGCTCTCTCCGCAGTTGGCCTACACCCGTATTTTGCGGGCCTACGCCGGGGTGCGGCCGTTGGTGGCCTCGGACGATGATCCGAGCGGACGTACGGTGAGCCGTGGTATCGTGCTGCTGGATCATGCACAGCGCGACGGCATGGAGGGCTTCATTACGATAACCGGCGGGAAGCTGATGACCTATCGGTTGATGGCCGAGTGGGCGACCGATTTGGTTTGTAAGAAGATCGGAGTCAATGAGGTCTGCCATACGGCGGAAATTCCGCTGCCGGGATCGGCAGAGAGTGAGAAGGAGGTGGAGCGGAAGATGCACGGAAAGCCTATTGCTCAGAAGCGGTCGTCCATTTCGCGACATGGGGCGTTGGCCACCGAAATCGATAGCCGGGACTCGATCAAGAATAGTTTGGTGTGTGAGTGTGAAGAGGTTTCGATCGGGGAGGTCGAGTATGCGATGAAGAATCTGTCGGTGAACAATCTGGTCGATCTGCGGCGCCGGACTCGGATCGGAATGGGTACCTGTCAGGGAGAGTTATGTGCGTGTCGGGCAGCCGGCCTGATGGGCAAGCGCAGTCCGGTTTGTGCCAAGAAGGCGGAAGAGGACATCGTCTCGTTCCTGAACGAGCGTTGGAAGGGGATGGCTCCTATCGCATGGGGCGATACGTTGCGTGAAAGCGAATACACGACATGGGTATACGAGAGCGTATGCGGTTTGTCGGATGAAACGGAAAAAACATCAATGCCATGAAATTCGATACAGTAATCATAGGAGGCGGATTGGCCGGGATGGCCTGCGGCATACGGATCGCGGAAGCGGGTCGGAGCTGTGCGATCGTTTCTCAGGGACAGAGTGCGATCCATTTTTCATCGGGTTCGTTCGATCTGCTCGGGAGAATGCCCGACGGACGAGAGGTGACGGATCCGATAGCGGGGATCACGGAGCTGGAACAGACAACTCCGGAGCACCCTTATGCGGTTATGGGGTCGGAGCGTTGTCTCGGGTATGCACAACGGGTTCCGGAGCTGTTACGGACGGCCGGGATTGCGGTGTCGGGCGACTGCCGCAAGAATCATTACCGCGTGACACCGATGGGCAAGTCCAAGGCGACGTGGCTGACCATAAACGGTTATTTGACGGAGCAGGAGCCCGGGAAGCTGCCTTTTAAAAAGGTGTGCATTGTCAATGTGGAGGGCTTTCTGGACTTTTATCCGGAGTTTATAGCGGAAGAGTTCCGTAAATACGGGGTTGCATGTTGTTTCGAGACGATCAATTTTCCCGATTTGGAGCACATCCGGAAAAATCCGAGCGAGATGCGTTCGGCCAATATAGCCCGGGTGTTCGACCACGAAAAGAATCTGGAAGCGCTGGCAGACAAGATCCGCAAGGTCGCTCCGGAGTGTGATGCGGTCATCGTACCGGCAATCATCGGTATCAACCGCAACGATTCGCTCGAGGTGTTGAAGTCGAAAGTGAACGTACCGATCTATCTGTTGCCGACTCTGCCGCCCTCTATTCCGGGAATACGGGCCCAACAGGCGCTCCAACACTGTTTCCGAGCGTTGGGTGGTGAGTATTTTTTGGGGGACACGGTGCGTTCGGCCGATCTGGAGAGCGGTCGTGTAAAGCAGGTCTATACGGTCAATCACGGCAATATCCCGTTCGAGGCCGACCATTTCGTGCTGGCTACCGGAAGTTTCTTCAGCGAAGGGTTGGTTGCCACACCGGATCGGATCGTGGAGCCCGTCTTCGGAGCCGACACCGTCTACGCTTCTAATCGGACGGAGTGGTACACGCTGCGCTTTTTCGACAAGCAGAACTATCAGGCCTTCGGAGTGAAGACGGACAGTGCGTTGCGTGTCGTAAAGGAGGGAAAATCCATCGACAATCTCTATTGTGCAGGGGCCGGTCTGGCCGGATTCCATCCGGTTCAGGAGGGGTGCGGAGCCGGGGTCTCCCTGTTGTCGGCTTTGTATGTTGCGGATCAGATTTTAAATAGCAAATAGCCATGAATATTCAACAAAATACCGTCAGCGAGAATAATTTCGAACAGTGTATCAAGTGTACGATATGTACCGTGTATTGTCCGGTGGCTGCCGTGAATCCGGACTATCCGGGTCCGAAGCAGGCCGGTCCCGACGGCGAACGGCTGCGGCTGAAACGGCCTGACTTTTTCGACAGTGCCCTTAAATATTGTATGAACTGCAAGCGTTGCGAGGTGGCTTGTCCGTCGAACGTACGGATCGGCGACATCATCCAGTCGGCCCGCATCAAATACGGACCCAAACGCAACACCTCGCTGAGAAACTACGTGCTGGCCAATACGGATCTGGTGGGTTTGCTTGCCACGCCGTTTGCTCCGATCGTGAACACGGCGGTGACGTTGAAGCCGGTCCGCTTCATGATGGACAAGGTGATGGCCATCGACCATCGCAGGATATTTCCCAAATATGCGCACGGAACCTTTACTTCGTGGTACAAGAAACATGCAGCGGAGGCACAGGCGGCTTTCCCGAAGCAGGTCTCCTATTTCCACGGATGCTACGTGAACTACAACAATCCGCAGCTCGGTAAGGATCTGATCCGGATCATGAATGCGGCGGGGTATGGTGTCCGTTTGCTGGACAAGGAGAAGTGCTGCGGTGTGGCGCTTATCTCGAACGGACTTTACAATCAGGCCAAACGGCAGGCCGAGACCAATCTCGCGTCGATCCGTACGGCGGTCAACGAAAACGATCTGGATGTGATCGCGACCTCGTCGACCTGTACCTTTACGATTCGCGATGAGTATCCCCATCTGTTGAGCCTGAAGAACGACGATGTGCGGGATCGGGTAGAGCTTGCGACGCGGTACCTGTACCGGCTGATCCAGTCCGGAAAGGTTTCGTTCAAGTTCAAGGAGGCGGAGCCGATTCGTGTAGCCTACCATACGCCCTGCCACATGGAGAAGATGGGCTGGAGCTACTATTCGATCGAACTGCTGCGGATGATTCCGGGCGTTGAGGTGATCGTACTCGATTCCCAGTGCTGCGGCATTGCCGGGACCTACGGTTTCAAGAAGGAGAATTACCGGACCTCTCAGGATGTGGGCGAGCCGCTGTTCCGGCAGATCGAAGCCTCGGGAGCCGATCTCGTGGCCACCGATTGCGAGACGTGCAAGTGGCAGATCGAGATGTCTACGACCAAACGGTGCGAACATCCGCTGACCATTTTGGCATCCCGACTTGCATAGATGCACAACAGACAAACATTATCAACTTAAAAAATACAAACTAAACTCTAACCTATTATGAAACAGTATATTCTTGCTCTCGATCAGGGAACGAGCAGCTCTCGGGCCATTGTTTTCGATGAAAAAGGAACGGCATGCGTAGTGGCCCAGAAGGAGTTTCGGCAGATTTTCCCGAAGTCGGGATGGGTGGAACACGATCCGCACGAGATCTGGTCGTCGCAGGCATCTGTCATTGCGGAGGCCATTACGATGATGGACATCAACGGGTTGAACATTGCCGGCATCGGTATCACCAACCAGCGCGAAACGACCATCGTGTGGGATTCCGAGACGGAAGAGCCCATCTATAATGCGATCGTGTGGCAGGACCGGAGAACTTCGGACTATTGCGACGAACTGAAGAATCAGGGTTTGACGGACATGATCCGCCAGAAGACGGGGCTGATCATCGATGCCTACTTCAGTGCGACGAAGATCAAGTGGATTCTGGACAACGTGCCCGGTGCACGCGAACGGGCCGAAAAAGGGAAACTGATGTTCGGAACGGTGGATACGTGGCTGATCTGGCGTCTGACACGGGGCGAGGTACATGTGACCGATGTGAGCAACGCTTCGCGAACCATGTTGTTTAACATCAATACGTTGGAATGGGATCAGGAGTTGCTCGATCTGTTCGGTATTCCGATGTCGATGATGCCCGAGGTCAAATCCTCCAGCGAGATTTACGGACACACGAAGACCACGATCTTTGCCCATAAGGTGCCTATTGCCGGAATTGCCGGAGACCAGCAGGCCGCTCTTTTCGGGCAGATGTGTACCGAGCCCGGTATGGTAAAAAATACCTACGGAACGGGGTGTTTCCTGCTGATGAACAGTGGAGAAAAGCCTATCCTGTCCAAAAATAATCTGATCACGACCGTAGCATGGAAGATCGGCGACAAGGTGAACTATGCATTGGAGGGAAGTATCTTCGTCGGTGGATCGGTCGTTCAGTGGCTGCGCGACGGACTGGGAATTATCAGCTCCTCGTCGGAGGTCGAAGAGTTGGCCTCGCGTGTCCCCGATACGAACGGCGTCTATTTTGTACCCGCGTTGACCGGACTCGGAGCTCCGTGGTGGGATCAGTATGCCCGGGGAACGATCGTAGGCATCAGTCGGGGTACCAATACCGCGCATATTGCCCGTGCGGCACTCGAAGGAATCGCTTTCCAGACGATGGACATCACCAACGCCATGTCGCGCGATGCCGGCATTCCGCTCAAGGAGCTCAAAGTGGATGGCGGTGCATCGCGAAACAACCTGTTGATGCAGTTTCAGGCCGATCTGCTCGGAACGCGGGTCATCCGTCCGCAAGTGGTCGAAACAACGGCCATGGGAGCAGCCTATCTGGCCGGATTAGCCGTAGGGTATTGGTCGAGCATAGACGAAATCCGCAAACAGTGGCGTATCGACCGGACCTTCGAGCCGTCATGGGAAGAGGATAAGATTCGGGCGGCCAAGGATGGATGGGAAGATGCTGTCAAGCGGACGTTAAGTACCTACACGAAGTGAGAACCTGCTTTCTATCACACTAAAACCTAAACTACTATGGAAGGAATACTGACAAAATGCCTGTTCGAGTTTGTCGGGACAGCGATTCTTGTGCTTTTCGGAGATGGAGTCGTTGCATCGACCGTACTGAAAAAATCGAAAGGCGAAAACGGCGGTTGGGTCGTCATTACGCTTGCGTGGGGATTGGCGGTGATGTTGGGAGTATTTATCGCCGGGCCCTACTCCGGAGCGCACCTGAATCCGGCTGTAACGCTGGGGTTGGCCGCTGCGGGAACCTTTAGCTGGGCGCTGGTGTTGCCCTATATCGTAGCTCAGATGCTTGGAGGATTTCTGGGTGCCGTTCTGGTCTATCTCTACTACAAGGACCACTACGATGTGACGGACGATCCGGCAGCCAAACTCTCTACTTTCTGTACCATACCGGCCATCAGAAACTACGGAAGGAATCTGTTCAGCGAGATCGTAGGAACGTTCGTACTTGTGTTCGTGATTCTTGCGCTTTCGATGCAGAACAATCTTCCCGAAGTGGGGATGGGATCGCTTGGGGCTTTTCCCGTGGCGATGCTGATCGTGGCGTTGGGTATGTCGCTTGGCGGAACGACCGGTTATGCCATCAATCCGGCCCGGGATCTGGCTCCCCGCCTTGCCCACGCTCTTCTCCCGATCAAGGGAAAAGGTTCCAGCGACTGGGCCTACTCGTGGGTTCCCGTTTTGGGCCCGATTATCGGAGGCTTTTTGGCCGCTGTGCTGTATTGTCTGATTTTGTGCTAAGATAAAAACGTTTTGTGCGATGAATCTGAAACGTCTGATTCTGGTATCGACCGCTCTGATGGTTACGGTCGCCTCTTTCGGGCAGAAACTTCATCTGAGCGGATCGCTTCAAAATATGCACCTTTGGCGAGGGCTGCAAGTGGCCGACGGAGGTGTGCTTTCCGCTGACATGGGGCTCGGACTCATCGGTGACAAACTCAGGATCGGGCTCTGGGGCGGAACGGACTTTACCGGAGACTATAAGGAGTTTGACTATTATGTTTCGTACACGGTTTCGGGCTTCTCGATAGCCGTATGGGATATTTTCAACTACTCTCCGGAGTTGCCGTTTAGTAAGGACATCTTCAACTACAACAAGTATTCGACGGGCCATTTTCTCGATCTGGGACTGAGTTATGACTTTGATCATGCGTTTGAGGTGCCCTTACGCTTGAAATGGACTACGGTATTTGCGGGTCGGGATTTGAACTTTGCCGGACACAACAGATACTCTTCGTTCGTCTATGCCGAGTATAGCGTATTCCGTGACGAACATTGGATCGTTGATCTGGGATTGGGAGGAACGTTTGCGTTCAATCGCAGTGACGAAGACGGGAATCAGAATTTTTACGGTCGGGATAACATCAATCAGATCTCGATCCGGACAACCTACCGATTGAAGTTAGGACGCTATAAGATGCCGATCTTTGCTCATGCGATGTGGAATCCCGATGCAAGAAAAGAATACCTTCAAGTGGGAGTCGATCTGTTTGCTTTTTGATTATTTTTGCCGGATCTGAAAGTAAAGAATATTTGTATGACTCTTTTGGAACGACATAAAGCGATTTTGGAGTTGCTCAGAGAGTCCGGCAGCGTCGATGTCGGCGATTTGAGCCTGCGGCTGAGGGTCTCTGCCGTGACCATTCGCAAGGATTTGGATCAGTTGGAGGAGCGCCAGCTGTTGTATCGGACACACGGTGGGGCAGTCCTCGCAGATCCGTATATCGCCACGCGGAAAGTTTCGGAGAAGGAGAAGCTCAATCCGGAGCTGAAACACCGGATCGGACAAAAGGCTGCCGAGCTTTTATCGCCGCAGGAGGCGCTGATCATTGCGTCGGGAACGACGGTTCAGGCGTTTGCCCGGTGCATTCAGAACATGAAGATGACGGTCATTACCTCGGCGATGAACGTGGCGATGGAGTTGCTCGATAAGCCCGATATTGAGATTATCCAATTGGGGGGCATTATCCGGCACTCATCGGCATCGGTAGTAAGCGAGTATGCGGTAAGCATGTTGGATAACTTTACCTGTGGCAAACTGTTTCTCGGCGTGGACGGTATCGATCCGGAGTATGGGCTGAGTACGACCCATTTGCAGGAGGCTTGTTTGAATCGGGCGATGATCGCTACGGCGACGAAGACGATTGTTCTGGCCGACTCATCGAAATTCGGGCGTCGGGGATTCAGCAAAATATGCGATATCAGCGACATCGATCAGGTGATTACCGATTCGGGAGTTTCGCCGAAAATTCTGGAGGCCATCAAGGAGCAGGGAGTGAAGGTTACGGTGGTGCCGAGTGCGGAGGATTGATCGGTGTGTATCGACGCGACATTGTTTCGGTAATTTGTCCTTCGAATGAGATAATTTGTGGGGTACTGTAGAAAATAATAGCGACGATAACGGCGGAGGCGACTGCTAATAAGTTTGCTGTCGCCTCCGTTGTTTGTTGATGTAATAGACGTGAGAAATAGATTAAAGGGATATGCCTAAGCCTGCCGGTGTCTATTTGCTATAAAGAAATCCGGTACAGGTAAACGAGCTTTCCCTTCCCATATTCTTTAGTCGCGAACGGTGTAGGTTCCGCCGTGTAAAGCAATCTTATTTGTTCAATCAGTCGCACGACAACGGACGAGGAAAAAACTCGAGGTTTATCCAAGGGTTTATCCGAGGGGTGCTCCGGGTATATGTGTTTCCGTTTTTTGAGAGTCGATCGTGATTTGTGTTTTGCATCGGTTGTTTGCTCGAGCGGTGTCGTATCTGGTTGAAAAGAGATAGAATGTAACTAAATGAGCACCTTTTTTCGGTTGGGTGGAAAGTTATGCTTCTCGATCTTTCCCCCCCCGCATTCGGAATCCCGCTATCCGAATCCCACCATCCGGTCCGACTCGGTCGTATGCGGCTCTTCGGTGTCTGCACAAAAGTTCAGTGCGTTCAGTCCGAAAGAGCCGCCGCGATCGATGTGTATGCGAAACCACGTTTTGCACCCCTCGGCGATAAAATAACAGGCTGCCAATCACGACGACCTTGTCCCCTCTGGTCCGGGAAAGGGTATGCGGGGGTATGCGGCTACTTCTTATCCTCTTTTTTCTTGTCGGGAATAGCTTGGGGCAGATTGGCCGCTTCGTCTCCCATCTGCTCGAGATAAGCATCGTACATGTCAAGAATCCAAGAGTCGTTCTCTTCGGCCTCATGCTTGTGAACCTTGCCTTCTGAACCCTTGAACCACTTCTTGCAGAAATCCTGTAGCCCGGGATATTTGTCCTTCATCAGTACCGAGTTGACCAGCATATAGGGATAGACAATGCCCTCGGGATCGTTGTGGAAACGAACCCCGTAGTTGGTTTGGAGAGATCTGCTCATCCCGTTTATTCCCGAAGCAACCCATATTTTCCACCAGTAGGTCGTGGCATTCTTTCCCACCTTATTCACGCAAAAGAGTCGCTGCAAGGTGTTGTAACGACTTGCGAAATTGGGTCTTGCAAGCGGATGTGACTCCCAACGCAGACCGTCGGGGTGGTTTTCGGTCACCTCCTTGTAGTCGATGCTCACGACATCGTCGGCCGTATATTCGATCGGCTCTTTATCATCCGGAGTCTTGGTGATTTTGAAGGAGAAGTTCTCTTTTTTGAACACAGAGTTTTCGGCATGCCATCCTCTATGGATATAACCGTCGACCTTTTCGCCGGATTTGAGGGTGACGATCACGTGATCCGATTCGGCATCTTCCGGATCCTTGGCTTCGGCACGGGAAATCGTCCCGATGGTGGCAAGCAGGGCCACAGCGAATAAGAAGAGATGTTTCATGGTCTTGGTTTTAATTTAAAAGGTTGATAAATAGTTGGGACGGGATTAATATATAGGATTGTACTTTTGCAGCATCAAAATGGTTTTGCTCCGGTTGGAGGTATTGGATTCGAGGATCTGGTCGGCAAGGACAGGGTCATCGGAGATGTACTCAGCGATCCGTTCGCGGAATACGTTTTTTGCATTCCGGCTGGCCGAACCCATGTCGTGGAATTCGCTGTCGCCCGTTTTGCGCAGATAGTAAGCTGTTTTCGACCGGCTGAGGTAACGCTGTTTCATCCAGACTTCTATGCCACCGTTCGTGTCGATCCCATAGCCTTTACTCGAATAGACTCCGGCGCAGATGTGGGGAGTTTCGAGGTGTACCCATAGCCAGCCGATCTTGGGTACCGGGATGAATTTACGAGGATGCTCGGGAGCAGAGGGGTGCCAACAGACGATTGAGTCGATGGCCTCGAAGGCGTAGATCTCTTTGCTTTTGTCTTTGTAGTAGGCTCGTCGCAGGAGTTTGACATTCTGGGAGTGTTTGGGAATCTTCAGTCTGTCTTTTTCTGCACATTCGATTATGCTGCCGTCTTTCAGGTAGATCCGTCCCTGAACTAGAGATGCGGCCTGTGATGTGGCAACGAGCATCATACACAGGATCGACAGAAAAAATACCTTGATCGTTTTTGGATTCATGGCTGTGTTTTTTGTCTCGGTTGGGTTGATTTTGTGTAAAGGTAAGCAATAAAATCTAAAAAGGAAGGTAGTGTTTCAAACAGTGTGTCCGGAGTAAGCCTTCAGACCTTTTAGTTTTGCA